>MLJW01000175.1_pt1 | contig 54538 bp, 30 predicted proteins | sample 888231 | NCBI WGS metagenome assembly MLJW01 (sample SAMN05788063, study PRJNA343431) | mine drainage metagenome | isolation source: sample collected from the inflow into an acid mine drainage treatment plant... | place: Germany: Lusatia, lignite mining district
CTTCTACAACCCGAAGAGGCGCCACAGCTCGCTCGGGTACCTCTCACCTGTGGCGTTCGAAAAACTAACAGCGAAAAACCAAATCAAAGCGGCTTGATTCGCTGTCCATTTTATCGAGGCAAGCCCAGCCAACCCTGACGCTATCTCACTAAACCGTACTTCGTTTCCTTCGTTGCCTTCTGTTCAATGGATCCGGTTCGTCAGTTCGGCAGAGTCGCCGGCGCGGGGGGCGGCGAGGCGGGCATGGGCTCGAGGCCGTGGTCGATCGTGACGGGCACCGAGCGGAGGGTCAGCGTCGCGGGCGGAAGGCCCTTGCGGGTGGCGGTGACGGTGATGACGCCGGGTTGGAGCGTCGAGCGGATCGCCACGCGGTTGATGCCGCATTCGGTGTTCAGATACAGGTTGTTCGTCGAATCGACGAGGCCGGCGTTGAGGCCGCCGCGCCAAATCACGGGGCCGCTCACCGCAAAATTCACCCGGCTTTCGTCGGTCGGACAGCGGCGGCCCCGGGCGTCGACGACCTCGAAGTCGATGAGCGCCACGTCGGAGCCGTCGGCTTTCAAGCCGCCGGGGGCGGTGTGAAGGGTCAGCCGGAGCGCCGCGGGTGGGCCGGCCGTGACGAGCTGCTCGCGGGCGACGGCCACGCCCCTGCGGGTGGCGATCGCGGTCAGGGTGCCGGGTTCGAAGGCGACCTTCGGGAAGGCGTAAATGTATCCGTCGACCGGAGTCGTGACGGTGCCCAGGCTGCGGCCGTTCACGGCAAGCGTGACCGCGTCGCAGTGGTTGGCGGCGACGTAGACCGTCTTCACGGTGCCCGCGGGATAGGTCCAGTGCCCGATGATGTGGAGGTCGGGGTTGGGATTCTGCATCACTCGGTACACGTAGAATGCCTCCTTGGGCAGCCGCACGCCATCAACCTTGCCGCTCACGCGCAGGACCGCGCTGCTTTGCTGGCGGCCGTCGGCGTCGGAGTCGGACCAGTAGATCGACGCGTAGGCGGACCACTTCGAGTGCGCGGGATCCGGGTTGTCGATGCGGTTGATCGAGTATTCGTGATACCGTTTCGCGGCCTGCAGGCAGAACGACTCGGAGTTCAGGTCGTAGGTGTCCTTGGGTCCCTTGTGGAAACCGAAGTGCGGCGGGGAATAATTGTCCCAGATCCCTCGAAACGCCTCCTCGCGCAGGTCCTCGCACTCGATGAGCGGGGCGCGATCGCGGCGCTCTGCGCTGTAGCCGCGGAAGATGGCGGTGCGGTTGGGCAGCGAGTCGGTGCGCGGATCCTGGCCGATCATGACGCCGTAGTATTCGGCGATGTCGGTGGTGGCCGCGGCCATGGCGTTGTCGTCCCCGTGCCGCACACCCATGACGCGTCCGCCGTGGGGGTCCCAGGTCTTTCGGAGTGCGACCATCTCGCGCATGTGGTCGGGGCTGATGACCTGGTTGCCGGCCTCCCAGAACAGGATGCTCGGGTCGTTTCGGTAGGCGATGATCGTGTCGCGCATCACCTCGACGCGTTGCTCCCACTGGCGTCCCTGGACGTCGTGCTCCTTGTCGCCCGCGGGGCAGACCTCGACGATGCCGAAACGGTCGCAGGCGCGCACGTCGACGGTCTGGGGCGCGGTGTGCATCCAGCGGATGTAATTGGCGTGACTGGCGCGGATCAGCTCCGCGTTGGCGGCGTGCATCCAGTCCGGATACGCCTGCCCCAGGCCGGCCCAGTCGTCGACCGCGCGCTGGGCGTAGCCGGTGAGCCACACGAAGCGGCCGTTGAGGTAGACGCCTCCGGTGCCCGCACCGCCGCGGAAGGAGGTGGCGCGGAAGCCGGTGCGCGTGTCGCAGGAGTCAACCACGGCGCCGTTCACCGCGAGCGTCGTCCTGACGGTGTAAAGGTAGGGGTCGTCCACGTCCCAGAACCGGGCGTGGTCGAGCATTCCGGAGGCCGAGAGCGTGCGCGTCTCGGCGGGGGCGAAGGTCGCGGACTGGCCGTCGAAGCGGGCCCGGACCTTGCCGGCGTCGTCGAGGATGGAGACGGACAGTGCGATCGTGGCCGGCGCGCCGGAATCGTTGCGCACCTGGGATTCGACGCCCACGCCCGTCCGGTGTCCGGCCAGGTCGATGGATTCCGGATACACGTAGACGCCCGTGGTTTGGAGGCCATCGTAGACCGGGAAGGTCTGATAGATCGGGCCGGTGATCCAGAGCGACACGTCGCGGTTGATTCCGCCGAAGTCGGGATTGAAGGCCTTGGACTCCCACTGGAATACGACGCCTGAGGACGCCTCGCGGTAGGTCGTGCGGTTGTCGACGCGCACGGCGATTACGTTGTCGGTGTCGCCGAAATGTAAATACGGCGTGAGGTCGAGCCCGTAGCGCGTGACTCCGTTCTCGTAGAGCCCGGCGCGGGTGCCGTTGACGTAGAACTTCGCGGCCTGGCGGAGTCCGTCGAGAATCAGGAAGACCCTGCGACCGCGGGCCGACGCGGGAAGGCGGAAGTGCTTCCGGTACCAGCCGATGCCCTGGTAGATGCCGACGTCGCCGCTCGAGTGGTTGATCAGCTTCCGGTACGAATCGACATCGTTCCACGTGTGGGGCGTGCCGACGTCGGCCCACGATGAGTCGTCGAACCCGGGCTTTTCCGCGCCGGGCACGTCGGTGCGGATGAATTTCCAGCCGGGGTTGAAATTGTATTCGACGCGGACAGGCAAGGCTGGCTGGGCCGTTGCGGCACGGACGGGAAGGACAGCGATCAGAGCAAGGACGGCGGCCGCAAACGCGGAGCGGGGCAGAAGCTTCATGGTAATCCAAATGACGCAGTTAAATTTGAACCACGGAGACACAGAGAACACGGAGTGAGGCAGTTCCTGGTAGGTTTTGTATCGAATCTCTTTCGCCTCCGAGGTGAGCGGCGGTTCCGCCCTTTGCTTCGATTTCAGGCTCTGTGATCTCTGTGTCTCTGTGGTTCAATCCTCACGGCGCGGGTTCGAACTGCGTGCCGCCGCCGCGGGTGGTGACCCGGGCGCCGAGGTGCGTTCTGAAGCGAATCATCTCCGCGCCAGCGAGCAGGACGGGGCCGTAGCCGTGGGCCGCGAGCACGCTGGTGGGGCGCCGGTAGTAGAACATCGGGTCGAATCCCATGCCGGTGCCGATGCAGGTGCCCTCGACCTGGCCGCGCTCGTTGACCTGGCTCGCGACCGCGTTCCAGCCGACCGAGGCGACGGGACCGTAGGCGTTCGGGTCGAGCCAGCCCTTGTCGATGCCGTGGGCGATGGCATAGACGAACATCGCCGACGCCGAAGTCTCCAGGTAGGAGTCGGGCCGGTTGAGGAGCTGGTGCCAGAGACCGGAGCCGGACTGGACCGCCGCGAGGCCGGCGATGTGCGCGCGGTATTGTGCAAGCACGGCGGGCCGGGCGGGGTCGTTTTCGGGCATCACGTCCAGCAGGCGGCACATCGCGAGCGCGGCCCAGCCGTTTGCGCGGGCCCAGTAGAAGGCGGGGTGAGGGGTCATGCCGCTCACCCAGCCGTGCCGGTAGAGGCCGGTCTCGGAGACGAACATGCGGGCGGAGAACTGCCGGATCTGCCGCGCAGCGTCATCCAGCCAGGACCTGTCGTGGGTGAGCGAATACATGTCGGACAGCGCGGGCACGCCCATGTATAGGTCGTCGGCCCAGAGCGTGTCGGGCATCGGGAAATGCCGGGCGAGGGTGCCATCGGGCAGGCGGTATTGGCCGGACCTCACCCAGGCCATGTAGGTGTCGATGCGCGGACGGAGCAGGGCCGGATGGAGCCCGTGGAGCGAGGCCTCGATCATGGCGGCGGCCATTGCCCCACAGTCGTCGAGGGCCTGGGGATGAAGGACGGTGGACATCGCCAGCCAGCGCTGGGTGCGGGTCATGCCGGACTCGTCGAAGGGATGTGCCTGCACGTCGGCGGCGACCTTGGCGATCGCGGTCAGGCGCTGGTCGACGTAGCCGGCGTAGCGCCGGTCGCCGGTGATGTCGGCGACGTGCAGCATGCCCGAGTAGGTGACGCCCCATTCGTAGGTGGTGAGAAGGAAGTCGGTGGGCGCGAAGGAGACGTTGGGCGGAAGGTGGTCGAGGTCGTCCACGGGCCGGCCTGTCGAGCGGTCGACCACGCGGACCGGTGATGCCGTATCCAAATATCCCAGGACGCGATCGAGCACGGCCTTGATCTGGGCGGGACTTTCGGGCTCGTAGGCGACGGAGCCGACGCGGGCGCCGGGGACGTGGGTGGACTTCGCCGCGAGTGTGGGCGCTGCGCAGAGGACGGCGAGGGTGGCGGCCGACGCGAGCGAAGACAGGAGGCGGCGTGCGGACCGGGTGGCGGGGTGCGGTCGGGGATGCATAGGGACAGGCAGAGGCTAGGGTTTCGCCCGGCGCGGGGACAACCGGCCGGGGATTCGGACCGTCCGTTGGAGGACTGGATTGAGCGCGGGCGGGCGGCGCTCAGGGGACCGCGGTGAGGACGATGTCCGCGGAGCCCAGTCCGGGCGAGGTGGCGTGCACGGTAATCGGGCCGTCGGTGGCGGAGGCGCGGACCATCGCCACGCAGCGGCCCTGGAAGGCGCGCCGCTCGGAGGCCTGGAAGGGTTCGTGACTGGTGTTGTCGGCGCTGTCTACCGCGACGACCGAGCCCGGACCGGAGGCGGAGAACGTGATCTCGTTGGAGGCGGCGGGAACAGGGACTCCGTTCGCGTCGGTGACGACGGCGGTGACGGTGGCGACATGGTTCCATCCGGGGGCGAGGCGGCTGCAATCGACCGAAAGGTGGATGCGCGCGGGGGCGCCGGCCGTGGTGAGGTCGGATTCGGCGACCACGCGACCGCCATCGCGGCCGACGGCGCGGAGCGTGCCGGGCGAATAGGGAACGGACCAGGCGCGCGGCGCGAGGTCGGCGGGGCGTGATTGGGCGCCGAGCGAGCGTCCGTTGAGGAAGAGCTCAACCTGGTCGCAGTTGCTGTACACCTCGACCTGTTCGTCGTGCGGGGCGGTATTGGTGGGAGTCCAGTCCGGGAAAAGCACTTGGCGGCGCCAAGCGGGGATCGCAGGCGCCTTGCCGTAGCCGGGGTCGGTCGGGGGCGGGGCGGCGTGGGCGACGCGACGGGCGACGTACAGCATCGGGTGGCTCGCCCACCAGCTGGCGAAGATCATGCCGTCGGGATGCGGATAACCCGTGCGGTCGAGCAGGCCGGAGCTGTTGGCGATGCCTGGCCAGGCGTGTGCCTCGCCGAGGTAGTCGATGCCGCTCCAGATGAACTCGCCCGAGTAGGCGGGGTTGTCGCGGACCGCGAGCCAGGAGGAGAGCTCGTGATTGTTTTCGGTGCCGATGATCTTGCGGGAAGGCTTCGCGGCGTGCGCGGCGAGCAGTTCGTTGAAGCGGTAGTTGGTCCCGACCACGTCGAGCATGTCGGCCAGACCGTCGTCGTAGTCGTGGCTCACATTGGGTCGGAACAGCGCCTGCGTGACCGGGCGGGTCGGATCGACCTCGTGATACACACGGACCAACGAGGCGAGGATGCGCTTCGCGAGCTCGGTGTGGGGCGTATCGTGGATTTCGTTACCGGCGCTCCACAGGATGACGCTTGGATGGTTGCGGTCGCGCATCACCATGTCGCGCAGGTCGGTGAGCGCCCATTTCTCGAAATGGAGGTGGTAGTCGTAGGGATTCTTCCCGACGGTCCAGCAGTCGAAGGACTCGTCCATGACGAGGAAGCCCATGCGGTCGCACAGATCGAGGAATTCGGGGGCGGGCGGATTGTGGGCGGTGCGGATGGCGTTCACGCCGAGGGCGCGCAGGGCGGCCAGGCGGCGGGCCCAGACCGAGAGGGGGACGGCGGCACCGAAGGCACTGCCGTCGTCGTGCAGGCACACGCCCTTGATCTTGAGGTTTCGCCCGTTGAGCCAGAAGCCCGTGGCGGCCTCGAAGCGGGCGTCGCGGATGCCGAAGGGCGTGGTGACGTCGTCCAGCACCGCGCCCGGGGCGTCGGCAGATTCCAGGAGGGTCACAGCCCGGTAGAGCCGGGGGGAGTCGACGTCCCAGAGTTCGGGACGGGCGAGGGCGAGCTCCACGCCGAGTTCTGCGGAATTGCCGGGAGCAACGGCCTGCGCGGGGGAGACGGCGCGGGCGGCGAGGCGGCCGGCGGGGTCGAACAGGAGTTCCTCGAGGCGCACGGTGCGCTCGGCGCCGGACTGATTGACGGCGGTGGTGGCGACGTGGATGGTCGCGCCGGTCTCGGAGACGCGGGGCGTGGTCACGACCGTGCCCCAGTGTGCGAGGTGAACGGGATCCTTAATGACCAGCCGAACGTGGCGGATGATGCCCGCGCCCGGCGCCCAGCGCGAGGCGGGCTCCTTGGAGTCGTCGACGCGCACGGCGATTACGTTGGCCTGTCCGGCGGGCCGCAGGGCGGCCGTGAGATCGTAGGCGAAGCTCACGTAGCCGTAGGGCCGATGGCCGAGGTGCTCGCCATTGATCCAGACGTCGCTGTTGGCCATCACGCCGTCAAACTGGATGGAGACCCGGCGGCCTTCGGAGCCTGGCGGCAGGGTGAAAGTCTTGCGGTACCAGCCGATCCCCGCGGGGAGAAACGCGCCGGCGGCGCCCGTGGGGTTTGACCTGTCGAAGGGCCCCGCAATGCTCCAGTCGTGGGGCACGTCCACGCGTGTCCAACCGGAGTCGTCGAAACCCGGGGCCTGCGCGTCGGCAACGTCGCCGCGGACGAAGCGCCAGCCGTGGTCGAAGCCGAGCGTGGTGCGCGCGGACGGTGCGGGCGTGGCGGCGGCGGCGGGGGCCGCGCGGAGTGCGGGTAAAATCGGTAGGGACAGGGCCGATACCGCGAGGAGTAAGGCGGTTGCGTGTTTCATGGGGGATAGGAGGCGTAATTGAACCACAGAGACACAGAGATCACAGAGGCGGCCATTGGGAGTTCTTTCCTATTTCCACCGCTCCGTGAATAAGCGCACGGGCAGTCGACACTTTGAGTTAAGGCTCTGTGCTCTCCGTGTCTCTGTGGTTCAAATACGGTGTATCGTTCAGCTTCGTTTGGCGGGTTCGTGGTCGGGGGCGAGTTCGAGACGCAGGTAGTCGTATTCGATGCCGCTGGTCGGATTGCCGCCGGGAATGGTGAGCTTAAGGGTGTTGGCGCCCTCGCGCAGCGCGGAGGCGGGGAAGATCACGTCGTGTTCGCTCCACAGGCCCTGGATGCCGTCGCGGTTGATCACGGCGTTGTAGCGCAGGTCGTCGAGTTCGCCGACGGGGCGGTCATTCACGGTCACATACAGGTGGCGCGTGCCGATGCCGCAGAGGGCGAGGCGCAGGATGGCGCGTTCGGAGCGCGAATCACCGAGAGCCGCGGACGTGAGTGTGAAGTGGACGGTCCAGGTGGTGGACGTGCCCGGCTCGCGGCCATTGATGTCGTCGGCGGGGGCGCGCGGCACCTGCTCGAAGTTCCAGTCCTTGCGGAAATCGCTTTTCCCGATCGTGTAGTCGACGTCTTGGGGAAACCACTTCGGATACTGGAGGTAGAGCCCCCAATGGCGGTAATCGTCACCGTGGAAGAACTCGCGGGCGCTGCGGTTGGGGATGCCGATGTCCCAGAGTTGACGGCCGTAGCGCACGGGGTGCCAGACGATCCGGCCGACGTCGAGGTGTTCGCCGGGCTTGAGCGTGATCTTTTCGCTGGCGAATTCGCCCAGTACGCCGTCGGCGATCGCGTGGAAGACGTAGGTGCCGGGACGGACGTTCGGAATCGTGAACGGCTGATTGTCCGATGTGCGTACCCAGAATTCGTAGTGCTTGGCGTCGGTTTGCCAGCCCACGCGCACCTCGGGGGGCGTGTGGCCGAACCGGGCCCAGCCGGTGGTGGTGTAGTCGGGGGCGGAGAGTCCGACGAGCATCGAGGTCGGGTGAAGGCCGGGTTCCTGTGGATCCTCGACGGTGATCCGGCCGGTGACGACTGCGCGCTGATCGGCGTGCGGGTAGTCCACGCCATTGACCCAGGCGTAGGGCCACTCGTGCGTCTCCGAAGCGGCCTGGCGCAGGGCGTCATGCCAGAGTTCCTGTGGACCGGTGCCAGCGTTGCAGTAGATGAGCATGGGGCCGACGACCTTGGACCAGTCCTCGCCCTTGGAGATCGGGCAGAACGAGCCGCCGTAGTGGGTGCCGCGCCAGTAGTTCAGGAGCACAGGATCCGGCGAGTTCGAAAGGTCGAGGTGTCCGGTCAGCTCGACCTTGGTCGGGCCGCCGCTCAGATATTCCATCGATGGATTGATGAACCACAGCCCAATGTGTGCGTCACCGGCGGATACGGCGCCCGCGGCTGCGACCGGGAAGGCGCGCGTGCTCGACCAGCCGTAGGCGGGGGTGTCGAATTGCACCGCGGTGTAGTCGTACTTGTGTTCGACCTGGCCCTTGTAGATTCCGGTGTTCAGGCGCCGCGCCTCCTTCATGTTGAGCGGGGTGCCCTCGACCCAGTCGCGGGGGGCGAGCATGCGCTTGTTCACCTCCGCGTTGATGGTCATCCAGTCGAAAATGTCCGGATTCAACTTGGCCGCGAAACGGCTCTCGCCGATGTGGTCGGCCGGGTAATCCGCGGGATGCGAGTAGATCGCGTACGTGTACACGCCGCTGTCGTCGCGGCCGAGCGCGTAGCGCAGCTCGAGGTCGCAGCGGATGCCGCCGCCCGGGGCATTGGGGCTGAGCATGCGGCCTTCGGAAATACCCTTCACGGAGACCTCGGCGCGCGCTCCGCCGTTGGCTGCTGGATCGATCGTGACGGAGTCGATGACCTTCGGCGCGCGCCCGGTGTTTTGCTCCCAGTAACCGGCGCTGTAACCGGAGTGGTGGCCGAACAGCTCGAGACCGCGATACTTCAGGGACACGAGATTGCCGGTGTGTTTGTCGACGATCGCGGTGACGTACGCGTTGGAAAGGACGTAGTCGGAGCCGTCGTCGCGGAGCGTGACGCCGGGCTGGGCCGAGCCCGCAGCCGGCGCCGCGGCGTGGACGGCCGGGGCTGCCAGGGCGGCGAGCGCGAGGAGTGGGATGAGTCGAAGCATGGGGGACGTGGAGACTGGAAATGCGGGTCAGGGAGCAGCGGGAACCAGAGGCTGCGCGGGGCGGAGCGTCACGGGTCCGACGAGGCCGGAGGTGCGCACGGGCCAGCCGGAGGCGTCGAAGGGCTTGTAGTCGCGGTTCACGAAATTGATTTCGTAGAAACGCTTCCATTGGACGTGCCGGCGGTCGAGATCGCGTACCCGGTTGGCGGCGACATTGGTGACGTCGACCTCCAGGATATTGCGGCCCTTGCGGAGCGCGCTGCCGACGGGGATCTCGAACGGCGGGCACCAGAGTGTGCCGAGGTCGCGGCCGTTCAGCCGCACGCGTGCGCTCTCCGCGACGCGTCCGAGCGACAGGATCCAATCGGGAGCCTTCGAGGGGTCGGCGTTGAACGTGTGGGTGTAGCGGGCGGTTCCCGCAAACCGGTCGGCATCGGCGTTCCCGCGGCCGGTCCAGGGCTCGAGCGAGGACGAGCGGAAGTCGGGGGGAAGCACGGGGCCGCCCTCGAGGAAGTGCACAGACCAGTCGCCGTTGAGGACGGTGGGCGCGGCGGATTCGGCATGCAGGTAGGTCCAGGGCCGGGTCGCTGAGAATCGCTCGGCGGCCGACGGGCCGTAAAGGCGGACGATGATGGACTGGGCGGGGGCCAGCTGCAGGTAGACCTCGGGCGCGTCGGTGGGACCCCGCAGCGCCGCCCGACCCTGGTGGTTGGCCGCGAGTGGATCGAGCAGGAAGGCGTACGCCGCCGGGCGGGACAGACGGACCCAGCCGTCGACCTGCGCCTTGTCGGTGTTCACGATGAAATAGTCGGTGCCATCGGGACGTGCGCGCCGCACGCAGTGCAGATGGTCGGCGATCATCGACTCCGGCGGGATGGCGGCCTCCGAGAGCAGGCGGTCGGCGGAGGCGCCAGTATAGACGGCGCCGGAGCCGACGGCAGTGCGGCCGGAGTGCAGGGCGAGCGAGCCGACAAGCTCCCGCATCCGGGCGCGACGGGCCTGGAAGTCGTGGTATCCGGGAACATCCGACGGCGGGGCGTCCTCGAACACGACCGTGGCGCCCGCGCGGGCGAGATCGACGAGCTTCTGCATGGTTGAAACCGGCATGAAGCGGCAGGGCGGTACGACGATTGCGCGGTAGCGGTTTCCGCCGAGCACACAGACGCCGTCCGCGACCTTCGCGCCGGCGAGCAGGTCGTCGGTCACCTCGTCGTAGGACCAGCCCTGGTTCCAGAGCGCCATCGCCGTCCGGTAGAAGGGACTCCCGTGCATCCACAGGCCGGGCGTCGTGAACTGGATCACGAGCGGATCCCGGTCGGCGCCCGGGGCGCCCTTTGGAACGCCCGGTGGGGGACCGATGTGCTGCCAGAAGTCGGCGACAGGGAAGTAGAGCAGCACGTCGTTGTCCGGCTGGCCGCCCTGGAGGATGGACTGGCAGCGGGTGGCGTAGGCGTTGAATGCGGGCAGGTCGTGCCAGATGCCGCCGTTGGGGCCGAAGTTGACCGCGGCGTAGAACAGCCAGCCCGGCCAGGGGGCGTCCGAGGGCGAGTACGGGATGCCGTGGAAGAACATGTGGTTGATGCCCGCCAGGAAGAAGGTGTCGACGATCGGCTTGAGCGAGGACAGGGGCACCTGGAAATGTTCGCCGAGCCAGGTGAAGGTCTCCGACGAGGCGAGGCGCTTGCCGGTGACGTGCGCTGCCGACGAGGCGAACTTCATCATCGGGATCTGTGCGGAGGAGCCGCCGCCGAACGAACCCTCGGTCTCCGGGATGTCGGCGGCCGCGTACACGTCCTCGATGTTGGCGGGAGCACCGTGGGCCTGTTCCCGGGTAAGACTCCCGTGGCCGTGGCTCCACGCGGTCCAGTGGGCGACCCAGGCGAGGTGAAGTTCCGCGAGCGTGCGGCGGTAGTCCTCTCGGACGCGCGCGGCGATGGCGGGATCGCCCCGTCCGTCGAGATCGGCCAGGTGGTGCGACAGATCGTAGCCGCGTCGGCGGGCGAACTCGGCCAGGAGGTCGGGCGTCCAGTCGGCGCCGAAATATTCAAACGAGTCGTGAAACTCGGCGCGCGGCGCGAGCCCGTCGTACGTTGAGAAGGCTTGGTTGAAACGGGCGAGGTAGGTGTCGAGCGATGAGATCGAATAGGGATCAATGACGTAGCCCTGCCCGCCGGGGGCGGCGCGCTTGACCTGCTGGATGCCCTGTTTGACGACGAGGCGCGGCTGCGCACCCGGCGTATTTGGGATGATGATGCGTACGGACTCCGACGCCTGGTTCTTCGGAATCCACGGGCCGCCCATCGGCCAGCCGGTGCCGGTGGTTAGGTCGACGCCGAGGTCGAGCCGAGCCGCGGTCCGGGTGGTGAAGGCGAGCATCTCCATCCACTTGGGCGAGAGGTAGGGGATGAACCGGGACTCATAGCCCTTGGCGCCGTAGATCGGGCAGATTTCCACCCCGCCGATGCCCGCGTCGTGAAACTGCGTGAGCATGCGCGAGAGGTTGGGCTCGTCGACGGCGCTGCCCAGCCACCACCAGCGGGTCCAGGGGCGCGTGGTATCGGTGACGGTGGGCCAGCCGAGACCCTCGGGGGAGGGCTGGGCGGAGGGCAGGCCGGCATGCGCCAGGGGAAGCAGCGCGAGGGTCGCGCAGGGGAGCAGGTGCGTGAGTTTCATCTTAATAACCGCGGTTGAACCACAGAGACACGGAGGTCACAGAGCCTGAAATCGAAGTGGGGGACGGGAGTGGCGCTCTCATGGGAGGATCCGAGGGAGGAACGGTGGGAAGACGACCATGTGTGTTTGAAATTCAACGACACCGGTCGCTGTGGAGAGTTTGAGGAGGGAGAGGAAACTACCGGCCGACGCCGAGGTAGTTGCCGTAACCGACGACGAGCGTGGAGACGATCAGCGTGAGGATGCCGGCCGCGATGAGGCCGTGGGCCTTCCGGCTGGAGCCCTTCCACTCGTGCAGGAACCAGCCCCACATCGTGGAAAAGATGATGATGCTCGCCATGTGGAGCGTCCAGCTGCTGAAGGCGAACTTGCCCATCTGGGTTTCGCCCATCGTGTAGAAAAAGAACTGGAAATACCAGGTGGTGCCGGCGAGCGCGGAGAACAGATAATTCGGGAGCCTGGGAATGCGCAGCTCGGGCGTCATGGGAGCCGCAGCGGCGGCGGCCCCGCCGTGTTCGCCGCCCGCCGCGCGAAGGCCCGCGTGCTCGGGGCGCGCGTGGCTGGCGAGGTACTGGTATCCGGTGCGGTTCCGGAAATTCAGGATGGCGCACCAAATGAAGTTCGTCGTGAAGCCGCCCGCGAGCACCACGACCAGCTTGGGCAGGCCGGTCCAGATCTTGTCGGTGCCCGCCGCGAGCGAGGCGTCGGCGATCGGGTTGCCGGCGGTGAGCGCGAACGCAAAGCAGGCGCTCATGATGCCGGAGAAGGTGGCGACCAGGACGCCCTTCCGAAAATTGAACTCGGCGATCGCCTTCTTCTTCTCCTCCTCGGGCATCTCGCGCTCCTTCGTATAGCCCGCCAGCGCCGCGATCGCTATGCCGAAGATGCAGATGGCGACGCCCGCAAGCGTCACCTGACCGGCGCGCGAGGCGGCGATCTGCCCGATGGACTGGGCCACCGGGATCGACGGGGCGAAGGACTTGAAGATCGGCGGCAGCAGCGTGCCGAAGGCGGCGCAGTATCCGAGTGCGACGCCCATGCCCAGCGACATGCCGAGGTAGCGCATCGTCAGGCCGAAGGTGAGTCCGCCGAAGCCCCACAGCGCCCCGAAGAAGTAGGTCCACCAAAGCGTGTCGGCCGATTGGTGCAGGATCACGCCGACGAGGTTATGCGTGAGCAGCGCGCCGAGGATCCAGGGACAGACGATCCAGGAGAAGACGCCGCCGACGAGCCAGTAGGTCTCCCAGGACCACTTTTTGACTCCGCGGTAGGGGACGTAGAACGAACCGGAGGCAAGACCTCCGAGCCAGTGGAAGCAGACGCCGAGGAATGGATTGGGGTTCATTGAGGAAGGGGTCTCACTCGCGGTCGACGGCCGGGGCGTCAACGTGGTCGCAATGGCTCCTGTTGACGGGTTTTCCGTCGGAGGTGTGGAAGCGCACGCCGGACATCGTCCAGTCGCGGGCATAACGCACGAAGCCCGCCTGCGCGCCCTCGGCGTCGATGGAGCGCCAGGTCACCGAACCGAGCGGCTTCTCGGGCAGGCCGGAGGCGGTGAGGATGCGGCGCGCGCCGACCGCGCGGACGTTCTCGATGGTGACGTCGTGGATGTAGGGATAGCCGCGCTCGGGCGGAACGACGGGTTCGGCGACCACGCGCCACATGGCGGGGACATGCTTCATGCCCGCGGGAATGGTCACGTTGCTGTAGGCGGGATTCCAGTCGAAGGTGAACGTGAACGGGTAGGGCACGTTCGTCAGGGTGATGTCCCGGATCAGCACGTCCTCTACGCCGCCGCCTCGGTTTCGGGTGCTCTTGAAGCGGAGTCCCTCGCTGGTGCCGATGCCCGTGTCGCGGTAGGCGACCACATGGCGGATCACGCCGGCAGTCTCGCTCCCGAACGACACGACCCCGCCCCCGCGCCTGCAGACGTTGTCGCGCACCACGACGTATTCAGTGGGCCGATTCACACGCAGTCCGTCCGCGTCGCGGCCCGCCTTCAGGCAGATGTCGTCGTCGTTGTTGTCGATGTCGCAGTGCTGCACGAGGACGTAGCGCGAGGAGTCCACGTCGACGCCGTCGGTGCTGGCGCCCTTGACGCCCTCGGACATGAAGTTGTCGGCGATCGTGATGCCGTCGACCGTGACGTGATCGCAGTAGGTGACCTGCACGGTCCAGAAGCCCGAGCGCCTCAGGTGGAGTCCGGAGAGGGTGACGTCGCTGGATTTCCAGACGGTGACGAGGCGCACGCGCTGGCAGTCGTAGTCGGCGGCCCAGCGGAGGCCTCGCCGGTCGTAGGCCTTGCGGAGGTCCCAGAACTTCCTCCACCAGTACGGGCCGTTGCCGTCGGCGGAGCCGGGCCCCTCGATGGCGACGTCGTGTTGGCCGTAGACGTTGAGGAGCGCGGCGGGCCAGACCATCTCGATGCCGCCGATGCGGGTGGGGAGCTGAGGGTAGGCCTTCTCGTCGGTGGTGGCGAGGAGCGTCGCACCGGTCTCAATACGAAGGCGCACGCCGCTTTTCACGAAGAGTGCGCCGGTGAGGTAGCGGCCTGCGGGGATGATCACCGTGCCGCCACCGTGTGCCGCGCAGGCGTCGATCGTCCGTTGGATGGCGGCGGTGGTGAGCGTGGTGCCGTCGGCGACGGCCCCGTAGGTCGCGACAGAGAAGACGGGACCCGCTGCAGGCGCGGACCGGGCGCCTACTTCGCCGACCCAGGAGGGCAGGGCTGGTTCGGCGGCGAAGAGCGAGGACAGCGTCAGCGCCAGGGCGCCGAGCACGAGCGTGGGTTTAATCACCATAGGGTTTGATCTGCGCGGCTCTCGGGCTGGGAGGGACGTCGAACGAGGCAAAGGAGTCGGGGTGGCGTGGGTCGAAGGTGCCTGCGTCGGATTTCAGGAAGCCGGCGAGCGGCAGGTGGTTTTCGCGGATTCCCGCGACGATGCAGCGCGCGATTTCATAGGCGCCGTAATCGCTGTGGTGGGTGCCTTCGCGCTTCCCGTTTGCGAGGGCGAACAGGTTGACCGCATCCGCGGGACCGAGCGTGTTGTAGAGTGTCTCGCTCATCGCGTTGAGATCGATCAGCGCAGTGTGCTGCTCGCGGGCGACCTCGCGCACGGCGAGTGGAAAATCGCCAAGGGAGTTCACGATCCGGCCGTCGGGGCCGAAGGTGCGGCGGCTGACGGGCGTGACCAGGACGGGCGTGACTCCGTGCGCGCGGGCGTCGGCGACGAAGTGTTCGAGCTCACGCTTGTAGCTGGTGAGGGCGCCGATGCCGGGGCCGCGCTCCTTCTGGTCGTTATGTCCGGACTGGATGAAGAGGTAGTCACCCGGCTTCATCAGCGTATCGAGCTTTGCGAGGCGGCGCTCGCCGATGAAGCTGCGCAGGGACTCGCCGGATTCGGCGTGGTTGGCGATGGCGACACCGGGTCCGAAGAAGTAGGTGAGCATCTGTCCCCAGCTTGCGTAGGGCTCGTAGGGCTGGTCGCACACCGTGGAGTCGCCGGCAATATAGACGGTGGGCATCGGTGGGGCGGGGCTGATCTCGACGGCCTGGACGGCGGCGGTGGGCCCATCGAATTCGAGCGTGATGCGGTTGTCCCAGTCCCAGATCTCTCCGGTCTTCTCGCGCGGCTTCAGGCGCACCACGCCGCCCCCGGCGATTTCGGGGCTGCGGACGTTGACGATGAAATGGACGGTCCTGGAGGCGCCGGCGGCGGTGAGCAGGTGAAGCGCCATGAGCCGGCGCAGCTCGGCCTTGATTGTCGTGTCCGCGGCGCGGGTGGGCGAGCCGACGGTGACCGCGACGTCATAGTTCCCCTCGCGAGGCACGCGGGCCGAGAAGTAAAAGCCGGGTGCCGAGCCGGGTGCCGCAACGCCAAGATCGTAGCCGTAGCCTGTCCTGGCGTCGTAGGCCGTGCCTCGCGCGACGTGGATGGCCCCGGCTGCACAGGGTTGCGATCCAAGGCAGAAACGCCACAGGGGAGAGGCGGAGAGCGCAGCCGGCATCAGGGCCAGGGCAAGGAGCAGACCGGGTCGGTTGACCATGGTGGAAGGGGGACAGGGTTGGATCAAGTTGCCCCGGGCGGACTGTTCCGCAACCTGCCGGGTCTCGGACAGTCCGAGGTCCTGTGCTGGCGTATCGAGGATTAGGAGACAATGTCCCGTGGATGCCCCGCGGCGGGCGTTGCCGGGCCACCGCCTTGTCCTCGCCCGAATGTAACGAGGTGTAGGTAAAGTTAGGATACGCGATTCATCGCGTCACCGAAATGCCTGTCGCAACATGATGGAGGGTGAATACTAACAAAAACATTCGAAAGTTTGATTCTTCCCCGGATGATCGCACCGGGAGGCGTTTGTCGGACTGTCCGTAAATGCGGGGTTTTGCAGAAACCCCGATCAGGTCCGACGTTTCGCCCTGCCCTGTTAGCACAGGTGTCGCCGGTTGTGGCCGGCGTCCGCCTGTTGTCCCCACATCCCCACCTACCCAACAAACCGCATGCTGTTTAGCTATCGGAAGCACTCATGAAACCACCCCGTCCCCTGATGTCACTATTGTCGAGCGACGTTCGCCGCGTGTCTGCGCTCGCGGCGTTGTGCTCGTTGACCGCCGCATCCGCCCTTGCCCAGGCCAAACCCGCCGACTCGACGGCTGCTGCGACGCCGGCGCCCGCGTCCTCGGGCTCCACCAAGACCGCCTCGAATGCCGAGGATGACTCGTCGGTGATCCGACTGACGCCGTTCGAAGTGAACGCGTCCAGCGACCACGGCTATTTCTCGCCGACGACGCTGGCCGGCACCCGCCTGAACAACAACATCGCCGACATCCCGTCGTCGGTCACGGTCGTCAACCAGCAGCAGCTGCTGGACACGAGCTCGTGGGACATCAACGACGTGTTCCGCTACGAAGCGAACACCGAGGGTGCGAGCACCTACACTCCGATCGCGATGGTGCGCGGCAATGTGGCCGACGTTCTCGCGACCCAGCCGCAGACCTCGGGCAATCGTATCCGCGGTCTCACGACGGCCGACCTCGAAGTCGACAATTTCTTCTCGCTGAACCGCATCCCCTTCGACAGCTACAACACGCAGTCGCTCGAGGTGGACCGCGGTCCGAACTCGATTCTGTTCGGTACCGGCAGCCCCGCGGGCATCGTCAACCAGACCCGCGCGCGCGCCGTGCTCGATAAGAAGACCGGCAGCGTCACGCTCGTCGGTGGAAGCTGGGGGACCTACCGCCAGAACTCCGCCTTCAACATCCCGGTCATTCCGCACAAGCTGGCGATCTACCTGGCTCAGGCCTACACGAACCAGGGCTTCAAGCAGAAGCCCTCCACGGATATCGCCCGCCGCCAGTACGCCGCCTTCACCTTCGTCCCCTTCAAGAACCAGAAGACGAAGCTCACCGGCAGCTTTGAATACTACAATCACGACCAGAAGGATCCCAACGGTGTCACGCCCGTCGATTTCGTGACGCCGTGGCTGCAGAGCGGACGCCCCGTTTACAATCCGCTCAACGACATGGTCACGTATCTGGACACGGGTGCGACGACCGGACCGTACGCGCTCGCGAAGAACTACCCGAACTATGCGGGCATTCTCCAGACGGACATGGGCAAGGTCGGCTCACCTTATTTCATCCCCTCGCTCAACTACGCGTCGACTGGCCACGACTTCATGTTCGTGAATCAGGGCCAGATGGAGAACTTCTATCGCGGCCAGCAGACGGGCTTCACGGTGACTGGCTTTGTGCCGCCGGTCGCCTCCATGACGTCCCAGCAGCTCATGCTGAATCAGGAGAAGGTCACGTGGTCCGTGCCGCTCCCGACTCCCACCGCGTATCAGGTGTGGCAATATCCTTCGGTCACCAGCAAGAGCATCTACGACTGGAGCACGGTTAATCTGAACCCGATGGCTTACGAGCACACCGAGGCCAAGACCTATTACCTCGATCTGCAGCAGGAATTGCTCCCGAACCTGAATCTCGACGTGGGCTGGTTCCGCCAGGAACTCAAGCAGTTCTCCGACTCGCCACTCTCGCAGGCGAACGCCACGACGATCTATGTCGACACGAACCAATACCTCCTCACCGGCCAGGCCAACCCGCATCTCGGCCAGCCCTTCGTCGACGGTTACGCGAGCGACATTTTCGAGTCGCCGGAGATCAACAACAACTTCCGCGCCTCGCTCGAGTATGAGCTCAACATCCAGGACCACGTGCCGAACTGGCTGAAGTGGCTCGGTCACCACCGCCTCATGACGGTGCTCTCGCAGCACGACGATTCGCGCAACGACCTCCGCTACCGCGAGTCGATTGTCGGCGGCGATCCGAACTACCTGCCGTCCGCGACCACGCTCAACCAGGCCACGGGTTACGGCTATCCGGTGCACAACACCGCGGTCGAGGCCTGGTACTACCTCGGCACGGCCTCCAACGGTTATGGCTTTGGCAACGGATCCCCCGGCTCGAGCTCCCGTCCGCCTATCAACAGCCCGATCACGCTTCCGATCCAGACCTACAACTACGCCAACAACAGCTGGCAGACCACGAGCATCAACATGCAGTCGGTGCTCTTCCCGACGGGTGGCCGATCGGAGAACGTTCAGGACACCAAGACCTACTTCTGGCAGGCCTTCCTCTGGAACAATCGCATCGTTGGTACCTTCGGCATCAACGACGACTTCGTGAAGAGTCGTCAGAACGTGTTCCCCACGAAGAATCCGGAATCGTATGAGTACACGAACGGGTTCCCGAATTACCAATACTGGAACAACATGGGCGCCTGGAATCGCGACAGCGGTCGCACCACGACCACGGGTCTCGTCTTCCATCCCCTCCAGCACTGGGCCTCGATTGATCGCGCCGCCGCCAACGGCAGCTTCCTCGCCGGCCTGGCCCGTTCGTTCAGCCTGACCTTCAACCGGTCGAGCAACTTCAATCCGCCGCCGGCGTACTACACCGACTTCTTCGGCAACCCGCTCGCCAAGCCTCAGGGCACCGAGCGCGACTACGGCTTCGAGATCGCCACGCCGGACAACAAGTTCTTCCTGCGCGCGACCTGGTTCCGCACCGCCAACCAGAACCAGTTCGTGGGCAATACCTCCAACGCCCGCGCCCGTTATATCGACAGCGAGCTGAAGAACTGGGCGACCGCGGTCGTCGAGGTCCGCCACGGTGAGAATCCCTCGGATCCGAGCTTCGGCAACACGTCGGTCTACCCGATCACCCAGCAGATGCAGGACGAAATCTCGTCCCTCATGGGTCTGCCCTACACCTTCGGCGGCAACGTCGGCGAGAAGGGTCAGTTCGTGAATCCGTACGAGACCGAGGACGGCATCGCCCGCGGTATCGAACTCGAGCTCACCTACAACCCGACGCGTAACTGGCGCATGAAGTTCGCCTGGGCGAAGCAGAAGACCATCCTCAGCAACATCGCCAGCCAGGCGGCCGCGTGGGTCAATTACCGCATGCCCAAGTGGCAGGCTTATGGCGCCACCGACCTCACCCAGGTATACACCCGCTCGAGCGGTCGCGCGATGTACCTCGGCAACTTCTGGCAGGGCTACGGCTACGACGGCAACATCTACCAGAATCATCCCTACGGCTGGAACACGACGCAGGATTATTTCAACGTCGTCGTGAATGCCCAGCTCGCCACGGACCGCGCCCTGAACAACACCCAGGCCACCAACCAGCGCGTGTACTCCTGGAGCTACCTGTCGACCTACGATTTCGATCGCGGTCGCCTCAAGGGCCTCTCGGTCGGCGGCGCATTCCGCTATGACGGCCGGGCGGTCGCCGGTTACTACGGCGACACCGCCAACCTCAGTCCCTCGGGCAAGGTTTTCCAGCCCGACATCAACCAGCCGATCTACACCCCGCGCCAGATTCACATCGACGCCTGGATCGGCTACCGTTTCCGCATGCCGTGGGCTGGTCATGGCGTGCAGGGACGTGTGCAGCTCAACGTCGCCGATCTGACCCAGAACGGCCGCCTGCTGCCGGTCACGTACAACTTCGACGGGTCGCCCGCCGCGGAGCGCATCATCGCCCCGCGCAAGTTCACCCTGTCGACGACCATCTCGTTCTGATTTGTTCTGATTAGTAGGGGAAATGCGCCCGGGTTTCGCGGAGGGGTCCGCGGGACCCGGGCGCTGTCTTTTCAGGTCCCGGCCAAAGGTATCACCAAATTGGTGACATTTTCAGGGATCCCCTCCGTGTGCGGACTGTCCGATGCCGGACCCTCCGCCCGGGGATTGAACTGGGGACGCTCCGCCCCATTGTTTCGTCGACCCTCGGACGCCCCTCCCCACAACCCCGTCTCCCCCGCCCATGCGCATCGGCAGCCTCAGCATCCTGGATATCGCCATCGTCGTCGCCTACCTCGGGGCGGTCCTCTACATCGGCAAGCGTGCCGCCGCAGGCAACAACTCGGAGGACGGCTTCTTCCTGGCGGGCCGCAAGCTCGGCAAGCTGTATCAATTTTTCCTGAACTTCGGCAACGCGACGGAGCCGTCGGGCGCGGTGAGCACCGCGAGCTTCGTTTACCAGCAAGGCGCGTCCGGCTCCTGGCTGTCGTTCCAGACCGTCTTCATGAATCCTTACTTCTGGTTCATGAACGTGTGGTTCCGCCGCGCACGGCTCACCACGGTGTCGGACCTCTTCGAGGACCGCTTCGCGAGCCGGCGCCTGAGCATGTTCTACGCGGTTTTCCAGATCCTGGTGGCCTGCGTCTTCCTGGGCTTCGCGAACGTCACCGCCTACAAGATCGCCTCCTCGCTCGTGGTCAAACAGCCCGCCGAATGGACCGCCCAGGAGCGTGCCTCGGTCGACGGTTACAATGAGATGAAGCGGCTCGAGCATGAGGCGTCCGCGCACACGATCACCCCGGCGGGGCACATCCGCCTGGAAATCCTCCAGGACCGCGACGCTCGCGGCCAGCTGCACAGCTACATCACGCTGCTGCCCGACTTCCTGTTCTACGGCGTCTTCGCCGCGGTGGTCGGCGCCTATATCGTCATGGGCGGCATGTCCGCCGCCGCGGTCAACGAGGGACTGCAGAGCGTGCTCATCATCGTCTTTTCCGTCCTGCTGATCCCCGTCGGCCTGCACGCCATCGGGGGCTGGCACGCGCTCGGGGCAAAGGTTCCCCGACGAATGTTCGACCTATTCGGCTCGGGTGCCGCGGGGCAATTCTCCGTCTGGAGCCTCGTGGGAATCCTGCTGGTGAGCATCGTCCAGAACGGCGGACTCAGCCATAACATGGGCATCTGCGGTTCCGCCACGAATGAGTTCTCCGCGCGCAGCGGCGTCTCGGGCACCTACCTGAAGCGGCTCATGATCATTCTCTGGGTGTTCGCGGGCCTCATTGCTTTCGCGATCTTCGGCGCGAACGGGCTTTCGGATCCCGACGCCACCTGGGGCGCGCTTTCCAGCCGCCTGCTCGGACCCGGGCTGATCGGACTCATGCTCGCGGGCGTGCTGGCGGGCACGATGTCCACCCTCGCCGCCAAGGCGCTTGCCATCTCGTCGCTGTTCGTGCGCAACGTCTATCGCCAGATCTGGCCCGACATCTCGCAGAAGCAGGGTGTGTTCTACGCCCGTTGGACGATCGTCGTCGTGCTCGCCCTCGGCGCCGTCTCGGCGTGGCTGATGGGCGATTTCCTGTCGATCGTGAACATCGTGCTTACGGTCAACGTGCCCTTCGGCGCCTGCGTGCTGATGACTTTCTTCTGGCGGCGCCTGACCACCCCGGCCGTGTGGGCCTGCGTGGTGCTGTCGACCGTGACGATTCTCGTCATCCCCTGGACCGCGTCGAAGTTTTCGGTTCTCAGTCACAACCAATCCCTGACCGTGATGGCGCCCACGCCCTCCGGCGAACCGGCAGGCGTGTATTTCGCCACCGTGGTGCACGCGAAGGCCAACGACCTCGCCAGTCCGCTGATCGGCAGCGGACGCTTCGACTTCGAGTGCTGGCTGCTCGGGAAGACCGGCGTGAACATCGCCAGGCTGACGCCGAGCCAGCGCCTGACGCTCCAGTTCTTCTTCGACGCGTTGTTCCCCTTCGCGGTGCTGTTGGTGGTCAGTTGGATCACGCCCGTGACCGACCCCGCGCGCGCCGCCCAGTTTTACGGCAAGATGAAGACCCCGGTGGGCGCCACGCCCGAACTCGAGGTGCTGGCGGTCGAGGAAACGCGCCGCAATCCGGGACGCTTCGACCATACGAAGCTATTCCCGCGTTCGAATTGGGAGTTCTGCAAATGGGACCGCGTGGACACGATCGGCTTTGCCGCGTGCTGCGCCGCCTCGTTCTCGATCGTCGCGGTCTTCGTCCTGCTGCTTCACTGGGCGGCGCACTGAGACCGGAGGCAGGGGCCGAATCGCGCGGACACGGAGCACACGGAGGACATGAAGACCGGAGGTCAAACGTCGGCGCGTCCACATGGGCCTGGACGGGTATTCCCTACGCTGCTCCTGCTGCTACTCTGGCTAGCGTCCCGGGTTTTCCTTCCCGAGGCGGGCGCGACCCCTCCGTCTGATACGGCGTTCCTGTTCACCTATTTCACGGGCCAGGGACGCGACGGCCTGCACCTGGCCTGGAGCGCCGACGGCCTCCACTGGCGGGCGCTCAACGGCGGACGCGCCTGTCTCGCCCCACAGGTCGGGCGGGACCGGCTGATGCGCGACCCCTGCGTCGCGCGCGGGCCGGACGGCGTTTACCACCTCGTGTGGACGACCGGCTGGTGGGACCGGATCATCGGCACAGCCTCGACGCGCGACTTCATCACGTGGACGCCGGAACGTGCGATCCCGGTGATGGCGTCCGAACCCACCGCGCGCAATTCCTGGGCGCCGGAGGCCTTCTGGGACGCAAAGCGCGAGCGGTTCCTGATCTTCTGGGCGTCCACGATTCCCGGACGTTTCCCGGCGACGGACGGCTCCTCGGAGCAGGGGCTCAACCACCGCATCTACTGCACCACGACGACGGACTGGGTCCAGTTCTCGCCCACGCGGCTGTTCAGCGACCCGGGCTTCAGCGTCATCGACGCCACGATCTTCGAGGGCGCTGGCGGGCGCTTCCACATGATCGCCAAGGACGAGACCGTCCATCCTGTGGCGAAGCGCCTGAGGATTGCGACCGCCGTCGACCCGGAGGGGCCGTGGACCACGTTCTCCGCGCCCTTTACCCGCGCCTGGGTCGAAGGACCGACGGCGATCCGGGTGGGGGACGAAACGGTCGTCTATTTCGATGTGTACCGAGAACACCATTACGGCGCCATGCGGTCGCGCGATCTGGTCCACTGGGAGGATGTCACGGACCGGATCGCGGTCCCGCCCGGGGCGCGCCACGGGACGATGATCGTGGTGCCCCGCTCCCTCGTCGACCGCCTGCGCGCGGCGCTCCCGGAGGCACCCGGAGCCTGAGTTTCGCTAGAACCCAAGAAAACAACCATGAACCCACTGCGCTTCACACGCCTTCTAGGCACCGCGGCTCTCCTGGCAATGACCGGGCTGGGCCTGCACGCAAGCACCTCCATCCACGATCCCGATCTCAAGCACAACCCACCCCCGGGCGATTATCCCCACAACCTGCGGCTCCCGAGCGTCTTCATCGCCAGCGATTCCACCGCGGCCAACTATGGCGGTCATCCGATCCAGGGCTGGGGCGCGCCGTTTCACGACTACTTCGATCCGTCCAAGGTCAACATCGTCAACCTCGCCCGAGGCGGACGCAGCAGCCGCACCTACATCACCGAGGGGCTGTGGGACAAGCTGCTCAGCCAGGTGAAGGGCGGCGACTACGTGCTGATCCAATTCGGACACAACGACGCCGGGGCCATCAACGCCGAGCCCCCGGGCTCGAAGATGCCGCTGCGCGCCCGCGGCTCGCTGCCCGGCATCGGCGACGAGTCGGTCGCCATCGACAACGTGCTCACCGGCAAACACGAGATCGTTCACACCTTCGGCTGGTACCTGCGGAAGATGATCCGCGATGTCCGCATGCGGAGCGCGACGCCAATCATCCTCTCGCTGACCGTCCGCGACATCTGGAAGGACGGAAAGGTCGAGCGCGGCGCCGGGCATTACCGCGAATGGGATCGAGAGGTTGCCCAGGAGGAGGGCGTGGATTTCGTGGATCTGACACGTATCGTCGCCGACAAATACCAGGAGATGGGAGAAGCGAAGGTGAAGACGCTCTTCCCGCGTGACCATACGCACACCGGGATTGAAGGAGCGGACATCAACGCGGCGGCGGTCGTTTCGGGACTCAAGGGCATTCGTGGCGGCCCCTGGGATCATTGGCTCTCCGCCAAGGGCCTCGAAGTGCCCGCTGATCCGCTCGTGTGGTTGAACCTCCCCGAGCCGGCCAACCCAAAGATTCCCACGCTGATGATCATCGGCGACTCGACCGTGCGCAATGGCCGCGGCGACGGACGTGGCGGCCAGTGGGGCTGGGGCGACGAGCTCTCGCCGTACTTTGATCTCTCGAAGATCAACGTCTGCAATCGCGCCGTCGGCGGCACCAGCAGCCGTAGTTTCATCAATCTTGGCTTCTGGGAGCGCGTGCGCACCCTGCTCAAGCCCGGCGACTTCCTGCTCATGCAGTTCGGCCACAATGACGCCGGTCCGCTCAACGACACCTCCCGCGCCCGCGGCACGATTCGCGGCGTCGGCGACGAGTCGGAGGCGATCGACAACCTGCTCACGAAGAAACACGAGGTCGTCCACACCTACGGCTGGTACCTGCGCAAGTACATCCGGGAGGCCAAGGCCATGGGCGTCACTCCGATCGTCTGTTCGCAGATTCCGCGCATGATCTGGAAGGACGGGAAGATCGTGCGCTCCGACAATTCCTATTCGGGTTGGGCGCGCGAGGTCGCGCAGCAGGAAGGCGTCGCGTTCATTCCGCTTAACGAGCTCATTGCGGAGCGCTATGACGCGATGGGCCCCGAGAAGGTGCTGACGATGTTTGGCGACCCGCACACGCACACCAGCCTCATCGGCGCGCGGCTGAACGCGAGCATCGTGGCAGGTGTGCTGGCGAAGCTGCCCGGCGATCCGTTCGCTCCGTACCTACGCAAACCCTGAGAGGCCCAGTCCTCAGCGTCCGGGCCGGGAGGCGGAGCCTCCCGCGCAGGGCGGAATCGTGATTCCGCACTCCACATCGAACCAGAAACTCACGAACGCAGAGTGCCTCTCGTTACATCCGTTTTGGAGTGCGGAACCTTGGTTCCGCCTTTGGACGCGAGCCTCGGCTCGCGCCCGGAGGTTTCGGATTCCGAAACCTCCTCCGCGAGCGATGGAATTCCACGACTCGTTCGAGTTTGAGTGTGGAGCCTCCCGAAGGCCCTGAGCCTGTCGAACGGGGCCTCCGTCCCGCGCCTGCGGGAACGGGACGTCTCGACGTCCCGCCCTTCGGTCGCCGTTCAACAGAGCGCGTGGTCCGAGAGGAATGGCAGGTTACGTGCGGACGCTGACGGTTCTCGGCGAAACGGCCGGGAGGCGGAGCCTCCCGCGCAGGGCGGAATCGTGATTCCGCACTCCAAAACGCTGACTACATTCTCGATTTCCGCTCCTCGCTGCTCGCGTCTACTTTTGAGTGCGGAATCTTGATTCCGCTTTCGACGGAGCGCCTCGGCGCTCCGCCCCGATCGGCGCCGCGCGGAGGGCGGCGACAAAAGCCTTCAAGGTTGTTTGGACGCAGCCGCTCCACCTGCCCGCTTCTTCGGTGCGGCTGTGCGCAGGGTGGGGCCTTCGACCAGGCGGGCGGGGATCGTCGTGAGCGAGGCCTCCGGGGGGACGCCAAATTCGTTATGCAGGAGCTGCCCGATGACGAGTTCCGCGGCACGCGCGCCGAGCTGCGGCGCCTGGAAATCCAGCGCCGCGCAGTCGCCATTGGTGCGCAGGGAATTCAGGCACACGAAGCCGTGGGTCTTCGGAGTCTTCGCTCCGCACTCCTTCATCCAGCCGAGCGCGTCGATCTTGTGCCCGATCACGACGTCCGGGTCGTATTTCTTGAACCACGACGCGAAGTCGTCGCGGGTCACGGACTTCAACCGCAGCACCGGCACGGCGTCGATGCCGGGCAGGTAGCGCTGGAGCGCCAGGAAGGCGCCCTCCCAGCGGAAGTGGAGGCGCTCGTCGTGCGGAATCTCCATGTACAACCCGGGCCTGTGGTAGCCGCGCTCGTGGAGCGTCTGCAGCAGCGCGATCATCGAGCGATAGTGGTCCGAGCAGACGCAGTGAAGCGGCGGGTGGTTGATCAGATAGTCGATGTACACGCCCGTGTACCGCGGCCAGCTCAGCGCGGAGAAATCGGGGAAGGCGAGCACCGGCAGGATCACCAGGCCCTGGATGCCGCGTGTGTGCAGGATCGTATCCAAACGGTTCAGACGCACGCCGTCCGGGCTCGTCTGGAAGCGCTCCACCTTGAACCCCAGCCGGTTCGCGCGCTCGGTCACGCCCTCGAACACGCTTTCGTTGTACCGCTTCGCATGGTCGGTCTGCGGCCCGTCGATCATCTCGATCGCCCCGATCACGCCGCGGAACTTCTGTCCCGAGGAGCGCCGCAGGTGCGACATCACCGCCGCGGTGAGGGGATTTCGCTCGTAGCCGGCCGCCTCCGCCGCCGCACGCACGCGCTGCACGGTCTCGGGGTTGACGCGCGGCGAGCCGCGAAGCGCGTCGGAAATCGTCGTCCGTGAAAGGCCCAGCGAACGAGCCAGGGAGCGCAGGGTGGGGGTCGCCATCGGATGAACGGAAGACGATTGCCGAATGAATTCCGGAATCAACGGAAAACTCCTCTGTTCCTCTTCCCTTTTGGAGTGCGGAATCACGATTCCGCCCTGCTTTCGGAATCCGAAAGCGACCGGGCATGGTCTGTACGAAGCGCGCTCCGTTCACAGTCGGCACCGCTGGCGCCTTTTTGCGTTTTTCGTGGCCATAACCTTCAGGTGGTTTGCCTGCGTCTTTGCCGGGTTGTGCAACTCCTCCCCACGCCGGCGTCATTCGGACTGTCATGCAGTCGGGGACGTGGCGGCGCCGCCGCTGCCGGCTAGCCTCCCCGTGCATCCTTTTTACCCCTCCCCACTCCCAGGACTGCCTATGATCCGCAAAGCTTTTGTCATGTCGGTGAACCCGGGTTCCGAAGCCGAATACGAGCGCCGTCACAATCCCATCTGGGCCGATCTCGAGGCCGAGCTGAAATCCCACGGCGTCTCGAACTACTCGATCTTCCTGCATCCCGGCACCCGGCAGCTGTTCGCGTATGTGGAAATCGAGGACGAGGCCCGTTGGGCCGCGATCGCCGCGACCCCCGCCTGCCAGCGCTGGTGGAGGCACATGGGTGACGTGATGCCCAGCAACCCTGACGCGAGTCCGGTCTCCGAGTCGCTTCGCGAGGTCTTTCATCTCGACTGACCCGGCCGGTCCCACGCTTTCCCCAGAAGTTCCACCTCCGGATCCGGGCCCCGGACCCGGTATCCCCGAAAGACGCCGCTTTTCAGCCATGTCGAACCCAGTTTCCCGTCGCGAATTCGTCCGCAGTGCCGTTCTGGCCGCCGCCGGCACGCGTCTCATGTCGTCCCTCGCCACCAGCGCCGCCGCCGCGGAAACCCCGCGCGCGGTCGGACCCTCCGCAGGCCGTGCAGGCAGCGCCGATGTGCGCTGGCTCGACGGGGCGCCGCCGGCGCTGTTTGGCGGCGCCACCTGGGGCATGCCCTGGCCGCGCGGTCGCATGCCCTCGGGAACACCCCTGGCGCTGAAAACGTCGACGGGCGCGGAGGTTCCCGTGCAGTCCTGGCCTCTCGCCACCTGGCCGGACGGTTCGCTCAAGTGGACCGCCCATGCCGTGCCTGCGGATCTTCGCTCCGCCGAAGACGGATACGAGGTGGTGCCCGGCAATGCCGCAGCACCCACCACTCCGCTGCGCGTGCGCGACATCGAGGGTGCCTTCGAAATCGACACCGGCGTGATCGTCGCGCGCGTCGCGAGATCCGGCCGCGTGGTGCTTCCGTCCGTGACACGCGGCGGCGTCGAAACCCTTCGGAATGGCAGGCTCGTGATGCTGAGCCAGGACGCCCCTGACGACGGCGCGAGGCCCGTGGCATTCGAGGGTGAGATCCTGCGCGCGGTGCTGGAGCAGGACGGACCTGTTCGGGCCGTGGTGCGGCTCGAGGGCCGGCACGCTCCGACGGGGCCGGGTCGCGCGTGGATGCCGTTCATCGTGCGCCTCTATTTCTACTCGGGAGCCGAGTCGATTCGCGTGATGCACACGATGATCTACGACGGTGACGAACACCGCGACTTCGTGCGCGGGCTTGGCCTGCGGTTCGAGGTCCCGCTGCGCGGAGAGCTCTACGACCGCCACGTCCGTTTCTCAGGCGAAGGCGAGGGACTCTTTGGCGAAGCTGTTCGGACGGTCACCGGACTGCGGCGCGACCCGGGCCGCGAGGTCCGCGAGGCGCAGATTGCGGGCGAGGCGACGCCACCGCTTGACACCTGGAGCCCGGCGGTGTCGGAGCGCCTCCAGTTCGTGCCCGCGTTCGCGGACTGGAGCCTGTTCCAATCGACGGCGGACGGCTTCGAGATTCTGAAGCGTACGAAGACGGGCTGCACGTGGTTGAACTCCGCGCGCGGACGCCGGGCAGGCGGCCTGTGTTACGTCGGTACCCCGAAGGGCGGAGCCGCGATCGCCATCCGGAATTTCTGGGAGAGTCATCCTTCCGAACTCACTATCGCGGGCGCGACGGACGCCGCGGCGGAAGTGACCGCCTGGCTGTGGTCGCCCCGCGCCGGGGCCATGGATCTGCGGCCCTATCATGACACGATGGGCGAGGAGACCTACGCCGAGCAGCTCCAAGGCCTCGACATCACCTACGAGGACTACGAGCCCGGCTTCGACCGGCCCGAGGGAGTGGCGCGCACGAGCGAGCTCTTCATGTGGGCGCTGCCTGCGACACCCTCGCGCGAGCGGCTCGCACACATGTCGGAGTCGGTCCGCAGGCCACCGGTGCTTGTCACCACCCCCGCCTGGCTGCACGGCTGCGACGTCTTCGGAGGTCTCTGGGCGCCCGAGGACCGCTCCACCCCGGAGCGCGCCGCGCTCGAGGACCGGCTTGCCTGGAACTTCGCCTTCTACGAGGGACAGCGCGAGGAGAGGCGCTGGTATGGATTCTGGAACTACGGCGACGTGATGCACACCTACGACGCGGACCGGCACGAGTGGCGGTACGACGTGGGCGGATTCGCCTGGGACAATTCCGAGCTGTCGCAGGACATCTGGCTGTGGATGTATTTCCTGCGCACGGGCCGGGCGGACGTGTTCCGGTTCGCGGAGGCGATGACCCGGCACACGGGCGAGGTGGACGTCCATCACCTCGGCCGGTTCGCGCCACTGGGGTCGCGCCACAACGTGCTGCACTGGGGCGACAGCGCGAAGCAGCTTCGCATCAGCACGGCCGCCAACCGTCGCTACTACTTTTACCTCACGGGCGACGAGCGCTTCGGAGATCTCATGCGAGAGCAGGTCGAGGCGGTGCGCACACTTGCGATGATCCAGCCCGGCCGGAAGGTCATGCCGCCCAACCTCGTCTCGCCTCCGGATCCGCACGCGAAGGGGGCCTACGTGGGCTTCGGCACCGACTGGGGCTCCCTCGCGGCGGCCTGGCTGACCGAGTGGGAGCGCACGGGATCGGGTGAGATCCGCGACCGCCTGCTGGCGAGCATGCGCTCGATCGCGGCCCAGCCGAAGGGATTTTTCACGGGCGGTGCCTGGATGGACTTCGACACCGGGGCGTTCCGCCGATCGACCGACGACCGCCCGCACGCCTCGCACCTGAGCGCGGTCTTCGGACTGGTCGAGATCTGTGCGGAGCTCGACCAGCTTTACGCCGATCCGGCCTTCAGGAAGGCCTGGCTGGAGTATTGCGAACTCTACGACGCCTCTCCCGACGAGCAGGAACGCGTCCTGGGTCCGGGGATACACGACCACAGCCTCAGGCAGGCGCACTCGCGCCTGACGGCGTACGCCGCGAACCTGACGCACAATACCGGCCTCGCACGCCGCGCCTGGGACGAGTTCTACCACGGCGATCGTCACGGACCCGGCCCCCTGCGCACGATCCGTGTCGAGGGCCCCGCGGTGCTCAGGCCGGTGGACGAGGCGCCTTGGATCTCGAGCAATGGCACCGCCCAATGGGGGCTCGCCGCGATGGAGTGCCTGGCGCTGATTGGACCCGAGATGCCGCGCTCCGGCGGGGGAGGAGCCTCGTCATGAACGGGATCCTGTACTCGATTTTGACGACACACCCGAGTGTGTCGGTCGATTCGGACGGTCTGAATTGGAGCCGGTTGAGGTCGGCCCCGTCCTTTGTGATCAAGGGAGACCATGAATTTTGCTCCGCACCAAAACGATTTTTCTGCTCCGGGCTGGCCCGGGCCCGCGCGGCGGCCTTGAGCCTTTCGGATCGCATCGCGATGCCGGATGCGGAGTACCCCTGTCCTTAACCAGCTTCCCCCATGGGATTTTATTTCGAAGACCATCTGAGCATGTTCGCGCAGGCGCACATGCGGACCACGATGACCCTCGACGCCATCGCGCGGAGGTTCCGTGGTCAGAACCCGCCGCAGCCGCCCACCTTCCGCGCCTATGCGAACGTGGGGATCGTCCGGGGCAAGGACTACCGCTACTGCGCGGACTTCAACCGCGAGTTTCCCAAGGCCGCCAAGGGCTCGTTTGTCTACGCCTGGGCGCGGATCTGGTCCGACGGCTGGTCGGAGCTCAAGTTCGACCTCTCGGTCCACTGTCCGACGATCCTGTACCGCAACCAGCAGCGGATCTTTGCCTCGACGATCGCCGAGGAGCGCAATCCCAACGCCCGGCATTCCGTGCGCATCGACCTGGAGCCGGGCTGGAACCATCTCGTCCTGCGCTTCACCCGGACGAAGGCGGGCTTCGGCGGAGTGTTCGGCACCTGGCTGGGCAAGCATCCATACTATTTCCTGATGCCGACCGACCGCCGGGCTGGGCAGGAGGGCTGGATCTATTGCGAGCCGCAGGCCGCCGAGCTGCCGTTCATCCCGGGCAAGGGCATGACCGAGCAGGACACCGGCATCACCTGGCTGCCGGATCCGGCCTGGCCGGCGGCGCAGCTTTCCCAGGGGCAATGTCGCCGCATTTTCGGCCTGGTGGAGGGCGCGGTTGCCGAGGGCTGGACGCGCGGTGCGTTCATGAAGCCCGGCCTCGGCCAGTATGAACTCAGCGGTTACAGCCTGGGCCCGGTTCGCATCTCGATCGCGGGCCGGATCGTCTTCGAGGCCGCAGCCGCCGGGCGGTTCTCGCTTGGCGTCCACGTGCCCTTCGGCTGGCACGACGTGCGGGTCCAGACCGAATGCCAGGGCCGCGACTGGGGCTTCGACCTGGAGCTTCGCGGCGAGGACGGTCCCGTCGTATTCTCCAGTCCCTGTAACCTGCAGGGTCCGCCGCTGCCCTGGATCTACGCCGGTCCCCTGGCCGCGGGCAAGGCGCTCGACCTGACCCGCAGCCCCGATCTCCTTCGGCTGGTGCCAGGCATGGACGGCGACACCTACTGGCGCCTGGACGCGCCCGGACTGTGGGTGCGCATCTACAATGAGAACCCACTGTATGGCCGCTGGAACTATCCGCTCGGGGTCACGCTCTACGGCCTGCTGCACAGCGCGAAGCTGATCGGTTCCGACGAGACCCGCGCCTACATCGTCGAGCACATGCGCTACTGCGCGGACACCTTCGGCTACGCCCTCTGGGACCGCCGCCAGTACGGCGGCGCGACCAATGTCCACCACCTGCTCACGAGCATCGACAGCCTCGACGACTGCGGCTCGTTCGGCTCCACGTTGCTGGAGGTCATGAAGGAGGCCGAGGTTCCCGGCGGCCGGGAGATCGTCGACTACGTGGCCGACTACATCGCCAACCGCCAGGTGCGCCTGCCCGACGGGACGTTCTTCAGGAAGAACCTGATGCACACCTTCCACGAGAACACACTCTGGGCCGACGACCTGTACATGAGCGTGCCGTTCCTGTGCCGCTATTATCAGCTCACGGGGGAGCGGCGGTACGTGGACGACGCGGCGCGCCAGTTCCTCGGCTTCCGCCGGCTGCTCTTCATGCCGGAGAAGCGGCTGATGTCCCACGTCTATGACTTCACCCGCAACCTCGCCACGGGCGTGCCGTGGGGACGCGGGAACGGCTGGGTGCTCTTCGCGCTCACCGAACTGCTGGCCGTCCTTCCGGAGGATCACGAGCTTCGGACGGAACTCGTCGCGATGTTCCGGGAACACGCCGCGGGCGTGCTCGCCCAGCAGGACGCCTCGGGCATGTGGCATCAGGTGCTCGACGAGCACGATTCGTATCCGGAAACCTCCTGCACCTCGATGTTCGCCTGTGCGTTCGCGCGCGGTGTCCAGCGCGGCCTGTTCGAGGACCAGGGGCCCTACATCCTGGCCGCGTTCAAGGCCTGGGAGGCGCTCAACCGGATCTCGATCGACCGCTGGGGCAACGTGCATGGCGTGTGCCGGGGCTCCGAGTTCTCATTTACCTCCGAGTATTACAAGCGGGACCTGCTCTGGAACCTCAACGACACGCACGGCATCGGCATCGTGCTCCTGGCCGGAGTGGAAATCATCCGACTCACCCAGCACCTGCAGGCCACCGCGAAGCCCGGCAGAGCGCCGTCCGCGGGCGAACCGCCGGCGACGGGTCCTCATCCGCGGAAGGCCGCCGCACCGAGTCGCTGACACCCGGTCGGCTCAGGCGTCGCGGTACGCCGCGCGCATGAAGGCGACCGTGTCGGCGATCGTGTCCGGGGACGTGTTCTCAAGGAGAACATCGATCCCCGGTTTGTGCTCGCGCACCCAGCGGAGGACCTTGCTGTAATCGAGTTCACCCGTTCCGGCGGGAAGCTCGACAAACGCGCCGCCCTCCGCGGAGAAATCCTTGGCGTGCACGATGCAGATGCGGTCGCCGAGCAGCGCATGGGCCTCCTCCAGGATCTCGTCCTGGCGCGCGCAGTTCGTGGGCCAAAGCAGGTTCACCGGGTCGTAGATCACCTGGAGGTTGGGCGAGTCCACCTCGTCGATGAGCCTACGCAGGCGTTGCGGCGACGAGATGACGTAGCGCTCGACCGCCTCGATGCAGACGAACACCCCGAACTTCTCGGCTTCTCGGACGAGTTCCCGCACGCCTGAGAGCACGATCTGGAATGCCTCCTCGCCGCCGTTGTCCGGATGCCGCGAGAAGTCCGCGTTGAGCGAACCCGTTTCGGTGCCCACGACGCTGCAGCCGAAGTCGCGTGCGAAACGCAGGTAGGCCTTGAAACGCTCCAGCTGCGGTCTGCGCCGCGATTCGTCGCGATCGCCGAGATTGATGTAGCAGCCGAGCACGGCGATGCGGATGCCGCGCCGGCGAAATGCCTCCGCCACGCCTGCCGCGAAGCCCGGGCTCAGGCGGCCCTCGTCGAGGTCGAAGCCTGCGAGCGCCTTCGTCGGCGCAAGCTGGATGGACTCGAGTCCGTGCGCCGCGATGCGCGCGGCCAGTTCATCGACGGGAAGTTTTCCGAAATCGTGGGCTCTGACACCGAGTTTCATAACATTCAAAATTGGGAGGGAAAATTGAACAGAAGCCAACGAAGGGAATGAAGAACGCTCAGTGGTTCAAAGCCGGTGGCATCGAACCGTAGTCTGAAAGGCGACAAGTTCAGATGGATCGTCATCCGAACCGGTCCTGCCAACGATCGCTCGGTCAGACAACCGACGCTTCGTTACCTTCTGTTCACTGTGTTTTTAGTTCATTGGGCGGGAGGGCCGAGGTAGCTGGGGGTGAGGCCGCCGAGGTCGATCAAGAGCTTGTCGATGACCACGCCGGGCTGCAGGCCGTAGACGTGGAGCACATGGCCGCCGCGTTTCGGCACCTCGAGCGGCACGGAAGCCTCCCGGACCTCGCCCAGCACGCCTTGCGCCCAGGCGGAGCCGGACTGGGCGTCCTCGAGCACGACGAGCCGGGGTGGCTGGTTGTCCAGAGCGACGGCCACGCGAAGCTGGCGGCCCGAGATCGGATGGGTAGGGAGAAACTGGATATGTAACGTGAAGAGCCCCGGGCGGGGGATCTTCAGAGCGTAATCCATTCGGGGCGCCTCGTCCGCCGCCGAGAGCGGCAGGGAGGGCGCTGTGAAGGGGATCACGGTCGCGGCATCGCCCGTGCGCCCCAGGCCAGGCACGGCGGTCCACACGGCTCCGCCGGCAGGCATGGATTGGGTGAAATGTCCCCCGACGACTGCGACGTAGGTTCCGGACCGCGGGGCGGGGACGGCGGCGCGGGGAGCGGGCGGAGGCGTCCAGCGCGCGATGCGCATGGAGGACCACTGGCCGTCGGCGGGTTCCAGTGCCAGGATCCGGTTCCACTTCCCGCCTGCAATCACCTGGTTGTACTGATGGGTCAGGTCGACCAGTTGTTGGTCCGCCTCGCGCGCGGCCGCAGTGTCGCCACGTTCGCCGAGGAAGAAACGCTGGTTGGCAAGCGCGGAGCCGACGACCGGGTATTCCACGAGTTCGAAAAACGCGTTTTGAAGCCGGGTCGGCATCCGGATCCCGATCGCCTGGACGTCGTTCACAAGTCCCGCATACGCCGCCAGCCTTTCGCTCACCTCCTCGTCGGTCAGCGTGCTGGGCATTCGCGGGGTTCTCGGGAGCCACCACTGCAGCTGCTCGGGCTTTCGCTGGAAGTTCAGGAGGTAGTATTCCTGCAGCACCGCGGCGATTGCGGGGCCCTCGTCGAGCCCGAAGGTCTGCGTCGACCACTCGCGCAGGTAGTCCGGCTGTGCGTTGGCGCCCCAGCGGCGCGCGTCCCAGGCGAGCTCCATGAAAAACTGGAGCGGGATCTCCGCCGGCTTGAGGTCGCCGACGTTCACGATCCACATGCGATCGGCGCCCAACTGGAATGACTTCTCCATCTCCTCCCACACGAGCGCGGGTGGCGTGGAGCAAAGCCACAGATAGGCCATCGGGCGTCCCAGGTAGGAGAGATGATAATACACGCCGAAGCCCCCGCTGCGCGCCCGGTCCGCCGGTGTGGTGTAGTTTCGGAGGTAACCGTAGTTGTCGTCCGGCCACACGATGGTCACGTCGTCCGGCACGCGCAGGCCCTTGCGGTAGAGGTCGAGCACCTCCTTGTAGGCGCAGAACATCTGCGGCACGGCGCCCAGGTCGGGGTTGACGTAGTTCGCCAGGAGGGAGCGCTGGTCGGCGAAGACCTGCTCGAGCACGCGGATGCGCTCGGCGTCGGTCTTAGGACCCTGCATCGCGGAGTCGTGGATTCCCCGCATTCCCACGGTGTAGATGTTTTCGTACCGTCCGTTTTCCCGCACGCGCCGGGCCCAGTAGTCGAGCACCTCCTTGCGGTGCGTCAGGTAATTGTAGTTGCCCGGCGGCGCCGTCCACTCGCCGACGTTGTCGCGCAGCATCGGCTCGGCGTGCGAGGAGCCCATGACGATGCCGTACTGATCGGCAAGCGCCTTGTCTTCGGGATAGGCGTTGAAGGGTTTTGTGCCCGGATGCATGGCGGGCCAGAGGGTGTTGGCCCGGAGGCGAAGCAGGAGTTCGAACACTTTCGCGTAGGTCTTGGGTCCGATGTTGCCGGTCGCCGGATCGAAGGTGTGGGAGGCCCATGGGCGAAGGCCCCAGTCCTCGTCGTTGAGAAAGATGCCGCGGTATTTGACCGAGGGCGGTCCGAAGCGGTGGGCGCCCGCCGCGATCGTGAGATCCTGGCGTTTGCGCGGCGGCAGATCGTCCCACCAGTGCCAGGGGGAGACGCCAATCGCTGACGAGAGTTCGTACAGCCCGTAGATCGCCCCGCGCCGGTCACTTCCCGCGATCACCAGCGCCTGCGGGCAGCCGGGGAACGGATCGCGCACCGTCTGGATCTGGTAGCTCTCCCAGGCCCCCCGCAGGCGCCCGACGTCGATGCTCCCCTGCGCGGCGAGTCGGTCGAGCAGCGCGCTCCGACCCACGACCCCGACGAGAACCGTCGGACCGGCGTCCGTGGCGGGAAGGGCATGCTCGAGCGCGGGACGCACCCCGGCGACCGATGCGATGTCGCCCCGCACGTCGTCCGCGGCGCGGGACACCGCGGGATCCGCGGTCGGTTCGAGCAGAAACGCCGCCGCCCGGCCCTCCTTCACGAGTGGAAAATCGCCGGGCTTGGGTTCGGGCGAGAGCAGGGGAGCGGCGCGGAGCGTCAGCGCGACGGAGGTCAGAAAAAGCAGGAGTGCGGCACGCATGGCGGAATCATTCGCGCGGGGCATCGGGATCCGCCGGTGGCTCGAGGTCGACGTAGGTCGGCGCATCCCGGTCGCAGCTGAGGCGCCCCCCGGCCTCATGCAGCTCAACCACCTGGATGGAGCTCCGGCGCCAGGCGACGGTATCCTGTTCTCCGGGACGGGGAGGGTGAGTCCGTCCGGGTTGGGTGAAATAGAAAAGCCAGGCGCGTCCCCCGCTTACCACCACGCCGGGATGTCCGCCGACCACGCCGTCGTCGGCTCCCCGGCCCGGCTTCGCGAGAAGGTCGTCGTGCTGGGCGTACCAGTGCGTGAAGTCCGTGGACCAATACACGCCGAGCCCGTGCCAGTGGTCGATCAGCATCCAGTCGCGCCCCTTCCACGTGAAGATGAAGGGGCCCTCGCCGGGCCGGTGGCCAAGGCCCTCGCAGCGTCCACGGTCGGTCCAGTGCGTCAGATCGGGGCTGTCGGCATAATAGATGGATTTGTGGTCGGCCTCGTTGTTGTACCACAGCCGCCAGGTGCCGTCCGGCAACGCGTGGACGCAGGGGTCGATCACACGGTCCGACGAGAGGTGCAGCGCCTGGGCGTGGCTCCAGTGCACGAGGTCGGTGCTGGTCAGGTGGACGATGGTTCGCGGATGATGCCAGTCGGCAAAAATACCCGGCACGACGGCGAGGAAGAGGTGGTGGACGCCATCGCGCGAGGTCGCGATCTCCGGCGCCCATTCGGTCGGGTGATCGCTCGCGAGCGAGACCGGCAGGTCGATGTCGGCGGTTCGTAGGTAGGTCCACGTGGTGCCGCCGTCGGCGGATTGGGCGATGCCGATCTTCGTGCCGTGCACCCAGGTGACGCCGGGCAGGCCGGGAGCGTTGGCCCGGCGGTTGGTGTAGAACATCCACCAGCGTCGGACTTGGGGATTCCAGACCACGATCGGGTCGGCGGCTCCGTCGAAAATCGGGTCCCGGTAAAGCGGCTTTGGTGCGGGATTGCGCGCATCGGTGTCGGAGGGGGCAGGGGCTGCGGGCAGACAAGCCGGGGCAAGGAGTGCCGCCGCGAGCAGGGTCAGGAATAACTTCATTGGGGGAGAGGCGTGGAGAAACGCTCGCTGCGACGATGAGCCCACCCGGCAGTGGCTCAAACGTCGCGCATCCGGACGGTCCGACCGGCTAAGGGTTGGCCGGCGCACGGGCATGGGCCTTGGCTGGAACCGTCCCCGGCACCGAACCCCCGGGGACGACCCCTCCGATGAAAGACCTGCCCCCTCGTTCCCCGGTTGGAAAAACCGTCCTCGCCGCGGCGACCGCTGCGCTCGCCTGCTTTGCCGCCGGCCCGAGCCGGGCCGCTGTGGCCGAGCCACCGCCGGCCACGCGGCTGTATCACGGCGTCGCCTACTATCCCGAGCTTTGGCCGGAAAAGGACGTCGACCGCGACATCACCGAGATGAAGAAGCTCGGCATCAACGTCGTGCGCATGGGCGAATTCGCGTGGGCTAAGATGGAACCCGACGAGGGGCGCACGAACTTCGATTTCTTCCGCCGGGTCATGGACAAGCTTCACGCCGCCGGGATCGGCGTCGTCCTGTGCACGCCCACGGCTGCGCCCCCGATCTGGCTCACCTATGAGCATCCGGAGCGGTGTTTCGTGGACCAGGAGGGGCACGTGATGATCCACGGCGCCCGCCAGCATGCGTCCTACGACGATCCGGCGGTGCGCGCGGCGTGCTTCCATATCGTGGAGGCGGAGGCCAGGGCTCTTGGACGCCACCCGGCTTTGATCGCGTGGCAGATCGACAACGAGCTGAAGTGCCACGTCGCGGAGGATTTTAATCCGTCGTCGATCCGCGCCTGGCATGCCTGGCTTGCGAAGCGCTACGGCACCATCGACGCGCTCAACGCGGCCTGGGGAACCGAGGTTTGGAGCGAGCGCTACCAGGCCTTCGACCAGGTGCCCGCGCCGCTGCGCACGCCGTTCCTGCACAACGCGTCGCTGAGCACCGCCTACCGCATGTGCTCGCGCGAGCGCATCGCGGAATTCATGGACGACCAGTCCGCGATCATCCGTCGCTACTCCGATGCGCCCATCACGCACAACATGTCCCGCGGATTTTCGATCAACGTGGAGCGCATGTGCCAGAATCTCGATTTTGCCTCCTTCGACGACTATCCCTCGGCGGACCAGTGGAAGAACCTGGTGCTCGACTGCGATCTGTTCCGCGGTGCGAAACCCGGGCTTCCGTTCTGGGTGATGGAGACGAGCGCCATCCACAACGGGTCTTTGGTGAACTACGCGACGACGCACCCTCCGGGCTTCCTGGTGGCGGAGGCGGTGTCCTGCTACGCGCTCGGAAGCGAGTCGTTTTGCTACTGGCTGTGGCGTCAGCAGCGCACGGGCGCGGAGCTGCCGCATAGCGCGATTGAGAGCGCCTGGTATGAGCCCACGCTCGGGTACGGCGAGGTCAAGAAGGTGGACGAGGCCCGACGCGAACTGCAGCCGCTGCTGATTGCGAGCCGTCCGGCGCCCGCGCAGGCGGCGGTGACCTGGTCGGACCTGGGACGGGCGATGCTCCAGACCGAACCGCTCGGCGGTCGCCGGGGCGAGCCGGTCGACTATGAGGCGGGTTTCGCCGACTGGCACAACCTCCTCCTCGACGCGGGCCTGCACCGCGGCGTGAGGTTTGAGGGGGCTTCACTGGACGGACTCAAGCTGCTGGTCACGCCGCTCATGCCCTACGTCAGTCCTGAATTTCTCGGCCGCATCGAGCAGTTTGTCCGCGGCGGCGGAATTTGGATCTGCGGACCGGTGACCGGCACACGGACCGCCGAACACACCGTGCCGCTCGACGGCGGCCTCGGCGCGGTCGGAAAGCTCGCGGGCGTGGACGTCGTCTATTCGTATCCGATTTCGGATACCGGTGGCACGGGCGAGGCGTTCGGTCTCAAGGCGACGCTGGGCGGCTGGTGTTCCGTGCTGAAGCCGGCCTCGCCGGACACCCGGCAGGTGGGAACCATTGGCGGCGAGTGGGCCTCGGGCCTCGGCTTCATCACCGAGCGCAGGCTGGGCGCCGGCGCGATCGTGGTGATCGCCGCGCAGCCGGAGGGTGCGGCGGGACGCGCGCTGCTCCTGCGGGTGATCGACCACTATGCCGCGCAGGCGGGCGTCACCGAACGTTATCGCACGACGGATGGCACGATCGTGTGCCCGCGGGTGATGGGCGATGGAACGCGCCTGTGGATTGCGGTGAACATGGACGGCCGTGGCGGCGAGATCACGCTCCCGGGGCCTGCGGTCGACGCGCTGTCTGGCAGCGCAGTGCCCGCGGGTGTGGTGAAGCTCCCGCCCTACGGCTGGCGCGCGTTGAAACTTTAGGCGCGCCGGACGGCTCGGCCGCCCGGCCCGGATTGGGATCGTCTCCGTATCGCGACGACGGAGGCTGGGCGCCTAGAACGACAGGTCGGATGCGTAAGTCGCGCGATCGCTGGCAGAGGTCAGCTCGTTCCACACCGACACGCGGAAGGGATTTCCGCCCCCGAAGTTGGGCGGCGGTTGGATGGATGTGGAGTGCGGTGACCTGGCACCGCCGTTGACGAGCGGGCCTGACCGCTCGCGGGGATCGGGTGGAGGTTTCGGAATCCGAAACCTCCAGGGCGCGAGTCGGGCCTCGCTTCCGAGAGCGGTGTCGGGCCACCGCACTCCACATCGGGCATCAGTGGCCGCGAGGCCGCGGGAGGGAAAATAGCGCCGCCTAGAACGACAGGTCGGATGCGTAAGACGCGCGATCGCTGGCAGAGGTCAGCTCGTTCCACACCGACACGCGGAATGGCTTTCCGCCCCCGAAGTTGGGCGGCGGTTGGATGGATGTGGAGTGCGGTGACCTGGCACCGCCGTTGACGAGCGGGCCTGACCGCTCGCGGGGATCGGGTGGAGGTTTCGGAATCCGAAACCTCCAGGGCGCGAGTCGGGCCTCGCTTCCGAGAGCGGTGTCGGGCCACCGCACTCCACATCGGGCATCAGTGGCCGCGAGGCCGCGGGAGGGAAAATAGCGCCGCCTAGAACGACAGGTCGGACGCGTACGCCGCTCGATCGGTTGCGGACGTCAGCTCGTTCCAGAGCGACACGCGGAAGGGGTTCCCGCCTCCGAAGTTCGCGAGCGACTCGTCATAGTGGAAGGCCGCGTTTCCGGTCACACTCACATTGTTCGCGACCATCGAGCCCAGCACGTCGCCGTTGCCGTTGATCTTGAGGTTGCCCTGGGGTGCGTAGAGCACGGCGCTGAGCACTCCGTTGCCGGCGATCTGGATATTCTGCGACGAGCCGGTGGGCGCGGTGCCCCAGATCTGCATCGCGATCGGCTGGTTCGCGGTGGCGGATGTCGTGCCACCGTTGAGGATGCCATTGCCCGCGATCGAAATATCACCCGGGGCGTAAACGGAAAAGGTCGCTCCGGTCTGGATGGCGATCTCTCCCGATCCACCGCCGATGTCGATGCTGTCGGAAGTGTCGGTGAGGATCAGGACGACGTTGGGGGAGACCGTGTCGCCCGTGCGTTTCGCGATCGAGAGGGTCTGGTTGTTGAAATCGATCTGGGGCGCCGTGTAGTAATATTTGCCATCGGACGCAGGACTGTCGCCGGCGCGCGGGAGGCTCGTGGTGCTGGTGATCGCCGGGATGGAGATGGGGGTTTGGGTCGGAACCGACACCGCGTCGAAATTCGCGGTGAAATCGGTGGAGACGCGGGAGGCGACGACCGTGCCGGAGGGCGTGCCGAAGGGGCCGATCAGTCCGTTGCTTCCGACTGAAGGCGCCGCACCGCCCGTGGCGACGTAGCCCCAGATGTTGGCGTTGTTCACGAGCACTGCGGACACGGACACCGAAATGCTGCCGATGCCGCCTGCGTCGTGCGCCACGCTCGAGCTATAGGGGATGGCCGGGGTGGCGGGATTGTTGTCAGGGTCGGAGTTCCAGCTGTCGACCGATGCGTTGTTGCCGGAGAAGGTGATGCTGTTCTTGGCGACGAGGCCGTTGTCGAACTTCGACGCCTTCGACAGTTGGATCATCACCCATTTCTCGATGACCGGCGAGGTGGTTCCACCGAGCGTGACCGTGCTGCGCGCGACGACGCGGGGATTCGTGGAGGAATAGTTGTAGATGCGAACCCGTACCTCGCCGGTGGTTTTCTGGTCGAAGGTGAAACCGGTGAATGCGCGCAGGACGTCGCTTCCCGAGATCGTCCAGCCGGCGCCGGTCCAGGAGTAGGAGGAATTCTGCACCTGCTGATTCAGCGAGTAGAGGGCCTCCTCGAGTCCTTCCTCGGCCAGGTTCATCGAGGCGTTCGCGTAGAGCGAGCGGTTGGCCTCGTCGAGCACCGACTTCCCGAGCTTGATGTAGCTGGCGAGCGAGATGCCGATGATCGCGCACAGGAGCAGGGCGACGATCAGGATAGAACCCTTTTCCGAGGACAGAGACTGGGAGCGGCCGTTCATCGGTTCAGGCGGTCACGCGCTTATTGCGCAGGATATAGCGCGCGGAGAGTACCAGGTTTGTGGCGGTGGTGACCGTCTGGCTGCTTCGTGAGGCCTGGAGGGAAATCTGGAGTTGTTTGGTGACCTTGCCGGCGGCGGTGAGGTCGCTGAGGGCGACCTGGGCGCCGGTGATGTCGTATGCGGTGAATGCGAACGAGGTGATCCCGGTGATCATCGTGATGGGCGTTGCGGAGCCGGCCTGGCGGCTGAGCGAGGCTCCGGCGTAGCTCCAGGTGATTGCCTGGGCGTCGACGATGAGCGTGACCGACGTGGTGCTGTTCCAGGTGATCGAGCTGGCCTGTCGCGTATCCTCGGCGAACAGCTCGAGGGCCTTGCGCGACTGGAATTCCATCTCCGAATAATTGGCGATGTTGGCCCCGCTTCTCCCCAGGAAGAGAAACGTCGTGAGCACGCCGAGCATGAGGAACGTGCCAATGATCCCGGCGATCATCACTTCCACCAGCGTGAACCCGCGCGTGGTGCGGCGGTGTTCAGGGACGGGCCAGGGTGTAGTAGTAGTCATAGAGCCCGTCCTTCATGTATTCGGTTTTGAAGCTGCGGGTGTGGCTGCGCCCGTCGTAGGTTTTCCAGGTGACCGAGACCGTGATGAAGTCGACCGAGGTCGACCGCGCGGGGTCCGGCGTGATCGTGCGGGTGACGGTGAATTTCCCAGCGATGCCCGGGGCGGTTGAGAAATAGGTCGCGCCGTCGAAGGTCTCCGTGGCGGGCAGCGCATTGAGCGTGGACCAGTTCATCAGGCGCAGCCGCTCGATTTCGCTTTGCATGATCTGCGAGGCGAGGGTGGTGCCCCGGGCGAGGTCGAGCGAGCGGAAGCCCCACTGCATGGCGACGATCGAGGTGGCGATGCCGAGCGCCAGGACAAACGAGGCCATGGCGACTTCCGGGATCGTGAAGCCCCGCCCGGAGGCCGGTCCGCGACGTCTGCGAACGGGTCCGGGGCCTGTCGGCTCGGCGAAGGAGGGGCGTGAAATCACGTCGCGAAGCCTAGGGTCCGGGAGGGCGGACCGCAACGGGGCATTCGCCGTCAGGAAGGCGTGCCATCGCTTTTTACAAAGAATTTGGGCCGGGCGGCACCCGGATTGGAGGCTCCGCGCGGAAAAACGCGGGCCGCCGGGTCGGTCCTGGGGCCCGGCTGGGAATGACTTCCCTGCAGGACCTTGCGACGCACCCCCGGCGGCCCGCCCCCCTGGAAAGGGTCCGGGCCCGGCCATTCAGGCCGGGCGACGGCGGCTCACGGCGTGTGCTGGAGATAGACTCGGTAGCTCCATGCGGGCAGGTCCATCTCCTGGTTGGGCCGGAGATCTGCCGTCTCGCCGCTGAAAAACTCGGTGTACCGGCCTGGGAACAGCCCGTCCTCGAAGCGGACCTTCCGGTCCTGTGCCGAGAAATTGAATACCGCGAAGACCTTCTCCTTCGCATTCTGGCGCACGAAGCTCAGCACGTGCGAATGGTCGGTGTTGGGCACATCGATCATCGGGGCGCCCCAGTGTCCGTTCCACAGCGCCGTATTGGCGTGCTTCAGCGCGAAAAGCTTTCGGTAGAGGTCGCCGATCGGGCTCGGCTTCCAGACGATCGGATCGCGCTCGAAGAACTTCAGGCGCTGGGTGTTGCCCGCCTCCTGGCCGTTGTAGAGCAAGGGCATGCCCTCGCCCACGACCGACAGCGTGATCGTTGCGGGCAGTGCGGCGCCGAACTGCTCGAACTGCGTCCCGTCCCAGGAGTTCTTGTCGTGGTTGCTCACGAAGGTCATCTGGATCGCGTCCCGGGGATAGAAGCCCGCCACCCACGCCAGGTAATTGTAGAGGGCCCCGAGGTCCGCATGGCCCATGGCGATGTCGTGCATCGCGTTGTACCAGGTCCAGGCGTACGTGGCGTCGAAGGCGCGCGCATACAGGTCTCGCGACTCCCACTCGCCCAGCATGAAGACCGGCTTGATCTGGTCTAGCTCGCGGCGCGCCTCGTTCCAGAAGTCCAGCGGCACGAAGCCCGCCGCGTCGCAGCGGTAGCCGTCGACGCCGGCGACCTGCACCCAGTACTTCATCGCGCCGAGCATGTACTTCCGCAGCCCGGGCTTGCTGTAGTCGAGGTTGATGATGTCGGACCAGTCGAACCACGGCGTCGGGCGGAAATCGCCCTTCCAGTCGTGTTGGTACCAGTCCGGGTGCTCCTTGGTGAGGGGGTTGTCCCAGGCCGTGTGGTTGCCGACCCAGTCGAGGATCACGTGCATGCCCAGCTTGTGCGCGGTGGCGACGAAATGCTTCAGGTCGTCGAGCGTGCCGAGCTCAGGATTGACCGCCATGTAGTCACGGATCGAGTACGGGCTGCCGAGCACGCCCTTGCGGTTCTTCACGCCGATGGGGTAGATGGGCATCAGCCAGACGATGTCCACATTGAGGGCCTTGATGCGCGGAAGCTGCGCCTCCGCGGCCTTCAGCGTGCCCTGTGGCGTGAACTGCCGGGTGTTGAGCTCGTAGATCGTGGCGTCCTTGCACCAGTCCGGATGATGGATCTTGATGTAGGGAACCGGTTGATACGGATCCGCCGGCGCCTTCGGGCAGGCGGCGGGGACCGAGGAGACGAAGGCCAGGACGGCGGAGAGGGCGAGGATGAGTCGGGGTTGGCGCATGACGGATTCGCCGGCGCGGCCGGGAGGGCGGCGCGGCAGGTTTGGAAGCCAAGCGCGGGCGCCCGCGGCGGTCCACGGGGCTCGCTAGTACAAAAGGGACATTGGGCGGAAAATTCCTGCCTGGGGCCGCGGCCGCCCCGCGGCGGGCTGCGGAGCGCGGCGAAGCTTTCTCCGGTTTTTCTATGCTTACTGCAAACGTTCTGGGTAGCGGCTCCGGCCGTGTGCGGGCGAAGTCTCGGACAGCCAACCCTACGATGAACCGCAAGCGCCTCCCCACCTGGCTTCGCGCGGTGCGCTCCGCCGCCGCCTCCCTCGCCGTCCTCCTGCTGTGCTCCGCTGCAACGCTCCTGCACGCCCAGGCGACACCCCTCGTGACGCTCCCGCGCATCACCCAGCCCGGCGAGGGGCAGGTGGTGTACTTCCTGATGACCGACCGCTTCGAGAACGGCTCGACCGCCAACGACTCCGGCGGCTACTCGGGAGGCAGCGCGGTCAGCGGCTTCGACCCGACCCAGGGCTATTATTACCACGGCGGCGACTTCATCGGCCTCACCTCCCGCCTTGGGTACCTGAAGGACCTCGGCGTCACCGCGATCTGGGTCACCCCGCCGTTCACCAACCGTCCCATGCAGGGCGGCTCCGCGGGCTATCACGGCTACTGGATCACGGACTTCCTCTCGATCGACCCGCACCTGGGCACCGACGCCGATTTCCGCGCCTTCGTCGCCCAGGCCCACGCCCTCGGCATCCGGGTGTACCTCGACATCGTGATCAACCACACCGCGGACGTCATTCAGTACGCGGGCGGCGGATACACCTACCGGAGCATCGCGCAGTACCCCTACCGCGACTCCAACGGGAACACCTTCGACGCGTCGGCGGACGCCTACAACGGCATCGGCCCGGCTACCTTCCCGACCTTGTCCGTGAACACCAGCTTCCCCTACGTCCCGACTGTCTCCGCCGCGGATGCGAACGTGAAGAACCCCGCCTGGCTCAACGACCTCACCGTCTATCACAACCGCGGCAACAGCACCTTCACCGGCGAGGATTCCCTGTTCGGCGACTTCAGCGGCCTCGACGACCTGTTCACGGAGCAGCCGAAGGTCGTCAACGGCATGATCGACATCTACGAGCACTGGATCACCGACTACGGGATCGACGGCTACCGCATCGACACGATGAAGCACGTCAACCAGGAGTTCTGGGAAGCCTTCCTGCCGGCGATCCGCGAGAAGGCCCACGAGCTGGGGCGCGACGATTTCATCGCCTTCGGCGAGGTCACGTCCGGGGATCCCGCCTTTGTCAGTAGTTTCTCGACAACCGCCACGGCCGACGCCGAGCTCGACTTTCCGATGCAGTCGGCGATCCGCGACTTCGTCTCCCAGGCCCACGGCACCGCGAACATCCTCCAGACGCTCGACGAGGACGATTACTACACCCGCCACGACGGGAACGCGTACGACCTGCCGACCTTCCTCGGCAATCACGACATGGGCCGCTGGGGGTATTTCCTGAAGCAGGACAACCCCTCGGCCACGGACTCGCAGCTCGTGCAGCTGATGGAGCTGGGCTACGGCGTACTTTACCTGATGCGCGGGCAGCCCGTCGTCTACTATGGCGACGAACAGGGACTGTATGGCACGGGCGGCGACTGGCAGTCGCGCGAGGACATGTTTCCGACCCAGGTGGCGACGTTCAAGACTCTCAAGGAGATCGGTTCCAACCTGACGGGGGCCGACTCGAAGTTCGTGGAGACGACCACGCTGTATGAATTTCTGAAGGCGCTGGGCACGCTGCACGCGTCGAGTCCGGCGTTCCAGCGCGGGGCGATGCTCGTGCGTCCGAGCGGAAACGGCCAGGTGCTCGCGTTCTCGCGCATCGAGCGCGGGGAGAAGGTGGAGTATCTCGCCGCGTTCAACGCGGGCCGCAGCCAGTCTGCGACGGTTTCGCTTCAGACCTGCCAGCCCGCGGGGGCCACGATGTCGCGCGTATTCGATTCGTCGTCGCCCCAGTCGCCGGGCGCGGCGGTCGTGACCGCGGATGCGGGTGGAAAAGTCTCCCTGACGCTCGCGCCGCTGGAGTTCACGGTCTGGAAGGCCGCGCAGGCGCTCGGCACGCCGGCGACGCCACCGACCATCGCTTTCGCGACGCCCGCGGCGGGTGCGGTGATGAGCTTCCCGGCAACGACCACGGACGGCCAGACCTTCCCGGTGCGCCAGGAGATCGAGGCGAACGTCACGGGCGGCGACGGCTACGCGGAGGTGACCTTCGCCCTCGAGCGTTCGTCGCGGCCCGGCCAATACGAGATCCTGGGTACCGACGACGCGCCGCCCTACCGCGTGTACTGGGCGCCGCCCAATGACCTCGGGTCGGGCGAGACCTTTAGGATCATTGCGACGGTGGACGACCTGCGGGGCGACCGGGCCTCGGCCACCGTGGAGAATTTGAGCGTGGCTGCGGGCACCCGCAGCTGGGGCATCCGCGGGGCAATGGGGCCAAGCTTCGGAGAAATGCCCGTGGCCACGCTCTCAGTTCCCTCCGATTCCAATTCGGCGCTGGGCGCCCTTGTGGAGGGCACCGCGCCGATGCGGTATCAGTGGTACCACAACGGCCAGGCGGTCGCTGGCGCGACCGGCCCGGTGCTCCACCTCAAGGGCTGGGATCCCACGATCGTTGGAAACTACCACGTCGTCGCGACCAACCTCGCGGGCACGACCACGTGCCGCGACTCGGTGGTGACGATCGGGCCGCCGCGGCACGGGTCGGGTTGGAAACCCGGCTCGAAACTGGTCGCGATCAGCGCGCGCTCCTTCGTGGGCACGGGCGACCAGATTCAGGTCGCCGGCTTCGTTGTGACCGGCTCGGGACCCAAGCAGCTGCTGGTCCGCGCCTCGGGCCCGGCGCTCGCCGCGCAGGGCATCCCAAATCCGCTGCCCGATCCCGAACTCGTGCTCTACGATTCCAACAGCAAGCCCATCTCCACGACGACCGGCTGGGACAGCTCGCTCTCGTCGGTCTTCTCCAAAGTCTATGCCCAACCCTGGACGGTGGGCAGCGCCGACTCGGCCACGGTGCTGACGCTCAACCCGGGCCTCTACACGGTCGAGATCAAGAGCGCGTCCGGAAAGAGCGGCGTGTCGCTCGGAGAGGTGTACGACGTCAGCGGTGCCACGAGTTACCCGGTTGCGCTCTCGGCCCGCGCGCAGGTGGGTACCGACAGCAACGTCCTCATCGCCGGCATCTCCATCGTCGGTTCTGCGCCAAAGCGGGTGCTCATCCGCGCCTCCGGACCCGCGCTGGCGGCGCAGGGTGTGAGCGGCGTGCTGCCGGATCCGGTACTCGAGCTTTATAACAACACCACGTCGACGCCGACGCTCATGCAGACTGACGACAACTGGGACGTGAGCCTTGTCTCGGATTTTGCGCAGGCCTCCGCGTACGACTGGACGCCGGGAAGCCTGGATGCGGCGATCGTGGTGACGCTCCCGCCGGGGCTCTACACCGCGATCGTGAAGGACAAGAACGGCGCCTCAGGCGTGGCTCTCGTCGAGGTGTACGACCTGGACTGAGCTCGGGCAGATTGAACCCCGGAGATCCACTTCCGCCGAGGCTACGGCGGACGTCGCCCCCTGAAGGGAATGGCCACAAAAAACGCAACAAGGCGCCAGGGTTGCCGACCCTGATCAGAGCGCGCTTATAAGCGCAACAACGCAAAGCCGATGCCCCTGACGGCAGTAACGAGAATGAAGTCAGCGCCTTGGAGTGCGGAATCACGATTCCGCCCTGCGCGGGAGGCTCAGCCTCCCGGCCCGTTTGCCGATGACGGTCAGCGCCCACACTTCACCTCCCATTCCTCCCGGACGACGCGCTCTGTTGAGCGGTTGATATGGAAATGTTAAGCCGTCGCTATTGAGGACACATGGCGAAACACAGTTGTAAATATGATTGAGCCGAAGGCGGGGTGCCTGAAGCTTTTTGGCTGCCCACAAAAAACGGCCTGACCCGAATGGCGCTTGGTTAGGCCATCCTTCGTCGGATGCCGTTCCTATTCACCAACATGTTACGAGATTCCGCTGTGCTAACTAAGCGCCATTCCTACCTGACCCCTTCGGCTTCGGCCGTATCTCCAGCCCAATGGCATGGTGTATCATCGGATTTTACAGGCTATGATCTTGAAGCGACTTCTTCTGATTGCAGGTCTAATCTGGGTTGAACTGGCTTCGGCGCGGGCTGCTGATGCCGTGGTCAAATCGGTCGTGCAGCAAACCAATGAGGTGGTGCTGACACTGGATTCGGGCCGGCTCGAATTGCGCCCGCTGAACAACGGCGCGATGCGTGTGCGTTTTTCGGATGGCAAGACTGCCGAAACTCAGAGCTTTGTGCTGCTGAGAAATATTCCGACGCCCAGATTCACCGTGCGCGAGAACAAGGCGACGGTCATCGTTGCCACGGCTAAAATGCAGACGGTGGTGGATCGTGCGACTGGCGCGTTGAGTTTCCGTGACGCGGATGGAAAAACTTTCCTGGCTGAAATGCCGGGTGCGCGGCTGCTCAAGCCGTCAGTCGTGCAGGGTCAGCCGACGTTCATCGTCGGACAAGGTTTTAGATCTCCTGCTGATGAAAAACTATTCGGGCTGGGACAGTTTCAAGACGGCCTTTGGGATTGGCGTGGCCTGCCGATTGAACTACGGCAGTTGAACACCCAAATTGCCGTGCCGATGCTCATTTCCAGCAAAGGCTACGGGCTGCTCTGGGACAACGCATCGCGCACTGATTTCAATCTCCCCGGCGACGAAATTAAACTGGGACCTGCTGCCGCCAACTCCGACGCGTCAGGCCCGACGGCCACCGAGCAATTGGCAGCCGCACCGAAAGCCATCGGAAACGATGCGGAACGCCACGGCGCCTTCACCTCTGGTGCGGCGGGCGAATATGTTTTTTGCATCCGCGATGCCGACCGGCGCAACGAGATAGCCATTCTTGTGGATGGCGTGCAGATCGCCGGGGTAAAGAACATGTGGACCCCGCGCGCTGTCGTCGGAAAAATCTTGCTGCCTGCCAACAAAACCTGCGACGTCGCCGTGCGGGGCGGCGGCAGGCATGTGAAGTTGTTCGCGCGTCCGCTGGGTAACACGACGGTGTTTCGTTCCGATTGCGGGGAGGCTGTGGACTACACGGTTTTCTACGGACCAAAGCTGGACGACGTGGTTGCGGGCTACCGTGCCGCGACCGGCCAGGCGCCGCTGTGGCCGAAATGGGCCTACGGTTTTTGGCAATGCCGCGAGCGTTATTCCAGCCAGCAGCAGTTGCTCGACACTGCGGCGGAATTTCGCAAGCGCGAGATCCCGATGGATCTCATCGTGCAGGACTGGCAATACTGGGGCAACCATGGTTGGGGGGCCTATGAGTGGGACGAATCGCATTATCCTAATCCGCCACGGCTGTTGAAAGGTCTGCACGATATGAACGTGAAGTTCATGATATCCGTGTGGTGCAACCCGCAGGGACAGACGCATGCTGACTTGAAGACAAACAACATGTTAGTGGGCGAATGGATTGATGTGTTCGATCCGCTTGGCCGCGAAATTCGCTGGAAGCATATCAATCAGGCATTCTTCTCCATTGGAGTTGATGCGTGGTGGGGCGACGCGACTGAACCCGGCGATCCCGGCACCGATTTGCTTGGCAAAAAAATCTCCATTGGCCCGCATCACCGCGTTGCCCTGGGCGACCAGTTCACCAGCGCGTATCCGCTGTTTGCCAGTGAGGCGCTTTATGACGGCCAGCGCGCCACGGATTCAAACAAGCGTGTGGTCATTCTCACGCGTTCTGCGTTTCCCGGTCAGCAACGCTACGCGGCGGCGGCGTGGTCGGGCGACATTAACGGCGATTGGGAAACCTTCAAACGACAGATTCCCGCCGGTTTGAATTTCTGCCTCACCGGACTGCCGTATTGGACAACCGATTGCGGCGGTTTCTTTCATCCGGGCGGCCAATACACCTCCGCCGATTACAACGAGCTTCTGACGCGCTGGTTTGAATGGAGCACCTTTTGTCCGATTCTCCGCATCCACGGTTATCAGACCCAGACGGAAATGTGGAAGTGGCTGCCCAGCACACAAACGAACCTGCTGGCCTATGACCGGCTGCGTTACCGGATGTTGCCCTATAACTATTCCGTGGCATGGAAAGTAACGAGTGAAGCTTCCACCATCATGCGTGCCCTCGGCATGGATTTCCCCGGCGATGCAAAAGCCTGGGGCATTTCCGATGAATATATGTTCGGTCCGGCTTTTCTGGTCGCACCGGTCACGACGGCGAAAGCCACGAGCCGCAGTGTCTATCTGCCGGGCGGAACGAGTTGGGTGAATTTCTGGACCGGAGAAAATCTCAAGGGAGGCCGACAAGTCACGGTCGCCGCGCCGGTTGAAACCCTTCCTCTCTTGGTGCGCGCCGGTTCGATTGTTCCGCTTGGCCCGGACCTGCAATACGCGATGCAAAAACCCGCCGACCCCATCGAACTTCGCATATATCCCGGCGCGGACGGCTCATTTACACTCTACGAAGACGAAGGCGACAGCTACCGCTACGAGAAGGGTGTTTACGCTACCATTCCAATTTCTTGGAAAGACAAGACCAAGACCCTCACCATCGGCGCGCGCACGGGCCAGTTTCCCGGCATGTTGACCAACCGCACCTTTAATGTTGTATGGGTGTCCGCCGGTCACGGCAACGGCGTTGGTTTGACGCCTACGCCGGATGCCGTGGTTAACTACAATGGTTCAACGGTCTCTGTTTGCCCGTAACCATGCCATCAGCCTCATCATCGAGGCGACCAGCCCGTGGCCAATAGCGTCTCACTTTAAGTCATTGAACACCGATTGCTCGTGGAGCCCCGTATATGCGTTCCTTGTATCAGGGTTTTCAAACGGTTCATGGATAGTAACCTTAGAACGCGCGCGCAATGAGAGGACTTGGACAAAAGTCGTCAGATTTGTATCGATGCCGAGTTCTTGGCAAATCCGATGGGGTCAACTACACGAATCTACCCTGATCCCGTGTCCGAGAAATCAGGGCAAGCCCAAGTTTTACTATTTCTCTCGACTTGGAGGAGAAGGTAGGCCGGGGTGGGGCATGGCAATGTTCACGTCAGCAAGCATGTCGGCCTCGCTCGAGCAGCTGGGCATCCGTTCGAGGACCCGAGCACTTAACGCATAAGGTCAATGGTAAAATGTGACCCTGTTGGATCGACAATTAATCAAAATGCGGATGTCTTGTGGGGGTCGTTGAAGGCAGGACAATCAGACTATTTTCGGATGCTTAGAGACTATCGATCATCAGGCTGCCCGCCGACAAAATGAAAATTCCGAGACTGAATATCCTTGACTGGATTATTGTTGCCGTGGCCCTTGGTACTGTGGCTGTTGTCGTATATCGGTACAAAACTGAGGGATTTTTTCACCTTGAGGACCTATTGTTAATGTTGATGGCTGTGTCTAGTTATGTGCGGTTTAGAGTAGGTAAAAAGAATGTGTCGAATTATAAAGAAAAGCCAACTGGGAGGAATGCTGGGGGGCGCTGAAATCGCTCTTACAGCATTTAACATGGAGGATGATCTGCTGACAGTGGCATTCGGCTGTAAGATGTTGTCTTATTGAAAAGATGAATATTCGAAGTTTTGGGGTATTGGACTGGCTGATGGTTTTGCTGTTCTTTGCCTCTGTCGTTGTGGTCGCTCATTTATACGGACTGCGCGGGTATGTTTATGATGTTGTTACGCTGTTAATGCTACTTGCTGTATGGGTCTATGCCAAGTTTAGAGAACGCAAGAATGGTGCCCAGAGAAATAGGAAATTGGAGCCTCCGTCAAAAGAGATCGAAGTCCGGCCGCCAGCGGACGAGTAGGCTCGTTCCTCTTCGCAATTTCGAGCAATTCGGGCAACGGCGCCTATGGGTCGCTGGACGAGTACGCTTCGATCAGCGGAGGAAATCTGGCGGAAAGTGTTGTGAAATACGATGCCGATGGCAATTTGACCGAGGATGGCACGTGGCAGTACCCCTACGACGGAGAGAACCGGCTGACGAAGATGATCAACAAGAGCAACAATGCCTACACGTTGACCTTCGCCTACGACTACCTCGGTCGGCGGATCCGCAAGACGGTGGCCAATGGGCCGTGGGGCTCGACGGACACGAAGTTCCTGTGGTTCGGCTGGAATCTGGCAGCGGAGCTCTCGGCCGATGGCGTGACCCCGAACAAGGCCTTCGTGTGGGGTCCCGACTTCTCGGACGCACATGGCAACGCCGGCGGAGCGGGATCACTGCTGGCGCAGATCAGCGGCGGAGTCATGAACTACGCGGTTCCGGACACCCTGGGCAACATCGTGGCGTACACGAGTAACGGGACGCTGAGCGCAGCGGTGGAGTATTCCCCATTCGGCCGGGCGACCACCACGTACGGCAGTTACTCGAACTTCCCGATGGGGTATTCCGGGCACTATACGGATTGGGAGACAGGATTGTCGTACTACGGCCTGCGCTACTACATGCCCAAGCACGGACGGTTCATCAACCGGGACCCGAGCGAAGAGGCGGGCGGGACCAACCTGTTTGCGTTCACTGGTAATAATCCGACGAATAGTTGGGATGTGCTCGGGCTGCTTGATGACAGTGTCGACGAGTTGGCGGTCTTCCACGTATATGGTGATCGTCCCCCGACGTGGGATCCGGTCGCTGATTATAACAATCAGCTCGATATCAATTTCGGCAATGCCAACTTGGCGCAGACAATAACCCCGCCTACCAGCTACCGAGGGGGCTACGGCAACTCCGGCAATGCCACGGGGCCTTCGAAGGGGAGTGGCAAAGGCAAGGGTGATGGCAAATCACCGAGCTTGCCGCCATGCTCGAAGCTCCGTGCTCAGATTGATTCCGGGAAACTGAAGCCATCTGTCACCGCTCAAAGTTTTATAGAACAGAAGTCGATAGACGGATTTTTGGGTGATAATCGAGGGTTCTTGAATTCCCCTGCTAATGCCACTAGCTATAGCTTTCGAGTTAGTAGTACAGTTCAGTATGGAATGCCTGCACAAGTGGTAGGTGGGTATTCTAGATTTGGTCCCATGTACATCGGCGACCCGGTTGGCGTAGGTGCGGTTGCGGGTCCTTTCTATATCGCAAGACAGGCGCAACCGGTTGGTGGCGGAAATGTGGTCAGAAGTGGATACAACTTTTCGCTGTCTTATTCGGTTTCAGCGTCAAATGGACTGCTTCCCTTTCTTCCATCTGCGATACAAAATGGGTCGGTGACGGTTAATTATAATACTGGTTCATACTTGGCGGTCCTGAGTCATACGCAGTATCCGGCAGCGCAAGTGTTTCTGGATGGATCGCCGATATATAACTACTCGTCGGATAAGGCGGGTGCTGGGGTGTCCGGCTTAGGTGCGGATCATTTGGAGACGCACATTGTCGCTGGGCAGATTTGCGATCCATCGAAATGACGCCATGAAGAAGGTGTCTTCTCTGGTTGTTTCTGTCATGGTTTTAGGGTTAATCTGGTGCCTAATCCCGAATTATGTCCGTTACGTAGTGCCTGACGGCTTTCGTGGATTTATCAACATAGTTCAGGATTCGAGCGCGGATCCGGTGAAGCAACATTTGTTTATTTTGACAATAGACGTCCCTCCTTCGGGAAAAATTGAGGTGAAGTCGTTGAAGTCATTGAGGGCTTGGTGTGTATTTGATGCATCATATGTGTCGGGGGAGGCGTTGCCAGTGTACTTCCCGGGAGACAATGAGAATAAGGGGGTTGGTTTATGGATAATGGGGCCGCCAGCTGGGGACCGGCTCTATGCATTTGTCGGGAGCCATAGAGAGATGAGGAAATATGTTGAGAAGAATGGAAATCGGATTTACCAGTCTCCTCCTCTCGACCCTAACTGAATGATCGAACTTTAGAATTGGGGTCGTGACTGTGAGAGCTGCGATGGCAGCCAGGCTGCTCGGGTCAGAGGCGTGAGGGCATCCTCGTCGGTTCATCGACGGAAGTCGGGAGTGCACGTCGCGGTGGTGTGCAGACACTGGCCGTGACGCTGCCAGGAAACCTGCGATTGGATCGCGCTGACGCCCTATGGCTGAGCGCCCTTCGTTTCCTTCGTTAGACAATCCAATGGAGACAACACTGGTGTCCAAAACAGGGGTTAAAAGGCGGTTTTTGAGGTTGGTTTCGCTCTGAGTGAAGTTGGAGGACGGAAACAAGGTTGGTCGGTTGGGCTGCTATCCAAAACAGAACTCACGTTGCGGTTC
>MLJW01000176.1_pt1 | contig 54153 bp, 55 predicted proteins | sample 888231 | NCBI WGS metagenome assembly MLJW01 (sample SAMN05788063, study PRJNA343431) | mine drainage metagenome | isolation source: sample collected from the inflow into an acid mine drainage treatment plant... | place: Germany: Lusatia, lignite mining district
GTGGTGTTCTGGCGAATTGCCATGCGCCCCGGCCGGCCGCTGGCCTTCGGCCAGTTGCGCAGCGGCGCGCACAGCGCCTGGCTGTTCGGTCTGCCGGGCAATCCGGTGGCGGTGATGGTGACCTTCTACGCCTTCGTCCGCCCCGCCCTGCTGCACGCGATGGGAGCGCAGCAGCGCACCCTGCCCATGCTGCGCGCCGTCAGCGCCGAGCCGATGCGCAAAAAGCCCGGGCGTACCGAATATCAGCGTGGCATGCTGACGCCCTTGCCCGATGGCCGCTGGCAGGTGCGCGCAATCGGCAACCAGGGTTCCGGAGTGCTGAGTTCGATGTCGCAGGCCGACGGCCTGATCGTGCTGCACCACGACCAGGGCTCGGCAGAGGCCGGCGAACTGGTGGATGTGCTGCTGTTCGACGGACTGGTTTGAGCGCCCTGCGCGGACCGTTCAAAAAATCTTGTTGATCAGATCGTCGCCCAGGCCGAATCCTGCGCCCATTTCGATCGCCCGGCCAAAGCCCGAATTCAGAAAACCGTCGAGCGCGCCCATGATGCCGCCCTGCTGTTGCTGCATCGCACCCATGCCCTGCGGCATGTAGCCCGGCTGCGCCGCCGCGGGCTGGCTCTGCAGTTGCGTCTGCTGGTTCTGCCACATGGCGTGGATGGCCTGCAGCAGCTGGTTCATCTGCTGCTGTTGCGCCTGCACTGCAAGCGCCACCTCGCGCAGGTCGAGCAACCATTCGCGCGCATCGGTGTTGCCGCCCTGCGAAGCCGCCTGCAGCTTGCCGGCGAGCGTCTGCAGTTCCTGGGCGATGGTCTGATCCTGTGTCTGCAACTGCTGGTAGAGCTGGTCGATCGTTTGAATGTCCATGGTGTGGTGTCGTGCATGAAAACTGGGAGGATTGCGCGATTGTGAGGCCGCCGAACCCCGCGACAAGGCTTTCGGCGGGTAAGCAAAGGTAAAGCCGGCTGCCAGACTTTGCCCTGCGTCCGCGAACAGGGGATGCGGACCGGCCGGTCGTCCTCTAGCATGGGTCTATCCCAACTCCACGTGAAAAGGCCTGAGCGCGCATGTGCGGCATCGCGGGAATCCTGAGCTTTCGACACCCGCCCGCACTGGCCGAGGCGCAGGCCATGATCGGCCGCCTGCGCCATCGCGGCCCCGACGGCCGCGGCTTTCACCGCGACGGCCCCGTCGTTCTTGGACACGCGCGGCTGAGCATCATCGACCTGGAAGGCGGAGCCCAGCCGCTGTGCAACGAAAGCGGCGATATCTGGGTCACGTTCAACGGCGAGATCTTCAACCATGTGGAATTGCGTCGCGAACTGCAGGCCCAGGGCCATCGCTTCGCCACGCGCTCGGACACCGAGGTCATCGTGCATCTGTACGAGCAGCACGGCGACGATTTCGTGCAGCATCTCAACGGCCAGTTCGCCATCGCGCTGTGGGACGCACGACGCCAGCGCCTGCTGCTGGCCCGCGACCGCGTCGGCATCCGGCCGCTGTTCCACACGCGCGTCGGCGGACGACTGGCGTTCGCCTCCGAGGTGAAGGCGCTGTTCGCGCTGCCCGACGTGCCGCGGCGGCTGGACGTGCAGGCGCTGGGCGAGCTTTTCACCTATTGGGCGCCGCTGTCGCCGCATGCCGTGTTCGAAGGCATTCAAAGCCTGGGGCCGGGGGAATGCATGGCGGTCGACGCCGCAGGCGAGCGCACCTGGCGCTACTGGGACTGGAGTTTCCCGACCGAGCCCGGCGAACCCTACGCCAGCGCGGACGAGGCCGCCGAAGCGCTGCGCGAACTGCCCATTGATTGCGTGCGCCTGCAACTGCGCGCCGACGTGCCGGTGGGGGCCTATCTGAGCGGCGGACTCGATTCGTCCATCGTCGCCACGTTGATCCGGCGCTACACCGACACGCCGCTGCGCACGTTTTCGCTCACCTTCGACGACCCCGAGTTCGACGAAAGCGCCGAGCAGAAGGTGCTGGTCGACCACCTCGGCTGCGAGCACACCTCCTTGCGCTGCAAGCAGGGCGACATCGCCGCGGCTTTCGCCCGCGCCATCTGGCATGCCGAGGCACCCATCCTGCGCACCGCGCCGGCTCCGCTGATGCTGCTGTCAGGCCATGTCCGCGATGCCGGCTACAAGGTGGTGCTCACCGGCGAGGGGGCCGACGAAGTGTTCGGCGGCTACGACCTGTTCAAGGAGGCACGCGTGCGGCGCTTCATGGCGCGCCAGCCACGCTCGGCGTGGCGCGGCGCCCTGCTCGACCGCCTCTATCCCTACCTCAAGCACTCCCCCGCGGCCAGCCGCGCCCTCGCCCAGCGTTTCTTCGCCGACGGCGCGCAGCACCTCGGGGAACCCGGCTTCGGCCATCTGCCGCGCTGGACCACGACCCGGCGCACATGGCAGTTTTTCTCGCCCCAGGTGCGCGAGCGCCTGGCGGGCTGGGACGCCCTGCAGACCCTCGCCGCGCAGCTGCCGCCCGAGTTTGCGCGCTGGGCTCCGCTGTGCCAGGACCAATACATCGAGGCCCGCACCCTGATGTCGGGCTATCTGCTGTGCTCTCAGGGCGACCGCATGGCCATGGCGCATTCCGTCGAGGGCCGCTTCCCGTTCCTGGACCACCGCCTCATCGCTTTCGCCAACCGGCTGCCGCCGCGCTACAAGCTCATGGGCCTGACCGAGAAATGGCTGCTCAAGCGCGCCATGGCCGGTCTGCTGCCCGAATCCATCCGCGTCCGGACCAAGCAGCCTTACCGCGCACCCGACAGCCAGAGCTTTTTCGAACGAGGCAGGCCGGTCGACGACGCCGCGGCATTGCTGAGTCCGTCATCGATTGCCGATGCCGGCTACTTCGATCCCACGGCGGTCGCCAAGCTGGTGGACAAGTGCCGGGCCGGCCGGGCCATCGGGTTCGGCGACAACATGGCCTTCGTCGGCATCCTCTCCACCATGCTGCTGCATGCGCAGTTCATCACGGCGGCAACCCCGCAAGCACGGGAAGACGCCATGCTGGCCGGACCGTAAGCTTGAAACACGATCCGAAATCCGCCCCTCCAGCTGCCGTGCTGCTTCACGACTTCTTCACCTCGTCCGCGAATCGCTTGCCGGCCAAGACGGCCCTGGTGCGCGAAGGCCGGCGCACGACCTACGCCGACCTTGCCCGCCAGGCCGGCGCGCTGGCCCAGGCCTTGCGGCAACGCGGGGTGCGCCGAGGCGACCGCGTGGCGCTGTTCCTCGACAACTCCGAGGAGATGGTCGCGTCCATCTTCGCCGTGCTGCAGGTCGGCGCGGTGTTCATGCCCGTCAACACCCTGACCAAGGCCGACAAGCTGGCCTATATGCTCAACGACGCGCAGGCCAGCGGCCTCATCACCCAGACTGCGCTGGCCGCCGTGGCGCACCAGGCCCTGGCGCAGGCCCCGAGCGTGCACACCTGCTGGATGGCGGGAGGCGAAACCGCGCTGGAGCACCGGTACGCGCTGGAAACGCCGTACCCGGCGCCATGGCTCGAAACCGACCCCATGCCGCTGGAGGAAAGTGCCTGCATCGACCTGGACCTGGCCGCCATCATCTACACCTCGGGGTCCACCGGGCACCCCAAGGGGGTGATGCTCACCCACCTCAACATGGTGACGGCCCAGGCCTCGGTCAGCCAGTACCTCGGGCTGCGCGAGGACGACGTCATCGCCTGCGCCCTGCCCCTGGCCTTCGACTACGGCCTCTACCAGGTCCTGATGGCTTTCAAGCTGGGCGCCACCGTCATGCTGGAGCGCTCCTTCACCTACCCGGTGAAGGTGCTGGAGACCATGGTGCGCGAAGGCGCGACGGTCTTCCCCGGCGTGCCCACCATGTTCGCCCTGCTCATGGCGCTGGACAACCTCGAGAGCTTCGACCTCCACCGGCTGCGCCTGATCACCAATACGGCCGCCGCCCTGCCCGAGGCGCATATCCGCCGCATCCGCAGCCTGTTCCCGCAGGCGCAGCTGTTCTCGATGTACGGCCTCACCGAATGCAAGCGCGTGACCTACCTTCCGCCCGATCAGCTCGACATCCGTCCCACCAGCGTGGGCCGCGGCATGCCCAACGAGGAGGTGTGGCTGGTGGACGAGGCTGGCCAGCGCCTGCCCAATGGCGGCAGCGGCGAACTGGTCATCCGCGGCAGCCATGTGATGCGCGGCTACTGGAACAAACCGCGCGAAACCGCCGAGCGCCTGCGCCCCGGCCCCATCGCCGGCGAAATGGTGCTGTATTCGGGCGACATTTTCCGCACCGACGCCGAAGGCTATCTTTACTTCGTGGCGCGCAAGGACGACATCATCAAGAGCCGCGGCGAAAAGGTCAGCCCGCGCGAGGTCGAGAACATCCTGCACGAGTTGCCCGGCGTGATCGAGGTGGCCGTGGTCGGCGTGGACGATGCCCTGCTCGGACAGGCGGTCAAGGCCTTCATCGTCCTGGCGCCCGGCCGCGCCTACACCGAACGCGACGTCATCAAGCATTGCCATGCGCGCATGGAGAGCTTCATGGCGCCGAAACTCGTGGAGTTCGTGGGCGAACTGCCCAGAACGGATACCGGCAAGATCAAAAAGACCGGTTTGCGCTGAGGCCGCCGCCTCGGAAAGCAGGCCTGCACAAGTCTCAAACGGGGGAATAGGTCCATGTCAACCATCAAGAATCAGATCCGGCGCTACATCGACGACAACTTCATCATGGGCTCGGGCGGCGCGCCGTTCACGGACGCCGACTCGCTGCTCGATCTGCACATCGTCGACTCCACAGGCATCCTCGAACTCATCCTGTTCCTGGAGGAAACCTTCGGCATTCAGGTGCTCGACGCCGAAATGGTTCCCGAAAACCTCGACAGCCTCAACGCCATCGAGGCCTACGTGGCGACCAAGCAAAAGGTGGCAGCCTGATCCCCCCGGCCCCCCCGGAGCCGAGCATGGCCTGCGCGCCGCTCTCGTTCGCGGTGTTCGAGACGGACTGCGCGGCCGAGGCCGAGCGCATCGGCCGGCATCTGCGCGCCAGCCTGGCCGGCATGCACAAGCGCGGCGTGGTCGTCGGCCTGTCGGGCGGGGTGGACAGCTCGGTCTGCGCCGCGCTTGCCGTGCGCGCCCTGGGACCGGGCAAGGTGCTGGGCCTGCTCATGCCCGAGCAGGATTCGAGCGCCGCGAGCGCCGACCTCGGCGCGCAGGTGGCTGCGCAACTCGGCATCCGCTGCGAGACCGAGAACATTGCGCCCGCGCTCGCCGCCATCGGCTGTTACCGCTGGCGCGACGAAGCCATCCGGGTGCTGTTTCCGGCCTATGGCGACGGCTGGAAGAACAAGATCGTCATCGCCGAGGGCGCGGCGGGCAAGGTGCATTTCTTCGAACTCGTCGTGCAAAGCCCGGATGGGGACACCCAGCGTGCCCGGCTTGCGCTGCGCGAATATCTGCAAATCGTCGCGGCCACGAATTACAAGCAGCGCATCCGCAAGACCGTGGAATACTTTCACGCCGACCGCCTCAACTATGCCGTGCTCGGGACCCCCAACCGCCTCGAATACGACCAGGGTTTTTTCGTCAAAAACGGCGACGGCTCCGCGGACATCAAACCCATCGCCCACCTCTACAAAACCCAGGTCTACGCGCTGGCCCGCCATCTCGGTTTGCCCGATGCCGTCTGCACGGCCCCGCCCACCACCGACACCTACAGCCTGCCGCAAGGGCAGGACGAGTTCTATTTCGCCCTGCCCTATGCGCAGATGGACTTGGCGCTGTGGGCCCACAACCACCGGAGGCCGGCGGCCGAACTGGCGCAAGCGCTTGGCCTGAGCGAGGAACAGGCCGGCAGCATCTATGCCGACATCGAGGCCAAGCGGCGCGGCACGCGCTATCTGCACATGCGTCCGCAGCTCGTGGAAGACGCACTGGACACAGCAAGCCTGGAGCGCGCGTGAACCGACCCGAACCCTTGGCGCAGCAGGCCGACGCCGGCCCCTGGAACCTGTCGCCGGCGGCTGCGGCAGCCTTCGCCAGCCGGCTGCGTCCGCTCGCGCAAGCCTTGCAAACCCTGCCCGACAAGCCGGAGGAAACGCCGGACTCCGCGCTGCGGACCCTGTGGCATCTGGCCGCCGGCAACCCTCTCTCGGTTGCCGCGGCGCAAAGCCTGGAACTGCCTGAGCCCTCGCCCGAGCAACTCGCCCGCCTCGATGCGCTCATCGCGCGCCGGCTGCAAGGCACTCCCCTGGCCTACCTCACCGGGCGCCAGCGCTTCATGGGCCTGGACCTGCTGGCAGGCCCCGAGGCGCTGATTCCCCGCCGCGAGACCGAGATGCTCGGGAACGCCGCGCTGGCGAAGCTGCGCACGCTGGCCGATGCCTGCGGAGTCGTGCATGCCATCGACGTCTGCTGCGGCTGCGGCAATCTCGCGCTGGCGCTGGCGCATGCCGAACCGCGCGCCCGCCTCCACGCCTCCGACCTGGCGGCCGACGCCGTCGAACTGGCGCGCAGGAACACCGAGAGGCTTGGCCTGGGCGACCGCGTCGAGCTGCACACCGGCGACCTGCTTGCCCCTTTCGGCATTGCGAAGTTCCTCGGGCGCATCGACATGATCGTGTCCGCCCCACCCTATATCTCTGCGGGCAAACTCGACAGCATGCCCGCGGAAATCATCGGCCACGAACCCTCGCTGGCATTCGACGGCGGGCCGTTCGGGGTCGGCATCCTGATGCGCCTGATGCGCGAATCGCCCGCCGTGCTGCGCGCGGGAGGCTGGCTCGGCATCGAGGTCGGCCTGGGCCAGGGCCCCGCCATGCTGCAATTGCTGAATAAAAGCGCAAGCTTCGACACCGTCGACACCGTGCGCGACGCACAAGGCCAGATCCGCGTGCTGCTTGCCAGGAAATCCGGGAATGGCTCGATCCGTGCCTGAATCAAGGGCCGCGCCGGAAGCTTATCGCGTCGAGCCGGCCGACCTCGACGCCGACGCGCACGGCATCATTGCCCTGTGGTCCTCGAACCTGGGGCACGCCGAGCGCAGGCAAGGCAAGTTCGAGTGGTTCTATCGCGGCAATCCGGCAGGCCGGCCGACGGTCTTGCTCCTGCGTCATGCGCAGAGCGATGCCCCGGTGGGAACCGTGGGCATCGGGCTTCGCGCCATGCGCTGCGGCACCGCGTCCCTGTCCGCCGGCCTGATGGGCGACTTCGCGGTCAACGCCCAGCACCGCACACTCTTCCCGGCTTTGACCTTGCAGCGTGCCGTGCTTGCGCGGGGCCTGGCAAGCCACCCCGTGCTGTATGGCTTCCCCAACGCCAAGTCGCTGCCGGTGGTCCAGCGCGCCGGGTTTGCGGTCATGGGCCATCTGGGGCGATACGTCTGCGTGCTGCGCACCTCGGACCACCTCCCGTCCGCGCTACCCAGGGCGTTGCGCAGGCTTCTCGGCGGCGCGCTGGACACCATCCTCCATGCGGTGCGCCTGATCGGGCCCTCCCTGCTCGATTGGGAAAAACACGATACGCGGTGGCTGAGCCAGCCCGATGACCGATTCGACGCGCTGTGGGCCGAGCAAGTTGCCGATCGCACCGTCATCGGCACACGCGACCGCGCCTTTCTGCACTGGCGCTTCGTGCAAAAACCCTCCCGCCACTACCGGCTCTTTGCGCTCACGGCCCGAGTCTCTCAAGAACGTCCAGATGCGCTGCGCGGCTATGCCGTGTGCGAGCCCGTGGGCGAAACCCTGTATGTGCGGGATTTTCTTGCGGCCCCACCCTGGCAGCGCAATCTTGCGCGCCTGTTCCGCGCATTGATGCGCGAGGCGGCACGACAAGGTTATGCGCGCATATCCATGGAATTCCTTGGACCCGACGCGGTCCTGGACGCCTTGAGCAAGGCCGGCCTGCGCCTGCGCGACGCCAGGAGCCAGCCCGTGATTCTGGCAACGACACCGGAAGGCGCCGCTTGCCTGGCAGGCAAGGACTGGTACCTCACCAGCGCGGACGCCGACGAATAGCCGGCGCCGCCGAGACCTCCCGAAGCCCCTTACTCCTTGGCGTGGTTGATGGAATAACGCGGGATCTCGATGGTCACATCCTGGTCGCTCAGGATGGCCTGGCAGGACAGGCGCGATGTGGGCTCCAGGCCCCAGGCACGGTCGAGCAGGTCTTCCTCGCTTTCGTCGGGATCGCCCAGCGATGCGTAGCCCTTGCGCACGACGACATGGCAGGTGGTGCAGGCGCAGGACAACTCGCAGGCATGTTCGATGGGGATGTCGTGCTCGAGCAAGGCCTCGCAGATGGACGTGCCGCGCTCGGCCTCGACGGTGGCGCCTTGCGGGCAATACTCATGGTGCGGCAGGATGGTGATCACGGGCATGACTCAGGACTCGGTGGGGATGACGGAAGCTGCCGCCGGAGCCTCCGCCATCAGGCTGCTGACGCTGCGCCCGGCCAGCGCGCGTTGAATGCTGCGATTCATGCGCTGCGCGGCGAAGGCCTCGGTCGCACGCGCCAGGTGCTCGGCGGCCGCGCGAATCGCCAGGTGGTCGGTATCGTTCATTTTCTGCGCCAAATCAGCCATCGCGGCGTGAATGGCATCGATGTCGGGTTTCGTGAGCAGATCGGAATCCGCCTGCATCGCGTGGCGGGTCGCATCGAGCAGGCGCTCGGCGTCCACGCGCTCTTCATGCAAGACGCGTTGTTGCGCATCGACATCCGCCGCGGCGAAGCCGGACTGCAGCATTTCGGCGATCTGCGCATCTGACAACCCATAGCTCGGCTTCACTTCCACTTGGGCCGCCACGCCCGTGCTTTGCTCGCGGGCGCTCACTTCCAGCAAGCCATCGGCGTCGACCTGGAACGTGACCAGCACGCGGGCCGCCCCGGCCGTCATGGGCGGTATGCCGCGCAGCTCGAAACGCGCCAGGGAGCGGCAATCGGCCACCAGTTCGCGCTCGCCCTGCACGACATGGATGGACATGGCGGTCTGCCCGTCCTTGAAGGTGGTGAACTCCTGCGCGCGCGCCGTCGGGATGGTCGTGTTGCGCGGGATGATGCGCTCCACCAAGCCGCCCATGGTCTCCAGGCCGAGGGAAAGCGGAATCACGTCGAGCAGCAGCGGGTCGTCATCGTCGTGGTTGCCGGCAAGCGCGTGCGCCTGGCGCGCGGCGCCGATGGCGACCACTTCGTCCGGATCGAGGTTCACCAGGGGCGGGCGGCCAAAAAATTCCCGCACCGCCTCGCGCACCACGGGCATGCGCGTGGAGCCGCCCACCAGCACGATGCCGGAAATGGCGTCGCGCGAAATCTGCGCATCGCGCAGCACCTGCTGCAGCAAGGTGATGGTGCGCCGGGTCAGTTCGGCGGTGCACCGGGCGAATTCGTCCCGGGTCAGCGTCTGGTCGATGCGCTGGCCGCCCGGCAAATCGGCCAGCACCCGCACTTCGGGCTGGACACTGAGTTGCTCCTTGGCTGCACGGGCCACGCGCTGCAGCGCACTGCGCGCCCTGGCATCGAGTCCGGCCAGACCGCCACGCTGCGCCAGTTCGGCGGCCACCAAGGCGTCGTAGTCGTCGCCGCCGAGGGCGGTGTCGCCGCCCGTGGCCATGACCTCGAACACGCCCTTGGTCAGGCGCAGGACCGACACGTCGAACGTACCGCCACCCAGGTCGTACACCGCGTACACGCCCTCGGCGGCCTGGTCCAGGCCGTAGGCCATCGCCGCCGCGGTCGGCTCGTTGATCAGCCGCAGCACGTTGAGGCCCGCCAGCCGCGCGGCATCCTTCGTCGCCTGGCGCTGCGCGTCGTCGAAATAAGCCGGAACGGTGATCACCGCGCCGGCCAGATCGGTCCCGAGCGTGGCCTCGGCGCGCGCTCTCAGGGCACGCAGGATGTCTGCCGAAACCTCCACCGGGGTCTTGGCGCCCTGCAAGGTCTGGATGGCGAGCAGGCCGGGCCGGTCATCGAAGACGTAGGGCAGATGCAAGCCCGCATCGAGATCGGCAAGTTCGCGTCCCATCAGCCGCTTGGCCGAAGCGATGGTGTTGCACGGGTCGTCGTCACGCAAGGCCAGCGCGTCCCAGCCGACCACGGGCGGACCATCAGGCCCGTATCGCACCACGGAGGGAAGCAACACGCGGCCCGCGGCATCGGGCAGACATTCGGCCACGCCGCTGCGCACGACGGCGACGAGGGAATGGGTGGTCCCGAGATCGATACCCACGGCCACGCGGCGTTGATGCGGATCGGGGGACTGGCCCGGTTCGGAGATTTGGAGCAAAGCCATGCAGCGAGAAGCGCGTTGCGACGCGCGGTTGACGGCAGCCTCAGGCTGCCGGAGCGTTGGGGTTGGAGCCTGAGCGTGGAAGCGGGGACGCGAGGTCCTGCCTGAACTTGTCGATGAACATCAGCACCCGCACCAGGGCCGCGGCGTCCCGGGTGGACTGCGACGGCAGCTCCAAACCCTCAGGGGCTGCGCGCGGAGCTTGGTCCAGCAGCGTGGCCAATCGCAGCAGGGTCTGATCGCGCGCGCGCTCGACCTCGTCCGCCATGGCCTGCAATGCGCCGGCGTCTCCCGCCTCGCGCACGTCGTCAAGCCGCTCGCGCCACTGCAGTTGCTGCATCAGGAATTCGGTCGGCATGGCGGTATTGCGTTCCGCGTCGATGGGTACGCCACGCAATTCGCACAGGTACGCCGCACGCTGCTGCGCATCCTTGAGTGTGCGATACGCGGTGTTGACCTGGGTCGACCACTGCATCGCCAAACGCTTGTCCGCGGGGCTGGCATTGACGAAACGGTCCGGATGCACGGCAGCCTGCAATTGCCGCCAGGTCCGGGTCAGCGCGTCCGTATCGAGCGTGAACCGCGCGGGCAGTCCGAACAGGGTGAAATGGTCTTGACTGAAATCGACGCGGCCTTGCGCTTCGAGCGGTGCGTGGAAGGGCATGGGCGAAGATCGGCGCTAGGGGACAGTCCGCTGACCCGCATCAAACCCGGAACGATTCGCCGCAGCCGCAGCGATCGCGTTCATTGGGATTGTTGAACTTGAATCCCTGCTGCAGGCCTTCGCGCACGAAATCGAGTTCGGTGCCGTCGAGATAGCTCAGGCTCTTCGGATCGATCAGCACCTTGACGCCGTGGCTTTCGAACACCTGGTCCTCGGGCGCGGCGGCATCGGCGTATTCCAGCTTATACGCCAGACCGGAACAACCCGTGGTCTTGACGCCCAGGCGCACGCCGACACCTTTGCCGCGCTGGGCCAGGTAGTTCTGCACATGCTTCGCGGCGTTTTCGGTCAGGGTGATGGGCATGATGAACTCTCCCGCGCTCAGGCCGCTTTGACGCGCTCGTGGCCAACTTCAGCGGCCCCTGCAATACGCGACTGGTAATCCTTCACCGCGGCCTTGATCGCGTCTTCGGCCAGGATCGAGCAATGGATCTTCACGGGAGGCAGCGCCAACTCCTCGGCGATCTGGGTATTACGGATCTGCAGCGCATCGTCCAGGGATTTGCCCTTGACCCACTCGGTAACCAGGGATGACGATGCGATGGCCGAACCGCAGCCGTACGTCTTGAAGCGCGCATCCTCGATGATGCCCTGCGCGTTGACCTTGATCTGCAACTTCATCACGTCGCCGCAGGCGGGGGCGCCGACCATGCCGGTGCCCACGGTCGGATCGTCCTTGGGAAAGGCGCCGACATTGCGGGGATTTTCGTAATGCTCGATGACTTTTTCGCTGTAGGCCATGGTGATCTCCGGTTGTGGCTGACGAGTCAGTGCGCCGCCCATTGAATGGTGCTGAGGTCGATGCCTTCCTGGTGCATCTCCCAGAGCGGGGAGAGTTCGCGCAGCTTGGCGACCTTCTCCTTCAGCAGCTTGACGGCATAGTCGATGTCGTCCTCGGTGCTGAAGCGCCCGATGGTCATGCGCAGCGAGGAATGCGCCAACTCGTCGCTGCGGCCGAGCGCGCGCAGCACATAGGACGGCTCGAGGCTGGCCGAGGTGCAGGCCGAGCCGCTGGACACCGCAATGCCCTTGATGGCCATGATCAGCGACTCGCCCTCGACGAAGTTGAAGCTGGCGTTGACGTTGTGCGGCACGCGGCGCTCGAGGTCGCCGTTGATGTAGACCTCCTCGATGTCCTGCAACCCTCGCAACAATTTGCTCTGCAGCATGCGGATGCGTTCGATCTCGGTGCCCATCTCCAGCTTGGCGATGCGGTAAGCCTCGCCCATGCCCACGATCTGGTGCACCGGCAAAGTGCCCGAACGCATGCCGCGCTCGTGCCCGCCGCCATGCATCTGGGCCTCGATGCGCACGCGCGGCTTGCGCCGCACGAACAGGGCGCCGATGCCCTTGGGTCCGTAGGTCTTGTGGGAAGCCAGGCTCATCAGATCGACCGGCCAGTTCTTCAGGTCGATGGTGACCTTGCCGGTGGCTTGCGCGGCATCCACGTGAAAAATGATGCCGCGTTCGCGGCAAAGGGCGCCGATGCCCTGCACGTCCTGGATCACGCCGATCTCGTTGTTCACCAGCAGCACCGACACCAGGATGGTGTCCGGCCGCAAGGCGGCCTTGAGAGCGTCAAGGTCCAACAGGCCATCGGGCTGCACGTCGAGGTAGGTGACCTCGAAACCCTGGCGCTCGAGTTCGCGGCAGGTGTCGAGCACGGCCTTGTGCTCGGTCTTGAGCGTGACGATGTGCTTGCCGCGCCCCTGGTAGAAATGGGCTGCGCCCTTGAGCGCGAGATTGATGGATTCGGTCGCACCCGAGGTCCACACCAACTCCTTGGCGTCGGCACCCACCAGATCGGCGACTTGCGCACGCGCTCTCTCGACCGCATCCTCCGCTTCCCAGCCCCAGGCATGGCTGCGCGACGCCGGGTTGCCGAAATGCTCGCGCAGCCAGGGAATCATCGCATCCACGACGCGCGGATCAACCGGCGTCGTGGCGCCATAGTCCATGTAAATGGGGAAATGCGGGGTCGTCGACATGATTCAGTCTCGATACGGGCGTGGCTATTCAAAAACGCGAAACAAACAACAAACGATGATGGCGCGCCCGATCAACCCATGTTCTGCGCCAGATTGAACACCGAATTCGGCGCTTTGACCTTCACGGGTTTGGTGACAGGCATCGGTGCCACGGGTTTGCGCACCACCGCCACTTCCTCGATGGACACGCCCTGCGCAAGATTCTGGTCCACCATGGTCTTCAGATTCACCGAATCGAGGAACTCGACCATGCGGGTGTTGAGCGCGGCCCATAGGTCATGGGTCATGCAGCGGCCTTCGCCGTCCTCGCCGTGGCAGTTCTCCTTGCCGCCGCACTGGGTGGCATCCAGCGGCTCGTCCACCGCGATGATGACATCCGCGATGCTGATTTCCTCGGGCTTGCGCGCCAGGCTGTAGCCGCCGCCCGGGCCTCGCACCGACTCCACCAACTCGTGGCGCCGCAGCTTGCCGAACAGCTGCTCGAGATACGAGAGTGAAATATGCTGGCGCTGGCTGATACTGGCCAGGGTGACGGGCCCCAAATGCTGGCGCATGGCCACGTCGATCATGGCCGTTACGGCAAATCGTCCTTTCGTCGTCAGTCTCATGATGTTCTCCAAGTGGAAAGCGGATGACCGTCGCAATCGCCAAGTCAACTGAAACGCACCCGCTCAATACCCGACGAATCTAGTAGGAATTATAACACAACCCTGAGTAAATTCGTCGACCAATAGGGCCATTCCGCATGGCAAACCTCGAACCGCCTGCCTATCCTGCGTGAAGCCGTGGCGCCTAGTGAACTGAGAGTCCGCGGAAAACCCCGAGTTCCACTCAAGATTCCTGCGTTTCAAAACGCCGGGAATCGGCGCCCCGGCGGCCGGCCCCCTAGAATCCAGCGAATTCGCCACAAAAAACAGAGCCATCAAGATAAAAAATCGATGAGACTAACCTTGCGGCAACTCGATGTGATGGTGGCCATCGCACAAAGCGGCAGCACGACCGAGGCCGGCAGGAATCTGGCCCTGTCCCAATCGGCGGTGAGTGCGGCATTGGCCGAACTGGAGTCGCAACTCGGCACGCGGGTATTCGACCGCGTCGGCAAGCGCGTCGTGCTGAATGACTGCGGACGATTGCTGCTGCCGCGCGCATTGGCTTTGCTGGATCAGGTCCGTGAAATTGAAACCCTGTTCGCCGACGGCGCCGCCGCCCTGCGCGTAAGCGCAAGTACAACCATAGGCAACTACCTCATGCCGGCGGTGCTGGGCGCCTACCAGCGGCAATGGCCGTTGGCGCAAATCCAGCTGGAAGTGCGCAACACCCAGGATGTCATCCAGAACGTGGCCAACTACGAGGCGGACATCGGCTTCATCGAAGGCGCCTGCCATCATGATGAACTGGAAATCCACCCCTGGCTGATCGATTTGCTCGTGGTCGTCGCGGCCCCCGACCATGCCCTGGCGCAGCGACCGCCCTCGCGTGGTGAATTGGCGGCTGCGCGCTGGATCCTGCGCGAACCGGGTTCCGGCACACGCGAAACCGTGGAGGCCCTGTTGCTGCCCCATCTCCAGCGCTTCGGTTCCACCATGCATTTAGGCAATTCCGAGGCCATCAAACATGCCGTGGCGGAGCAACTCGGCGTGAGTTGCCTGCCCCTGCGCGTCGTGCAGGACTTTCTCGATAGCGGACGGTTGGTGCGTGTGGATGCGGCGTTGCCGGCGTTGAACCGCACGCTGTACCGCATCCATGCGAAGCGCAAGGTATTCTCGCCTCCGCTACAGCGCTTCGTCGACCATTGCGGCAGTTGGCCCCAGGCCGCGGCTTGATGTTGCGCCGCGGACCGTTGAGGCAGGATGCCTTGCGACGGCGCATTCCCCATCGCTCCGCGTCTGCGATTCACGCCCACCGAACCCGAACCATGTCCACCCGCACGAACCCAACTCCGGCTATTGGCCCCGCACCCCGCCTGACGTCGCTCTCGCATGGTGGGGGCTGTGGCTGCAAGATCGCACCCGGCGTGCTCAGCTCCATCCTGCAGCAGAGCCCTCTGTGGCCGATGCCGAGCGAACTGCTGGTCGGTATCGAAACCTCCGATGACGCCGCCGTGTACCGTCTCAACGACGAGCAGGCACTGATCGCCACGACCGATTTTTTCATGCCCATCGTCGACGATCCCCACGACTTCGGTGCCATCGCCGCCACCAACGCGATTTCGGACGTCTACGCCATGGGCGGGCGCCCCATCATGGCACTGGCGCTGGTGGGCATGCCGATCAACACGCTGCCGCTGGAGACCATCGGCGCCATCCTGCGCGGCGGGCAGGATGCCTGCGCACGCGCGGGCATCCCGGTCGCCGGTGGACACTCGATCGATTCGATCGAACCCATCTACGGCCTGGCCGTGATGGGCATCGTCCATCCCCAAAACATCCGACGCAATCGCGAAGCGCGCCCGGGCGATGCCCTGGTGCTGGGCAAACCCCTGGGCGTCGGCGTGCTGTCGGCCGCCCTCAAAAAAGAAAAGCTGGATGCGCCCGGCTACCGCCGCATGATTGAAAACGCCACGCAACTCAATACCCCCGGGCCCTTGCTTGCCGCATTGCCGGGTGTGCACGCCATGACCGATGTCACGGGCTTCGGCCTGTTCGGCCACGCCCTTGAAATGTGCCGCGGCGCCGGGCTGTCGGCGCGGATTCACGCCGCCAGCGTCCCGCTGCTCGACGATGTGCGCGAACTGGCCGCGCAAGGCCTGATCACAGGCGCCTCGGCTCGCAACTGGGCCAGCTATGGGCAGGATGTCGATCTGCGCAAGCCCGACCCGATCACGCAAGCCCTGTTCACCGATCCCCAGACCTCCGGTGGCCTGCTGGTGAGTTGCGCACCCGGCAGCGTGGAGGCCGTGCTGGGAATTTTCCGCGACGAGGGCTTTGCCCACGCCCGCGTCATCGGGCAGATGCAAGCAGGCCCTGCGCGCGTGACGCTCGACTGAGCTTGCGGCGGCGCTCCGGCAACCTTGTCGGAACGTGACGGCAAGGCTTCACACAAGCCCTTGACCGGGCTTCACACAAATGTGTTCTGCCTCGGACACACGGGTTCGCGGGGGTTATCCCGCGCATCCCCTGTTTGTTACATCCATATACTTCGGGATACAAAACTCAACGCGAAGCGAGCTGCCATGACCGGCTCGCGCGTTTTTCGTCACAAGGAGACTCCGTGAATCCGCTGCTCAGTTTTTCCCGCCTCGTTGACTGGATCAACGACAAGGTCGGAAAGCTCACATTTGCCCTCGTCTTCGCCTCGGTGTTCATCAGTGCCGGGAACGCCGTCGTGCGCAAGGTTTTCGACTACAGCTCCAACGCCTGGCTGGAAATCCAGTGGTATTTGTTCGCCGGCGTCTTTCTCCTTGGCGCCGGCTACACCTTCCTGCATAACGAGCATGTGCGCATCGACGTCATTTCCAGCCGCATGTCCAAGCGTGCGCAGATCTGGATCGACATCCTCGGCATCCTGTTCTTCCTGCTGCCGTTCTGCTTCATGGCCGTATGGCTCTCGCTGCCGGTCGTGACCAATGCCATCGCCTCGGGAGAAATGTCGTCCAACGCCGGCGGCCTGTTGCGCTGGCCTGTCTATGTGCTGCTTCCCATCGGCTTTTCCTTGCTGGCTTTGCAAGGTCTGTCCGAGCTGATCAAGCGCATCGCCTTCCTGATGGGCATCGCCCCGGACCCCACGCTGCGCAAGGGCGAGAAAACCGCCGAAGAAGAACTGGCCGAATTCATGCGCGAAAAAACCGCACGCGAACTGGCCGAAGCCGGCAAACAGGCCTGAGGGAGCGACATGGAATTCTTGACCGCCAATATCGCGCCGATCATGTTCGGCGCCCTCGTCATGTTCCTGCTCGTCGGCTTTCCGGTAGCGTTCAGCCTGGCCGCCTGCGGCCTGCTGTTCGGCTTCATCGGCGTCGAACTCCAACTCATGCCGCAGGCGCTGCTGGAGGCCATTCCGCTGCGCATCATCGGCATCATGCAAAACGATACGCTGCTGGCCATCCCGTTTTTCACGCTCATGGGCTTGATTCTCGAGCGCAGCGGCATGGCCGAGGACCTGCTCGACACCATCGGCCAGCTGTTCGGCCCCATCCGCGGAGGGCTGGCCTACGCCGTCATTCTGGTCGGCGCGATGCTGGCCGCCACCACCGGGGTCGTCGCGGCTTCGGTCATCTCCATGGGGCTGATCTCGCTGCCCATCATGCTGCGCTACGGCTACGACAGGCGCGTGGCCGGCGGCGTGATCGCCGCCTCCGGCACGCTGGCGCAGATCATTCCGCCGTCGCTGGTGCTCATCGTGATGGCCGACCAGCTCGGGCGCAGCGTCGGCGACATGTACAAGGGCGCGTTCGTCCCCGGCTTCGTCCTCACCGGTCTTTACCTCCTCTACATCTTTGCCGTGACGATGCTCAAGCCGCAATGGGCGCCCGCCCTGCCCGCCGAGGCGCGTACCATCCGCGAGCCGGATGGATCTTCCGGGCTGCGCTCGCTCGGCCTGCTGTTTGCTGCCTGCGTGGCGCTCGGAACCGGCTGGGCGCATGGCTACGACGCCTTCCTGACCTGGCGCGACAAGCAGCCCATGACCGCTGCGCTGGACGAAACCATCGTGGTCTCGCTCTCGGTCGCGGTGCTGTTCGCGCTGGCCATCGCGCTGGTCAACAAGCTGCTGCGCCTCGGCCTGCTGTCGCGCATGGCCGAGCGGGTCACCTTCGTCCTGATTCCGCCGCTGCTGCTCATCTTCCTGGTGCTGGGAACCATCTTCCTCGGCATCGCCACGCCGACCGAAGGCGGCGCGATGGGCGCGATGGGCGCGCTGATCATGGCGCTGGCACGCCGGCGGCTGGACTTCAAATTGTTCACCCAGGCCCTGAACACCACGGCCAAGCTGTCGACCTTCGTGATGTTCATCCTGATCGGCTCCACGGTGTTCAACCTCGTCTTCCAGGGGCTGGACGGCAGGGTCTGGGTCGAGCACCTGCTGACCAATCTTCCCGGCGGTCAGCTCGGCTTCCTGATCGTGGTGAACATCCTGATCTTCGTGCTGGCCTTCTTCCTCGACTTCTTCGAACTGTCGTTCATCATCATTCCGCTGATCGGCCCGGTTGCGGAAAAATTGGGCATCGACCTGATCTGGTTCGGCGTGCTGCTGGCGGTGAATATGCAGACCTCGTTCATGCACCCGCCCTTCGGTTTCGCGCTGTTCTACCTGCGCAGCGTGGCCCCCAAGGACGATTACATCGACAGGGACACCAAGAAACCGATCGCCAAGGTCACCACCGGACAAATCTACTGGGGCGCCGTGCCCTTCGTGCTGATCCAGATCGTGATGGTTGCCTTGGTCATCGCGTTCCCCGGGCTGGTGACCGGAACGCTGGACCATCGTAAAGCCGTGGACCTGGACAAGGTGCAGATCGTCGTGCCGGAAGACGACCAGAGCTACAAACCCAATGCCCCGCCGGATTTCGGCGCGCCCGCTGCGGGATCCGGCGGGCAGGTCGCGCCGGCGCCGCCGGGCGCCGCATCGTCGGCCCAGGAGGACGCCAACGACATCATGCGGGCGCTGCAGGCTGCACCCCATGCGGCACCGGTAGCCAAGCCCTGAAACTCAAGCCGCACGCGGCGGTCTGAACCGGCGCGGCCGACAGGCCGACACTACGCATGCCTGTGTCCGGCGAGCCCCGCGGGGCTCGAGGCGGCCAGGCGCGCGGGCGGGCCGCTTCGAGCCCGCACCGCTAGAGCGACACCGGCTTGCCTTGGCTCAAGGCCGGGGCAGCAGGTGCCGCGACGCGAGATGAACCGCGTCGCGGCACCGGAGCGACCCTGACGCGCTCAGGCGACCTCGGGCTCCTGCGCATACGCGGCCACCGGAATGCAGGCGCATTGCAGGTTGCGGTCGCCCCAGACGTTGTCGATGCGGCCGACCGGAACCCAGTATTTGTGCGCGCGCAGCGCGGGCACCGGAAAGGCCGCCTGCTCGCGGCTGTAGGCATGAGGCCAGTCGGTGCCCAGCAGCGCGGCGGCCGTGAACGGTGCCGCCTTGAGCGGGTTGTCCTCGCGCGGCCAGCTTCCCTGCTCCACCTGCCCGATCTCGGCGCGAATGGCGATCATGGCCTCGATGAAACGGTCCAACTCGGCCAGGGATTCGCTCTCGGTCGGCTCGATCATCAGCGTGCCGGGAACCGGAAAGCTCATGGTCGGCGCGTGGAAGCCATAGTCCATCAGGCGCTTGGCGACATCTTCGTTGCTGATGCCGCTCGCGTCCTTCAGGCCGCGCAGATCCAGAATGCACTCGTGCGCCACGAAACCGCCTTCGCCCGTGTACAGCACCGGGTAGTGCGGCGCCAACCGTTTCGCCAGGTAGTTGGCGCCCAGGATCGACACGGCACTGGCCGCCGTGAGGCCGTCCGCGCCCATCATGCGGATATACATCCAGGTGATCGGCAGCACCGAGGCGTTGCCCAGCGCGGCGGCGCTGACCGCGCCGACCGGACCGCCGGCCTGGCCGCTGGCGGCGTGGCCCGGGAGGAAGGGGGCGAGATGCGCGCGCACGGCCACCGGTCCGACGCCCGGGCCGCCGCCGCCGTGGGGGATGCAGAACGTCTTGTGCAGGTTCAGGTGCGAAACGTCGGCGCCGAACTCCGGCGGACTGGCCAGGCCGACCATGGCGTTCATATTGGCGCCATCCACGTAGACCTGGCCGCCGTGCGCATGCACGACGTCGCAGATCTCGCGCACGCGCGGCTCGAACACGCCGTGGGTCGATGGATAGGTGATCATGCACGCGGCCAGCCGGTCGGCGTGCTGGGCCGCCTTGGCGCGCAAGTCGTCCAGGTCCACGCTGCCCTGCGCATCGCAAGCCACCACGACCACCTGCATGCCGGCCATCTGCGCCGAGGCCGGGTTGGTGCCGTGCGCTGAAGACGGGATCAGGCACACGTCGCGCTGCGCGTCGCCGCGGCTCGCATGCCACGCGTGGATCGCCAGCAGGCCGGCGTATTCGCCCTGCGAGCCGGCGTTCGGCTGCAGACTGACCGCGTCATAGCCGGTGGCTTGCGCCAGCCATTGCTCCAGATCGGCGGCCAGGCGCGCATAACCACGGGTCTGGTCGGCCGGGGCGTAGGGGTGGATGGCGGCGAATTCGGGCCAGGTGATCGGAACCATCTCGCTCGTGGCGTTGAGCTTCATGGTGCACGAACCCAGCGGGATCATGGCCCGGTCCAGCGCGATGTCCCGGTCCGCCAGGCGGCGCAGGTAGCGCAGCATTTCGGTTTCGCTTTGATAACGATGGAACACCGGATGGGTGAGGAACCCGCTGGTGCGCGCAAGTTCGGCCGCATAGCGCGGCGACACGCCCTTGGCGTACGCGTCGAACATGCTGCCACCCGGCTTGAGCGCGCCGCGCGCATCGGCAAAAACGCCGAGCAAGGCCAGCAGATCGCCGCGGTCGACGGTTTCATCCAGGGTGACGCCCACGCGGGCGTCGTCCACGCGGCGCAAATTGATGCCGGCATCCACCGCCGCCGCGTGCAACCGCGCCGTGTGCGCGCCGCTCAGCACGGTGAGGGTGTCGAAGAACCGCGCATGCTGCAGTTCCCAGCCCTGCGCCTGCAAGGCATCGGCCAGAATGGCGGTGTAGGCGTGCACGCGCCGAGCAATGCGGCGCAGGCCCTGCGGTCCGTGATACACCGCGTACATGCTGGCGAGCACGGCGGGCAGAACCTGTGCGGTGCAGATATTGCTCGTGGCCTTTTCGCGCCGGATATGCTGCTCGCGGGTCTGCAGCGCCAGGCGATAGGCCGGCTGGCCGTGGGCGTCCACGCTGACGCCGACCAGACGCCCCGGCATCTGGCGCTTGAGCGCGTCGCGCACCGCCATATAGGCCGCGTGCGGCCCGCCGAAGCCCAGAGGCAAGCCGAAGCGCTGGGTATTGCCCACCGCGATGTCGGCCCCCAGTTCGCCGGGCGGCACCAGCAGGGTCAGCGCCAGGATGTCCGCTGCCATGATGACCAGCCCGCCGCGTGCCTTGACCTCGGCAATCAGCGCCCGATGGTCATGCACGCCGCCGTCCACGCCGGGATATTGCAGCAGCACGGCGAAATAGTCCGCCTGCACGGCCTGCGCCGCCGGCCCCACCACCACCTGCACGCCGATCGGCGCGGCGCGGGTGCGGATGACTTCGAGGGTTTGCGGCAGCACATCGTCGGCCACGAAGATGCTGCGGCTCGCGCTCTTGCCGGCGCGCAGGGCGAGGGTCATGGCCTCGGCCGCCGCAGTGGCCTCGTCCAGCATGGACGCGTTGGCCACGTCCAGCGCGGTGAGGTCCGTCACCATGGTCTGGAAGTTGATCAGCGCCTCCAGGCGACCCTGGCTGATTTCGGGTTGATAGGGCGTGTAGGCGGTGTACCAGGCGGGGTTCTCCAGCACATTGCGCTGGATCACGCCTGGCATGTAGGCATTGGCATAGCCCTGGCCGATGAAACTGCGCATCACGCGGTTTTGCGCGGCGATGCGACGCAGCTCGGCCAAGGCCTGCGATTCGCTCGAGGCAGCCGGCAGGCTGAAGCTGCTGCGGCGGCGGATGTCCGTGGGGATGACATCGCGCAGCAGGGCGTCCACATCGGGCTGACCCAGCGCGTGCAGCATATGCGCTTGCTCGGCTGCGCTCGGGCCGATGTGGCGGCGCTGGAAGGCGCGCGTGTCTTCCAGTTCGGTCAAGGTGGGTTCGGTTTGCATCAACATGGCGGACATCGTTGTGGAAAGCGGCCTGTGCGAGCGGTCTGCATCCGCAGCTGGCGCGGGCATCGGGCCTGCGGGCTCAGGCGCCTTGCAGCAGGCGGTCGTAGGCGGCCTGATCCAGCAAAGCGTCGATCTGCGCGGGGTCGCTGGGGCGCATCTTGAAAAACCAGCCGGCTCCCTGCGGATCGGTGTTGGCCAGCGAAGGATCGGCCACCAGCGCGTCGTTGCTGCCGATGATTTCGCCGGAGACGGGTACATACACATCCGCCGCAGCCTTCACGGACTCGACCACGCCGGCAGCGTCCTTCGCCGCGAAGGTCTTGCCGACGGCGGGCAGCTCGACGAACACCACGTCGCCCAGGGCATCCTGCGCATGCGCGGTGATCCCCACGGTGACGGTGCCGTCGGCTTCGAGGCGAACCCATTCATGGTCGGGCGTGAATTTGAGGGTCATGGTGAACTCCAGTGCGGTCAAAGGGAAGAAGGAAAGGACAGGACTGCGGTTCAGTCGCGCACGTAGCGCTGCGGCACGAAGGGCATCGGGCTGACCCGCATGGGAACCTGCTTGCCGCGCACCATCGCGAACAACCGCGTGCCTGGCGCGGACGCCACGGTTTCGACATAAGCCATGGCGATCGGCACGTTCGCCGTCGGCGTGAGGCTGCCGCTGGTGACGCGGCCGATGACGCGGCCTGCGGCATCCACCAGTTCGGCACCTTCGCGCACCGGCACGCGGTCCTCGGCGACGAGGCCGACGCGCTTGCGCGCCACGCGCGCCGGGTCGTCAAGCTGGGCAAGGATTTTTTCCGCCCCCGGAAAACCGCCAGCGCGCGCCCCGGCGCTGCGGCGCACCTTCTGCATGGCCCACTGCAGACTGGCTTCCACGGGCGTGGTGTGAGTGTCCATATCGTGCCCATAGAGGCAAAGCCCGGCCTCCAGACGCAGGCTGTCGCGCGCGCCGAGACCGGCCGGCAACACGCCGGGGAGTTCGAGCAAGGCTCGCGCCAGGGGCTCGGCATCCCACGGGTGCACGGAAATCTCCACCCCGTCTTCTCCGGTATAGCCGCTGCGACTGACGAAGATGGGATGCCGACCGATGGCCGGGGGAAGCGCGAACCACGCGGCGTCCATGAACCGCAGCTTGTCCACGTCCGGCAGCAGCGTCTGCAGGGCCGCCACGGCGGCCGGTCCCTGCAAGGCCAGCAGCGCCTGGTCGGGCATCGCCTCGATGCTGCAGCGCGTGCCGATGCGTTCACGCATCCAGGCCAGATCCTGCGTTTTGCACGCCGCGTTGACGATCAGGAAATACTCGCTTCCATGCCCATCCGCACGGGAGCGATGGGCCAGCATCAGGTCATCCAGGATGCCGCCGGCATCGTCGGTGAAATAACCGTACCTTTGGCGGCCCAAAGCCAGCCCCGCCACGTCGATCGGGATCAGGCTTTCGAGGGCAGCCGCCGCATCGGGACCCGTGATGCAAATCTGGCCCATGTGCGAGACGTCGAACAAACTGGCCGCGGCACGCGTGTGGCGGTGTTCGGCCATGATGCCGCTCGGGTACTGCACAGGCATGGCATACCCCGCGAACGGGACCATCTTCGCACCCAGCAACTGGTGCACCATGAACAGCGGGGTTTGAAGCAGGACAGACTCGGCAGGAACGGACACGCGGAACTCCATATGGGCGGAAATTCACCAGGGCAGTCCCGGTGACGACGCCCCGCTGTCCTTGGTACCTGAGAGATTGACCGGGCGCCATCGGCGCCGCGGCTTGCCCCTTCGGTGGGCACGACGCCAATGCGCGTGCCGCTCTCCAGTGAGGTTGACCCGTAAGGGTTTCGTCAGTCCTTTTGCCTGAGCGGTACACCCTTGCATCGACCGGGTTTACGCCTTCGGCGGCTGAAAGGCTCGGCGCCCTTCGACTCTCTCCTGACGCGGCGCAGTTTATCGCATTCCACCCGGCTCATTTGCGCGTGCGTATGCCCAGGAACTTGCGCGAACGCTCATTGCGTTCCTGCTTGCGGGCATCCATCTCGCGCATCGCCCGCTTTTTCGAGATGGCGAACATCGGATCGACGATTTCCCACCACAGGAACGCGACGGCCAGGGGCACGCCGATCCACCACCACGACAAGGTGGCGAACGGGCCGATCCCGGCCAGCTTCAAACCCAGTAGCACGATTGCAACAATCAGGACCCACATCGCCACTCTCCCTCTATTCAAATCAAAATTCAACCGTTTATTACACGTATCGACAATCTCGTCGGTTAGCATTCTGCTGCTGTTGCGCCTTGCATGCCGAGCGTGTCAACCGTGCGCATGCGGTCGCGTTATAGCGTATAGCTTCGCTCAACCTTGGAGATCTGGAATGAAAAAGATTGTGATTGCTGTCGGTCTGGCTGTTGCCGCCGTGTCCCAAGCCTACGCTGCAGACATGATGGCCCTGGCCAAGTCCAAGAATTGCCTGGCTTGCCACGCGATCGACAAGAAGCTGGTTGGTCCTTCCTATCAGGACGTGGCTGCCAAGTACGCTGGCAAGCCCGGTGCCGAGGCCACTCTGGTGAATGCCGTTCTGCACGGCGTCTCCGGTGTGTGGGGTCCGGTCCCCATGCCTGCCAACCCCCAAGTCACCCCGGCGGAAGCCAAGGAACTGGTGACCTGGATTCTGAGCATGAAGAAGTAATTTTCCAGAAGCCGCCACAAAAAACGGGAGTGCCACGGCACTCCCGTTTTTTTTCCGTCTTGTCGTTGCGCGCTCGCGGAAAACGCGATCACGTCGACCCCCGGGATATGCCACGGCGTCAATGGCTGATTGCCGTCTTGCGTCCCTGCGGAAAACTCGAAATCGTGATGGATGGGTCGACGAGTTCGCCGTCGCGGTTGAAGCGGATGTCCGTCTTGGTCACACCGTCGTAACCGAGATTTCTGATGAAAGGCGCGTAGACCCTGGGATCGGTGGAGTCGGCCTTCATCATGGCATGTGCCAGCACCATGGTGGCGTCGTAGGCATAAGGCGAATACAGCTGGAAAACATGCGTGCCGAATTCCGCGACGAAGCGTTGCTTCCATGCCTCACCGCCCGGCATTCTCGACACCGGCACGCCTCCGTCGGCACAGATCACGTCCGAGTCTGCCGCCGCCCCGGCCAACTTGCTGAACGCCGGCGTGCAAATCCCGTCGCCGCCCAGGAAATGCGCCTTGATCCCCATGCTGCGCATCTGCCGCAGCAACGGGGCCGCCTGCGTCGCCATGCCGCCGAAAAAGACGACGTCGGGATGCGCAGCCTTGATCCTGCCCAGTACGTCGGCGGTATCGCCGCTTGCGCCCAGCGTTTCGCGCTCCAGGATTTGCATGCCGCCTTGTCGAGCCACGCGCTCAAACGCATGCGCGACGCTGCGCCCATAGAGGCCGCCATCATCGATGACGATGGCGGTCTTCGCCTTCAATCCTTTCTCGGCATACAGCGCAACGCCCGCGCCTATCGCGTAATCATTGGCGATGATGCGATAGAAGGTGTTGAAACCCTGCTGCGCAATCGCCGGATCGCTCGACGAGGGTGTGATCTCGGGGATGCCGGCCTTGAAGTAGATCGGCGCCGCAGCCGCGCTGCTGGCGGAATCCAGATGCCCCACCACGCCGTTGACATGCGCGTCGACGAACTTCCGAGCGACACGCACCGCCCGACTGGGGTCGGCGCGATCATCCTGGGCATCGATGCGCCAGATCACCTTCTTGCCGCCGATCACGATGTCCTGCTTGTTCAGGTCGTCGATGGCCAAGCGAACGCCATCCGTGTTGTCCTCCCCGTACGCGGCGAGCGGGCCCGACAAGGGCGCGGCGCTGCCGATCACCACCGTCACGCTGTCCGCCCCCTCTTGTCTTTCGGCCTGGCTCGCCGGCTGGTTGGGTAGGGCCTCCGCCGCGCGCGCGGGCGCCGTCCATGCAAGGCTGCTGGCGAGGAGGAAGACAAGGCTGGATGCGCGAAGTCTGGAGATCATGGAAGGCGTCATGGCTGGTTATTGTGTCGCATGTACGGCATGCATCGGAAACCATATCGAGCGAACCCGGCGTCGGGCGTTTGCGTCAAGTGCGTCGGACGCAAACGAAAAAGGCCCAGATCCGAAAAAGATCTGAGCCTTGGATTGGTGCGCCCGGCAGGATTCGAACCCACGACCCCTTGGTTCGTAGCCAGAATTGCATTAGGCTTGCAAGCCAATGATTGCAAGGTTTCCAAGTTTTTGACAAGGCTATTTGGGGGAATCCAGGGGGAATGCATGGCGCATATCGAACAACGCAAAAACGGGTGGAGAGCACAAATCCGCAGACGGGGCATGCCCTCGCTCAGTCGGACCTTTGACCTCAAGGCCGACGCCGAGGCGTGGGCACGCGAGGTCGAGCGTGAAGCGCAGCGCGGCAACATTGCCGTGCTGAACGATCAGGCGCAGCGCGTGACTGTAGCGGAGCTGTGCCAACGCTACCGGGCATCGGTCCTACCCACGCTGCGCGATGCGTCCAGGCCGACCCTGCTGCGCAACATCGAGACGCGCTTCGGAGCATTTTTCCTGGGCAACATCCGCAGCATCGATGTCGCCGCCTGGCGCGATGATTTGATCAACGAGGGCTACGCCCCGAAGTCGGCCAAGCATCACCTGGTCGCCCTGTCCTCTCTGTTCGCATTCGCTGAGCGCGAGCTGTCGATTCCGTTCCCCGCCGGAAACCCGGTGCGCACGGTCCGCAAGCCTGCCGAGCCGAAGGCGCGGGATCGGCGCTTGCGGCCAGGTGAACTCGATTACTTGCTCAAGGGCGCGGATCAAGGGCGTGCGGCTGGCCTGCGCCAGGTCATCATGCTGGCGGTGGAGACCAGCATGCGTATGGGCGAACTGCTCGGACTGGAATGGGAACGGATCGATCTTCAGCGGCGCACGGCTCACCTGATCGACACCAAGAACGGAGAGAGCCGCACCGTGGCGCTGTCAAGCCTGGCCGTGGAAGCGCTGCAGAGCCTGCCGCGAAGGATCGACGGCAAAGTGTTCTCCTGGAAGTCGAACAAGGAAAACGGCAGCTTTGAAAAGCTCTGGCAGCGCTGCAAGGCCCGCGCCCTGGCTGCGTATCAAGCCGACTGCGCCAAGTCTGCCAAAAAGCCCGATCCGGCGTTCCTGGCCGAGCTGCACTTCCACGACCTACGCCACGAAGCCACGTCACGCCTGTTCGAGAAAGGCCTTGGCGTTATGGAAGTGGCCAGCATGACAGGGCACAAGTCCCTGTCCATGCTCAAGCGGTACACCCACATAGAGGCGGAGAAACTGGCGCGGAAGTTGGGATAGCGAGGGACCATGCCCCACATCCGCTTCCGCGCGCAGTTCTAGCCAAAACAGTGGCTTCTTGTTATGCTATCCGCATGGGATTAGACGGCCTGCCAGAATACCAACTTGAGTTGCTGCTCGGGTATGGCGGCAGACGACACATTCTGGAGAGCGGGCATTACCTCAAGTTCGAGGTCAGGCGCATCGAGCCATCAGACCGGGTGCCACATGGCTTGGCCTACTCCCTGACCTTGCACACACCTGAGGGGCAGCGCCTAATCGGTTTCGACAACGCCCACGCCGTGCCCCATGCCGGAAGCCGGTTTGTCAATGCGCCGGTTCAGGCCGATCACTGGCATCGAACCCAGGATGACCCTGGCCGTCCGTATGCCTTCGTTTCGGTGGAGCGACTTCTGGTGGATTTTTTCGATGAAGTGGAGCGCACATTGCGCGACTTGAATGTTCAATTTGTCGTGATCGCGGAGCAATGACATGACACCAACCAAAGTGCAGACCCTGCAGGAACTCAAGGCTGAGATGCTGGCGGTTGCCCGTGGAGAGCGTCCAGTCCCTGCGGATGCGGGTGGCGTGTCCTATGAATCCGCCGGAGCGGTCTTGCGACTACTCACGGCAGAAAATCGTGAACTCCTTGCCGCGATCGACCAAACGCACCCTGAGTCCGTCGCGGCACTCGCCAAACAGTTGCATCGTGCCGAACCCAACGTCAGCCGGACTTTAAGCAAGTTGGAAGCCTGTGGCCTAGTGCGTTTGCGCCAGGGCAAGGGCAAGGCAAAAATCCCGGAGGTGCTGGCACGGCGCATTCGCGTGGACATTGATGTGTTCAACACACACGACCGCATCAGCTTGGTCTGATTGAAGCCACAAGGTCGCCTGCCTGCTGTTGCCGGTTCATCCCCGCGTGAGCGGGGAACACGCCTTCGGCAATCGCGTCAGGTAAGCGGCTGGCGAACCCATCTTTTCAATGAAGCGTGGCTGAGCGAAGCTTGGGTTTTTTCGGAGGCCCGATGCGATCAGACAAACTCAGTGAGGAGCGGATTCGGCAGATTCTGGCTCTTGTCGATGAACTCAAGGCCAGCGGTGTGAGTGCCGAGGCTTTTGCCCACAGCCAAGGCATCCGCTACGGCCAGATTCGCGGCTGGCTGTCGCACGCGCCGTGCTGGCGCGCGCAGTTGTCGGGGCAGGACGTGCCTGCGCGTGCGCGCGGTTTTGTGCAAGCCAAGCCCAGTGCAGCGCCTTGCGTCACCCAAATCCCGATGCTGCCCGCCCATGCCCGCATCACCTGCGTGGCAGGAAGTCGGCAGGCGCAGATCGACTGGCCCGTGGCCCATGCGGCCGAGTGCGCGCAGTGGCTGCGCGCCTGGCTGGGGTGAGCCATGCTGCGCATCGAGTCCATCTGGCTGGCCGTGGGCAGCAGTGATCTGCGCGGCGGCATGGATAGTCTGCTCGGCCAGGTCGTGGCCCGGTTCCGCGGCACCACGCCTATGTGTTTGCCAACCGCCGTGCCACGCGGCTGAAGGTCTTGGTCTATGAGGACGCGCGAATCTGGCTATGCACGCGCCGACTGCAAGAGGGGCGCTTTGCCTGGCCGCAAGACGACCGGGGTGACCTGCACCTGAGTGAGCAGCAATGGGGCTGGCTGGTGGCCGGTCTGCCCTGGCAGCGCATGACCGCGCACCGCACAGCCGGTGCCATTGCCGTGGTGTAGCCCCAAGTGTCGATCAGGACAATTCCCACTTCTCGCGCGTGCGTGCGCGCGAGAAAAAATGTGCCCATGCTCGACACTCTCGATGGCGACCGACTCCAGGCCCTGGGCGATGATCCGGCCGCGCAGTACGCGCGCAGCATCATTGCCCAGATGCAGGCCTATCTGAAGTTCCAGCAGACCAAGATTGCGGCGCTGAGCTTCGAGCTGGCGCGCCTCAGCGGATGTCGTGTTCGATCGCGTACAAGCATCCGATGCGATCGAGTGCCTCTTTCGCCAGGGCGCTGCCCGCCAGCTTGTGCGCCTTGAAGAACTTGCGCCTGACATGCGCCCAGCAACCCGCCTCCACGATGCGGCCTTGGGCATACAGCGCCTTGTAGCCGCTGAAGTCATCGGTGAGCAAGGTGCCTGACCAATCCTGCAGGAAGTCGCGCGCATGCGCACCGGCGCGGCTGGCGCAATAGTCGAACACCACCGCAGGCGTGGCCGCGCTGCGGTAGACCCAGACATAGGCGCGGTGCGTCTTGCCCGTGCCTGGGGCCAGTTCGGCCACCGGGGTCTCATCGGCATGCAGCACAGGCTGGCTCAGCAGGTGCGCCTTCATCGCTGCAGCCAGCGGTTCCAGGCGCACGCCGCACAGACCCACCCACTGCGCCAGGCTCGAGCGCGGGATGTGCACGCCGCTGCGGCGGTAGATCTCCTCCTGGCGGTACAGCGGCAGGTGATCGTCATGCTTGGCCAGCACCACCTGGGCCAGCAGGCCCGGTGCGGGAATGCCTTTGTCGATGATCTGGGCAGGCATGACTGTCGCCAGTGCCGTCTGGCAGCAGGCGCAGGCGTACTTGCCGCGGATGTGCCGGTGCACGAAGAAGCGCGTGGGCTCGCAGTCGAGCTGCTCGCTGATCTCCTCGCCGATGCGCGTCAAGGTGTGGCCCGCAGCACACAGCCCGGAATCGATCTCGTAGCGGTGCTCGATGCGCTCAAGCTGAGCGGGCAGCGGCTGGCGTTTGGGGGTGCGCTTGGGAGAGGCATGACGCTCCTGCTCGGCGGCGCGGTCCTCAGCCTGCTCCTCGGCTTGCAGCAGCGCCTGCATCTTGGCGTCGAAGCGCTGGCCCTGGGTGTCCAGGGCCTCGCTGGAGCGGCTAAAGCGCCACTGCTTGCGCGCACCGGCCTGATGGGCCGCGACAAGCTGGGCGAGTTGCGCGCGGTGGCTCTTCAGCGCGGCTGGTTCGACGCGGACGTGCAGGGTCGCGCCATCCACACCGCCCTCAAGCGCGAACACGCCTTTGTCGGCAGCTACTCGGCCGTGATGCGCATGCTCGGTCAGCTGCGCGGCGAACTGCCCGCCGAAGTTACCGTGCGCCGGAGCTTTGCCTCGGCCGAGTCTGCGCAGGTCGACTTCGGCGCTGGCCCATGCTCACCCATCCCGATGGACGAGTGCGCCGCACCCGGGCCTTTGTGATGACGCTTTGCCGTAGCCGCCACCAGTACGTCGAGTTCGTCTGGGACCAGAGCAGCGCCACCTGGCTGGGTTGCCACCGCCGGGCCTTCGAGTGGTTCGACGGCGTGCCGCTGCGCGTGATGCTCGACTCTGTTACCGACAACAAAATCCGTGACGATGAACTGGGGTACGCCCCCGTAGAAGCTCAGGGCACGGACGTAGCCGTAGAGCCAGTCAGCCATGCTCTCGCGCGGGGCGGCGCAGGGGAAGGTGTAGCCCGAGGCCCCGAGAGCGGCCATGAAGATGTGGCCACGCGTGCCGTCGGTCAGCTCGACGGTAGGCCCGGCGAAGTCGCCCTAAACCCTCGCCGATGCTGGCCTTGTGCCCGAATGCAGGCAGGTTCGCTGCGTTCTCACAAACGACGGTTTTCGGGATAGACCAGCACGTTGCGCTTTGTGCTTGAAACCGTCACGGATATTCCTGCGATATGGCCCCCCCTTACTGCTGGTCCCCGAACGGATCGGCATGAAATTCGTCTTCCGGCAATCCGGCCAAGAGCATTGTCTTCCGAACGGCAGTCACCATCCGGGTTGGGCCGGCTGCATAAACAGGTCCAGTGATCGGCCCGTGGGCCCGGCAGTGTGCGAGTAACTGTGCCACGCCACCATCCGCCGAGCCTGCCTCCGGCGATGTCAGTACAGTGAGGCTGAAACTCTTGTGGACGGCGCCGAGCCGGCGCAGCGACGCTTCGTCGTACACGTCTTTCGGGCCGCGAACGAACCAATAGAGCCGAAACAAGCGCTCGGATTGTGCTGCCAATGCGTGGTGCAGGATCGACCGCAGGGGCGCGTATCCCGTGCCGCCGCAGACACCGATGATCGGTCGGCAGTCGTTGCGAAGCACGGCGTTGCCAAACGGCCCTGCGATTCCCACATCGTCCCCAACGCGCAGCCGATCATAGACATATTGACTTGCCCAGCCGTTGGGCTTGCGCCTTACGTGGAATTCGAGATGCGGCATCCCAGGCTCATTAGCGATGGAGAAGGCGCGGATAGCGCCGGTTGGCAATGTCAATTTGACGTACTGTCCGGGCAGGAACGGAACGATTCGCTCATGCTCCGCTGCCGCCCGGAACACCACCACGTCGGCAGTGCGCCGCTCGTGAGCAACAACACGCATCGTTGCAAGGCGCGGTGCCACTCTATCCAGGTTGTTGACCCGCACGGTTACAGGGCCGCGCAGAATTGACGTGCAGGCCAACACACGCCGCTGCGTTCGCTCATGCGAAGGAAGCGCCAGTGGATCGGCCCATCCTTCGTCCACCTCACCTTCCAGCACTTCGCATTTGCAGACGCCGCAATCCCCGGCTCGGCAACCGAACGGTAATGGCACGCCACCACCAAGTGCGGCTTCGAGGAGTGTCTGCCCGCACTCGGCCCGTACAGTGGTCGATACGCCCTCGCCATCCTGGACTGTCAGACAAACGGCACCGCTTTTACTGCGCCCGCTGCCGACATCCAGTTGTTCCATCGGCATTTTTCCGACCCCCACGTTCAATGCGAAATCACATGGCTTCACGATGCATCTCCTATTGCACCAGGGTCGGGCGTGATCTCGAGCCGCGTTGCCGCTTTTCCCGCGCTTAAGTGCGCGGCAATTTCGTCGAGATCCTCGTCGTTGGCGTATCGGTACCACTTGGCCTGCGGATAGGCGACTACCACGGGACCTTCCCCGCACCGGCCAAGGCAACCCGCCCTGCTCACTCGGGCCCGGCCGCTACCCGGGAGGGACGACTGCGCAAGGACATTCTTGAGTCGTATGACTGCGGCATCGCCTGCGCCTGCGCCCGCGCAGGACGGCGCACCCTCTCTGTAGTTCGTGCAAACGAACAAGTGACAGGCATAGAAACTCATGCAGCCTCCTCCTTGCCGTAGTCTCCGCCAAAGCCCGCAGCAGCAAAGATGTCGGCAAGCTCAGCGCCGTTATGGGAACTCGTCAGCAGCAGTCGGTGGTGTGGCGCGATTTGCGCCTGGCGCGACAGTGGAGAATGGTGGACGCGTTTAGCCAGTGACTGGGCTGCCATCGCAGCTGGATCGACCCAATGGTGGACGCCAGGGAACGCTACGCGCAACTCGTCTTTAAGGTGAGGAAAGTGCGTACATCCGAGGATCACGACATCGATCAAACGGCGCTCGGCCGCGCCGAGCCATGTCTCGTCGAAATAGCGGGCAAGCTGCTGCGGATCGACCGCATGGCCTGCCAGCTTTCGCTCTGCCGCGCGGACCAGCTCCAGCGATCCATGGCTCGCGATGAGCCCGCGGCCTTTGAATTCCGCCAATACCCCTCGTATTGCTGCTCGTTGCAGCGTACCGGGCGTGGCCAACAGGGCAATGCGTCCGGTGCGCGAGAGCAACAGTGCTTCGCGGATCGGTGGCAACACCCCCTCTAGCGGGACGAGAGACGGCCTGGAAAGCCGGTGGACTATCGCTGTAGATGCGGTGTTGCATGCGACCATAATGGCGGCGGGGTGTACAGCCTTCGTTACCTTGTCGATCACCTGGAGCACCCGACGCTGGAGATCGGATTCCGGTTTGTCGCCATAGGGAAACCAACCATTGTCGGCGACATACACCAAGTCATGTGTTGGAAGATGTCGGCTGATGCAACTGGCGACGGTGAGGCCGCCCACGCCGGAGTCGTAAACGACGATCGGCCGCCGACCATTCGCCTTAGGGGGGCTGACCGGCGCTGCAACGTCGTGCGCAGTGGGTTCGATGAGTTCCATCGCTGGTGCCTCACGCTGCGATCGCACGTTCGAGGACAGAGGCACGCATCGGGCCTGACTTCCGGAGGTCGTTGGCGAAGACCACCCGTGATAGCCAACGCGCGCGCGGGCCGAACAGAGGGGTGTAGGCGTCCCTCGCATGCACGCAGCGGAAATTGTCAATGAAGATGCAGTCCCTGCTTTGCAGGATTACTCCCAAACGGTTGCGCGCGAAATGCGCCAGCAGTTTCTCGAGCGCCTGCCGCTCGAGAAACTGGTAGTCATCGATGCGCAGGTTTGCCGCATTGATGCGTACATAGGGCCTGTCGGGATGGCCGAAAAAAATGGATTGCGCGTCTTCCGACACCACATTCGTGGTGCTGTGGATTGGGTTGTGGCCGATACGAAAGCGCGGTTGGAAAAGGATGGCGCTTTCTTCGGCTGAAAGCGCTACGCCGTCGACGCAGGAAACCGTGGTCGTGGCACGCTCGTCGTTGCGCAAGCAGACAAGACCGATGAAGTCGGCTCGCGCCGGATGAAAAGCATCCTCCACGTGGAACCCGAACTCGATCGCGGAGCCAGCGCTGGAGTTCGCCACGCTACTGTGGGTAGTCAGCGGAATGATGTTGTTGTAGACGCTACCGTTGCGCTGAGACGTGAACCCCACCGGCTCGCCAAGCAGCGAGCCATATAGGCCATGTAGCAACTGCGCATCGTTGAGAACATAGTCAGCGCTTAGCTCTGGATGTCCCTCGGGCGTCGGCTCGGCGCCGTCAAGCAGGACTGGGTTGTCAGTCACCAACAATATGGGCTCATCTTCCTTGCGCTTGAAGCCATAAAAAGCCTGGCGTATCCGGCGCGGAAGTTCCTGCGCGATTACGTGGGCATGTTCCAGAAATTCGTCTTGCCGGCACAGGTGGGGATCGACCATGATCTCATTAAGCAAGGCGCGTATGTCCTTCTTCTCAGACGCTGTCGGCTGCAGGCGGATGCAGTTGGTGGTCATTGCAATTTCCTTTCATTCTCAAACTACGAGGTGTTAGATATGGCATCGAGGAGTGACCTGGCGGCGTCTGTACGACCGGGCGCACAGATGTCGCCAAGCGTTCATTGCAGGACGGTGGCCGAGCGTTGCTGGTCCGCGTTGTCGGCATCATCCATGGTGTCCCATAGGCTTGGAATGAGGCGGAACGTCTCCAGTCGTGCCGTGTAAAACGGCGCTACGCGCTCGTCCACAGGGAAGTCGCTGGTGAGGTCGTGATGGCCGCCCTCGCCGGTATCGAACGAAATGTGGCGGCTCAGATAGTGCTGGAATGCATACAGGTTGAGCGCGGACCAGTCTGGCGCCTTAAGGATTTCAGCGAAGATCCCTGAGAGTTCATCCTCGCGACTGAAGACGGTCATCGCACGATCTTCCTCCGACAGTCGACGGCATTCGGCGAGATAGCGCTCGGCTCGTTCACCGTACCGCGCTTCCATCCGATCCATCAGGCCGTGCTTGCGCAGGAAGTGGCCAAGGAACTCGTGGTGATCGCCGGCTTCGGTGAAGTCGTCGAGTAGCAAGTTCTTCGTCTTCAGTTCGCCATGGGCCATTTCGCGCAAACCTTCGTGGGTGGGGTACAGCTTGAGCGCTATGCGCAACGCCTCTGCGAATTCGACGGCGGCTACCCATGACAGATACATCACGACCTGCAGTTCCTCGCCGTCGAGGCGATTCCATCGAAGATTGCGAATCCTGGCGACTGTGGTCTTGTAGGGCTGGGCAACTGACTGGCGTTGCTGAGAAGCAGAGTTCATGACTTTTCCTTTGAACGGATGGTTGAGTGGGCATCGTTCTCTGCCTTAAGCCATACACCGGCGTAAAGACAGGACGACGACGCAATTTCACCCTGGAGAAATTGAACGCAAAAGCGGGTAGTTTTGCCTCCAGACTTTCTGCCCAAGCATTACGCCCCAGTGAATTAACGGGGGCCACGTGGTTTGACACTCACCTGATCGCCCTCTAAGATACCGAACGTTCGGTAATAAAAGACAACCATGGCACGTCCTATCTCTGTTCCCGCTGACAAGATTTCCCTCCGCATGCGAGACACGTTTCGCCGAAAAGGCTTCGACGGCGCGTCGCTGGCGGATCTTGCGGCAGATACCGGCTTGGCGAAGGCCGGGCTGTATCACCGCTTTCCTGGCGGCAAGCTTGAGATGGCGGAGGTCGTGTTGACCGACGCGAAGGTCTGGATGGTCGAGCACGTGCTCGATCCGCTCAATGCGCCCGGCGAAGCACGTACCAAACTCATCGCCATGACAAAAGCGTTGCGGGAGTTCTACGCAGAAGGATCCTCGCCATGCCTGATCGGCACGCTTTCAGTCGGCGAGGCATTTGATCACCTGCAGTCCAGGCTATGCGCATCACTCGATGCACTCCAGCAAGGCATTGCTTTCACGCTGTTGCAGCACGGCTTCAGTAGGCAGGAGTCCGCGCGTCGGGCAGAAGACGCCGTCGTTCGCATTCAGGGGTCGCTCGTCGTCTCCCGCGTTCGGGCTGACAACAGCCCGTTCCTTCGCCTGATGAAGAGCTTGCCTAAGGCTCTTCTTTCCGATCGTTGATTGTCAAGCTTCAACTAGGAGATTCAAATGCAAAACTATGCGAAAGGCGTCTTGTTCTGCCTCATTGCCACTCTTTCGTGGGGTGGCATGTTTCCGGTGATGAACAGCGCGCTGATTCATATCGACCCATTTACCTTCACATCTTTGCGCTATACGTTGGCGGGGCTTGCATTTCTGGCGCTGCTGATCTATCGGGAGGGGCTCGGTGCCCTGAACCTTAAGCAACAGCGGCTTGCGCTGGCTTGGCTATTTGGTACGGCGGGCTTTGCTGGATTTGGATTCCTGGTCTTCCTCGGGCAGAAAATGGCGGGACCCGAAGGCGCGCTCACGGCCAGCATCATGATGGCCACGCAACCAATGCTCGGTCTAGTGGTTAACAGGGTGCTACGCAAGGTGGTACCGCCGGTCTACTCTGTTTTTTTCATCCTGCTCTCGTTCTGCGGGATCGCTCTCGTAGTCACCAAAGGTGACCCCGGTGCACTGTTAACAGAACCACAGAGCTTTGTCGCGGACGCCTTGATTTTGTTGGGCGCGCTTTGCTGGGTCGTCTATACGATCGGCGGTACATTCTTCCCAAAATGGTCACCGTACAAGTACACCGCCGTTACCACTGGCCTGGGGCTACTAAGTGTCTACACCATCAACATGGTGCTGTTGATCACTGGCGTGATCGATGTGCCGTCGGTCAGCACGCTTCGCACGATCACTCCAGAATTGGCCTACATGGCACTAGTCGCAGGATTTCTTGGCGTGCTGAGCTGGAATTTTGGCAACCGCATCCTCACCCCTCGCAACGGTGTTCTGTTCATGGACGTGGTCCCCGTCACGGCGTTCCTCATATCGGCGGCACAGGGCATCGTGCCGGACAGAGTGCAGATCGTCGGCGCCTGCTTCACAGGATTCGCACTGATCTGCAACAACATCTTCATGCGCCTGTTCTCGACACTGCCTCCCCGAACCACCCCTAGCCCACTGCCGGACCAATGCGATGTTGTGACCGCTCGCGACTGAGGATCTTGCCCGTGAATATCAAACACTCCAAAGACGTTCAGGACAGCATGAGCCTGTTGAATGACTACCTTTCGTCGATGGAGAACGTGGACTCTGTGGGCACAGCGTCGTCGGTGCCAATACTAAGCCAAGTATTTGGGGCGACATTAGCCGCTCTAGGTTTTGCCTACTTCTCGTACCACCTGCACTGCCCGAATGAAGCGCCGCACAGGCTATCGAATGAATATAGCCACATGTCAAATCTGCCAAACTCGCGCTTGATTGGCGCGCAACGACAGGGCTATTTCCACGACACTGGAATCCGCAACTTCCTCGTGGCGCACCGGCTTCCGGTATTGTGGTCCAGGGTCGAGTGCAACAATCAGTTCGACTCGCCGAGTTCTGCCTGGTTTGACCTCGCGCGTAACATTGGGCTGAACGAAGCAATCGTCACGTCTTTTCCCGGCGTTGGCGGGGAACTGGCCGTGATGACACTGTTCATCCCCGCGGAGTCGACGACATCCGATATGGTCACTTCTGGCCAGGAATTGTTGTTCCTCCTGATCAATCACTTTCACAAGTACGCGCGGCCGGCGTTGCTCGAACAGAGCGGTATCGACGGTTCGATACGTCGGCGTTCGTTGTTGTCCGGACGAGAAATCGAAGTGCTTGAGTGGACAGCTCGAGGAAAGTCCACTGGCGAGATTGCGCCCATACTCGGTTTGTCGAGGAAGAGCGTCGAATTCCATATCCAAGGATGCAAGCGCAAGCTGAACGTCTTCAATCGAACACATGCCGTTGCAAAAGCCATACTGTTGGGCCTGCTGAAGTTCGAACCAGAGTGTGCCGACGGCTTGCGGTCCAAGGGCGGGCCAGGGGCAAAGGCGGTTCGCGCTTGCCGTGGAAACACCCCAGCATCAACAGGAGCGCTTTTGGCTCCCTTGAATTTCGAGTCGATACGCCCCAGACCGCTCGAACGCCGCATGTCCGAGATTTCGACCTGAGTCGACTCATCGGAAACATCGATCTTCTCGTTACCGACCGGCCCAGCTCCGAACCGGTGATCCGTAAGCTTATAGATTTTGGTTGAAATTTGATAGTGTCGAACCTAGAAATGTCCCTCCGTCCTTACCCCGAACCGAGCCGATTCGAGTCTCTGTTGAGTGCCATCGAATACCTTCGTGAAGAAGCCATCCGCATCAGTCTTACGAAAACTGCGGTAGTGCTGCAGCGCGCGCTAGATTGCATGCGGCCCGAATTCAGTGCGCTGACAAGCCACCGCGACGCGCAGAAAAAACCCCTCCTCTCGGAGGCGGCCGCAGCGGCATCGGAATCGGCAGTGGTTCTCTCAATGCTGAAGCTGCTTTCGGAGATCCATGCTGGTGCCCTGGCCTGCTCGTACCGGCCAAACGCCGTGCGCCGATACTTCGACGCAGAGTACAGAAGGGCCTTGCTGCACGCAGCCACCTCACCGCTGTCGTGTACGGAGTTGGATACCTTGACCAATACTGCCATTGTCGCTGCAAACACTTACGCAGATCAGTTTCAAGACCGCGAGTTTTTGTTGTGGACACAAGCCCGGCCGTGGACGCGGGCTGATATTGATTTGCACGTGCCGATTGGCTATGGGTGCGATTGATGAGCACATCGGATCCCTTCCATGAAGGAGAACGAGCCGCGCAGGAGCGCGCGGGTTCGCGAGCCCGCGCCGAGCAGCTGGGTCGGGTAAACATCCGCAGATTCATGCTGCCGCAGCAGCAGGCGTTCTTCGAACAGCTTCCTTTCGTCGTCGTAGGTGCTCTGGATGGTGAGGCTAGGCCATGGGCTTCGGTCCTCACAGGAAGACCAGGTTTCATGCAGGCAAACGATCCCTGCCACCTTGCGATACGGGCCCACCCCGGCGAGGGCGACGCGCTGCAATCGCTCCTGGTTGGCGGCGCGCCCATCGCTTTGCTTGGCATAGAAGCTCACACGCGTCGCCGCAGCCGTGTCAATGGCACGCTCGTACACGCAGACGGCGACCATGTCGAGATTCACGTAGCACAGAGCTACGGTAACTGCTCCAGGTATATCCACGCGCGAAAAGCAGAATGGACGCCAGGGACCTCACGTGTACGTGAAGCTCGAATTCTGACGCGATTGGATGCGGACGAACTGCGCCTGATCGCTCACGCCGACACCTTCTATATCGCTTCGGCACATCCAGCAGCCACGCACCCCCATGTGTCGCGCGCTCATGGTGTGGACGTCTCACACCGGAGTGGCAAACCAGGATTCGTCGTGTCCGACAACGACGCCGTGCTAACTGTTCCCGACTTCGCCGGCAACTCGTACTTCAACACCGTCGGCAACCTGATCTGCTACCCGTATGCTGGTCTATTGTTCATAGATTTCGAGCGTGGAGACATACTGCAACTGTTGGTGCGGGGAGAGGTGATCTGGGACGGGACGGCGTTGAAGAGCCATCCTGGCGCCGAACGCTTGATGCGCTTCGAAGTCGTCCGCGGCTGCCGGATCTTGAATGCGCTGCCATTGGTCTGGGGTGCGGCGGAAATGTGCCCATTTCTCGCTTATTGATTCGGCCCTCAAACAGTTTCACGCTACGTACTTGACGAGCCGTCGCGAATTGAGAGCTTTGCATAGGGGGCGTCCATGTACGATCGGTGATGCGAAGAACTTTGACAGTGGCCGTCAGGTCGCTGCATGGCTTGGCCTTGTGCCAAGACAGCATTCCTCGAGTGGCAAGGCCAATCTGCTGGGCATGAGTGTCAAGATTGACAGGTGCCTGCATCGTGTTGCCCGAAATACGATGCATGGTGCGTTTCTGCGCCTCCTGGGCAGCTCTTGGCCGCCGACGCATTGATCGCACAGATTGATCCGCTCGCAACCTGCAGCACTTGCCTTATCCAAACCGATGGTATCCATGATGGCATCCTTCAAATATGCAATTCATCTCCGCCAGGACAGTAGCAACGTGTTCGATCAAAAACACCCGCCCGGCAACGTTGCGCCGTACGCCGGCATCTATCGTTGCGTTGTGTGCGGGGACGAGATTGGCATTGCGCAGGGGCATACGCTGCCGCCGCAAAACCATCATCAGCATCCCGCCGGGCGTGGAAGGATCGAGTGGCAGTTGCTCGTGCAAGCGCGCGGCCATTGAGGCGTTTTCGTTCTGGACCCATTGATGACGACAGCACACAAACAACCGCACGCTGCATGCGCTCCTGCAACCGCACCGATGCCGACGCCCTCTTCTTCCGACGCAAAACAAACAACCGCCAAACCACCTCGTTCGGAAACAAGCGTCCTGGCTAAATTCGCCCTGGTTCTTCCGATCATCTACATCGCCCTGTGCCTGATCGGGTTCGGTGTTTCGCTGGCCGCGGAGAGCCATCTAGGCATTCCCCATTCGTCGCTGTACAAGGGCCAGATTGATCTGCTGGACCTGTCCTCCATCGGCATGCTGTACCTCCTGCCGCCGATCACCAAGATTGCCGTCGACATCAACAACAACCCCCTCACGTTTTTCGGCCATCTGTTCTCCCAGCAGTGGCGCAGTCACTGGCTGGAAACGGCTGCGATTGCGCTCATCATTGGTCTTGCCGCATTCTTCCTCCCGAGCGTTCTTTTCCATAAGAGTCAGCAGCCAGCCGCGGATGCCAAGAAGCCCTGGCGGGGGCAGCAGAAGTGGGAGCGATTCTCTGCGCTGTTGGCAATGGCCAAGGAAGCCCTGCGAGGGAAGGGTTGGAGGGCCGTTTTGGCAATCGGTATCGGCCTGTTGTTCCCACCGCTGTCCGTCCTGCTTATGGCACTGGCGCTGATCATCGTGGCGCTGGTTATTTCGATATCCGTTCTCATTGGCTTCGCTTCGGGCACGGCCCTGATTTGCCAGGATACCCACGGAGCAGCTATGGGTTGCTCTCCCACGGTCCGAACGGCAAAGACCTCGACCACCGCGTCCCCTGCGCAACAAATCATCACGGTTCATTTGAAAGACGGCAAGGACATCGCCGGGATGTACCTGCTGTCGACCCCCAGCGCGGTGCTGATCTTTCAACCCCAGACGCGACAGGCGATGGCGGTTGCCACCGAATCCATCGCCGACATGTCGTTCACGATGACCCCCTGAGCGGGCAACAGTTAGCGCCTGCCGCGTTCGCGTAGCACCGACCAGCGGGGCAGACCTCAGAGATGGTCAGCACCCATGTGCGCCCATCGGAGATTGAGGACTGACCTTGATGCCCAGCCACTGGGTGGGTGGCCTGTCAAGGGCGCTGGCAACAAATCAGCCGCGACTGTGCCGATCGTGCGCATGAGCTATATCTGTGTTCCCCGCTCACGTAGGAATGAGCCGATTTGCGGGCTTACCCCTTGCGAGTCTGTGCGAATGGTTGTCCCTGGCTGTCACGGCGGGCGCACTCTCGGCAGATCTGAACAGCAGGGCACGAGGGGTCAATGCGGAGCGCAAGACGCGCGCATCGAGGATCGCCTGGACTCCAAACCGTGTGAGAAACATCGTTCCGAATCGCAAGACAAAACAGGGTGTCGGGCGCAGCCTGACCAAGAGGCCGGCTTCGCCTGGAGCGCGAGCGACAGGTGAAACCTAGGCTTACCTTGCCCAGATTGAAAAAACCAACAAAACACTACCCGTAGTTGCCCGGACCAAGACCATGCACTACATTTAGCGCATGTTGATTAGCCCCGTGATTTTGCGCGCCGCAATGGAGCGGCCCATCCTGAAGCACCGTCCTGTCCTAGGGGCGGTGTTAGGGGCTGGCGTTGGCCTGGGTTTGATTGCTGGAAACGGGGCGATCTTGGCCGGTGCGGCTTGGGCGATCATCGCGCTACTCGTTACCCTCATTGCGGCGGCAGAAACCTCCGCCGGTGTCCCACGCTTTTTTGCGCGTCAGGCGCGCGAGTTTGCGCGCGCCAACGTCGCTCTGATCGCTTCAGCCCTACGCGCGACAATCGATGCCGTAGGCGTGGCCGCTGCACTGCGTGCCGCGGTCTTGCCGCGTCTGCAAGCCTTGACGTGTAAGGCGGCCATCCTGCCGCCTGTGCGCATCGCCCACCGCCGCATCGCCCATATCGCCATCACCGCGCGCGTCGTCCCCGCGCCGATCTGCCGCGCCTAGACGCGCGGGCTGCACTCCGTTCCTCGGTTTTGCTGCGCACTGCGCAGCCCGCGTCGTACCTCCCAAGCAGCGCATGACGGAGGATGACCATGTCACCCCATAGTTCCACCCACGAAATTAGCGTCGATACGCTCTTCAGCGCATTGATCGCCCAGGGCGCGCCAATGGTCATGGCCCTGGATGACTCCTATCTTTGCCAGACGCTGGGCTATACCAGCATCACCGCCGCACAAAAACGCCGCGAGCGTGGCGACTATCCGCCGACAACGTATATCGGCGGGCGCGTCGTGGTCATGCTGCCAGCCCTGGCGGCGTGGCTTGCCACAAAAAGCACCGCACCTGAGGCCGCCGCGTCACGACCCAGCGCAGATCTGAATCCCGCATCATCACTGCGCAGACGTGGCCGCCCCCGCAAGGCTGTGGCGACGCCCGCCACCATCGAGTCGGGAGGTGCGTGATGACAGCCCTGACCCTGCTTGATCGGCTTTCGGGCGTCAAGCGCACCGGCCCCCGTTACCCCGTCCATGACGACTGTCGCGTGAGCGTGGGGCACGCCCGGATGCTTACCGGGGTGCAACTCGCGGGGATGCGGCCATGAGCGTGATTGCCGAAGCAACTCGAAACCTTGATCACGCTGCGCGCGGCGCGTCCATTCTCGACGCCCTGGCAGCGCGTGCCGGTCAATATCTTGCCCCACAAACGCCAGAAGCCGCATTGGAGCCTTTGCCGCTGCTTGCCGCGATACGCCGGGCGGAAGTGTTACTCAAACCGGAGCTTGACGCAGTCAGCGATGGCTACCCCACCGACGCGCTTGGCCCCTTGGCGCAAGCGGCATGTGATTTGGCCTACGGCGCGCAAGTATCCCCCGCCATTGCCGGGCAATCGTTCCTCGCAGCCGCCGCCTTGCTGGCGCAATCGCGGGCCAACGTGCGCACCATCGACGGCGGAGTCCGACCCCTGAGCCTGTATTGCTTGACCGTGGCGCGATCCGGCGATGGTAAGGACATGGCTGACCGCGTGGCCCTGCGCGCGATCCATGAATTTCAACGCGAAGTGGGGCAGGCATGGCTGCGGGAGGTGGAGGTGTATGAGGAAGCCTGCTCTGAGCGGAGCAAGAATGCCCCCAAGCCTGCGCCCCCTCCCCCGGCCCCTTACCGGCTGGCAGGCGACATCACCATCGAGGGCCTGCACCGCTCGTATGCCGAAGGTGTCGCCGGGCAAGGCGTGTTTTCGACTGAGGCGGGCGTCATGCTCGCCGGGCATGCCATGAGCCAAGACCATCGCACCAAGACGGCGGCGTCTTTGTGCGGCTTGTGGGATCGTGGGCACCTGTCCGTGATCCGGGGCGGCGGCGGAAGATTTGAGCGCTACGGCGTGCGCTTGTCGGCGCACCTGCTGGCGCAACCCGAGGCGTTGGGTGACACCCTATCTGACGCGTCTTTATCGGGGATCGGCTTTTGGCCCCGCTTCTTGCTGGCATGGCCCGAGGAACTTGCCCCTCGCGTGTTCCGCCCTTGGCTGCCCGACGAATCGCCAGCCATTGTCGGCTTCTTGGCGCGCTGTACGGAACTGTTGCGTGATCCCATGCCAGATCACTGCGACGACCTACCTGTCATCGAACTATCCGCCGATGCGCGGCAGGAACTGGCGGCGTTCTTCGAGCTCATGGAGCACGAGGCCCGACGCGGCGAGCTGCGCCCCGTGCGGCCCTTCGCTCTGCGGGCAACCGAGCAGGCTTGCCGCATTGCAGGCGTGATGGCGGCATGGGCGAACGAGCCCATGATCGACTGCGAAGCTGCGCAAAACGCAATCCGCCTGGTGCGCTATACGCTGCAAAGCTGGCTGGCGGCGCTGGGTGGAAAGGCCGATCCGACGCCCGACTGGGCACTGACGCTCTATCGCTGGCTCGCACCGAGGGGCGAGCCGATGCCCATCCGCGACATTCCCCGGATTGGCCCGGCGATCCTCCGATCTGCAAGCCGAAGGGACGCTGCCCTTGACCGGCTTTTAGCCGCCGGGCTGGTGGCCGTTGGCACCGGTGCAGTGCGCGCACTGGGAGTGTATCAGGCGAAAACGCAAACGCCCCGCGCGAATGCCGAGAATCCTGCGAAAACCCGCATGGATACTGGGTTTGTGGGCCATGCGAACGGCTGCGAAACGCTGCGAATGACCACCCCGGCGGCCTGCGAATTCGCAAGCATTCGCAAGTCTTCGCAATGGGGGCAAAGCCAAGCGCAGCAAGGCTTTTCGCAGGATTCGCAGCATTCGCAGGATTCCCAAGCGGGAAGCCCGCAAACCATGAAGCTCGATCCGCACGACGACAAGGTGGCGCTATGAATCCCAGCGCCCTGCTTGCTGACCTGCGCGCTTCGGGCTTCACCATTCAGCCCGACGGCGACACGTTGATCGTGTCCCCAGCCTCGCGCCTGACCGATGACCTGCGCGAAGCGATTCGCCAAGCCAAGCCTGGTCTGATGGCGCTGCTGTGGGCAGAAAACCTGCGTGAGCACTTCGAAGAACGTGCGGCAATTCTCGAATGCGACGGTGGCCTATCGCGCAACGAAGCCGAGGCCAACGCGCGTGCGTCAACCGGCCTGCTGGCGCGCAACCTTGGCCTGCCGTGGCGGGCACTGCGCGAGGCTCTTGGCGACCCTGATCTGCCCGACACCTTGACCCCGGTTGACGCCGCTCCCTACGGCCTGCCACATTGGTGTGTGAGCCCAACTGGGCGAGCGATGCGGCAAGGCGTCTTCCGCCACGACCAAGGGACGGCCTAATGGTCGCGCCACGAAGCACTGAGCAGATTCGCCTCTTTGTGGGGCAAGGTAAGCCTGGGTTTCACCTGTCGCTCACGCTCCAGGCGAAACCGGCCCCTTGGTCAGGCTGCGCCCGACACCCTGTTTTGTCCAGCGTTTCGGCACTGCGTTTCTCACACCTTTTTATGGAGCATCGACATGACTCAATCATCCACCATCTTTGACCGCATCGATCAGGCTGCAAAACTTTCCCGTCAGCTCACGGGCAAAGCCGCAGCGCGCACCGTCAGTGATGCGTTCGTGACCGAGCGTATCGCTGACATCAAGGCACTGCACCAAAGCGGTGTGCCGCTGGCGCGCTACGCGCGGCTCGTTGCTCCCGCCCTTGGCGTGCGTCCTTCAGCACTGCTGGCGGCTTTTGGACGCGCTGGCCTGACATCGCAGCCCACCGCGCCGCACGCGTCGGAGGTTGCCAAGACCGAGACCACAGCCGCACCTCCGGCACCCGTCATCACGGCCAAACCGCGCGACATCCACGATCTGCCAAGCTGGGCCGATGGCTCCGACCAGCGGGATGACGAATCCGACGAGGACTATCGCCTGCGCAAGCAGCTTGAAGGGCCGCCAAGCGCCGGGTTCAACGCCATCGGTGAATCACCCGACGAACGCGCCGATGTGCTGCTCAAAAGCGGCAAGCTCGGTTTCGGTGCGTCAGGCGTGCCGAGGGCGACCGCAAGATCATCATCGCGCTCATTGAGCGCTTCGGTGCCAATGCCGTGGAGCGGCGCATCGAAATCGAGCGCAAGGCTTTGCCGCCGGGGGACAAGCTCTACCCGAGCAAGCTGCGCGCACGCATGACGGGAGACTCTCATGCGTGAGCGAACCGTTCACCTGGCGCTGCGCGCAACGCCAGCCGAGGCTGCACTGATCCGCCATATGGCCGATGCGGCGATGCTGACGACAAGCAGCTACCTGCGCACCATCGCTCTGCGTGGCGATACGCGCGTGGCCCGGCTGCAAACCCTGCAAGCCGAGTTGCGGCGTCAAGGCGGATTGCTCAAGCATCTGGCCGCACGCGGCCAGCTCGACCGTAGCGCCGTGGAGCTGGCTCTGACGCAATGGCGTGCCACCATCCAGCACATCGCCGAGGTCGCCGATGCTTGCCAAAGTCATCACGCGTAAAGCGGTCTCACGCGAATTTGGCGAGGCCGTGCGCTATATCGCCCGCGACAACCCCGACCAGATCGCAGAATCCAGCCCCGAGATGGGCACACTCAACCTCGACTGCCCGCTGGACACCCCAGAGGATCGCCAGGCCGCCATCGACATCCTCGACGCCACGGCTGCGGCGGCGCGCAACACGACTGCGCGCGGGCCGGTGTACCACGTCACCCTCGCTTGGCAGGAGGCCGAGCACCCCGAGCGCCAGCAGATCGACGCAGCGTGCGAGCACGTCATGAAAACGCTGGGCTTCAAGGGGCACGATGCACTGTGGGCGCTGCACCGCGACACCGATCACGATCATGTGCATCTGATCGTCAACCGCGTGCATGCTGACGGCCATACGGCCAAGGTGCCCAAGTATGACTGGCTGCTCCTGGACAAAGCCATGCGCGAGATCGAGCTTGCGCATGGCTGGCGACACAGCCCCGGACCTTATGGCGTCGTCCACGATCAGGGCAAGGCTGGCATCGTGCGCATGAGCCGCGCCGAGCGCACCGCCCTGGGGCAGCTCGACGGGGGGCAGCGCGTGAGCAACGCGGCCAAGGCGGCTGAGCATCGCAACGCCGGGGCACAGTCGTTTCAGGCATGGCTTGCCGGGGAACCGGCTCAGGTCCTCCGCACCGCCGTGCAGTCCCCAGGGGCAAGTTGGCACAGCGTGCACCACGCCGCAGCGCGTTACGGTGTGACGATCCAGCCCAAGGGTTCCGGCATGGTGGCAACAACCACGCTCGACGATGGCCGCGTGTTGGCGGCCAAGGCGTCGCAGATGGGGCGGTGGGCAAGCAAGAACGCCCTGGAAAAAGCGCTTGGCCCCTATAAGCCATCACGCGGCCCCATGCCAGAACCCAAAGTGAGGTATGCCGCTGCGCTGGACGGCCAGCGCGCCAACCTCTGGGGTGAACCGCAGCATGCCAGCGCCGACCCCGAACGGCAGCGCCGCCGTGCGGAGCGCGCCCAGGCACGCGCCCTGCTGGCTGCGCGCTTCAAGGCCGAGCTGGAGGCGATCAGGAAGCAGCGCCAGGCGCTGCGCAAGGCGATGACCGCGCGTCACCGTGACGAGCGGCAAGCGTTGATCCCCATGCTGCGCGGAGAACGCGCCGCGGCACTGGCCGAGCATCGGCGCGATGGCATGGACGCCAAGGTTGCTCTCAGCTACCGGGCATGGGAAGAAGCCAAAGCCAAGGAAGCACTCCAGAAGCGCCAGGCGGCCGAGCGCAAAACGTTGACGGCCAAGATTCCACGGACCGAAGTGTGGCGCACCTGGTTGGAGCAGCAGGCCGAGCTGGGCGATGAGACGGCCAAGGCAGCGCTGCGCGGCATCCGCTACCGCGAGCAGCGCAACAGCAAGAAGTACCAGCAGCTGGACGGCATCGAAGGCGAAGATCTCGACCCGCTGCGCAAGCTCACCGTGGCCAACCTGCGCGCAGAGATCGACCACAAGCGGCAACTGGTGGTCTACACCGGCCAGGATGGGCGCGAGAAATTCACAGACACTGGGCCGCGCATTGTCATGCACGACAAAAGCGACGACAGCCTGGAGGCGGCGCTGCGTATTGCCGCGCAGAAATATGGCTGCAAGGTGGACATCACCGGCAGCAGCGAATTCAGGGAACGGGCAGCGCGGCAGGCAGTGCGGCTCGGAATCAAGGTGGGCAATGCCGATTTACAGGCCATCGTGGCCGACGAGCAGGCGCGGATGCGCGCCGAGAGAATGGCCACGCGGACGACGAAGGCAGAGCAGACTGCGGAGCGCAGGCGCACAGAACCCGAGAAGGCCGACGACTTGTCCCCAGATTCTGGGGATAAACCGGCACCGCACCGCCCGCCCGCTGCGGCCAGTCAGCCAGTCACCGCTGTGCCTGAAAAACAGGCAGGAGCGGCAGGCCCTCACGAGCAGGCGATCCGGTCGATGGAGCAGACCGTTGAGCGCTGGGTGGACGGCGACCGCAGCAGCGGCACGGTCAAGGCGTTCATTGGCGCGTATGACTGTGCCCGCGCCCAGGGGGCAGACGGGCGCGGGCTGATCGCCGAAGTGGCGGATCGAATCATCAGCCGCCGCGGCGATGGCGTGGCTGCCGGCCTCGCCAGCTTCATGGCGGCAATCGAGCGGCAGCGCAAGCGAGAGCAAGGGATGGGGCGGTGAGCGCAGATCACCCGGCTTTAAAGGGGCCCGGAACTTGGACGCACTCATGAGATCGCACGCCCCTGCGTGGGGGAACCGCAAGGGGATCTGTAAAAGGGGCGGTGTGGGTATGTTTTGGGGGAATCTAGGGGGAATTCAGGTGGAATGCGCTCCCCAAAAGACGAAAAAAAAGCCCGACTGTTTAGGTCGGGCTTTTTCTCTAAGCCCCTGATTTCTCAGGAAATTATGGTGCGCCCGGCAGGATTCGAACCCACGACCCCTTGGTTCGTAGCCAAGTACTCTATCCAACTGAGCTACGGGCGCAAGCAAAGCGCAAATTATATACAACTCATCCGGCCTATGCCAGCCCATGCCAACGCGCAGCGCGTTCGGGCCCGCTGATGCCGTTTTACCTGGCCTCACGCCGCGCTGCGCGAGCGACAATGACGGCCCATGTCCATGGCGCGCGCGTTCTCCCTCAGCCTCCTGCTCCTGGCCGCAAGTCGCCTGCTCGGGGTGGTGCGCGACGCCGTCGTCGCCACACAGTTCGGGCTCAGCGGCCACGCCGACGCCGCGCTCGTGGCCCTGTCCTATCCGGACTTCACGGTCTCGCTGCTGTGGGGCGCCGCAGTCCCCGCGGTGATGGTTCCCCGCATGGCGGGTCAGGCTCCCGGGGTCATCGCGGCAGAGGCGGCGCGCTGGTCCCGTTTCGCGCTGGCGGCCTTTGCCGGTGCCGGCCTGCTGAGCTGGCTGTTGCGCGCGCCGCTGGTGCATTGGCTGGCGCCGGGGCTGGCCGGGGCCGACGCACGGCTCGCGGCGCAGACCCTCGGTCTGGCTTCCCTGCTGGCGTTGCCGGCCGGCGCGGTCGCCATGGTGGGTGCAGCCGCACTGCAGGCCCAGGGCAGGCTGCAATGGCAATACGCCGGCCATGTCGTGTTCAACCTGGTGCTGATCGCGGGCCTGCTGCTTGCGGCACGGCTGCACCAGTTCGGCTGGATCGCAGCGGGCATCGCAGCAGCCGCCTTGGCCAGGCTGGCCCTGATGCGATGGGTCACCAAACAGCCCCATGCGCGCGCCGCGCCAACCCGGCGCTGGCCCGATGCGGACGGTTTGCGCGCGGCAGCCCTGGCTCTGGCCGCGTCCGGCCTCACCGTGCTCTACACGCTCGCGGCCCGCGCCTTCGCGTCCGATGCCGGGCCGGGTCAGCTCGGGGTGTTTCATTACGCCCAACGCATCGGCGAGCTGCCGCTGCACACGGTGTTCGCCGTGGCCGCGGCGCTGGCGCTGGCGCGTCTGTCGGCCGCCGAGGCAGCCGGGGACAAGGACGGTGCGCGCGAGCGCGGGCGGCAGTGGATGCAGTCCATGCTGCTCGTCGCCGCCCTGCTCGGCGCCTGCGGCATGCTGGCCGCGCCGCTGGGCGTGCGCCTGGTGTTCGGCTGGGGACGCATGGGCGCGGCGGACCAGGCCGAGGTGGTGCGGTCGATGCGCTGGATTCTGGCGCTGCTGCCGCTGCAGGCCGCGCAACTGGTTCTCGCCGCGCGCCTGAACAGCCACCGGCGCATCGCCGACCAGGTGCTGGGTTACGGCTGCGGCCTGCTGGCGCTGCTGGCCGCGGGCTGGCTCCTGCACGACGCCTGGTGGCGTGCGCTGGCGGCCTACGCCGCGGCCTACCTGGCGGCCGTGGCCGTGCTTTGGCAGCGGCTGGGCTGGCGCACCGGCGACTTCGAGGCGCGCAACATCGGCATCCTGCTGCTTGTCCTGGCGACGCTCGCAGGCCAGGCCCTCATGCTCGGCATGACGCCCGGCGGCAGCCGTCCCGAACTGGCGGGCATGGCCGCGCAGGCCTGCATCGCGGCGCTGATGTTCGTCGCCGGAGCCGGCGCACTGCTGCGCTGGGACGGGCTGGGCTACCTGCTCGGGCAGGCGCTGCGGCGCCGTTACACTCGCCGCTGATCGAACTTGCCGGACACCACCGACCCCGCATGGATTGGATCCAGATCACCAACCAGCCCGAAGTCGCCGCCTACGCCCATGCCAGCGGCGTCGCCCGCATCATGGTCGACCTCGAGCAGATGGGCAAGCAGGCGCGGCAAGGGGGGCTCGGCACCTTCATCTCCGACCACCGTCCGCAGGACGTCGCCATCGTGCGCGCCGCCGCGCCGCACGCTCATCTGATCGTGCGGGTCAACCCGCCGCATGATGCGAGCCGAGGCGAAATCGAACAGGCCATCGCCGCAGGCGCCGACAGCCTGATGCTGCCGATGTTCGAGCGGCCCGAGGAGCTGCGCGCGTTCACCGCGCTCGTCGCCGGCCGCGCGCGCAGCATCGCCCTGCTGGAAACACGTGCCGCGCTCGAATCCCTGTCTGCCTGGAGCGGGCTGCCGGGACTGGATGAAATCTACGTCGGCCTCAACGACCTGCACCGCCAGCTGGGGCAGCGCTTCATGTTCGAACCCCTGGCCGACGGCACGGTGGACCATGTGGCGCAGGCCGCGCGCGCGGCCGGCAAGCGCTTCGGCTTCGGCGGCATCGCCCGGCTGGACGAAGGCATGCTCCCGGGTCGCGTCGTGCTCGGCGAACATCTGCGCCTGGGGTCGACCAGCGTGATCCTCTCCCGCACGTTCAACCGCGAGATGTACGAGCTTCCCGGCTCGGCGTGGCAGGAGGTGTACCGCAGCGAAATCGCGCGGCTGCGGCATTGCGCGCAGGTGTTGGCGGCGCGCACGCCCAACGAAGTGGAAAGCGACCGCCTGCTGGCGCGGGACCTGGTCGCCAAGGCCGCTGCCGCTCTGGCGGAGTCCCGTGCCGCCCAAGCCAGCACGGCCTGAACGGGCAAGGCGACGCGGCCGCGTCGCGGCCGAATGGCCTTGGCCAAACGCCTCTCCCAGCTCTCGACCGCCTTGCGCGCTCCCAAGCCTCCATCATGAAACGCCTGTTCGATCTCGCCGTCGCCGTCGCCGCCCTGGCGCTGCTGGCCCTGCCCATGGCCCTGGTGGCGCTGGCGGTCTGGGCCGACAGCGGTCGCCCGGTGCTGTTCGGGCAGATCCGCGTCGGTCTTGGCGGGCGCCCGTTTCGCGTGCTCAAGTTCCGCAGCATGATGGCGAACGCCGAGCGCCTGGGGCCGCAGCGCACGGCACAGGCCGACGCCCGCATCACCCGCGTCGGCCGCGTTCTGCGCCGCACCAGCCTGGACGAGCTGCCGCAACTCATCAACGTGGTGCGCGGCGACATGAGCCTGGTCGGGCCGCGCCCCGACGTGCCCGCGCAGCAGGCCGACTACACCCCCGCCGACTGGGCGTTGCGCTGCAGCGTGCGCCCCGGCATCACCGGCCTGGCGCAGGCCCTGTACCGCTCGCGCGCCACGCCGGCGCAGCGGCTCGAAGCCGATCTCGACTACGTGCGCCATCACGGCCTGCGGCGCGATCTGGACATCCTCGCGCTCACCGTCGGCCAGTTGTTCAGGCGCAGCGGCAACTGAAACGATCCAGTGGCCCGACAATAGCGGTTTTGCCTATTCCTTCCATGTGCGGCATCTACGGTTACTTCGATCGCGCGGGCACCAGCCTGGACGCGCCCATCCTGGCGCGCATGGACAACAGCCTCGTCCACCGCGGTCCTGACGACAGCGGGCGCTTCGAGCGGCCCGGCGCGGCGGTCGGCAATCGCCGCCTGTCCATCATCGACGTGGCCGGCGGCCACCAGCCCTTCGTCTCCGCCGATGGGCGCATCGCCCTGGTGCAGAACGGCGAGATCTTCAACCACGTCGAGCTGCGCGCGGAGCTGGAACGCCAGGGCGTGCATTTCGCCAGCCCGCACAGCGACACCGAGGTGCTGCTGCGCCTGTATGAACGCGAGGGGCTGGACTTCGTGCACCGGCTCAACGGCATGTTCGCCATCGCCATCGACGACACACGCGGGGCCGGCCCCACGCCGTCCGCGAGGGGCGCGCTGCACCTGGTGCGCGACCGCATCGGCGTCAAGCCGCTCTACGTCTGGGACGACGGCACGCGCGTGGTGTTCGGCTCGGAGATCAAGGCCATCCTCGAGGCCCTGCCCGGCCGTCCGACGCTGGACCTGCAGGCGCTGCAGCACTACCTGGCCTACAACTTCGTGCCGCCGCCGTTCACGCTGTTCGCCGGCATTCGCCACGTCATGCCGGGCACGGTCCTGAGCGCCACGCCCGGCGGCATCGAAAGCCGGCGCTGGTGGCGGCTCGGCGCCCAGCATGAGGCCCCGCAGGAATTCGGCGAATGGAAGGAACAGTTCCTCGCCCTGCTCGATGACGCCGTGCGCCTGCGCTTGCGCGCGGACGTGCCTTTCGGCGCCTTTCTCTCCGGCGGGGTGGACTCCAGCACCGTGGTCGCGCTGATGGCCCGGCATGTGCGCGAACCCGTGCGCACCTTCTGCATCGGTTTCGACGACCCGCGCTTCGACGAATCGCCCTTCGCGCGCGACGCGGCACGGCGCTTCGGCACCGCGCACCGCGAGGAGATCGTCCAGCCCGACCTGCTCGACGACTGGCCCCAGGCCCTGTGGCACTGCGACCAGCCGCACGGCGACGCCTCCTTCCTGCCCACCCTGCGCGTCAGCCAGCTCGCGGCGCGCGAAGTGAAGGTGGTGCTGACGGGCGATGGCGGCGACGAGCTTTTCGCCGGCTACGACAAGTACGCCAGCGTCCTCGCCGACCCCGCGCTGCGCGACCTGCCCGACGCCGACTTCGCGCGGCACTACGTGGAACACACCGGCCTGTTCGGCGCCGCGCAGCGCGACGCGCTGTTCCAGCCCTGGCTGCGCCAGGCCCTGGCCGGCTGCGACAGCGTGCAGGACGTGGCTGCGCCCTGGCTGCGCGAGGCCGGGCACTTCGACCGCATCAACCAGATGCTCTACCTGGACATGATGCTGCTCCTGCCCGGCAACAACCTGGTCAAGCCCGACCGCATGGGCATGGCCGCGTCCATCGAGGCGCGCACGCCGTTCCTCGACTGGCGCATGATGGAGTTCGCCTTCCGCGCCCCCGGGCACACCAAGCTGAAGGACGGCGACAAGAAGCACTGGTTCAAGCGCGCGGTGGAGCCGCTCATCGGCACCGAACTGGCCTACCGCAAAAAGCAGATGTTCACGGTGCCCATCGGCGAATGGTTCCGGGGAACGCGCAAGGCCTGGCTGCACGCGCTGCTGTTCGCCCCCGACGCGCTGGCCGCGCGCCTGTTCGACCGCGGCCATCTACAGGCCCTGTTCGACGCCCACGCCAGCGGCCAGGCCAACCACACGCGCGAGCTGCGCGCGCTGGCGGCGCTGGAGCTCTGGGCCAAGTGCTTCCAGCCGGAGTTTCCTGCATGACCGCGGCTGCGCCGCGCATCCTCGCCGTGGCCTACGGCGGCGGGCATATCGCCATGGTGCTGCCCGTGCTGCGCGCCCTGCGCACGCGCCTGCCGGGCGTGCATATCGACCTCATGGCGCTGACCACCGCCCGCCGCGCCGCCGTGCAGGCGGGCGAGCGCCCGCTGGGCTATGCCGACTTCCTGCACCTGGTCGACGCCGGCGCGGCGCTGGCGCACGGCCGCCGGCTGGCTCCGGGCAACACCCACCCCGACGTGCCCGAGGCCGAAACCCTGGCCTACCTCGGCATCAACTGGCTGGACTGGGAAGCCCGCCACGGCGCCACGCAAGCCGCGCGGCTGTGGGCCGAAAGCGGGCGCCGCGCGTTCTACCCCCTCGACTTCTTCCGCCGCGTCGTCGCCCAACTGCGGCCCGCGTTGGTGCTGGCCACCAACGCGCCGCGCAGCGAGCAGGCCGCGGTGGATGCCGCCGCCGAGCAAGGCATCCCGACCCTGGCCATGCTGGATCTGTTCGGCCTGCCGGGCGACGCCTTCGCCGCCCGCACCCGCCACCCGGACCGCGTCTGCGTGCTGGCCGATGCCGTGCGCGACAACCTGGTACGCGCGGGCTGGCCTGCGGACCGCATCGCCATCACCGGCAACCCGGCGTTCGACGCGCTGCACGACCCCGCCGTGCGCGAACAGGCCATGGCCTTCCGCGCCCGTCTCGGCTGGCAGGACAAGAAGGTGGTGCTGCTGGCGGCCCACCCCGAGCCGCGCAGCCATCCGGCCACGTCCTGGCCGCCCGGCAACGCGCTGCCCGAGGCCATGGAACGCACGCTGCGCGACTGGGTGCGCACCCGCTCCGACGCGGCCCTGGTGGTGCGCCACCACCCCAACCACTGGCATTTGTTTCCCCGCCTGCCCGACACGCCGCAGGTGCATTTCAGCGAGCCCGGGGTCGAGGCGATCGACCCGCTCATCCTCGCCGCCGACTGCGTGGTGGTGCAGACCACCACGGTCG
>MLJW01000177.1_pt1 | contig 54094 bp, 70 predicted proteins | sample 888231 | NCBI WGS metagenome assembly MLJW01 (sample SAMN05788063, study PRJNA343431) | mine drainage metagenome | isolation source: sample collected from the inflow into an acid mine drainage treatment plant... | place: Germany: Lusatia, lignite mining district
GCTGCCGTAGCGCTGACGGTTCTGGTTGAGGTAGTCGTACGACAGGTCCGCCGTGAAGCCGGGCTTGCTCGAGATCCCTTGCGATTCCCAGTCGCGCGACAGCGTGTCGCCGCAGGCGGCGCAGGCATGGGCGCCGGTGCTGTTGAGCAGGGCGGAGAGAGCAAGGACAGCGCCAGACAACAGGGCGCAGTGCGATGCAGGGCCAGTCGAGAATTTCTCAGGCATGATCGCGAAACGTCGGCTGGTATGGCGCGGCCGCAAGACGATCGGCGAGTCGGCACGCTTGTTCATCCTGCGACTCACTTCACTCCGGTGATCACATAGCTGTTATGCTGTTTCACGAACTGGAACTCGACCTTCTTCCCCGTCGCCAGTTTGCCGAAGAGCTTTTTGTCCCCCACGGCAAAATCCATGGTCATGGCCGGCCAGCCCAGACTGGCGATGGGCTCATGGTTCAGCGTCACCATCCCCTTGTCCCGATCAACCGCCTCGACCACGCCGATCCCCTTGTTGGCATCTGCCTTGGCACTCATTTCGCCCATATCCATGCCATCGTGAGCAGATGCATTGCCCATCGGGAACAGTGCCAGCGCCGCCAGCAAGATCATCAGTTGCTTCATGTTAAGTCTCCTTTGACTTGGTTGAAAATCGTTCAATTCAAGCGGCCGATACGAGCCAGCCGTTTCTCCTGCCACCCGAGGTAGATCAGCGGCACCACGATCAGCGAAAGCAGCGGAGCGGTGAGCATTCCGCCGACCAGTGGTGCCGCGATCCGTTTCATCACATCGGTGCCGGCTGCATCGCTGAACATGACCGGCAACAACCCGGCAACGATCACCGACACCGTCATCATTTTCGGGCGCAGGCGCATCACGGCGCCGCCCATCACTGCATCGCGCAAGGCTGCGCTATCGATGGTGCGCCCCGATTCGCGCAGCGCATCGATGGCACGATCGAGATAGAGCAGCATGACGATGCCGAATTCGGCAGCGACACCGGCCAGCGCGATGAATCCCACCGCAACCGCAACCGACAGCTGGTAGCCGAGCAGATAAACCGTCCAGATGCCGCCGATCAGCGAAAACGGCAGGCACAGCAGCACCAGCAACACTTTGTCCCACTGCCGGAAATGCAGATAAAGCAGCGACATCACCAGCAGGATGGTGGCGGGAACCAGCCAGTACAAACGCTGCCTGGCGTGTTCCAGGTTCGTGTATTGTCCCGACCACTGGATGGCATAGCCGGGCCCGATCCTGACCGACTTCCCGATCACCTCCCTGGCTTCCTGCACGTACCCCCCCAGGTCGCGCCCTGCCACATTGAGATAGACATAACCCGCCAGCCTCGCATTCTCGCTCTTGATCTCTGCGGGACCATCCTGGATGCTGAGGCGCGCCAGCTCATGCAACGGGATCTGCTCCCCGCTGGGCAGCGTCACCCGGCTCGCGGCGACTTTCTCCAGTGAGTCCCTGAGTTCGCGCGGATAACGGAGATTGATGGAAAATCGCTCGCGCCCGGAGATCATCGTCCCGACATCCTCGCCGCCGATGGCCCCCTGGACCAGACTCTCGACATCGGCGACGGTTACCCCATAGCGAGCCGCATTCCAGCGGTTGACCTGAATATCCAGATAATGGCCGCCGATCACCCGTTCGGCAAACACATCCTGGGTACCGGGTAATTTTTTCAATGCGGCCTCGATCGCGACACCCAGCTCTGCAATCCCGCGCAGGTCCGGTCCGGTGATCTTGATGCCGAGCGGAGTGCGGATGCCGGTGGACAGCATGTCGATGCGGGTGCGGATGGGATAGCCCCATGAATTGGTCAAGCCGGGCAGCCGGACTTCGCGGTCCAGCTTGGCGACCAGGTCCTCGATGCGCTCGCCTTCCGGCCACAGGCTTTTCGGCTTGAGCAGGATGGTGGTCTCGAACATCGATAACGGCGCCGGATCGGTCGCCGTATCGGCGCGGCCTGCCTTGCCATACACGCGCTCGACCTCCGGCATCGACTTGATGATGCGGTCGGTGATCTGCAGCAGATTGGCAGCCTCGTCCAGCGAGATGCCGGGCAACGTGGTCGGCATGTACAGCAGATCGCCTTCGTATAGCGGCGGCATGAATTCGCTGCCGATCCGGCTCAGCGGATAAAGCGCCGAAACCAGCAGCCCCCCGGCCAGCATCAGGGTGAGCCTGCGCTTGCCAAGAACCCGCTCCAGCAGCGGGCGGTAGCCCGCCTGCAGCACCCGATTCAGGGGATTGTGCTGTTCGCCAGCGATCTTTTCGCGGATGAAATAGCCCATCAGCACGGGCAGCAGAGTCACCGCCAGCATCGCGGCTGCCGCCATCGCGTAGGTTTTGGTATAGGCCAGCGGGGCGAACAGCTTGCCCTCCTGTCCTGTCAGCGTGAATACCGGCAAGAACGAAACGGTGATCACCGCCAGGGAAAAGAACAATGCCGGACCGACCTCCAGCGCGCTCTGCCGCGCCGCTTCCCAGCGGTCGCCTGCATCCCCCATGCGTTCCAGATGTTTGTGCATGTTTTCGACCATCACGATGGCGGCATCCACCATCGTGCCGATGGCGATGGCGATGCCGCCCAGAGACATCACGTTGGCCGTCACTCCCTGCGCCTGCATGATGATGAATGCCGCCAGGATTCCCAGCGGCAGGGTTACCACCGCAACCAGCGACGAGCGCAGGTGGAACAGGAACAGCAGGCACACCAGTGCCACCGCGACAGACTCCTCCACCAGTTTGCCTTGCAAGGTGTGCACTGCATCGAGGATCAGCCCCGAACGGTCGTAAGTCACCACCAGCTCGACGCCATCGGGCAACCCGGAGCGAATCTCCTGCAGGCGCTGCTTGACCGCATTTACCGTTTCCAATGCATTCTGGTTGTGGCGCATCACCACGATCCCGCCGACTGCTTCGCCCATCCCGTCCAGGTCGGTCACACCCCGGCGCGGCTCCGGGCCGGTGCCGATATGCGCGACATCCTGCAGACGCACCGGTATGCCACGCTCATCCACGGTCAGCGGAATGGCGCGCATATCATCGATATCCTTCAGGTAGTTCTTTGAACGCACCATGAATTCCGCACGCCCGAGTTCCACCACCGCTCCTCCGCCGGCGGCATTGTTCGCCCTGACCGCCTCCGCCACTTGCTGCAATGTGATCTTGTATGCGGCCAGGCGGACGGGATCGACTTCGATCTGAAACTGCCTGGCCATGCCGCCGACGGTGGCCACTTCGGATACGCCGGGCAGGCTTTGCAATTCGTATTTCAGGAAGAAATCCTGCACCGCCCGCAGCTGATCGGCGTCGTATCGATGGCCGCGATCCACGAGTGCATATTCGAATATCCAGCCGACACCGGAGGCATCCGGCCCCAGCGTCGGTATCGCCGCTTTCGGCAAACGGGCCGCCGCCTGGTCCAGATATTCCAGCACCCGGGAACGTGCCCAGTAAGGATCGGTACCATCCTTGAACAGGACATAGAGATAGGATTCGCCATACATCGAGAAACCGCGGACGGCAGTCGATCCCGGCACCGAGAGCAAGGCGGAAGTGAGCGGATAGGTGACCTGATCCTCGACGATCTCGGGCGCCTGTCCCGGATAGGGCGTCTTGACGATGACCTGCACATCCGACAGATCGGGGATCGCATCCAGCGTCATCTGCAGCGTCGCGCGGATGCCGGCGATGGCGAGCAGAAGCGCCAGCACCAAGACCAGCAGCCGGTTATCGATGGACCAATTGATGATGCGCCGGATCATTTTCAGTGGCCATGCATGCGTTCGGACGCGGCACTCAGCGAGGCGGCCGCATCCAGCAGGAACTGGCCGTTGACCGCGACTTCGGCACCTTCCTGCAAACCATCCACAATCTCCACCCGGTCCCCGCTCTCCACGCCGGTCGTGACCGGGACAGGCAGGAAATGACCGTTGCCCCGCGACAGCATGACGCTGTTTCCCCGCCCGCTGTACAACACTGCCGAGCGCGGCGCCACCAGCGCCTTGTGCGGCCGGACCCGGATGGCGACATCCACGAAAGTGCCGGGGCGATAATGGCGGCTGGCATTGTCCAGCACCGCCCTGGCGGTCACCTTGTTGTTGCTCGACAGGGGGTTGATGAAACTCAGGCGGGCATGCGTTTCCTGCCCGTTCGCATCGCGGATGACCACGCTGTCGCCGCGCTTCACCTGCGCGACCTGATCCGGATAAAGCGCGATCTCCACCCACACCCTGGACACATCGGCCAGAACCAGCAGCGGACTGGACGGCATGACATAACTGCCTTCCCTGACATTGATCTGGCTGACCACGCCCGAACGCCCGGCCACAATCTGCACCACATCGCTGGCCTGTTTCTTCTCCTCGATGGTTCTGATGCTCTCGACGCTGACCCCTTCCTCCTGGTGCAGCTTGGCCCTGTCATTGGCGGCATCCATCGCCATCTCCATCACATAGTCGTTTTCAGTATCCGGCGTGGTCTGGATGGTTTCCAGCAACTGCTTCCTGCGCTCGATGGAGCTAAGGTACGTGCGCTGCCGCGCAATCAGATCGGGCGAATAGAAGTCGTACAGAACCTGTCCGGCCCTCACCTCTTCACCGGCCGCGTGGACATACAGCTTCTTGATCCAGCCCTCGTATTTCGGCTGTACGGAAAACGTCTGGTTCTCGGCGACGACGACGTTGCCGTAAGTTTCGATGTCTTGCGCAACCGTCTCTTCCCTGATGCGGGCCAGGCGAACCCCGAGGCGCTGCTCGGTCGCACTGTCGACCTGGCTGCCATGCGCATGCATTTCTGCAGCACCGGATTCGACCAGCTTCATCCCGCAGATCGGGCAGATGCCAGGATGGTCCTGCAAAATTTCCGGATGCATGGGGCAGACCCAGTATTTGTCGGGCCCCATGTTATTGATCTGTGTTAATGCTTCAATACGTTTCGCTTCGCCCGGATGCGCGATCAACGGACGCGCGAAAAAATAGGACACAAGGAGGATTGCGGCGATCAAGGCGACACTGGCGACCTGCTTCCTGCTCATGCTGGAAATTCCCGGATAAAAAAGGGGGAGGATTGGCCTCCCCCAAAGCCCACAGTTACTTGAGGATGATCTGCTCGCCGCGCCCCTTCTTCGGGTCGGCGTCTTTCTTGCTCACCAGGACAGTGATTGCACCGCGCAGGGCCGCAGTCATCGAATGGTCGACGATTGCGATCCCAGCCACGTCCTTGTCCTTCGGCGTGACGATGTCGAAGGTGTCGGCTTCAGCCACTGCCACGTTGTAGGTCTGGATGCCATACAGCGTATTCTTCGGATTGCCGTTGATGTACACGCGATCCCAGATGCTGGCGATAGGGTGCAATGCAACCGGCAGGTTGACGTTGGCGTTCAGGAAGAAGATACGCACGCGCTCTCCCGGCAGTGCTTCCAGCACATCGTGGCCGCCGTTCGGATCATGCACCGGATCGTAGTGCAGAACCTTGCCGTTGATCAGCGATCCCTTCCAGGCATTCGCATCGTTCAGCATGGCGCCGTAGTTCTCGACATCCGGGAAGTACTGTTGCTGTACCAGCACATATTCGCGATCGGCTTTCGGATAGTTCTTCTTGTCCTTTGGCTCAACGATGATCACACCGTACATGCCGCGTGCGATATGCTGCACCATCGGACTTGCGCCGCAGTGATACATGAACACGCCAGGAACCTTGGCCTCGAACTTGAAATGTTTCTGCTCGCCCGGCTTGACGGGAGCGAACTCATCCAGCACATTCACTTGCGCAGCGTGAAAGTCCATCGCATGCGAGTTCTTGTTCTCCGGAGGATTGACCAGGGTGAAGTCCACCGTATCACCTTCGTTCACCCTCACCGGCTTACCTGGAATGGTGCCGTCGAACGTCCACGCCGCCATGGTATCCGCCCCGCCAACCGCTTTGCCGTTGGTTGCAACGTCGACTTCCCTTGCCGTCATGGTGATTTCGACGGTTTTGGCAAACGCTCCTGACGTTGAAAGCAAGGCTGCTGCGGCAAAGGCCACACAAGTCACTTTCTTCAGTTTTTTCATTCATGCTCTCCCTGTTTATCTACGTTAAACACAACTGCCTCACTTGCTACTACTGCTGCTTCTACTGCTGTTACTGCTTCTCCTCCCGCTACTTCTTCTTGCTTCCCCTGAATCCTTGCCGCATTTCCATCTTTTCATGAACCGAACTTGCATTTGCACAGCGTGCGCAAGTGCTGGACAAGATCGCGTATTTCCTCGTCGCTGAAGGTGTCCCCCCATGGCGGCATCAGGACGGACTTGTCTATCGACGGCCCGCCCTCCTTGACCACCTTGAACAGGGTGTCGTCCGAGCGCGCGGACATCGCCTTGGCGTCGGTGTGATCGCGCGGCTGCACCTCCATGTCGCGTACGTTGATGCCATTGCCGTTACCCTTGAGACCGTGGCACTGGACGCAATAGGTGTTGTAATTATCGGCAGCGCTTTCTTTTGCACCGGCCGGAGCCGCAAGCAGCAATGCCGCCAACATGAATAGGATCCTGTTATTTCGCATTTCCGTTCTCCGTCGCGATTGCTTCCAAGTAGTAACCCAGCTTCTGGATGTTCGCATCCGACACATGCTTGTTCGGCATCCAGGTCTTGGGCTCCCATGCCTGCGGGTTGCGAATGAAACTGGCGATGAATTCCGGCTGCAGGCGTCTGGCGGCGGTATACACCTCCGGCCCGGACAATCCGCCGAAATCCGGCTCGATCCGATGACAGGCGGAACATCCCAGAAACTTGTCGAACATCATTTCGCCCATCATCTTGGAACCGGTTCCCGGCTCGATCTTTTCTTTCGCGATCAGGTCGTCATGCTGTTTCAGCTTCATCAATTCGTCGGCGACTGCGGCGGCGTCGGCAGCGGACAGGACCATATGCGCCTTGATGCTCGATTCATCCACGACGTCGTGTTTCTCCCCGGTCTTGATATGGGTGGCGTAGAACTCTCCCGCCGGACGTATCTGCCTGGGCTGCTGCAACCAGCCGACCAGCCATTCCTTGCGATATTTATTTCCCGCATAAGCGAGATTCGGCCCCTTGATGGCCCAAAGCTCCTTCAATGTCTGTGGTGCCGGACCGGTCAGATTGTGGCAAGACTCGCAGTCCTTCTTCAGGATGGCCGCGCCATCAGCTGCCAATACGGGTGTCGCAAGACAGGCCCATGCAAGAACGATCAGTTTATTCATGTCATCTCCGCCTTCTGTTTTGTTCTACCGGTTTTCCCTGGAAAGCCGGGTTGTTGAATAGCCCGTATCCCTGCGCCAGCGACTCGCTGTAGAAGAAGTTGGGGTCATAGACCTTGTCCTTCCAGGCATAGAACGGATCGAATTTGACTCCTTCGTACTCGAACACGGTCACCGGACCGCCCAGCATGGCGCCGTTGTTGGTCATGTGCTTGTCGACATGGTCGTGCATGATGAACAGCCCGGGATTCTTCATTTGGACGATGGCGTCGTAGCGTTCTCCAGGGCCGACGGAAATGGTATCCACGTAGTAGGGATGCTCCAGCGGATAACCATCCTTATGCGTGATCAGCATGTCGTGCCCGTGCATATGCATCTCGTGGAATTCGTCGCCCGCACCATAGAAGCGCAATCTGAGCACATCGCCCTTCTTCACCCGGATCGGTTGCGTATACGGGAACGATTTGGCATTGACTGAGAAATAATCCGAGACATCCTGCGGCGCTCCGCCCTTGCCATAGGTGTTGGCATAGGCAGACTCCCAGGTGTTCATCATCAGGATCGCGTCCTTGGTTACCTTCTTTTCCAGATCGCCAGGATTCTTGGGATCGATAATCAGCGGCCCCCACATGCCGCGGGTGGCTACGTGCTCCCAGACATTGACGTGGCAGTGATACCACAGGCTGCCCGGACGATCGACCGTGAACTTGTATGTAAACGACTCGCCCGGCTGAATCGCATCCTGCGTGATCCCGGGCACACCGTCGTTGTGCCACGAGCCTATCTGGTTGACCCCGTGCCAATGCATGGTGTGAGGCAAAGTCGTGTTGTTGGTGACATGCACGGTCACCTCATCGCCCTGCTTGACGTGAATCAGCGGGCCGGGAACCTGCCCATTGAAGGCAAACACCTTGTTGACGAACCCGGGCGCCACCTCGATCGTGACCTCGTCTATCGTCATGTTGAATTCGCGCTGCGCGGCCCAACCCAGCCCCGGCAAGAGTGCCAGGCAAACAACCAGCGCCCTGACCGCCTTTGTCATGTCCAGTCTCATCTCTGCTCCCCCCCTCCCATTATTGGTATATTTAAAATACATCTTTAATGGCAAAAAAAACGGCGTACGCCTCAAACCAACTGCCGCCTCCCATCAAGCTGCCTTTACATCACAACCCAATCGGAATCGTGTTGGCAGAAAGTTAACATCACAAGTTGATAATGTCAACTCGTGATATATATTTTCTCCGGCAAGTTTTGACTTCCGATTGGAAATCATTGATCTGGCATCATGGTCATGGCCGTGCCGACGATGGGGCACCGCGAACAGGTGAGCAAAAACAGGCCTCAGGGTAGAATCGGCGGACAGGAATTTCGCCAGCGCTGCCGATCAGGGCTGCGCCCGCCTTCGCCAACATGACTGTATTCAGAATCCACGCAGCGGTATTGCTTGTCCTGCTTTCCGCCGCCCTCAGCGGCTGTACAACCACCACCGATGGCGGCGCCGTCGGCGCGAGCCGTCCGCAATTGATGCTCGTCTCGTCGGCCAAGCTCGACCAGATGGCGGCGCAAAGCTATACCAAACTGAAATCGGACTCGGCCGGCAAGGGCGCCCTGAACCGGGATGCTGCGATGCTGCAACGCGTGCAGGCAATAGCAGCTCGGATCGAGCCGCAGACTGCGGTGTTCCGCAAAGATGCGCCGGGATGGAACTGGGAAGTGAACGTCATCAGCAGCAACGAGCTCAACGCATTCTGCATGCCGGGCGGCAAGATCATGTTTTATTCGGGCTTGATCGACAAGCTCCATCTCAGCGACAGCGAGATCGCCATCGTGATGGGACACGAAATCTCGCACGCGCTGCGCGAGCACTCGCGAGAACAGCTGTCGCAGGCCATCGCCGCACAGACCGCAATCGATATCGGCACCGCCCTGCTCGGTTTCGGGGCGGGTTCGGCAGACCTGGCGTCCGTCGGATACGAGAAGCTGGTGGCCACCAAATTCAGTCGCACCGATGAAAGCGAGGCCGACCGCATCGGTCTGGAACTGTCCGCGCGTGCCGGCTATGACCCGCGTGCCGGCATCAGCCTGTGGCAGAAGATGCTCCAGGCCAGCCAGGGCGGAGGACGACAGCCCGAGTTTCTCAGCACCCACCCGGCGGAAGAAAATCGCGTCCAGCAGATCGAGGCTTTGCTGCCGACCGTCCTGCCGCTGTACCAGGCCACGCAACAGAAGCGCTGACCGGCCCGGGTTATTCCAACTGCTTGATCCACGCCTGCTGGCATGCGCGCTTGCGCTTCTGCTCCAGCAGCTTGCGGATATGCTGCCTGGCCTGATCAAGGCCCAGCACGCCAGCCTCGGTGATGGCATCGCAACGCAGCACATGGAAACCGAGCTCGGATTCGATCACCCCGCTCATTTCGCCCGCCTTCAGTCCGAATAATGCCTGGTCCAGTTGCGGGAAAAGTTTGCCCCGCGGCAGGTCGCCCAGCCTGCCGCCATCCAGTGCCGTCGGGCATTCTGAATGCTTGAGCGCCTGCTCTTCGAAACGCTGCGGTTCTTTCGCCAGCCGCGCGGCGATCGCATCGATGCGCTTTCTCGCCTCCGCGCGCACATTCTCGGCGATGCCGTCGTTGATGGTGATGAGGATATGGCGTACCAGCCGTGTCTCGGCACGGCGGAATTGTTCCGGGTGATACTGGTAATACAGTTCCACATCCATGTCGCTGACGCTGGCAGCCTGCGTGCCCACCTTCTCCAGGATGGCCTCGACTTTCATCTCGCGTTCCAGCGCTGCGGCAAAACCGGTCGCATCCAGTCCGTTGCGCGCCAGGTCTGCGGCAAACTCCTCTTCATCGGAATAACGGCCGCGTATCTCGGCCATCGCCGCCGCCAGCGTGGAAGGCGGCACCACGACGTCGCGCGCCTCGGCCGCAGCCAGGACGCGGGTCTCGATCTCATGCTGCCGTTGCGCCAGGGCCTGGATTCGCTCGAACTCCCCGCCCCGTAATTCATCCGTGGCCTTGCCATAGAGCTTTTGCGCCGCCTTGAGCGCAAGATAGGCCACGCCGGGAGTCGCCTCAAACATCGGCCTTCTCCTCATCGTCATAGATCCGGGTCGCCTCCAGCGCAGCCTCCGGCACCTGCAGCACCTGATCGTGGAAGATCACGTGGTACTGCACGCCATCGCGCTCGTCGCGGAAGACCTTCAGTATCTCCCCCTCCATTCCCGGTGTGACCCGCACTTCGCCACGCACGGCAAGCATGATCCTGCTGCGCACCCGCTCGCGGCTTTCGAACTTGCTGGGTATCCACACATCGTCGATGCCGATGAGCTCCTCCTCGCGGAAGCCGACGATCTTGTTCTGCTCGAGCACGTTCACGGTGTAGATCAACTGATCCTGCAGGAAGGTGCCGACGTTCATGACGAAACCGGTGGAGCCGCGCCGGATCAGCAGCGTGCCGATGGCCAGCCCCGGGTAGGTGCCGTCGTTGCGCACATTGCGCACGATGCGGACTTCGTCGCCGAACTCGAACTTAGGCAGCACGGTTCTTTCCCCGCCTCATTTCGGCTTGCTCAGCGAAATCGAGCTGACCGGCACGAACTTCACCTGCGGCTCGTGAATATGGAACACCCTGAACACTTTTTCGGTAAGCGCATCGGACTGCACGAAGTCCAGGTAAGCCTGCCGCAGCAGCGTGGCATAGGCCGCGCGGCGGCCATCTTCCGCTTGCGGCAAAGGCGCCTTGCCGAGATAGTCGTGGAAGCGCTGCAGGATATGCAGGCGGTTCACATGCACCACTGCGGGGTCGTATTCGATCCCGAAGTAGCCCAGAAAATCCTCGGCGGAGACCAGTTCCTCCATTGCCTCGTCCAGTGTCAGTTCGTCCATCATGCCCTCCTTGGCACCGTTGCTTCGTCATCGGACACTTGCTGCAGCACTTCCAGCAATGCCTTGCCGCCCATGCGGTCGTGGCTGTCGAGCTCGACCAGTTTCTCCAGCATCGCCCGCCCGACTGCAAAATGCCCCAGGCGCAGGTTGATATAGCCGGTCGCCTTGAGCACCATCAGGTAGAAACGTACGAGTCCCATCGAGCGCATCACCCCGGCACCCAGGCTTGCTTCGTTCAGGTAGCGCCAGGTCTCGGGAAATTGCAGCCGCCGGCCGGCCACCGCCATCGCGCTCTCGCCCACCAGCAATGCATCTTCCAGCCGGTGCTGATAGAAGTAATAGCGATACAACGCCACCAGCACCATCAGATGCTGCGGTGCCATGAAACTGGCGCTCAGCAGCATGCCCTCCGCTTCCTCGCTGCCGTACTTGTCGGCTGCGGATACGATGAGATCTGCGATCTCGGGCGCCAGCGGTTCGTCGAAATACAACTCGGCTTGTTCGAAATCGAGCAGATCCATCATTCTTTCCTCCGCAGCCGCACCATTTCCGTGCCGCACAGTTCGTCCGCCTCGCAGCTGCGGCATTGCCCCTCCACCGCCTCGCCCTGTTTGCGCAGCTGGCCTTCCAGCACTTCGATGCGCTCCATCAGGCAGGCGATGGCGCGGCCGACCGGATCGGGGATCAGGTGATGGTCGAGGTTGATGCCGTAGATGTTGTCGCTGCCCGCCTCCCCGGTGCGCAGCACGACCTTGGCCGGGATGCCGACCACGGTGCGGTGCGACGGCACATCCTTCACCACTACCGAGTTCGCACCGACGCGCACCTGATCGCCAAGGGTGATCGCACCGAGGATCTTCGCCCCTGCGCCAACCACCACGCCGTCGCCCAAGGTCGGATGGCGTTTGCCCTTGTTCCAGGTGGTGCCGCCCAGGGTGACACCGTGGTACAGCGTGACGTCGTCGCCGATCTCGGCAGTCTCGCCGATCACCACACCTGCTCCGTGATCGATGAAAAAGCGCCGGCCGACGGTGGCACCGGGATGGATGTCGATGTTGGTAACAAGGCGCGCAAACCACGAAAGCAGGCGCGCTGGGTAGCGCAACTTCCATTTCCACAAACGATGCGCGATGCGCTGCAGCAGGATGGCGTGCACGCCGGGATAAGTGGTCAGCACCTCGAAGTGAGAACGCGCCGCCGGGTCGCGCTGGAACACGCAGCTCACGTCTTCGCGCAGCAGTTTCAGCAGCGAAGACCGATCCGGCTGGGTGACCACATCCGCGGCAGCCATGGCATCATGCATTGCGCGCTCCTAGTGCGCCGCACCGGGCTGGCGCCCGATGTAGCGTTGGTAAAGGAACAGCAGCTCCTGATCGGCGGGCGAGCGCTTGGCTCGCTCGGCAAAGCTGCGGATGTCGGGCAGCAACGCCCGCGCCTCGGCCTGGCTGAGCTTGAGCCCCATCGTGGCATAGGCAGCGATGATGCCGTGCGCGCCCGAATGCTTGCCGACCACCAGCTTGTGCTGACGGCCCACCTCGACCGGATCGAAGCCCTGATAGGTATCCGGATCCTTGAGCAGCCCGTCGACATGGATGCCCGCCTCGTGCGTGAACACGCCCTCGCCCACCACGCTCTTCTGCCAGTGCACGGGGCGCCCCGATGCGGTCGCCACCAGCGCGGAAAGATCGGTGAAATGCGCAAGGTCGAGGCCGGTCTCCAGACCGTAGAGTTTCTTCAGCCCGAGCGCGACCTCTTCCAGCGGCGCGTTGCCCGCGCGCTCACCCAGCCCGTTCACCGTGGTGTTGATGTGCGTCGCCCCCGCCACCGCTGCAGCAAGGCTGTTGGCAGTGGCCAGACCGAGATCGTCATGCGCGTGCATCTCGATCTCGATGTCCACCGCGCTGCGCAGTGCCGAGATCGTCTTGTGCACGCCGAACGGTTCCATCACACCCAGCGTGTCGGCATAGCGGATGCGGCAAGCCCCGGCAGCCTGCGCGGCATCGGCCACCTGCAGCATGAAATCGGGGTCGGCGCGCGAGGCGTCCTCGCAACCGACGATGATACCCATGCCCTGTTCGCAGGCAAAAGGCACCAGATCGTAGATGGTCTCCAATACCCACGCGCGGTCGCGGCCGAGTTTCTTTTTCAGGTGGATGTCGGACACCGGGATCGACAGGTCCATGTAATGCACATCGACCAGCTCCGCCGCCAGGATGTCCGGCTTGCACATGCGACACCAGGCCACCAGCTTCGCATTCAGGTCGAGCGAGGCGACCGCATTGATGCTGTCGCGTTCCTCCTCGCCCATCGCCGGAATGCCGACTTCCAGTTCGCGCACGCCGAGCGCATCGAGCTGGCGCGCGATGTCCAGCTTCTCCTCCAGCGTGAAAGCCACCCCGGCGGTCTGTTCGCCGTCGCGCAGTGTGGTGTCGTCGATGATGATGGTGCGGGACATTTTATTTACCTAAATTCGAAAACCATTAGCCACAGAGATCATAGAAAGGTACGGCGTGGTTTTCTCTGTGTGATCCGTGTTCTCTGTGGCTAAATTTTTTTTTCATGCGTATGTCGGCGCGAACGCCTTCTCCGGTTCGGCTTTCGGGCCGTCGCCTTCCCAGTACGGCGACAGCTTGCGCAGTTGCGCGATGATCTCCGGCACGACTTGAATCACGCGATCCACTTCCGCCTCGGTGCTGTAGCGCGACAGCGAAAAGCGCACCGTACCGTGCGCGGCGGTGTAGGGAATCCCCATCGCGCGCATCACGTGCGAAGGCTCCAACGAGCCGGAAGTGCAGGCAGAACCCGAGCTGGCAGCGATACCGAACTTGTTCAGCAACAGCAGGATCGCCTCCCCCTCGATGAACTCGAATGCGATGTTGCTGGTGTTGGGCAGGCGATTGCCCGGATCGCCGGTGACAAACGAGCGCGGCACCTTGGCGAGGATGCCTGCTTCCAGCTTGTCGCGCAGGCGTTTTACCTCGCTGTTCTCGAACGCCATCGCCTCCAGCGCCATCTCGGCTGCCTTGCCCAGTCCGACGATGGAAGTGGTGTTCTCGGTGCCAGCACGGCGCCCGCGCTCCTGGTGGCCGCCGCGCAGCAGCGGACGGAAGCGCGTGCCGCGCTTGAGGTACAGCACGCCGATGCCTTTGGGCGCGTGCAGCTTGTGGCCGGACACGGACAGCATGTCGATCTTGGTGTCCTTCAGGTTCAGCGGCACCTTGCCGACAGCCTGCACCGCATCGGTGTGGAACATCGCGCCGGCGGCATGCGCCAGCTCGGCCATCTCGACCACCGGGAAGAACGTGCCGGTCTCGTTGTTGGCCCACATCGCCGAGACCACCGCGACCTGGTCGGTCAGCAGCTTCTTGTACTCGTCCAGATCGAGGCGGCCCTTGCCGTCCACCTTGAGGTAGTGCACCTTGTAGCCTTCCTTCTCCAGATGCGTGCACAGCGTGAGAATGGCCGGATGCTCGACGGTGGTGGTGATGATCTCCTTGCGCTCCGGCTGCGCCTTCAGCGCCGACAGGATGGCAGTAGAGTCGGACTCGGTGCCGCAGGAGGTGAAGATGATCTCCGAATCGTGTTCCGCACCCAGCAGTTCCTGCACCTGCATGCGCGCCTTCTTGATCGCGAGGCCCACCTTGTTGCCGAAGCTGTGCATCGACGAGGGATTGCCGAACTGCTCGGTGAAATACGGCAGCATGGCCTCCACCACTTTTTCATCCACGCGTGTGGTGGCGTTGTTGTCGAAATAGATGCCTTCCATTTTTAAGCTCCCAGTATGTTTGGGGATTCCACCCCCACCCCAGCCCTGATGGAACTACTAGCCATTCGACTAAGCCCGCAAGCGGGCAAGTCGCTGGTTATCCCCCTCAATGGGGAGGGAGCCAGATTCCTTCCCCCTTGCAGGGGGAAGGTTAGGATGGGGGTAGAAAATGTCGTGTTCATCGCCATTCCCCAAATCACGGATGACAAGCCGCCCTGCTCAAAGCCCCCGCCTTGGTCGGCACGATCTTGATGAACTCTTTCAGCTCTTCCATCAGCTTCTGCTGGATGCCTTGCAGCGTCAGTGCTTCCATCTGGCAGCCGGAGCAGGCACCGGTCATGTTGACGTAGATGGTCTTGCCGTCCACATCCACCAGCTCGATGTCGCCGCCGTCGCGCTTCAGTTGCGGGCGCACCGATTCCAGCACCGCTTCGATCTTGCGGATGCGTTGCAGGTTGGTCATGCCGGCGGGCTTGGCTTCTTCCTTGGCTGGCGTGCCCGGCTTGAAGCTTTCGCCACGCTCGGCCATCACCTTCACCAGAATCTCTTCGATGCCCTCATGGCAGGAGGAACAGCCGCCGCCCGCCTTGGTGTAGTTGGTCACGTCCTGCACCGAACTGAGGTTGTTGGCGCGGATGGTGTCTTCGATCAGCACCGCGTCGATGGCGAAGCACTTGCACACCAGCGCGCCTTCTTCGTGGTCGTCGCTCCACACCTCGCCGCGATAGTTGGCCACGGCGGCCTGCAGCGCCTCGCGTCCCATCACCGAGCAATGCATCTTTTCCGGCGGCAGGCCGTCGAGGTAATCGGCGATGTCCTGGTTGCTCACCTTGAGCGCCTCGTCCAGCGTCTTGCCCTTGATCATCTCGGTGAGCGCGGAAGACGACGCGATGGCCGAGCCGCAACCGAAGGTCTGGAAATGCGCATCGAGGATGATGTCGGTCTCCGGCTCCACCTTGAGCATCAGGCGCAATGCATCTCCGCACGAAATCGAGCCGACATCGCCCACACCGTTCGCCCCCTCCAGCACGCCGGCGTTGCGCGGTTGAAAGAAGTGTTCCTTGACCTTGTCCGAGTAGTCCCACATGGTTGTGCTCCTTAGGCAGAGAAAGACGAACCGCACGCGCAGCTGGAGCTGGCGTTCGGGTTTTCGAACTTGAAGCCGCTGCCATTCAGGCTGTCGACGAAATCGACGGTCACGCCTTCCAGCAACGGAGCGGAGAGCGGATCGACCAGCAAGGTGACCGCGCCGTATTCCAGCACGGTGTCGTCATCGTTCTTCGCCTCTTCCAGCGACATGCCGTACTGGAAGCCGGAACAGCCGCCGCCGGCAATGGCGATGCGCAGCCCCGCCACGGGCGTGGCTGCGCCCTTGATGAATCTCTCCACGGCGGAGATCGCGTTGGGTGTCAGGTTGATCATGGTTCGCTCCTATCGGGTGGTCTGTGCCCGAGTATTCGCAAACTGCGTGCCAGCACTGCAGAGCCAGCCCAATGGATTGTTTAGATGGGAAATTGCAAAAATCGCACGCTCAACTCGCGTGTGCGGAACAAGACGGGGATGGGGGGTTGTAGGATTTGCGACAAGCGGGGAAAAGCCCCTGTTCCTTGCGGAGTCAGGGGCCGTTGCTGCGCTTAGTGATGCGATTTCGTGATCAGCTTGAGCATCTTGAGGTTGATGACCGCGAAGCGGTAAAGCTGCCACAACAGGCAGGTCCGCATGAAGCGGGTGAAGCCGGTCGGTGCCGGGGGATAGTAGGCCTGCTGGTAAGGTTCTCTGTTGGTGATATTGCCCATGTTCGGTTCCTTAGTAAATGTTGGGTAGATCAATCCGGGATCAGCGACCAGCCCGGACGCAGCTTGGCCTGGTAGATGAAGGCATGGTGCAGCAGATACTTCATCCAGTGACCGGCCAGGCCGATCTCGCCGAAGGTCAGATCGATGTCGCGACCGAACTCCGGATATTTCTCATAGTCCGGCACGACCGGGAACACGGTCATGGTCGCCGCAGTGCCCTTGAAGATGTGCGACCCGGTGGAGGCAACGCAGGCTGCGCCCATCTCGGCCATCGACGCTGTGTGTGTCGGCTTGTCCGCCCCGTTCAGCATGTCGCGGATGCTCATGGCAACCGCTTTGGCCATGGCGGCCGACGGCATGCCGGTGCGCGGCGCCGTCGGGTTAATCGGCGTGCCGTTGGCGCTCTGCATCGGCTTGCTGATCATGTGCGGCGGCGCAAAAGCGATGCCGACCGCAAAGATGTTGCGATAGGACGGTGTCTGGTAGGTCTTGGGCCAGTCGCGGGCCGACCATTCGAGATAGGGACGCTGGGTGTAGTCGGCATCGACCTTCATGAAACCGTTGGGCGCGAACACCTGGCTGGTGATGTCCTCGCCGGCCTTGTTGAACGCTTTCAGGCCGACGCCGGCGAACGGCGGGATCAGCATGGAGAAGTCGAATTCCAGCTCGTGGAAGGTACCATCCAGGGTTTCATAATGGATCTTGCCGGCCTCGACCTTTTTTACATGCGCACGGGTGATCCACTCGATGCCGCGCTCGACCATCAGCGATTCGGCGAACGTCTTGCCGTTGGTGATGTAGCCGCCGCGCTTGATGTGCACGCCGCCCATGCCGAAGTCGCCCAGTTCGTATTCGTTGCTGATCCAGATCAGGCGGGCCTTGTCGCGCACGCCGGCTTCGCGCAAGGTGTGATCGACGTTGTAGATATACTCGAACGCAGCGCCCTGGCAGGTGCACATGCCGTGGCCGGTACCGATCACGATGGTCTGCAGCTCGCCCCTGCGCATGGCATCGATGCTGGCCTGCAGCTTGTGGTTGGCTTCCTGCGCATGGCTGGCGGTGCACACGGAAACGGTGTGGCCGTGCTCCGGCCCCAGCCCTTCGGTGGCGCCGAAATTCAGCTTGGGCCCGGTGGCGTTGACCAGGAAATCGTAGCTGATGTTCTCCTGCACGCCCGCCCTGGCCGGGCTGGTGTACTCGACCGTCACGAAGGGCTGCGCGCTAGCGGCATCTCCCTCGGGGTGGATGGAGACGGCCTTGGCCTGGCGAAAGTCCACATGGGTCTTGCCGTACAGCTCGGCGAGATCGAAGGTGACGTCCTTTTCGGTCATCTGCCCCACGCCGACCCAGATATTGGAGGGGATCCAGTTCCATTTTGCATTCGGCGACACCACCACGATCTCGTGCTGCCTGCCTATCCATTTGTTGAGATATCGGGCAACGGTATGTCCGGATATACCCGCGCCCAGAATTACGACTCGCGACATTTTCTCTCCTTCGGTAATACGATCAAGTTCAAATAAAAAACCGGCTGCATCTGCTTCTGATGGATTCATTCAACCGCGCCCGCCGTCGTCTCCGCATCCGGCCCGTTGCCGGCAGCGGACCTCGCGGGTCAGGAACGGTCTTTTTCCTGCTCCGCCGAGCAGGCCTGCGCATCGCAAATCATGGTGTTGACGATGGCCAGCAGCACCGCCATCGAGACGCCCAGTATCCAAGCGAAATACCACATAGTCGTTCTCCTTTCTAATAAGCGGATTTGTCGTTGGCCTTGATGAAGGCTTCGGTCACCTTGCCCGACATCATCTTGTACGCCCAGCTGGTGTAGACGATGATGAGCGGCAGGAAGATCACGGTCGCGCCCAGCATCAGTCCGAGCGTCATGTGCGACGACACGCTGTCCCACACCGTCAGGCTGGAGCGTGGATCGGAGCTGGACGGCATGATGAACGGAAACAGCGAAACGCCCGCCGTGCCGATGATGCCCAGCATGCCCAGTGCCGAGCTGACGAAGGCGGTCAGCGGCTTGTTGAACCAGGCCGACGCAATCGCCAGCAGGCCGCCGGCGAAGCCGATGGCCGGCACCAGCTTGGTGGCCGGATACAGGCTGTAGTTGTTGAGCCATGCACCCGCCTGGGTGACAACGGTTTTGTCCAGCGGATTGGGCAGCGCGTTGTGGTCGATCACGCTGGTGATGACATAGCCGTGGATGCCGTTTGCCAGCCAGACCCCGGCAGCGGCGAAGGCCGCCAGCGTGAGCGTGCCGAACACCAGCGATGCAGTGCGCACGCGGCGGTACACGTCGCCTTCGGTGCGGATCATCAGGTAGTTGGCGCCGTGCGCCGTGATCATCGCCGAGCTGACCACGCCGGTGAGCAGCGCGAACGGATTGAGCAAGGCCCAGAAGGTGCCGGTGTAATAGCTGCGCAGCGTGTCATCGAAATGGAACGGCACGCCCTGCAGCAGGTTGCCGAACGCCACGCCGAAGATCAGCGGGGGCACGACGCCGCCGATGAACAGCCCCCAGTCCCAGGTATTGCGCCAGGTCGGGTTCTCGATCTTGCTGCGGTAGTCGAAGCCGACCGGGCGGAAGAACAGCGCCCACAGCACCGCCAGCATGGCCCAGTAGAAACCGGAAAAGGCAGTGGCATACACCAGCGGCCAGGCGGCGAAGATGGCGCCGCCGGCGGTGATGAACCAGACCTGGTTGCCGTCCCAGTGCGGACCGACGGTGTTGATCATGATGCGGCGCTCGGTGTCGTTCTTGCCGGCGAAAGGCAGCAGCGTGCCGACGCCCATATCGTGACCGTCCATGATGGCGAAGCCGAGCAGCAGCGCGCCGACCAGCAGCCACCAGATGAATTTGAGTGTTTCGTAATCCAGCATGTCTATCTCCTCGTTTAGATAGTGGCAGTTGCGGTTTGCTCGGCGTGATAGCGGCCGGTGCCCAGGCTGGCTGGTCCCTTGCGCGCGAACTTGACCATCAGATACATCTCGATGGCGAGCAGTCCGGTGTAGAACACGACGAAGCCGGCTATCGATCCGTACAGGCTGCCGACCGACAGGCTGGAGGCCGACAGATGCGTGGGCAGCACGCCGTAGATGGTCCACGGCTGGCGGCCGTACTCAGCCACGAACCAGCCGAACTCGGCGGCGATCCACGGCATCGGGATGAACAGCACGGCCCAGCGCAGCAGCCAGCGCTGCTTGAGGAAGGTACCGCGCACGGTGTGGTACAGCGACAGGCCCAGCAGCAGCGCGAAAGCGAATCCCAGCGCGACCATGACTCGGAACGACCAGAACATCGGCGCCACGCGCGGGACAGTGCTGTCCACCGCCTGCTGGATCATCTCCGGCGTCGCCCTGGCCACGTCCTCGGTGTATTTCTTCAGCAGCAAGCCGAAACCGATATCCTGCTTGTGCGCCTCGAACACTTCTTTAGCCGCCGCGTCGTTCTTGTCGCGACGCAGCGTTTCCATCGCGCTCACCGCGAGCATGCCGGATTCGATGCGCTTGCGGTTCTTCTCCTTGATCTCGGCGATGCCCGGAATTTCCTTGGTGAACGAACGGGTGCCGATGATGCCCATCACGTACGGGATCTGCACCTCAAGCTCGTTGCGCTGTTCCTTCTCGTTGGGAAGCGCGAACAGATTGAACGCCGCCGGGGCCGGTTCGGTATGCCACATCGCCTCCATCGCGGCCAGTTTGGTCTGCTGCGACTCGGAGATGGTGTAGCCCGACTCGTCGCCCAGCACGATTACCGACAGCGCGGAGGCGAAGCCGAAGGCGGCAGCAATGCGGAACGAGCGGCGCGCGAACTCCAGGTCGCGCCCCTTGAGAATGTACCAGGACGAGATGCCCAATACGAACAGCGAGGCGGTGACATAGCCGGCGGAGACGGTGTGCACGAACTTGGCCTGCGCGGTCGGATTGAAGATCACCTGCCAGAAATTGGTGAGCTCCATGCGCATGGTGGTATAGGAGAATTCGGCGCCGACCGGATCCTGCATCCAGCCGTTGGCGATCAGGATCCACAGCGCGGACAGGTTGGAGCCGATGGCGGTCAGCACGGTAACCATGAAGTGCTGGCCTTTGCTCAACCTGTCCCAGCCGAAGAAGAACAGGCCGATGAAGGTGGACTCGAGGAAGAAGGCCATCAGACCCTCGATCGCCAGCGGCGCACCGAAAATGTCGCCGACGTAGTGCGAATAGTATGCCCAGTTGGTGCCGAACTGGAATTCCATGGTCAGCCCGGTGGTGACCCCGAGCGCGAAATTGATGCCGAACAGTTTGCCCCAGAAGCGGGTCATGTCCTTGTAGATCTGCTGTCCGGTCACCAGGTAGGACCCCTCCATGATAACCAGCAGGAAGGTCATGCCCAGGGTCAGCGGAACGAACAGGAAGTGATACAGCGCGGTGACCGCGAATTGCAACCTCGAAAGGTCGACCAGTTCAGTACTTATCATTTTTCCTCCTCATGGCTGTGCTGTGATGTTGTTTTTGGGGTTAAGGGATGCAAAATCGCGTTGCCGACCTGGTCCGGCGTCAGGTCGCGGTCGCCGGGACCGCTGAAGAACAGCCACCACAGCGCCAGCAAGCCAAGCAGCTTGACGACGGTGACGATGGCGACCTTTTTGGTCAGTGGGTGTTCAACAAAGAATCTCATGCACGGCTCCTGTGAGAGGATGCTGCCCTGAACAATCCGTATATAATAATATGATGATATTCTTATTTGCAACCACGTTTTCGAAATGCGGCCCTTGCCCCCGCGGCAATATCAGGAACAAACCTTTATTTTCACTGGGTTGACTTCATGGCCGACATCCAGCCGGCCGCATTCGAACTCCGGCTAGATCTCTTCCGGAACCATCTTGATCGCCCCGCACGGGCATTCCGAAACGCAGATTCCGCAGCCCTTGCAATAGTCGTAATTGAATTCGAAGCGCTTGCCCGGTCCCAGCTTGATCACCGCGTTGTCGGGACAGACGCCGTAGCAGTTGTCGCACTCAAAGCAGTTGCCGCAGGACAGGCAACGGCGCGCCTCGAACAGGGCGTTGCTCTCGTCCAGCCCGCCCTGCACCTCCTCGAAGGTGGACAGCCGGCGCAGGATGTCCAGGGTGGGACGCAGCGTTTTCGGGGCGTCGTCGTAATACCAGGGATTGAGCTTTTCGTAATTGGCCAGTTCGTGCTTCGGCGCTGCCGCGTAGGTCTCGCCGCGCAGCCAGGCATCGATGTTGCGCGCGGCTTTCTTGCCGTGGCCGATACCCACCGTCACGGTGCGCTCGGAAGGCACCATGTCGCCGCCGGCGAAAATGCCCGGATAACCGGTCATCAGGTTGGACGAGACCTGCACGGTGCCGTCGTTGATTTCCAGCCCTGGCACGCCATCGAGCAGCGACAGGTCCACATCCTGGCCGAGCGCCAGCACCAGCGTGTCGGATGACAGCGCTTCAAACTCGCCGGTGGGCTGCGGGAAACCCTGCTCGTCCAGCCGCATCTTTTCGATGGTGAGTGCACCTTCGTCGCTGACCTGCTTGATGGTCGACAGCCATTTGATGAGTACGCCTTCCTGCAAGGCTTCCTCGACCTCGAACTCGTGCGCAGGCATCTTTTCGCGGGTGCGCCGGTAAACGATGACGGCCTCATCGGCGCCGAGTCGCCTGGCAGTGCGCGCCACATCGATGGCGGTGTTGCCGCCGCCGTACACCACCACGCGGCGGCCGAGCATGGGCTTCTCCTCTCCTTCCATCGAACGCAGCACGGAGACGGCATCGATGATCCTTGCGGCCGAACCTGCCGGGATGTAGGCACGCTTGCCGATGTGCGCGCCGACGGCAAGAAAGACCGCATCGAAACCGCCGCCCTGCATGGCATCGAGCACATTGTCCACCCTGGTGTTGAGCTTGAGCGTGACACCCAGGTCGAGGATGCGCCGCACTTCGGCATCGAGTACATCGCGCGGCAGGCGGTACTTCGGAATGCCGAACCGCATCATGCCGCCAGCCTGTGGAGCGGCATCGCAGATCGTGACCTGGTGGCCGAAACGCGCCAGGTGGTAAGCCGCCGACAGTCCAGAAGGCCCCGCGCCGACGATCAGCACGTGCTTGCCGGATCGTTGCGCCGGCACATCGAATCTCCAGCCGCGCCTGATGGCCTCGTCGCCAAGGAAGCGCTCCACCGAGTTGATGCCCACAGCGCTGTCCAGCTGGCCGCGGTTGCATGAATTCTCGCACGGGTGGTAGCAGACGCGCCCCATCACGGCAGGCAGCGGATTGTCCTGCACCAGCACGCGCCAAGCTGCTTCGTAGTCACCCGCCTCGGCATGGAACAGCCAGCCCTGGATGTTCTCGCCGGACGGGCAGGCGTTGTTGCACAGCGGCAGCCGGTCCACGTAAAGCGGACGCAGCGTGCGCCACGAACCGGTATGGTTGGCCAGCGAAGAGCCGACGTCGAGGGTGATGGCGAATGGCTTGTTCATGAGTGCGCCCCTTCTTCAAGCAGGCCGAACTTGCGGATATTCTGGTCCGCCATCGCCTGGATGCGCGCGATGGTCGCCACCGCAGGCACCTTGCCGAACAGGTGGGCGAAACGGCGCTGCAACCTGAGATAGTCTTCCACCGGCACACGCTTGCGGATCCTGGAAACGCTGGTGACCACACCGTGTTCGGCTTCGTAGACCGGGAACAGCCCGCTCTCCTTGACCAGGCGCGCCAGCTTGATGGTGTCGTGCGATGCCGCGCCCCAGCCGAGCGGGCACGGCACGTAGATATGGATGTACTTCGCGCCGCGTATGCCGATGGCCTTCTTCACCTTGTATTCGAGATCGTGCAGGTCGGCCACGGTGGCGGTGGCAACGTAGGGGATGTTGTGCGCCATGGCGATCTGCGGCAGGTTCTTGCCCTGCCCGAACACGTTTCCCGGCTCGGGTCCGACCGGCATGGTGGTCGCCGTACGCGCCGCGGGCGGCGTCGCGCTGGAACGCTGCACGCCGGTATTCATGTAGGCCTCGTTGTCGTAGCAGATGTAGAGCACGTCGTCGTTGCGTTCGAACATGCCGGACAGGCAGCCGAAGCCGATGTCGGTGGTGCCGCCGTCGCCGCCCTGCGCGATGACGCGCACGTCGCGGCGGCCCTTGGCCCGCATCGCGGCGGCGATGCCGGTGGCAACCGCTGCGGTATTGCCGAACAGCGAATGCAGCCACGGGATCTGCCATGAAGTCTCGGGATAAGGCGTCGAGAACACCTCCAGGCAACCGGTGGCATTTGCCGCGATGAGCTGCCTGTTGCTGGCGTTCATCGCCGCATCGATGGCATAGCGCGCGCCCAGCGCTTCGCCACACCCCTGGCAGGCGCGATGCCCCGAATTGAGCGAATTGGTGCGCTGCATGTTGGCCTGCACACTGCGCACTTCCGGCTCCAGCAGGCGGTTGCCGACGGTGAAGGTACCGGTCTGGTAGAACTTGACGGGCTGGAACGGCATGGCGTATTCCTCCTCAGGCGATGCGCGCGGCGACGACGCCGACATCGCGCAGGATGTTCTCGGCCAGCGGCCCGGAACGCCGCATCTGCTTCTCGCGCAGCAGATGGCGTTCGATCAGCTTCCCGTCGAGGTCGAGGAAGGTAAGCTGCTCCAGTTCATCTTGTTGCGCCTGGCGCAGCAACTTGTGCAGCGACGCCTTGGTGATGGCGCGCCCGCCAAGTCCGGCAATCACCGTACGGGTGGGCAAAGGCAAGCCGGACAGCGCCATGCGCACATCGGTGGAAACGATGCCGCCGATGCCCACCGCCAGGCTTTTTTCCAGCACCACGACACGCCGGGCTGCCTGCAATGCGTCGCGCACGGCGGCCAGCGGGAAGGGACGGAACGAGACCACGCCCAGCACGCCTATCCTGTGGCCCTCGGCGCGCATCTCGTCCACCACGTCCTTGATGGTGCCAAGCACCGAGCCGAGGGCGACGACGACGGTCTCCGCATCCTCGCAACGATAGGGACGCACCAGCCCGCCGGAATCGCGGGCAAATATCTTCCTGAATTCGGCGGCCTGCTGCGGGATCAGTTCCAGCGCCTGCATCTGTTTGGCATGCGCAAGATAGCGCACTTCGGTGAAAGCTTCGGGACCGACCATCGCTCCGATGGACACCGGCTCGTCCGGATCGAGCACCTGGCGCGGCACGAACGGCGGCAGGAATGCGTCCACCTGCTCCTGCGTCGGCATGTCGACCCGCTCGTAGGCGTGGGTGAGGATGAAACCGTCCATGCATACCATCACCGGCAGCGACAGTTCCTCGCCCAGACGGAAAGCCTGGATGTGCAGATCGAGCGCCTCCTGGTTGGTCTCGGCGAACAGCTGTATCCAGCCGCAGTCGCGCTGCGACATCGAATCGGAATGGTCGTTCCAGATGTTGATGGGGGCGCCGATCGCGCGGTTCGCCACGGTCATCACGATCGGCAGGCCGAGGCCGGCAGCGTTGTACACCGCCTCCACCATGAACAGCAGGCCTTGCGACGCGGTGGCAGTGTAGGCGCGCGCGCCGGCGGCGGAAGCGCCGATGGCCACCGACATCGCGGCGAACTCCGATTCGACGTTGATGAACTCGCATGGCTGCAGTTCGCCGGACTTCACCATCTCGCCCAGCGCCTCGACGATATGCGTCTGCGGCGAGATCGGGTAGGCGCAGATCACTTCCGGGCGGCACAGCGCGACCGCTTCGGCGACGGCGCGCGAGCCTTCACATTGCTTGAGCGACATGGGCTGCCTCCTGCATCTTGCGTTGCACAAAATCGTAGGCGGCGGTGGCGGCGGCAATGTTGCCGTCGGCCACCTTGCCGGAGAACTTCTCGCGTACCGCGGCGGCCACCGAAGCCAGGTCGATCATGCCGCTGAGCGCCGCGAAACCGCCGAGCAGGGCGGCATTCGGCAACGGACGCCCGACATGCTGCAAGGCCAGCTCGCTCGCCGGGACCGTGCACAGGCGCTCCGCGCGGCGACCGGTGGCGATCTCGCCGATGCCGAGCGCCTCGAAGCTGCGGGAAGTGTTGATCAGTACATAGCCGTCCTGCTGCAGGCCGCCGAACACATCGACCTGGTGCAGCAAGGTGGGATCCTGGATGATCAGCGCATCGGGCTGCATGACCGGCTCGCGCAACCGGATCTCGCGGTCGGCAATGCGGCAGAAAGCAACCACCGGGGCACCGGTGCGTTCGGAACCGAAACTGGGAAAGGCTTGCGCGTAGTTACCCTGCAAAAAGGCTGCGATGGAAAGCATCTCTGCTCCGCTCACCACCCCCTGACCGCCACGACCATGGATTCTCACCTGGAACACGCCGCACTCCTTGATAAGTTTCCCGCATCACCGGGCTGCCGCAGATTGGTCCATTATCACACCAAATCGGCTTCCGCATGCCGGGCAAGCGGCAAATCCCCTTTGCCGACAGCGGGAATGTCCCGCCCCTCACCCCAGTGTCAGCAGGAAGATGCTCTCCTGCATCCGGCTCAGGCCGCGTTGCCGGAAACGCGGATTGTCCGGCAAGGCATCGTGCTGCGCCAGCAAGCGTATCCTGGCGCGACTGCCATAGAGCGCCTCCACTTCGTCGGCGGAAACCGCGAACGGCGGGCCCTGCATTTCCGCCTGCGGATAGTCGAACGTGACCAGCAGGATTTGCGTCCCGGGCGGCAGGATCTCTGCCAGGTGGCTGGCATAACGCTCGCGCATCTCCGGCGGCAGGGCAACCAGCGAGGCCCGATCGTACACCGCATTCACCTGCGCCAGGTGCTCGCGCTGCAAATCGAAGAAATCCCCGCACAGGATGCGGATGCCGTCCGCCTCGCACTGCTCGAACTTGCCGCTGACCGTGCGGTTCGGCGCATAACCGTTCTCCTCGAAGAACGCCTGCACGGCAATGGCGCTGAGCTCCACGCCAAGCACCGCGCAGCCCTGTTTGCCAAGCCACAGCATGTCGCGGCTCTTGCCGCACAGCGGCACGAACACCCGCCTATCCCGGGCAGGAAACAATTCCTGCCAGTAGCGCTGCAAATACGGATTGATCTCGTCTTGGTGGAAACCGATCTCGTTGCGTTCCCAGCGTTCCAGCCAAAAGTCCTTTTTCATTTACCGATCCCGCCCTCGTCATCGATCATCGCGCTGGTGTTCCAGGCATCTTGCGCCGAACGCCCGCATCCTGATGGTTGTGCACACTACCAACGAACCTGCCGCTTCACAATATATCCGGAGAGCAGGAGTTCGAAAAGGCGCGCGAGGCGGCGCCCATTTCCGGTTGCACATGCCATGGAAATGGTTTAGCTTGCGCAAAAAAACCGTACGAACTTTCCCCGCCCCAGCCATGCACCCGCCCCGACTGATCGCTTATCTGCTGATGCTGTCCGCCCTGACCGGCTGCGCCAGCTTTGTCACCTCCGCCTCCGGCAAACTTGCCGACCACCTGTCCAGCGCAATCCTCAACCAGGACGATCCGGAGACGGTGGAGGCCGGCATGCCCTCCTATCTGCTGCTGGTCGACAGCCTGATCGAAGGCGACCCGAGAAGCGAAAACCTGCTGCTTTCCGGCAGCAAACTGTATGGCGCCTATGCAGCGGCGTTCGTCAAGGAGCCGGTGCGCGCCAGACGCCTGGCACGCAAGGCGCGCGACTACAGCGATCGCGCGCTGTGCGTCCATGACGCACAGCTATGCGGATTGCTGGAACGCCCATACGACGAATTCGCCGCCGCCATCGGCAAACTGAAAGCGGACGATGTGCCGCTGCTGTATGCCAGCGGTGCGGCCTGGGCCGGCTGGATCCAGGCCAACAGCAGCGACTGGAACGCGATCGCAGATCTGGCCAAGGTCAAGGCCGCAATGCAGCGCGTGGTCGAACTGGACGAGAACTACAGCCACGGCGAAGCGCACCTGTATCTGGGCGTGTTCGCCACATTGCTGCCGCCGGCGCTGGGCGGCAAACCCGAGGAAGGACGCATCCATTTCGAGCGCGCCATCGAACTTTCGGCGGGCCGCGATCTGATGGCCAAGGTAGAATATGCGCGCCGTTATGCCCGCACCACTTACGACCGGCCGTTGCATGACCGCCTGCTGCAGGAGGTGCTCGATGCCGATGCCGTCGAACCGGGGCTGACGCTGAGCAACATGCTGGCGAAACGCCAGGCGCGCGACCTGCTGGCGAGCGCAGACGGCTTTTTCTGAAGAACAACACAATCGTCCGTTGACGAGCGAAGGGGAAAAAATGCGTGCACTGTTGTCATTTATGTTTGCTGCGCTGCTGGCCGGCCCGGCAGTCCCGGCCCAGGCGCTGAACCTGAAGATCGCCACACTGGCACCGGATGGCACGCAGTGGATGCAGGAACTGCGCAAGGGCGGCGAGGAGATCGAGAAACGCACCGAGGGCCGCGTCACCATCAAATTCTATCCCGGCGGCAGCATGGGCAGCGACCGCGTGGTGCTGCGCAAGATCCGCGCCGGCCAGTTGCAGGGCGGTGCGCTCACCGGCGGCGCCCTGGCCGAGATTTACCCCGATGCGCAGGTCTACAGCCTGCCGATGCTGTTCCGTTCCTACGATGAGCTGGATTACGTGCGCGCGCGCATGGACAGGAAGATCGCACAGGGCATCGAAGACCGCGGCTTCGTGACCTTCGGCATCACCGACGGCGGCTTCGCCTACCTGATGTCGAATGTGCAGCTGCAGCATGTCGACGACCTGAAGAACCAGAAGATCTGGGTGCCGGAAGGCGACGACATCAGCCGCGCGATGTTCGAGACGCTGGGCGCACCCTCGTTGCCCTTGCCCCTCACCGACGTGCTCACCGGCCTGCAGACCGGACTCATCACCACCATCGGTGCGACTGCCTCGGGGGCCATCGCGCTGCAATGGCATACCAAGGTGAAGTACCTGACCGACGTGCCGACCATGTCCATCTTCGGCGCGCTGGCCGTCGACAAGAAGGCATTTTCCGGCATGAGCGCGGCCGACCAGGCAGTCATGCGCGAAGTGATGGAACGTGTGTACGCGGCGATGAACCGCCAGACCCGCATCGACGACAACGGTGCGCGCGAGGCATTGCGCAAACAGGGCATCGTGTTCGTCTCGCTGGCACCGGACGAGATCGCCAAGCTGCACACTGCGGCCGACCAGACCATCGAGCGCCTGGTCAGCCAGGGCGTGTTCTCGCCGGCACTGGTCAAGGAGCTGCGCGGCAATCTTGACGCCTACCGGCGCAGCCACCACTAGCGCATGCCGACCCGCAACCTGCCCCCCGCGCTGGCCCGCCTGATCAGGGTTGTCACCTGGACGGAGAACGCGCTGCTCATCGCGATGCTGGCACTCATGGTGCTGCTCGCCGCCGCGCAGATACTGTTCCGCAACTTCTTCGACATGAGCATCTTCGGCGCCGACCAATTGCTGCGCCTGCTGGTGCTGTGGGTGGCATTCCTGGGCGCTGTCGCCGCCAGCCGCGAGGGCAAGCACATCCATGTGGACGCCATCGCGCGCTGGCTGCCGGGCCGGTTCAAGTCCGGCGTGGTGGCGGTGACCGATCTGTTCACGCTGGCGGTGTGCCTGGTCTTGGCATGGCAGGCGCTGCGCTTCATGCAGAGCGCGCACGAATCGGGCGAGATGGTCTTCGGCACGCTGCCGGTGTGGGTCGCCGCCAGCATCCTGCCGCTGGCGTTCACGCTGATCGCCCTGCGCTATGCCTTGCGCTTCATGCACCATGTGCAGCAGTTCCGCGGACGCGAGGCGGCAGAATGACCATGATCCTGATCGGCATCGCGCTCATCGCCATGATGCTGCTCGGCGCGCCGCTGTTCGCGGTCATCGCCGCCAGTGTGATGGTGAATTTTGCGCGCGACGATGTCGACCTCACGGTCGTCGCCATCGAGATCTACCGCCTGGCCGAAATGCCGGTGCTGCTGGCCATCCCGCTGTTCACGTTCGCCGGTTACCTGCTGGCCGAATCGAATGCGCCGAAACGCCTGGTGCGCATCACCAATGTCTTCTTCGGCTGGATGCCCGGCGGGCTGGCGGCGGTGGCACTGGTCATCTGCGCGATGTTCACCGCCTTTACCGGCGCCTCCGGCGTGACCATCGTGGCGCTCGGCGGCATGCTGTATCCGGCCCTCAAGCAGGCCGGCTATCCCGAGCGCTTCAGCCTCGGACTGGTCACCACCTCCGGCAGCATCGGCCTGCTGTTCGCCCCCTCGTTGCCGCTGATCCTGTATGGTGTGGTGGCACAGCAACTCAACATCGGCCATTCGGTGTCGATCAGCGACCTGTTCCTCGCCGGCATCCTGCCCGGCCTGCTGATCGTATTCCTGCTGTCGCTGTATGGGTTGTGGCAGAACCGCGGATCGCAGGGCGCCCATCAGCCATTCAGCTGGCGCGAGGCGCTGGCCGCGTTGCGCGAGGCAGCCTGGGAACTGCCGCTGCCCGTCGTCGTGCTCGGCGGCATCTACAGCGGCTATTTTGCCGTCTCCGAAGCAGCGGCGGTCACGGCGATCTACGTATTCATCGTCGAGGTGCTGATCCACCGCGAGATCACCTTTACCAACCTGCCGAAGATCATGCGCGAGTCCATGGTGCTGGTCGGCGCCATCCTGATCGTGCTGGGCATGTCGCTGGCCTCCACCAACTATCTGCTCGATGCCGAGATTCCGGCCAAGCTGTTCGGTTTCATCCGCACCCACGTGGACAATGCCTACAGCTTCCTGCTGCTGCTGAACATCTTCCTGCTGCTGCTCGGCATGATGCTGGACATCTTTTCGGCCCTGGTGATCATGGTGCCGCTGATCCTGCCGATCGCGGTGGGCTACGGCATCCACCCGGTCCATCTCGGCATCATCTTCCTGGCCAACATGGAGATCGCCTACCTGATGCCGCCGATGGGCATGAACCTGTTCATCGCCATCTATCGTTTCGACCGGCCGATGCTGGAGATCTTCCGCGCCGTGCTGCCGTTCGTGGCCATGCTGCTGGTCGCCGTGCTGATCATCACCTACTGGCCCGAACTCTCGCTGGCGCTGATCAGGCACTGAAGCGCCCGGCTGCGCCCGCCGCCGCCCAGCTAGTGCAACTGCTGCAGGTCCAGCTTGCGCAACCTGGGGGCCAGACGCGCGGTCGCCGCGACGATAAGCAAGGACATCGCCCCGCCAAAGACCACCGACGGAACCAGCCCCATCAGTCGCGCCGCCAGGCCGGATTCGAAAGCCCCCAGTTCGTTCGATGAGCCGATGAAGATGCCGTTGATGGCCGAGACACGGCCGCGCATGGCGTCCGGTGTCATCAATTGCATGATGGTGCTGCGCATCACCACCGATACGCCGTCGCAGATCCCGGAGAGCATCAACAAAAGGGCCGCCACCCAGAAATGGCTGGTCAGGGCGAACAGGATGATGCAGACCCCGAATCCGGCGACCGCTGCCAGCAGGTACCTGCCCGCATGCCGATTCAATGGATGACGCGCAAGCACGATGCCGGTGACGATCGCCCCTATCGCCGGAGCGGCACGCAGGATGCCCAGCCCTTCCGGGCCGTAATGAAAAACGTCATGGATGAAGGCCGGCAGCATGGCGACGGCACCGCCGAACAGTACCGCAAACATGTCCAGCGCCTGTGCCCCCAGAATGATCTGGTTGCCGAACACGAAGCGCAGCCCTTCCGCGATGCTGGCAAAGATGGGGGCGCTCGGCGCAGGCGGCGGTTCGGCGATGCGCAGCATGAACAAGGATGCCGCAGCCATCAGGCTGAGAATGGCCGCTACCAGATAGCCGGCAGCGATACCGGACCAGCCTGCCAGCATCCCGCCCAATGCAGGCCCCAGCACCAGCGCCGCCTGGAATACGGAACTGCCGATGCCGGCGGCACGAGCATAATGCTCCCGCGGCAAGGCCAGTGCGATCAGCGTATTGTAGGACGGCCCGATGAAGGCGCGCGCCATGCCGCCGGCCGCGATGGCGACATAAATCCAGGTCAGTTCATCGCCCCCCGTCATGCCAAGCGCGACTGCCAGCAGCACCAGCGCATTGCACCCCAGCACCATGCTGGCCAGCACGCCGAACATGCGGCGCGAGTGATGATCGACGACGTAGCCCGCAAACAGGGCAAAGCAGAAATAGGGAATCACCTCTGCCAGTCCGACCAGCCCGAGCGCAAAGGGATCGTGCGTCAGCTGATAGACATGCCAGCCGACCACCACGGCGATGATCTGGTAGGCCAGCGATATCTGGAAACGGAAACCCAGCAACCTGATGAAGCCGCGATTGCCCAGGATCGGGGTCGGGTGTGGCCGGGACGGGATTTGCATGCAGGTTCAGTCAGGTACTCGGAAGGGGATCAGTCATCGCGGGACGTCAGCGCCAACTGTCGGGATTATATTTTGCGCAATATATTCTGGAATCCTGGCCGGCATGAACGATCCTGCTGCCCAGCCCCGACTCCAGGGGAGAATAGCGCATGGCCCCGTCTTTCATGTAACCGATGCCGGTACTGCCCAGGATGGCATCCGACAGCGCATCGGGCTTGGCCTTGATCGTTGCCGCCAGGAAAACCAGTTGGCCCGACCCGTCGCTCACCAGGATATCCGACACCTGCATTCCCCACAGCGAGGTCTGGACCTTGAACCAATAGGCTCCACCCTCCTGCTTGTACGGCACCCCGAAGGACTCCTTCAAATAAGTCCAGAAGAAGAACGGATCGATCTGATCGAGACACAGCAGCCCGCTGCCGATCGTGGTGCCGAAAGTGGAAGTGGCGGCACCGGCGGCAACGCAGGCGGGGGACATCCAGGAAGCCAGCATCAGGCAGGCCGCCATCGCTGCACGCCGGACGCTTGATGATTGTCTGGTTTCCCGACAGCGCTGCACATGCTGCCGGCAATTGAAGTCTGAATCGATCACGCTTTTCCTTCCTGCATCGGCCTTCATGTCGGCGACCAGTCCCGGCGATTATCCGCCCGTGCGAAGGCTGGCAACAGACTAATATCGCCGCGCTCCTTTCCTGCTATCGACCGGCGCCAGCCAGACTTTAATCCAGTGGCCCGTAGCCAATGGCTTGCCGGTCGAGACAGCCGATATGACGGCGCGACTTTCCGGGGACGCCGATAGAAAAGGCCCACACAGTGGGCCTTTTTCTTGTTTACCTATACGTTTTCTCTAAAACGGAATATTTAGAACGGGATATCGTCATCGAAGTTGTCGAAATTGCTCTTGCCCGCCGCGCCGGCTGCGGGTTTGGCAGCAGCACTGCGTGCCGGGGCGGCCGCCTGATTCTCCACCACTTCGAAACTGCCGCCGCCGGACTTGCTGCCCAGCATCTGCATCTCGTTGACGATGATCTCGGTGGTATAACGGTCCTTGCCCGTCTCTTTATCCTGCCACTTGCGCGTCTGGATCTTGCCTTCGACGTAGATCTGCGAACCTTTCTTCAGGTATTCGCCCGCCACTTCGGCCAGGCGGCGATAAAACACGAGATTGTGCCATTCGGTCTTTTCCTGCTTCTCGCCACTCTTGTCCTTCCAGTTCTCGGAAGTCGCCAGCGTGACATTGGTCACGGCCTCGCCATTGGTCATATAACGGGTCTCCGGGTCCTTGCCCAGACGCCCCACCAGGATCACTTTGTTCACCGACATCTCAAGCCCCTTTCACTAGATTTTCAACCGCGTCTTCGTCGAACCCGCCGATTTCCACTTTGAGGCAGGCGATCTGCTCGCCCGCCACCACCAGCACTTCGCTCACCCCCCGCAATTGTGCCAGAGACTGCTGCAGCGCACGTGCCGCTTCTTCGCTCAATTCGGGCAAATGATACATCCTGGTCATCAGGGGCCGCGGTGGCCGCATGCTGGAAGCGACGACCAGCCAAAGCAGCAGCATGCCGACGGCAAACACCAGCACCGAATTGCCGCCAAAGAACTGCATCAGCAACCCGCCCATGGCAGAACCGAAGAACGCGCCCAGGAACTGTACGCTGCTGAACACGCCCATCGCCGTGCCCTTGGCGGCGAGCGGCGCGATTTTGCTCACGATCGAGGGCTGCGTTGCTTCCAGCACGTTGAAGGCGGTAAAGAACAGCAACAGGGAGATCGCCACGCCCCAGACGCTGCCCTGCAGGAACAGGATCGCCAGCTGCGCCACCGCTGCCAGCGCGATGGCTGCCATGAACACCTGCTTCATCTTTGCCTTCTTCTCGGCGATGATGATGGGCGGCACCATGAGGGCGAAAGCGATCAGCATCACCGGCAGATAGACCTGCCACTGGTGCTGCGCATCCAGTCCGTCGGCACGCAGGATGAACGGTACCTGCATGAACACCGACATCAGGATCGCATGCAGCGTGAACACGCCGAAATCCATGCGCAGCAGATCCTTGTTGCGCAGCACCTCGGCCAGTTTGCCGGTATTGGTTTCGGTATCGGAATGGAAGCGCGTGATGGCGGGATTGGGGATGAACCACAGCACCACGGCGATGGAAACGAAGGCCAGGATGCCGATCAGCGAGAACATGCCGGACATGCCGATGTGTTTATACAGCAACGGGGACAGCACCATCGAGACGGAGAAGGTGACGCCGATGGTCATGCCGATCATCGCCATCGCCTTGGTGCGATGTTCCTCGCGCGTCAGGTCCGCAGTCAGCGCCATCACCGCCGCATTGATCGCACCGGCACCCTGCATCACGCGCCCGGCAATGATCCAGTAGATGTCGTCCGCCGATGCCGCGATGAAGCTGCCCGCCGCGAACAGCAACAGCCCGACCACGATGACCGGCTTGCGTCCGTATCGATCCGACAGCCAGCCGGCCGGAATTTGCAGGATGGACTGTGTCAGGCCGTATGCCCCCAGCGCAATGCCGATCAGAAAATGGCTCTGCCCGCCGGGCAGTTTCTCGGCATACAGGGCAAAGATCGGCAGGATGATGAACAGTCCCAGCATGCGCAGGCCATAGATGCCGGCCAGGCCAATGCTGGCGCGCCGTTCGAGGGGAGTCATGGAAATGGATGGGGTCGACATAAAGCAGAGATGAATGCGATAGTCGAGTATTTTAGCAGACCTCTACCGGAAGCTTGCTAAAAGTCCTTCGCCTCGCCGGGGCCGGCGGGCAGCAAGATGCCCGCACCGCTAATGCAGGTTCTGCGACACGAAAGACGAGAATATCTGGCGGCACTCCACTCTGGCGACGCTGCAATTGTCTTCGTGATCCCCCCCCTTGATCAGCTTCAGGGTCTTGGGTTCCGGTGCGGCATCATAGAGTTGCTGGGCCATCCCGGGGGGAACCGTCTTGTCCCAGGTGCCGTGAATGATCAGCAGCGGTATCTTGAGCTGCGCTATCTTGGACAACGAGTCGAACCGCTCATGGATCAGCAGGCTGGTGGGCATGAAGCCATAATCGATGTCGCTCATCGCCGCCATCGTGGTGAACGAGGACTCTTCGATGATGCCGGCCGCTTCCGGATGATGGACCGCCAGATCGATGGCGATCGCCCCGCCGAGGGAATGGCCATAGATAAAAATGCGGTTCGGCATAAGGGCGCGCTGCCGGACCAGATAGTTCCAGGCGGATTCGGCATCCTCGTACACCTTGGCCTCGCTGGGTTGTCCGCCGGTGCTTTTGCCATAGCCCCGGTAATCGATCATGAGGACGTTGTAGCCGAGCTTGTGCATCATCCGCGCATACTCGAGTTCGCGGTAATAACCGACGTTCTTGTCGTTGCCGTGCAGGTAGAGCATCGTGGGGGCATCGTTTGCATCGGCGGGTATCCACCAGGAAAACAGTTCGCCGCTGTCGCTGCCCGTCCCTGATTTGATGTGGAGTTCATCCGCCTTCAGGCCCACCCGCTCGGGCGTTGTCTGCAAGACGTTCGTTGGCTCGAAAATATAGTGTTGCTGCATCGACCAGAAATAGATGCAGGCACTGACAAAGGCAATTCCAAGAATACCCATTGACGCTCTCTGAATTAGGACTCGAATGATGGGAACCCGGCCGCTGCGCCGGACGACATCTTACCCCACAGCCCTGCCGCCCTGCCCGGCCAATATAACGCAAGAACCCGCCGGACAGAACTCGTGGCCGTTTGGGAAAGCGGCGAAACTCGCGTATATTGGCGGGTCGTCTTTACTTGCGGCTGGCAGGCATGGAATACATCAAGATACGCGGTGCGCGCACCCACAACCTGAAGAACATCAATCTCGATCTGCCGCGCAACCAGCTGGTGGTGATCACCGGCTTATCCGGCTCTGGCAAGTCCTCACTCGCCTTCGACACGCTGTATGCCGAAGGGCAGCGGCGCTATGTCGAATCGTTATCCGCCTATGCCAGACAGTTCCTGCAGTTGATGGAAAAGCCAGATGTCGACCTGATCGAGGGACTCTCCCCCGCCATCGCCATCGAGCAGAAGGCCACCTCGCACAATCCACGCTCCACGGTGGGCACGGTCACCGAAATCCACGATTACTTGCGCCTGCTGTTCGCCCGTGCCGGCGACCCGTATTGTCCGCAGCACGATATCGTGCTGCGGGCGCAGTCGGTGGGACAGATGGTGGATGCGGTGCTGGCCCTGCCGGAGGGCACCAAGGTGATGGTCCTGTCACCCATCGTGGTGGAGCGCAAGGGCGAGCAGCTGGAGCTGTTCGACGAGCTGCGCGCGCAGGGCTTCGTGCGCCTGCGCGTGAACGGCAAGGTGTGCGAGATGGATAACCTGCCAAAGCTGGCGAAAAATTCAAAGCACACCATCGAGATCGTCGTGGACCGCCTGAAGGTGGCGCCGGACATCAAGCAACGCCTGGCGGAGTCGTTCGAAACCGCCCTGCGCCATGCCGACGGTCGCGCACTGGCGGTGGAAATGGATACGGGCAACGAGCATCTGTTCTCGGCCAAGTTCGCCTGCCCCATCTGCAACTATTCGCTGCAGGAACTGGAACCGCGCCTGTTCTCATTCAACAGCCCGATGGGGGCATGCCCGAAGTGCGACGGCCTGGGGGTGATCAGTTTCTTCGATCCGCAGCGCATCGTGACCTTCCCATCGCTGTCGCTTTCCGGCGGCGCGATCAAGGGCTGGGACCGGCGCAACCAGTTCTACTACCAGATGCTCGACAGTCTGGCGAAGCACTACGATTTCGATCTGGAACGCCCGTTCGAGAACCTGCCCGACAAGATCCAGAAAATATTGCTGTACGGCAGCGGTCGCGAAGAGATCGCCTTCCAGTACCTGAACGAGCGCGGCAAACGGGTCACGCGCGAGCATCCGTTCGAAGGCATCGTCAACAATCTGGAACGCCGTTATAACGAGACCGATTCGCCCACGGTGCGCGAAGAGCTGGCCAAATACCTGAACTCCTGTTCATGCCCGGACTGCAAAGGTACGCGACTGCGCGAAGAAGCGCGCCATGTGCGCGTGGCCGATCGCACCATTTACGACCTGAGCGCATTGCCGCTGAAGCAGGCGCTGACTTTTTTCCGGAACGTGACCCTGCCCGGCAACAAACAGGCCATCGCCGAGAAGATCGTGCAGGAGATCGCCAGCCGCCTGACCTTCCTCAATAATGTGGGCCTGGATTACCTGTCGCTGGAACGCTCCGCCGAAACGCTCTCCGGCGGCGAAGCGCAGCGCATCCGCCTGGCTTCGCAGATCGGTTCCGGCCTGACCGGCGTCATGTACGTACTGGACGAACCTTCCATCGGCCTGCACCAGCGCGACAATGACCGCCTGCTGGACACGCTGAAGCGCCTGCGCGACATGGGCAACAGCGTGATCGTGGTGGAACATGACGAGGATGCCATCCGTACCGCCGACTATGTGGTGGACATGGGACCGGGAGCGGGCGAACACGGCGGTCGCGTCGTGGCGCAAGGCACCCCCGATGAAGTGTGTGCCAACCGGCAATCGCTCACCGGCGACTATCTGGTCGGACGGCGCAGCATCGCAGCACCGAAGAAATACCGCAAAGCCGATCCGGAGCGCAGGCTGAAGATCATCGGTGCTTGCGGCAACAATCTGAAGGAGGTGACGCTGGACCTGCCGGTTGGCCTGCTCACCTGCATCACCGGCGTTTCCGGTTCGGGCAAGTCCACGCTCATCAACGACACCCTGTATAACGCAGTGGCGCAACATCTGTATGGCAGCATCGCCGAGCCGGCCCCTTACGCCGCGATCGAAGGCCTCGAGTTCTTCGACAAGGTCATCAATGTCGACCAGTCCCCCATCGGGCGTACCCCGCGCTCCAATCCCGCGACCTATACCGGCCTGTTCACGCCGATCCGCGACCTGTTCTCCAGTGTGCCGGCGGCACGCGAACGCGGCTATGGTCCCGGACGATTCTCCTTCAACGTCAAGGGCGGACGCTGCGAATCCTGCCAGGGCGATGGCGTGATCAAGGTCGAGATGCATTTTCTGCCGGATGTGTACGTGCCATGCGATGTTTGCCACGGCCACCGCTACAACCGGGAAACGCTGGAAATCCAGTACAAAGGCAAGAATATCCACCAGGTGCTCAACATGACGGTGGAGCAGGCGCATGAATTCTTCGCGCCGGTGCCAATCATCGCGCGCAAATTGCAGACCCTGCTCGATGTAGGATTGGGCTACATCACGCTGGGACAGAGCGCAACCACGCTTTCCGGCGGCGAAGCGCAGCGCGTGAAGCTTTCGCTCGAGCTGTCCAAGCGCGATACCGGGCGTACCCTGTATATCCTCGACGAACCGACTACCGGCCTGCATTTCCACGATATCGATTTGCTGCTCAAGGTCATCCACAAGCTGCGCGACCAAGGCAATACCGTGGTCGTCATCGAGCACAATCTGGATGTCATCAAGACCTCCGACTGGATTGTCGATCTCGGCCCGGAAGGCGGCGATGGCGGCGGCCGCATCGTTGCGCAAGGCACTCCCAGGGATATCGCAGCAAACCCGGACAGCGTGACGGGGCCGTATTTGCACAAGCTGCTTGATAGATGATCAGGCCGCTGTTCCTCGCCTGCTTCCTGCTGGGCGCACTGGCAGCGCAGGCAGCAGGTTTCGACAGCAACGCAATGGTGGCCGCCCACAACCGCTGGCGCAAGGCAGTCGGTGCTCCCCCGCTTGTTTACTCGCCTGGTCTGGCCGCTTCGGCCCAGACCTGGGCGGACCACCTGAAGCAAGGCAACCATTGCCGGATGCAGCACAGCAAACCGGATGGACGCTATGGCGAAAACCTGTTCTGGGCCAGCGCGCTGGAATGGTCGGACGGCAAGCTGGAACTGCAGGCGATAGGCCCGGATACGGTTGTGGACGACTGGGCTGGCGAGCGCGCCGACTATAACTATGAGAACAACAGCTGCGCCAAGGGCAAAACGTGCGGACATTACACGCAACTGGTCTGGCGCACGTCGACGACGGTCGGCTGCGCCGTTGCAGTTTGCGAAGACACGCGCGAACAGGTCTGGGTTTGCCAGTATCAACCGCCCGGCAACCGGGTCGGGGAACGGCCTTACTGAATTTATCCAGCGGCAGCAAATTCGCCCACGGTTTTGCATCCGCAGCCATTTCCGCACAATACTTGACAAATTTAATTGGCTAATGTTAGATGGCAATGCGTTTGCTCCAATAACCCATCCAAGGAGAACGATCATGAACATCAACCGGTTAGCCCCCATCGTCTTGTCTCTGCTATGCGCCTCTGCGTTTGCCGCAGATGGTTCGATCAGCATCAGTTCCCCGGCGAACGGCGCCATGGTGAGCGCCAGCAAGAAGACCCCCGTTATCTATGAAGCCGCACTCGGTTCAAACGGTGACCACTTGCATCTCTATGTCGACGGCAACCGCGTTGACGTGCTGCGAGAGACGAAAGGAAGTGCCGAACTTGATGCCTTGCCCGCCGGCAAGCATCACATCTGCCTGACCGTGAATACCAAATCGCATGCACCGACAGGCGTGGAAAGCTGTGTAGATGTGACCGCACAATGAGCGCAGCGCAAAACCTGGGCTACAGCGCAATCCAGGTAGTGCACAATTTCGGCGCCGTGGCGACGGTGGCTGGTTCGCTGATTGCCAGCAAGTTACGCGATAACGCGGCACGCCACAGGCTGGCACGGCTGGTACTGGTCGGCTGGCTGACACAGGTCGCGAGCGGCGCCACTTTCGGCATGGTCAGCTATTATTACTACCATCAATTCCCTGATATCTCTGGGATCGCCATCGATGCCTTGGCGATCAAGATGGTGTGCGCCACGCTTGGCGTCGCGCTGCTAACACTCTACCTCTGGCAAGGCGCGCACTGGAGCGAGCGCGGCAAGAACAAAACATGGGCATCGACTTCCGCGCTGGCAATCATCGCGATTTCTGCAGCCGCCTTTTTGCGCTGGTTCGCCTAGCCAGCAGCGTGAAAACAAAAAGGCCGGATCAAGTCCGGCCTTGTTTATTGCGTCAATGCAATTCCAGCTTATTCGCCGGCATCAACCGGCTGTGCATCCGCCGGGCGATCCATCAGTTCGACCAATGCCATCGGCGCATTGTCGCCCTTGCGGAAGCCGAATTTCAGGATACGCGAGTAGCCGCCATTGCGAGCAGCATAGCGCGGACCCAGCTCGTCGAACAGCTTGGTGACGATTTCGCGGTCACGCAGGCGGGCGAAGGCCAAACGACGATTGGCCAAGCTTGGATTCTTGCCCAAAGTCAGGATAGGCTCGGCAACGCGGCGCAGTTCTTTTGCCTTTGGCAAGGTTGTCTTGATGACTTCGTGACGCAGCAGCGAAACGGTCATGTTGCGCAACATCGCCAGACGGTGGCTGCTGGTACGGTTAAGTTTTCTAAGTCCTAAACGGTGACGCATGATTTTCCTCTCTTGCTATCCAGCCTCCCGGCTGAAGAAGCTTATTTCTCGGACATTGCCGTCCAGTTTTCCAACTTCATGCCCAGCGACAGGCCATGCTCGGCCAGCACTTGCTTGATCTCGTTGAGCGATTTGCGGCCCAGATTCGGGGTGCGCAACAGATCTGCTTCGGTGTTCTGAATCAGGTCGCCGATGTAATGGATGCTTTGCGCCTTGAGGCAGTTGGACGAACGCGGTGTCAGTTCCAGGTCATCGACCGGACGCAGCAACATCGGATCGACCTTTGGAGCAGCTGGCTTCTCGACCGGAGCCGGTGTGCCTTCCAGAGCGGCGAACACGGAGAGTTGGTCCACCAGGATGCGCGCGGCATAACGGATGGCCTCTTCGGGATCGATGGCGCTGTTGGTTTCGATGTCCATGATCAGCTTGTCCAGATCGGTGCGCTGTTCGACGCGGGCGCTTTCGACTGCGTAGCTTACGCGGGAAACCGGACTGAACGAAGCGTCCAGAGCGATATGGCCAACCGGGCGAGTCGCACCGGGCTGCATGCGCGAGATGGCGGAAACATAACCACGACCCTGTTCGACCTTGATTTCCATGTCCAGCTTGCCGCCAGCGGCCAAGTGAGCGATGACATGGTTAGGATTGATGACTTCGGTGTCGGCACCTACTTCGATGTCGGCAGCGGTGACTACACCGGCACCAGACTTGCGCAGATGCAAGGTTGCTTCACGTGCATTGTGCAGTTTGAGCACCAACCCCTTGAGGTTCAGCAGGATCTCGACCACGTCTTCCTGTACGCCGTCGATGGAAGAGTATTCGTGCAACACGCCCGCAATCTTGACTTCCGTCACGGCATAGCCGGGCATGGAAGACAGCAGGACACGACGCAAGGCATTACCCAGCGTGTGACCATAACCGCGTTCGAACGGCTCCATCACCACTCGCGCCTGGGTGGCAGAAATGCGCTGAACGTCAATGATGCGAGGTTTCAACAAATTATTAGACATATCCTACTCCGCGTGGATTACTTGGAATACAACTCGACCACGAGATGCTCATTGATCGTGGCAGGCAATTCAGAACGCTGGGGAACCGCTTTGAAGGTTCCCTTGAACGCCTTGGCATCCACCTCGATCCACTCCGGAAAGCCGCGCTGTTCGGCAGCCTGGACTGCGGATTTCAAACGCAGTTGCCCCTTCGACTTTTCCGCGACTTCAACCACATCGCCGGGACGAACCTGGAAAGATGGAATATTGACGCGTTTTCCGTTCACCAGCACACCATTGTGGCGCACGGTCTGACGGGCCTCTGCACGCGAACCACCGAAGCCCATGCGATACGCAACGTTATCCAGGCGCGATTCGAGGAGTTGCAACAGGCTTTCGCCAGTGATGCCGCGGGATTGCTCAGCGCGCTTGTAAGTCAGGCGGAACTGCCCCTCCAGCATGCCGTAAATACGACGCAGCTTTTGCTTTTCACGCAGCTGGCCACCGTATTCTGACAGGCGGGTGTTCTTCTTTTGACCATGCTGGCCTGGCGCGTAGGCGCGGCGCTCCACCGCGCACTTGTCGGTGAAACATTTTTCAGCCTTCAAGAACAGCTTTTCGCCTTCGCGGCGGCACTTGCGGCACTTTGCATCTAGATTTCTAGCCAAGATCTATGCTCCTTAGATACGACGCTTTTTCGGAGGACGGCAACCGTTGTGCGGTACCGGCGTAATGTCCGAAATGCTGGTGATTTTGAAACCTGCCGCGTTCAACGCGCGCACTGCGGATTCGCGACCAGGGCCGGGGCCCTTGATACGCACTTCCAGATTCTTGACCCCACACTCCACCGCCGTTTTGCCAGCTTGCTCCGCCGCAATCTGCGCAGCGAAAGGCGTACTCTTGCGAGAGCCTTTGAAGCCATTACCGCCGCTGGTAGACCAAGCCAAGGCATTACCTTGACGGTCAGTAATGGTCACGATGGTGTTATTGAAGGAAGCATGTACGTGCGCTATACCTTCGGCAACGTTCTTCTTAACTTTTTTGCGCACTCTCGTGCTGGGCTTTGCCATGTCTTAGTTCCTCTACTAAATTACTTCTTCGCGCCGGCGATGGACTTGCGCGGCCCTTTGCGGGTACGTGCATTGGTACGGGTACGCTGACCACGGCACGGCAAACCACGACGATGGCGCAGGCCACGATAGCACCCCAGATCCATCAGACGCTTGATGTTCATGGAGATTTCACGGCGCAGATCACCTTCCACCGTAAACTTTGCGACTTCGTCGCGCAGCTTTTCCATGTCGGAATCGCTGATATCCTTGATTTTGGTGGAAGTGACGACACCGGCTGCAGCGCAAATTTGCTGCGCGCGAGTGCGCCCAATGCCATAGATCGCGGTCAATGCGATCTCGGCGTGTTGATGGTTTGGAATGTTTACACCGGCAATACGAGCCATGCAGCTACCCTATTTATTCAAAAGTCGTAAATTGTACCATCCAGAGGCGATTTAACTCAATCAGCCCTGGCGCTGTTTGTGACGCGGATCGCTGCTGCAGATCACACGAACCACGCGATTGCGACGCACGATCTTGCAGTTGCGGCACACCTTTTTCACGGACGCTTGCACTTTCATTTGCTTCTCCTTGCTTCTCTCAACTTACTTGGCGCGGAAAACGATACGCGCCTTGCTCAAATCGTAGGGTGACACTTCGACTGTCACCTTGTCACCAGGCAGAATGCGTATGTAATGCATACGCATCTTGCCAGAAATATGGCCAAGAACAACAAAGCCATTTTCCAACTTCACCCGGAATGTTGCGTTGGGCAGGGACTCCTCAACTTCACCCTGCATCTGGATGACGTCTTCTTTCGCCATTTATCGCGTCAACCCAGCCTTGAAATTGGCTTTCTTCAACAAATTCTCATACTGGTGCGTCATCATGTACGATTGCACCTGAGCCATGAAATCCATGGTCACCACCACCAGAATCAGCAGCGAGGTGCCGCCGAAATAGAATGGGACATTCCACTTCACCACTAGGAACTCGGGCAGCAAACATACCAAGGTGATATACACCGCACCCACCAGGGTCAAACGCAGCATGATCTTCTCTACATAGCGTGCCGTCTGCTCACCGGGACGGATACCAGGCAGGAAAGCACCGCTTTTCTTCAGGTTGTCTGCTGTCTCTTTCGGGCTGAATACCAAAGCCGTGTAAAAGAAGCAGAAGAATATGATTGCTGCAGCATAGAACAGCACGTATATCGGCTGCCCTGGCGACAGCTTTTCACTCACATCTTTCAACCAGGTCATATTCTGACCGGAGCCAAACCACCCAGCCAATGTCGCCGGGAACAAAATTATGCTGGAAGCGAAGATAGGCGGAATAACACCAGCCATGTTCAGCTTCAACGGCAAGTGAGAACTTTGCCCACCATACACTTTGTTGCCCACTTGACGCTTGGCATAGTTAACCAAGATCTTGCGTTGCCCGCGCTCGACGAAAACCACCAGCCCCGTCACCAGTATCGCGCCGATGAAAAGAGTCAGCACCAAAGGAATAGAAAATGCCCCTGTGCGCGCCATCTCCAGGGTATTGCCCAGTGCGTTCGGCAAACCCGCGGCAATACCGGCGAAAATGATCAGCGAGATACCGTTACCCAAGCCACGCTCGGTGATCTGCTCACCCAGCCACATGAGGAACATCGTTCCTGTAACCAGAGTCACCACGGTTGTCATCTGGAACATGGAACCAGGATGCAACACCAAGCCCGCCTGCGACTGCAACGCCACCGAAATGCCAAACGCCTGGAACAGCGCCAGCAACAAGGTGCCATAGCGGGTGTACTGCGTGATCTTGCGGCGGCCGGCTTCACCCTCTTTCTTCAGCTGTTCAAGCTGCGGAACCGCAATCGCAGCCAACTGCATGATGATGGAGGCGGAAATATAGGGCATGATGCCCAGCGCAAATATGGTAAATCGCGACAAGGCGCCACCCGAGAACATGTTGAACATGCCGAGAATGCCGCCCTTTTGCGATTTGAACAGATCCGCCAGCACATTCGGATCGATACCCGGAACCGGGATATGCGCTCCGATCCGGTAGACGATCAATGCAAGCAGCAGGAACCAGAGTCGCTGCCCCAGATCACCGTACTTACTTTTGCTCACAGCCTTGTTCACAGATTACCCTTATTCAGCGATGCTGCCGCCAGCCGCTTCAACTGCAGCTCGTGCACCCTTGGTCAACAGCAGGCCTTGCAACTTCACCGCACGCTGAATCTCGCCCGACAACACAACCTTGGCAGTTAAAGCGGACGCCGGAACCATACCCGCCTGTTTCAACGCCAGAAGATCAATGGTGTCAACCGGCAGCTTTTGCAGGTCGGACAAACGCACTTGCGCAGTGTCATCTCGCGTCAAAGATACGAAGCCACGCTTCGGCAGGCGGCGCTGCAGCGGCATCTGCCCCCCCTCGAAACCGACCTTATGAAAACCGCCGGAACGAGATTTCTGCCCCTTATGACCGCGACCAGCCGTCTTGCCCAGACCGGAACCGATGCCACGACCCACGCGACGCTTGGCATGTTTGGAACCAGCAGCAGGTTTAATTTGATTGAGTTGCATTTACGCCTCGCACTTGACCAGGTAATACACTTTATTAATCATGCCACGCACTGCCGGAGTATCTTCCACTTCGACGGTATGGTGCATGCGACGCAGGCCCAAACCGCGCACAGTCGCGCGATGGGACTCTTTGGTGCCGATAATGCTTTTCACCAGCGTCACTTTCAATTTCTTGGCTTGCGCCGTTTTAGCTTGTGCCATGGCTTACCCCGTGATTTCTTCTACGCTCTTGCCGCGCTTTGCAGCAATTTCGGCAGGCGAGTTCAACGCCTTCAATCCGTTCAACGTGGCACGCACCACGTTATATGGATTACTGGAACCGATGCATTTAGCCAACACATTACGCACACCGGCCGCTTCGAAAACCGCACGCATGGCGCCGCCCGCGATAATGCCAGTACCCTCGGATGCCGGCTGCATATACACCTTCGCCGCACCGTGACGACCAATCACCGCATGATGCAGAGTACCTTCTTTCAGATTGACCTTGACCAGCTTGCGACGGGACTCTTCCATTGCCTTTTGCACAGCCACCGGCACTTCCTTGGATTTGCCCTTGCCCATGCCGATGCGGCCATCGCCATCACCAACCACCGTCAGCGCAGCGAAGCCCATGATGCGCCCCCCCTTCACCACCTTGGTCACGCGGTTGACATGAATCATCTTTTCGATGAGGCCGTCGCCCTTGTCTTCTTGCTGCTGATTCTTGCCTTGTTGTGCTTTAGCCATGATTCACCCCAGATTAGAACTGCAAGCCATGTTCGCGCGCAGCATCAGCCAGCGCCTTGATGCGACCATGGTACTTGTTGCCGGAACGGTCGAATGCCACCGCCGTCACGCCTGCGCTCTTGGCCTTTTCGGCGATACGTTTGCCAACCACCGCTGCCGCGGCGGCATTGCCGCCATTGCCGACACTCTTGCGCACTTCGGCTTCCAGCGTAGATGCGCTTGCCAGCACCCTGCCCCCATCGGCGGAGATCACTTGTGCATAGATATGCAAATTGGTGCGATGGATCGCCAGCCGGACGGTCTTTTGTTCAGCGATTCTTGCACGGGTTTTGCGTGCTCTGCGCTGACGCGCTTCATTCTTGTTCAACATATCAACCTCGATTATTTCTTCTTGGTTTCTTTCAGGATCACCACTTCGTCGGAATAACGCACACCTTTGCCCTTGTAAGGCTCAGGTTCGCGATATGCCCGAATCTCGGCGGCAACTTGTCCGACTTGCTGCTTGTCCGGACCTGTCAACACGATCTCGGTCTGGCTTGGCGTTGCAACTTTCACACCCTTTGGCATCTTGTGCACCACAGGATGCGAATAACCCAGCGTCAGATTAACCGAATCACCGGCGGCCTGCGCACGGTAACCAACGCCAACCAGCGTCAATTTGCGCTCAAAGCCTTTGCTGACGCCAACCACCATATTCGCCAACAAAGCACGAATTGTCCCGGACTGAGCATCAGCTTGCGCAGATTCATTGGTAGCCTTGCACAGCAGGACATCGCCCTGGCACTCGACAGCAACATCACCCTTCAATACTTGCGTCAGTGTGCCAAGCGGCCCCTTGACAGAAATTTTATCGGCTGCCACCGTCACTTCAACGCCAGCGGGAACAGCGATAGGATTTTTAGCGACTCTAGACATGCTTACCCCTTACGCGACAATGCACAGGACTTCGCCGCCAATACCATTGGCACGTGCCTTGCGGTCTGTCATCAGACCCTTTGAGGTGGAAACGATAGCGATACCCAAGCCATTCATCACACGCGGAATGTCCTCGCTACCCTTATATACACGCAATCCCGGACGACTCACTCTCTGGATCTTTTCGATCACCGGACGATCGGCGTAATACTTAAGGCCGATTTCCAGCATGGGCTTGCCATCGTTAGTCACAACCTTGAAACCGTCAACATAACCTTCGTCCTGCAACACCTTGGCGATGGCCGCCTTGATCTTGGAGGAAGGCATCGACACCGTTACTTTTTCCGCCATTTGCGCGTTACGAATACGCGTCAACATATCGGAGATAGGATCACTCATGCTCATAAATTCACCCTTACCAGCTTGCCTTGACTACACCAGGGATTTCGCCGCGCATCGCGTACTCACGCAACTTGGTACGACCCAATCCGAACTTACGGAACGTGCCCCGCGGACGACCGGTCAGCGCACAACGGTTACGCAGACGCACCGGGCTGGAATTGCGCGGCAACGCTTGCAATTTTTGACGCGCAGCAAAGCGCTCTTCTTCGCTTAGCGACATATTGGTCGCAATCGCATTCAGTTCAGCGCGCTTGGCAGCAAATTTCTTTACTGCGTCACGACGCTTCTGCTCGCGGTTAATCAATGCAGTCTTAGCCATATCACCCTCAGTTCTTCAATGGGAATTTGAAAGCCAACAGAAGCGCTTTGGCCTCCTCGTCGGTCTTCGCTGTAGTCGTGATCGTGATGTTCATGCCACGCAATGCATCGATCTTGTCGTACTCGATTTCCGGGAAAATGATCTGCTCTTTGACGCCCATATTGTAGTTGCCACGGCCATCAAAGGATTTTCCGGAAATACCGCGGAAGTCGCGAATACGCGGAATAGCAATTGTCACCAGACGATCCAGGAATTCAAACATGCGGTCGCGGCGCAACGTTACTTTGCAGCCAACCGGATAGTTCTCGCGAATCTTGAAGCCAGCAATGGACTTCTTCGACTTGGTCACCACCGGCTTCTGACCGGCGATTTTCTGCATATCGCTGACCGCGTGATCCATCACCTTCTTGTCAGCCACCGCCTCACCAACCCCCATGTTAAGGGTGATCTTCTCGATGCGCGGCACTTCCATGACGGATTTGTAGCCAAACTGCTTCATCAGCTGCGGCGCCACCGTCTTCTTGTAGTAGTCGTTTAAACGAGCCATGCTCTTACCCCTTACGCAATCACTTCGCCACTGGACTTGAACACTCGCACTTTGCGACCGTCTTCCAGCTGCTTAACGCCCACACGATCCGCCTTTTTGGTAGTCGCGTTGTAGATCGCGATATTGGAAATGTGAATCGGCTTCTCCATTTCCACGATACCGCCCGTCGTACCCTTCACCGGATTCGGCTTCTGGTGCTTTTTAACCTTGTTAATACCACTCACCAGGACATGATCGTTATCCAGCACGCTCAACACGCTGCCGCGACTGCCCTTATCTTTACCGGTGATGACGATCACATCGTCATTTTTTTTGATCTTGCGCATGATTTTTCCTCGACTGCCGATTACAGCACTTCCGGTGCCAGAGAGACGATCTTCATGAACTTCTCGTTACGCAGTTCACGAGTCACCGGTCCAAAAATGCGAGTACCGATGGGCTCCAGCTTGTTATTCAGCAAAACAGCCGCATTGCCGTCGAATTTGATCAATGATCCATCCGAACGGCGCACACCCTTGGCAGTACGCACCACCACAGCGCTATAAACCTCGCCTTTTTTAACGCGGGAACGCGGAGCCGCATCACGGATGCTGACCTTGATCACATCACCGACGCCAGCATAACGACGCTTTGAGCCACCAAGCACCTTAATGCACATGACAGAGCGTGCGCCGGTATTGTCGGCCACATTTAAAACAGACTGCATTTGTATCATTTTTCAATCTCCAACTTTGTCCGCCTGCGGCGGCTAGTTTTGGAACCCGTTCGGGTTAGGCCGCCGCAAGCGACGGTGAAACGAAGCCGCGCATTCTATTCAAACTTGCCTAAATGCACAAGCTTTAATTATCGAATTAAATCTCGTTAGCCTTTTCCAGCAACTTGGAAACGCGCCAAGTCTTGGTTTTTGACATTGGGCGGGTTTCCTCTATGGTAACCACGTCCCCTTGATTGAACTCATTCTTTTCATCGTGCGCATGGTATTTCTTGGAAACGCGCACCACCTTGCCCAGCACCGGATGCTTGACCTTGCGCTCTACCAGCACGGTGACCGTCTTGTCCATCTTGTTGCTGACAACAGTCCCGGTCAATTCACGCTTCAGATTCGTTGCACTCATTGCTGCACACCCTTCTCTGTCAATATCGTTTTCACACGTGCGATGTTGCGGCGAACCTTGGTCAATTGGCTGGTATTGCTCAATTGCTGTGTAGCCACCTGCATGCGCAAGCCGAATTGCTCCTTGTTCAGGGACAGCAGCTCCTGCTGCAAATCGGCCACCGACTTGGTCTTAAGTTCACTTGCCTTCATGATCACGCCCCCACCTGTCTAACCACGAATGTGGTGGCAATTGGCAGCTTGGCAGAAGCCAACTGGAAAGCCTCGCGCGCCAACACCTCATCCACACCATCCATCTCGTACAGCATCTTGCCTGGCTGTATTTCGGCAACGTAGTACTCCGGACTGCCCTTACCATTACCCATACGCACTTCGGCTGGCTTCTTGGAAATCGGCTTGTCCGGGAAAATACGAATCCAGATACGCCCACCGCGCTTGATGTGACGAGTCATGGCGCGGCGAGCCGCCTCGATCTGTCGAGCAGTGAGCCGTCCTCGACCAACGGCCTTCAGACCGAATTCGCCGAAACTGACCTTGTTGCCGCGAGTCGCGACGCCGGTGTTACGGCCCTTCTGCTCCTTGCGGTATTTTCTTCTAGCTGGCTGTAGCATGTTTTGCCCCCGACTTTCTTACTTTCTTTTCCGGCTCTGCAACGACCGGAGCCGCAACTTCCTGCTGCCCAGCCAGATGATCACCCTTGTAAACCCAAACCTTGACCCCAATCAGGCCATAGGTAGTCAATGCCTCTGATGTGCCATAGTCGATATCGGCACGCAGTGTATGCAACGGCACTCTGCCTTCGCGATACCACTCGGTACGCGCGATCTCGATACCGTTCAAACGGCCGGAACTCATGATCTTGATACCCTGCGCACCCAGACGCATCGCGTTTTGCATCGCACGCTTCATAGCGCGGCGGAACATGATGCGTTTCTCGAGTTGCTGGGTAATGGAGTCAGCAATCAACTGCGCATCCACTTCCGGCTTACGCACCTCTTCGATATTCAAACCGACATCAGGCAAACCCATGCGCTTCTTCAACTCATTGCGCAACACCTCGATGTCCTCACCTTTTTTGCCGATCACCACACCCGGACGGGCAGTGTAAATAGTGATTTTGGCGTTCTTTGCGGGCCGTTCGATGACAATCTTGGAAACCCCGGCACCGGCCAGTTTTTTCTTCAAATAGTCACGCACTTCGATATCCTTCAGCAGCAATTCGGAGAAGTGCTTGCTATTGGAATACCACTTGGAGCTCCAGTTCTTCTGAACACTCAGACGGAACCCGATTGGATGAATTTTCTGACCCATGCTTTAGCTCCCGACTGTGATCGTAATGTGGCAGGTTTGCTTCTCAATGCCAGTTCCGCGCCCTTTGGCTCGCGGAATCATGCGCTTCAGAGAAGTACCCTTGTCCACATAGATGGTGGTGACCTTCAACTCGTCGATGTCTGCGCCGTCATTGTGCTCAGCATTGGCAATCGCGGAATCAAGTGCCTTCTTGATGATGCCACCGCCTTTTTTCGGGCTGAACGCCAGAATATTCAAGGCTTGCGCGACCGGCAGACCGCGAATCTGGTCAGCGACCAGGCGGGCCTTCTGTGCCGACAGGCGAACACCACGGATGACTGCTTTTGTACTCATCATGTCTCCTTATTTCTTGGCGACTGCTTTTTTATCGGCAGCGTGACCTTTGAAAGTGCGGGTCAAGGAAAATTCGCCAAGCTTGTGGCCGACCATGTTCTCGGAAACATACACCGGAACATGCTGCTTGCCGTTGTGCACGGCAATCGTCAAACCGACGAACTCAGGCAGCACTGTGGAACGGCGCGACCACGTCTTGATTGGACGCTTGTCGTTGGTTGTACGCACCGCCTCCACTTTCTTCATCAGATGCAGATCGACGAACGGGCCTTTTTTAACTGAACGTGCCATATCTATTACCCCTTAAACCTGAAAGCGACGGCGCACGATCATGCCGCTAGTCCGCTTGTTACGACGCGTACGGAAGCCCTTGGCTGGTACACCCCACGGGCTGACCGGATGACGACCCGCTGCAGTTTTGCCCTCGCCACCACCGTGCGGGTGATCAACCGGGTTCATGGCCACACCGCGCACTGTCGGACGAATGCCGCGCCAGCGATTTGCACCTGCCTTGCCGATAGAACGCAGGGAATGCTCGCCGTTGCCCACCTCACCGATGGTGGCGCGGCAATCGACATGCACCTTGCGGATTTCGCCGGAACGCAAACGCAGCTGGGCATAGCTACCCTCACGCGCCAGCAACTGTACGGAAGCCCCCGCTGAACGGGCCAATTGAGCACCTTTGCTGGGCAACATCTCGATCGCATGAATAGTCGAACCGACCGGAATGTTCCGCAAAGGCAACGCATTGCCAGCCTTGATCGGCGCTTCCGGACCGCTCATCAACTGAGCCCCTGCGAAAATCCCCTTGGGAGCGATGATGTAACGGCGCTCGCCGTCTGCATATACCAGCAATGCCAAGTGCGCACTACGGTTCGGATCGTATTCCAGACGCTCGACTTTTGCCGGGATTCCATCCTTGTCGCGCTTGAAATCCACCAGGCGATAATGCTTCTTGTGTCCGCCACCCATGTGACGCGTGGTGATGTGGCCATTATGGTTGCGCCCAGCGGTCCTGGTCTTCTTTTCCAGCAACGACGCTTCAGGCTTGCCCTTGTGCAATTCCGGTGTCACCACGCGCACAACTGCACGAGTTCCCGGAGATGTCGGTTTGAGTTTGATCAATGCCATGTTTTACCCCTGCTCGCTTGCAGCAAAGTTGATTTCCTGACCGGCTGCCAGACTCACGTAGGCCTTCTTCCAGTCCTGACGACGACCGACGTAGCGGCCGAAACGCTTTTGCTTGCCCTTTACGTTGGCAATCTGGACGCTGTCAACCGTAACGTTGAACAGCTTTTCGACCGCCGCCTTGACTTCCGGCTTGGTAGCATCGGAGGCCACACGGAAAATCACCTGCTCATTCTTCTCCGCAACAAAAGTCGCCTTTTCGGAGATTTGTGGCGCCAACAGGATATTCAGCAAACGCTCTTCATTGATTTTTTGTGCGCTCATGCCAGCATCTCCTCGATTTTTGCGATCGCCCCACGTGTCACCAAAACCTTGGGGAAACGCACCAGACTGACGGGATCGGCCTGATGCGCCTCAACCACCAGCACGTTTGGCAGGTTGCGCGACGACAGATACAGATTTTCATCCATGCTGTCAGTGATAATCAGGACGCGATCCAAGCCCATAGCCTTGATCTTTTGCGCCAGCAATTTCGTCTTGGGAGCCTCCACCGACAAAGCATCAACCACGCTCAAGCGACCATCGCGCACCAGTTGCGAGTAGATGGAGGCCAGACCCGCGCGGTACATCTTGCGATTGATCTTCTGGGTGTAGTTTTGATCCGGGCTGTTCGGGAAAATCTTTCCGCCCCCACGCCACAACGGGCTGGACGCCATACCCGCACGCGCACGGCCGGTACCCTTTTGGGCGAATGGCTTGCGCGTGGATTTGGCGATCTCGCTACGGCCTTTTTGCTTGCTGTTGGCAGAACGGGCGTTGGCCTGATAGGCCGTAACCAGTTGGTGCACCAGCGTTTCGTTATATTCACGCCCGAACAAATCGTCGGACGCGTTCACGCTTGCCGCCGCCTTGCCGTTTTCGCTAATGACTTTCAATTCCATTATGCACCTGCCTTCACTGCCGGACGCACGACAACATCGCCGCCAGGAGCACCTGGAACAGCGCCCATCACCAGCAACAACTGGCGCTCGGCATCGATACGAACAATTTTGAGATTCTGTACGGTGCGCTGCACGTCACCCAGGTGGCCGGTCATGCGCTTGCCGGGGAACACGCGGCCCGGATCCTGCGCCATACCGATGGAGCCCGGTACGTTGTGCGACTTGGAGTTACCGTGTGTGGCGCGACCCGATTTGAAATGATAACGCTTGATGGTACCTGCATAGCCCTTACCGATCGTCACGCCCGTCACATCGACCTTCTGGCCAACCTGAAACAGGTCCACGCCGACTTTGCCACCGACCGTGAGGTTGGCAAGCTGCTCTGGCGTAGCGGTGAATTCCTTCAGCACGCTACCGGCTTCGACACCGGCTTTGGCGAAATGCCCCGCAGCGGCCTTGGTCACACGACTGGCGCGGCGCGTACCGTACGCGACCTGCACTGCACTGTAACCATCCGTGGGAGCGGTTTTGATCTGGGTGACACGATTATTGGACACGTCCAGCACAGTTACCGGCAACGACGTACCGTCGTCGGTAAAGATGCGGGTCATGCCAATCTTGCGACCGACAAGTCCTAAGCTCATTTTATTTCCTTTTATTAAGGGGCTGACTTCAATTGGTCAGCCGATCCGTACTGCATAACTACTTAAACTGCCAACACTGCAAAAACTGTTACTGCAACTTGATCTCCACATCGACACCAGCCGGAAGGTCCAGCTTCATCAGCGCATCGACAGTCTTGTCTGTCGGATCGACGATGTCCATCAAACGCAGGTGGGTGCGAATCTCGAACTGATCGCGCGAAGTCTTGTTCACATGCGGAGAACGCAACACATCGAAACGCTCGATCTTGGTGGGCAGTGGAACCGGCCCCTTGACCACAGCGCCTGTGCGCTTAGCCGTATCCACGATTTGCAACGCGGACTGGTCGATCAAACGGTAATCGAACGCCTTGAGGCGAATGCGAATTTTTTGACTTTGCATAATCTTCTCTTGCATCTACGCGGCATAGCCGCTGGTTTAAAGAACGAAAACGCGCGGCGCAAGCCGCGCGAGGGGGCGCATTGTATTCTTACTCGATGATCTTGGCAACCACACCAGCGCCGACGGTACGACCGCCTTCGCGGATCGCGAAGCGCAGGCCTTCTTCCATCGCGATCGGGTTGATCAGATTCACCGTGATGCTGACGTTGTCCCCA
>MLJW01000178.1_pt1 | contig 53822 bp, 46 predicted proteins | sample 888231 | NCBI WGS metagenome assembly MLJW01 (sample SAMN05788063, study PRJNA343431) | mine drainage metagenome | isolation source: sample collected from the inflow into an acid mine drainage treatment plant... | place: Germany: Lusatia, lignite mining district
AAGCTGTTCGAATGGGATCCCTACACGCTGCCGATCATCGCCGAAAAGGCGGGTATCGCGAAGTTTGTGGACCTTATTTCGGGCATTTCGGTCCGCGAGGATACCGACGATGCGACCGGGATGACGCAGAAGATCGTGTCGGACTGGCGCTCGGCACCGAAGGGCAATGACCTGAAGCCTGAGGTGATCCTTGTCGATCCGGAAACCGGAGAGCCGGTGCGTAACGAGGCCGGCAACCCGATCACCTACCCGATGTCGGTCGACGCGGTTCTGTCGATCGAAGATCGGCAAGAGCTGAAGGCTGGTGACGTTGTGGCGCGTATCCCGCGCGAAGGTGCCAAGACCAAGGACATCACCGGGGGCCTTCCCCGAGTGGCAGAATTGTTCGAAGCGCGTCGCCCGAAAGATCACGCGATCATCGCGGAACACGATGGTTATGTGCGCTTTGGTAAAGACTACAAGAACAAGCGCCGCATCACGATTGAGCCGACGGACGACACCTTTAACTCGGTCGAATACATGGTGCCGAAGGGCAAGCACATTCCGGTTCAGGAAGGTGATTTTGTCCAGAAGGGCGATTACATCATGGACGGCAACCCGGCACCGCACGACATCTTGCGGATCATGGGGGTCGAGGCGCTTGCCAACTACATGATCGACGAGGTGCAAGACGTCTACCGCCTGCAAGGCGTGAAGATCAACGACAAGCACATCGAGGTCATCGTGCGCCAGATGCTGCGCCGCGTCGAGATCAAGGATCCGGGCGAAAGCGATTACATCACCGGGGAACAGGTCGAGCGTTCCGAAGTGCTGCAGACCAATGCCACGCTCAGCGAGAAGAACAAGATTCCCGCGACGTACAACAACATCCTGCTCGGCATCACCAAGGCCAGCCTGTCCACCGACAGCTTCATTTCTGCCGCCTCCTTCCAGGAAACGACCCGCGTCCTCACCGAGGCTGCCATCATGGGCAAGCGCGACGAATTGCGCGGCCTGAAGGAGAACGTCATCGTCGGCCGCCTCATTCCCGCTGGCTCGGGCATGGCGTTCCACCAGGCGCGCAAGGCCAAGGAAGTGCTCGATCACGCCGAGCGCACCGCCCAGGCCGCGGCGGAGCTGCAAGCCCTCGAGGACAGCGGCTCGGCACAAACCGGCGAGGAATCCAACCTCTAACCCAGGCACCGACAAGCGCACCGCGATGCACGAAAAGATGCGCCGGTTTCCTTTTCAAGATATACTTATCGATTCCAGACGCGGGGTGGAGCAGCCTGGTAGCTCGTCGGGCTCATAACCCGAAGGTCGCAAGTTCAAATCTTGCCCCCGCAACCAACGCCATTTGACAAGCGCCGGCCAGTCCGGCGCTTGTCATTTCTGCGACGAGTTCGTCTCCTTCCGGGACCAGCCTGATTTCGCCGACGATCTCGCGGACGGCCTCGCGCATCGCCGCGACATCGTCAGCTCCTTCAAGACCCTTGACGAGCCTGGCAAAAGTCTCCTTCAGGCGCGGGATCGTTTCGGTCGGCGTGAACCGTTCGATCTCCTGCAAGCGCTCCTGAGCCTCCAGCAGCTTCGCTTCGGCTTCCTCAAGCGCTCTACGCGTGCTAGGCGTCACGATGCCTTGGCGGATTGCATTCACGATGTTGTCCACCTCGAGCCTGGCCTTGGCCTCCGCCTTTCGCGCTGCTGCAGGATCAGGCTGAGACGCTTTCAGCAGCGTCGTGACCTCATCCTCGAACACCCGATAGGCCTCATCGGACAAAAGATCCCTTTTGATCCCCGCGAGCAGGCGGTCCTCGACCACAGCCCTTTTCACCTTCAGCGTGTTCGAACAAACTGCGTCGCCCCGATCCTTGTGGGTCGCGCAGCCGTAACGCGTACGATCGACGATCACATAGGCGCCACCACAGCATCCGCAGCGCAGCAGGCCCGAGAAAAGGTATTTGGAGATGCCGCCCCCTCCCCGGGTCTTGCTCCCCCCGTCGCGCTGCTGTGACGTCCTTGCCCGAATCGCTCTGGTTCGAGCTTGAGCGGCTTCCCACAGGTGCTCGTCGAGGATGCGGAGTTCAGGTGCTTCTTTGATCACCCACTCGCTCCGAGGTCGCGCGGCGGGGATCCGGCGCCCCGTCGTCGGATGCTTGCTCCATTTGGTTCGATTCCAGATCAGCGTTCCCACGTAGATCTCGTTGCCGAGGATCCCGGTTCCCTTCGCGTCAGGGTACAGTGCCGTAGCTACCCACGTCCCCCCTCTTGGCGAAGGCACCCCGAGTCTGTTGAGCTGATCCACGATCGCTCGCGGTGTATTGCCCTCGACGTAGCGCTGAAAAATCCAGCGCACCCACTGGGCCTCCTGCTCGTTCACGACGCGTCGCTGCCCCTGGCCGTCCGGCACAGAGTCGTAGCCATACGGGAGCCCGCCCGTGCTGTAGCCATCAAGCGCTTGGCCGGTCATGCCGCGATGTGTCTTCTCCGCGAGATCATCAAGGTACAACTCGTTCATCAGAGCTCGAAAGCCCGTGTCCAATTTCGATCCCTGCCGCGCCGTGTCGACGCCGTCCGACACGCCGATCAGCCGAACACCGTGATGCATGAACAGGCGGACGGCCCTCGTGGCCTCCAGGTTGTCGCGCGACAACCGAGAGAAGTCATCAACCAGCAGAACGTCGATGAGTCCCGCGTCAACCGCGGCCAATAGCGCCTGGTATCCCGGCCTGTCAGACCTTGCGCCGCTCAGCGCCTGGTCCTGAAAGACCTTCGGTGGGGGCCATCCCCTCTGGGCGCAGCAGGCTTCGATATTTCGGAGTTGATCGCGTATCGACGCCTCTCGTTGCGCGTCGGACGAATAGCGTGCATAGGCAGCGGTTCGGATCATCATGATGGAGGCAAGAGTACGGCTTCGGGAAGTTTGGCGGAAGTACCCGCATTGAACAGTTCAAACGGACATCTTCGGCGACCTGGCCGGGGTGCAATGCGTGCGTACGGCTTCGGCCGCGAGGACTCTCAAGATCGCTAGGTGCGCGGAACTGAGCCGGCAGCCGGCCTGGCCGGGTTCGCGGGCCTGCTGGGTTTCAGACTGGGTCGGCGCCAGGCCGGGAAGCGTTTTGAGGGGGGTGGCGATGGTATCCATCACCCCCACAGGTCAGCGCCCAAAACAATTTCGCGTCAACGCGAATGCGCAACTTCCGCACCCCACTCTCCACGTAGGCGGGTCAAAAAGGGAGCGCAGCCAACCGAGAGCGTCTGCCGGCTGGCGCCGCAACCTTGGGTCCGGAAAGAGGAAAGAAAGTGCCAAAGCCAGTGGGCCTTGACGTGCGACTCGGAAGGAAGAAGGCCCCGACACGCATGTGTCGGGGCTTCTCGTTACTCGCTCCGTGGTTACCAGCCACGAGGAAAACGCATGACATGTCCGGGTGCCAGCACGGACGCCCGCGTACAGGTGCCAACCTGCGCGACGGGAAAAACCTGCAAGCAGTCGAGTGCCACCTCGACCACACTCCAACCAAATGTGCCGCCCCCGACTTTCGACCGCCACGAACTTCGCCAGATGATTTTTCAGCTCGTGTGGCTGGCCGGCATCCAGTGCTTCCGCGCTGGGTGCTGGCCCCTACTCATCGAGTCTCCCCCGCTTCCTGGACTGCCTCGCGTTGCCAACGCGACCAGGTTCAGCGGTTCCCACCTTCTCTCATGAACTACTGCGTTGGATTTGCCGCCGCGCTATGGATACCGAGGTTGGCCCTGAGGGTCTACCGCTTTCGCGTTTCGAGGGGACGAGATTCCAAAGCTCCCCTTTACCGCCCGGTTCCGTGATCACGCTATCTGACTAACCCGCCTGCGGCGGGCAACGACGCACCAACTCTGCGCAGCACCCTGCTTGGGTGCGGTTAGACGCTTCAGCTATGCAGTGGCCCCCGGTTTCCCGAGGTGCCGGCCCGGTCAGATTTCTCCGCCAAGCCCGACGCGATTTCGCGCGCCATGACAGTCCTGCGTCCGCAGCACACGTCGCACCCTTTCGGTATGCCCCGTGGGCGAGGTCCCAACCTCGCATTCGTTCATGAGCAGGAGCCGCGCGCATTTCCTCGCGCGTTCCGTGCCGGTGTCGCCCAATCCCTTGTGGGTGTGTGGATTGAGTCGAACGGAGCATTGCAGCCCCGAGCGCTCGTCGTAACTGCACGAGCGGAGTTACCCGCATGCAGCTTCGGCGGCAACCTTCTGGCTTGGCGAGCCAGAAGGCGTTGAAGTGTTTGCTTGCTCGGGTTGGCAGCCCGCCTCAGCGCACGGGTATGTGCTGGGGCGGGCTGCCAAGCCCGGCGGCTGTCTTGCGTGGGCGCGATCTAGGGCCGCGCCGGTGATGCCTGCATCTCGCACACGCGAGCGGACGGTCCACACGATCCACAGTGAGCCCACGTCATTTGCCCCCTGGGAATTTCCGCATCCCATGGAATCTCCCTCTAGTGTGGTCACGGCACGCCGTGACGAAATCCTGCACGCGCGCTGACTGTCGGTCTGGAGCCAACCACAAGGGAGCCCCCCATGTTGATCCAGACCTACGACACCATCCGGACCATGCAGCTGATTCAGCTAGCAGTGTCGCGCGGCTTTCATCGCTGGACCGGTGGGGTTGTGCGCTACGACCGCGCCGAAAAACTGGCCGAGAAGTTCACCGACATCTACGGGGTCAACCCCGACCGCGCGCACGACATGCGCCTGCGCCGTGCGGGTGCCGCGCGCTCCCGCCTAGTGTTCCTTCCTGATTCGGCGCTGTTGTCCTTCGTCTGGTGGCTGTTGGTCAGCGAGGGCGCGGGTCCGGTGGTCGAGGGCGAGCAGCTGCGCGATGCCACTGACCGGCGCAACCGCATCATGCTTCGCGACTGGGAGCTGTTGCGCGCGCCGAGGCGCCAGACCCACGAGGCGGTCGCCTGGACCTGGCGCCTTCCGGAGAAGGAATTCCAGGCCCGCTTAGCGCTTGCTTGCGCGGTTGCCACACATGAAAGCGCCAAGCAGGCCCAGGCGCTCATCGATGCGATGCGGTCCTGGCCCGGATTTCACGGCATTGCCCAGCAGCGGCGTGAGATCCAAGATGCGATGGTGGGCGCCCGGCGCAAGGTCGGCCGCGGCGATGCCCTGGCTCTGCCCCCGCACCCACCGTGGCCGCGGCTGCTCGAAATGCGCAGGCACGGCACGTCTCTCCCGATCGCGGTGGAAAGGATGCGCCAGCAAGTGCGCACGGGTGACACGCAATGACTCAGGTCGCAGGCAAGACATATGGTTCTCAAACGGGGATTGCCCGAGGCACCGCGACCGTGCCCGTGGATCAGGAGGGGGTATGCGTGCATGGGTTGGTCTTGAAAGCGGCTTTTGCGCCTCGATCGATTTATTTTTGATGCGCATTCTGTTGTGAGCATCGCAATCCACTGACCATTCCCATGCCCACGACACCGATCACCACTACCCAGGCTTCTGGGACCGCCACGCACACGACATCATCCGCGCCGACCTCGGGACAGGTGGTAGAAGCTGCAACCAAGGCAACCTCGCCCGCCTTGGTGCCGTTCACGACTCGCGCGCAGCAGCTGGCCGAGCATCTGGCCACATCAGGGCTCGCGCCCGAAGATTGCCCAGGGTGGGAATGCATTAGCTCGGCGGACGCCGCGCGCCTGCTCGGCCGCGATGGCGGGGTAACCGGCAACTGCATCCGAATCCCCTACTGCCACCTCAACGGCGAGCCGCTGCTGGTGAACGAGCTGCCGTTTAGCCGTGTACGCCTGCTGTCGCAGCGGGACCAGCAGGCCCTTGAAGCCAAATATCTGTCGCCCGGATCCTCGGGCGCGCATGTCTTCATCCCGCATGGCTTTCTAGCTCTGCTTGACGCCGTGACCCCCGACACCCCGGCCGTGCTTGTGGTGACAGAAGGTGAGAAAAAGGCTGCAGCAGCGGTCAAGGCCGGGGTGCTCTGTTTGGGCGTTCCCGGGGTGCGGATGGGTATCTCGAATGGATTGCTCGTGCCCGAGCTCGCGGCCATGGTCGAGCAGTACAAGACCCAGGCCGGCCAGGACGCACGCGTGGTGGTGATCTACGACTCGGAAGGGGCGTTGCTGGACCCCGAAGTCGCCGTGCCGGACGGCAAACACGCCGGGACGGTACAGGTGCGGGGCGCAGCGCGCGCGACTGCACATCGTGAAGTCACGCAGGCAGGCCTCGACCTCGTCGCGGCAATGCGAAGTGCCGGGCTGCCTGCGGCATATGCCGCAGGCCCCGGAGGCGAGGGCGGCGCGAAGGTTGGTCTCGATGACCTTTACGTGCAGCAAGGCGCGGCCGCCGTGCGCGGACTCGTACAGGAGGCGGCAACCCACTGCACCAGCGCCGAGGACGAAGCCGAGGCTGAGATCGCTGCCATGCTGGCCGATCTGCCATTCGTGCCGCTGGGCACCGCGCCTGACGGGAGCACGCTGCATTTACGCATGCGGGCAACCGGGGACATTGTGACCCTGCCGACTCGCGATCTCACACTGGCGAGGCTTACCGCGCTCTTTGGTTCCAGCTGGGTCGAAAGTCGGTTCGTGGACTTCAACGAACAAGACAATCGCGTGTTCCGCGGGCTTGAGGCCGGGCTGTTTTTCGGGGGACTGTGCCAGCGCTGCGGTATCTGGTCGGAAGACCGGCGCAGGGGCCCAGGCGCGTGGCGTGACGCTGACGGCACGGTGCTGCTTAACGCCCAGGAAGGCCTGATTGACGCCGCGACGGGCACGGCCTTGTCGCAAGACGAGCGCGTTCGAAATGGTGTGCTCTACGACGTGGTGCGCAAGTCGGACAGGGTGGGCATGGCAGTCGCTTCACTGCTACAAGCGCCGGGGCAATCGCCTGCCGATGCCCTGCTGCAACACTTCCAAGCCTGGGGCTACGCCACGACCACTGCGCCCTGTCTGCTCGCGACCTGGACGGCGGTTGCTGCGCTGCTGCCAGCCCTGCCGATTCGACCTCATGTCTGGGTCTATGGCCGTGCAGGATCCGGAAAGACTTCCCTGGCCGCGAGCATCGCTGCTGTGATGGCCGGGGGCTGTATTTCGATCGACGGGGGGCCACGGCGCACACCCCAGCAGGCCTGCGGCAGAGCATCGGCGCGGCGTCCCTGCCGATCATTTTCGATGAGGCTGAAGTTCACTCGTCATCCGACCCGCGGCTCATCGACCGCGCACGTGCCGTCGTGTCGTGGGCACTGTCTCAGGCCCGAGCAGGATACACATCCAGTGGCGATGGTGCCAACACCATCGGATCAAGCCGCGGCACCCCCTCCGGCCGCGCGATGGTGAGCCAGGCCGTGACGTCCTGGTGCTGGCTGTCGATTTCGCCCCCTGAGCTTCAGGAAGCCGATCGGGGTCGCTTGGTGCTGCTTGAAATGGATGTCGCGAAGCGCGTGGGGAGCGCGCCCCCAAGCACCGACGACGCTATGAGCTTGGGTGTCGAGGCGAGGGCGTGGATGCTGCGGCACTTGGCCGCGCTCGAGGCAGCCCTGGCGTGGGTGCGCGAGGACACCCAGGCCGCGGCCCTCGTCGGATCTGGCCGCCTCAGGTCGACATGGGGACTTTTCGTGGCCGCCTGGTGCGTGCTCCGGCATGGCCACGATTGGTGTCAGCATCAGACTGAGGCAATGGAATTGCTGGCTCTTATCCGCGATGAGCAGAGCGACGGCGGGGGCGAAATTGAGTCGATGGCCGCCCGTCTTCTGCGCGACATTTTGACGCTGCGCATCCAAGTCGGCGATGGTGGTGATCGCGTGGAGCGCGCAGTCGGCGAACTGCTAACAGAGGTTGAGCCACCCGCGCGCGGCCAAGTCGACACTGCAGAAAGCCGGGCGTTGCGCGACCACGGCGTGGTGCTTCTCAACCGTCGCCAGTTGTTTGTCGCGGGTGGACTGAGCGTGCTGCGTGATCGCCTGGCGCGCTCCGGCTGGGCTGCAGTGGATGTCGACAAAGTCTTGGGACAACTCCCAGGAGCCGAGCGGGCTGGACAAGGCAAGAGCTGCCAGCACCCGCGCCAGCGCGTGGCTGGTGGGGTGCGCATGTCTGGGGTGGTGCTCCCGTTGCCCGACGATCTGCTACCCGACCCGGGCGGCGAGGGCGCTTGAGCCATCACCCGGATCAAGACGTGCACGCAAGGCTTCAGGCGGGTCTGTTGGAGGGCTTTGCGTGGACTCCCAGCAAATGGACTGCACCACGCAGGCCATTTTGGAACGTCTGTAAGTACTTGATGGAGCGAAACTATTTTGAAGATCTGGCAAATGGCCTGGAGTTCCTCTGCATATACACCAGGTCGCTCTCGTACCCGCACGAGCGCGTACTACCCGCTTGTACACGTGCGTGTGTATGTGTGCTGGGGGTAGTCAGGCCAAGCAGGTCCATCTTGTCTAACTCATTGATTTAGAACACGTTGAAATGACCTTCCCAATGGCCCTTCCATGGCCTGTTTGACCTGAAGTGGTGATTCGCAAGCTACCGCTCCCGACAGCGTGCCCGCGTCGGGGAAGATGAAGAGATCCGCCAGAGGAATACGTAATGCCCCCCAGGAAGTCAACCTACCCGACGCGCCAGCCACACAGTCAGCCGTCCGTGAAAACGCCCGCAAGCCCAGCCTCCGGGCTTGGCCCCAAAGACGTGCCTTCGGCGCTGGAATCTTTGATCAAAGTCGATGGTGTGATTCTTGCCGTGGAAGCCACCGCGCTCACCCCATGGTCGGGCCCGGCAATCCCTGGCGTGTCCCAGCAGTTCGGAACTGGCGAGACGGTGCGCGACTACCTTAAGCGACTGGGATGCACGCTCGATGCCCGACCCAGGGCCCGTATCCTGACCATCGCCCCGGTTGCGGATTGTGGCAACGTGCAAAAGCCCCTGGCATTCGACCTCGATCTTTTCGAAGGAGCCCTGCCAGAGCGCGACGCCCTTGTCCACGGCCTGCACGGCAAGCGGTGGTACGGCCACAACTTGGCATTAGACCTTATGTGGTTGCGCTCCCAGGCCCCCAATCTTGTGCCTGCCGGCCTGGTGGATACCGTGCTGCTCGCAACCGTCTTTCTGCCCCAACTCGTGGCCGTGGTGGACTCCTGGTCGCGCGGGGGCGCGCTGCATCACGCGTACCCGGCCCTCGGCCTCTCATCTCTACCACCGGAGGCGAAGACGTATGCAGCCAACTGGGTCGCAAAAATGCGCGCATCGGCTCGCAAGACTGACGCGAGCGCCGGACGCATTGCGCTTGACCCGCTAGCCCGACTGCTCGCAGGGGTGGACCTGAACAAGAATTACCAGCCTCCACACAACTGGATGCCGCGTATGCTGACCCGGGGCCACCTTGACTACTGCCACGAAGAGGTCGTCCACATTCCAACCATCGCTAGGCGCTTGCTTGGCCTCGCGCCTGACGTCCCCGAAACCGTGCTTCTGGAGCTCCTGGCGACAGCGTCTGGGTCCTCGGCATACGCAAGTGCAACTGCAGCGACCCCGGTGCTGTGCGACATGCAGCGTCGCGGCCTGGGTTTTGACCGCGTGGCTGCAGATGATTACCGCATCGAGCGTCTGACCGAGGCGTACAGGGCGCGCGAGGAGCTGCTTGCACTCGCGCCTGACCTCGCAGCGCATGTGGCCCCGATCACCGACGGCAGCGCGCCGGAGGATGATGAAGCATCCCCGAAAGGCGGGCTGACCAACGGGCTAAAGACTGCGCTTGCCGAGGCGTTGGAACGTGCACATGGCACGCCGGCCCCACGAAGTGAGCGCACTGGGGCTCTCCAGCTTGGGGCAAAGGATCTGCGGCGCGCTTACCCGGGTTCGAAGCTGGTCAATGCCTGGGTCAGCCTGCAGGGCGCACTGCATGCCGCCCAGGCGGCAGACCTGTATTCCAGCGCAGCGCTGCTTGATGGGCGCGTGCATGCGCTCACCACGATTTCTGCGGCAACCCTGCGTACCACTTCGCAGTCACCGAACTCGCAGAATGCACCCCGTGCGAAGGAGTTCCGTGCGCTGTTCCACGCAAAGCCGGGGCACAAAATCGTCGCGTCGGACTTCGCTGCGGTCGAGTTGCGGGTTGCCGCGGCGCTCGGCGCGCGAGCCTACGCCGAGCTGCTCCAATTGCTGCAGCTGCTGTCGGACGTCGGAGTTGGTACCAAGCCCGTTGATGTTTTGGAAAACGTTGCTGTGGGGTGGGCCTTCAGGGATGGCTTCAAGCCTGACCTCAGTAGGATTGACGCAATTTTGGCTGCAGCAAATCGCGATGCGGATGCTCGGCCACCTGCTCATCGGGCCGCGAAGCCTTTTGGTCCCCAGGCTGGTCTGCAGATGTACGCGCAGCACCTCTTCGATGACCTGCACCGCGTTGTGCACGCGCTGGTACGGCGCATGGGCAAGCCGCTCGACACCGAGGGTTCGGACCCGTTACCGCTGCGCGAGGTCTTCCGCCGCAGGCTCGACCCGCACCTGGCGACCGGCATTGCCTTGGCGAACCACGACACCAATGGCATGCCGCCGCTTGACTACCTCGGGAGCTTGCCATCGGCCGAAGTCGACGTGCTCAAGCAGCGGCTCAAGAACGCGCGCCAGTCCGCGAAGGCGGTGAACTTCGGGTTGGCATATAAGGAGGGCCCAGCCGGATTGCATGCATTTGGTGTGGCGTCGTACGGCCTTGCGTGGTCGCTCGACGAGGCCGCTGCTGCTCGTGAGGTCTGGCTTGACCTGTACCCTGAGGTCGAGCTTTGGCAAATTTTCTCTGATGCATCGAAGCTCCGCGATAAAGGCGTGGTCCAGCAGCCTAAAACTTCGGATGGCACCGCAAAATGGGTCAAGGATTACGTCGGTACGACGCTTTCCGGTCGGGCAATTTGCGCGTCAACGATCCAGGCTTCATGCGCCTATCAGGACCAAGGAACTGCGGCCGAGATCGCGCACCTTGCACTGCGCAAACTCCCCATGAAAACGCAAGGCTACCTGGTCGGCTTCGTCCATGATGAATTCGTGCTCGAGGTCCCAGATGGCGAGGTCGCAGAAGCGGTACAAGACCTTGAGGGCGCAATGCGGTCCGCTGGGGACGCTTTGCTGTCGCGCTGGGGCGTGCCGATTGACCTCGAGACCAGCATCAGCGACTGCTGGGCGCAGTAACCGGGATGCTTGCCGGTGTCGCGAGGAACCTCGAGGTTGACCGCCATCGTCGACTTCACCTTTAACCTGGACGCCGGGCGCCTGCAAACTTCGACGCTGCGGCGGCGGGTCAATCAGCGCGACTGGGCGGGCGCCGCGAAGGAATTGCGGCGGTGGGTCTATGGCGGTGGAAGGGTCCTCACGGGCCTTGTCTCGCGCCGAGAAGTCGAGGCCGCTTGGCTGCTCAGCGTGGCGTGATCCAGATGAAATCCATGCTGCGCGGCTTCACCGTCGAGAGCACGTCGCAGGCGGGACCGTATGCACCGCTGGAGGCACAGCGGTGGCGCGCCGCCTTCGACCGGCCAGCGCACGGGTAACGGGGTCCAGGTCCGAAAAAGCCGCCGCGCTTCGGCGTCGGATGAACACCACCGGCGCTATTTGGGAGGCGCCGCGCTCACTGTGCCCTTGCGGGCTTCCGGAAGAAGAGAATTGCTTCGCTATACGTTCCGTGCGAACCAGGCCTGGCATTGAAATCCATCTTCGGTAGCTCGAGGAGCTGAACGCGGTCAAGCTCCAGCCCGATGCCGTACTTCGGTTGGGTTCCAAGCTCCGAGATGGCATCGACCATGTCGAACTTGCGGAGGACTTCGCGCGTTGTCATCGCGTAAAACATGTGCTCTTTGCTTACCACCAGAGCAATCAGGCCACCGGGCTTAAGGACGCGCTTCATTTCTTTAAGCGAGTCGCCAAGGCGCTCAAAGTACGCCGCAGTCGGACGGGCCTTCGGAGATCGCTCGCGTTGAGGTTTCATCCACTCGACGAGGTCAATCACGGCCGGCGGCAGCGGGCGATCCTCTTCGGGCATTGCAAGGATGCTCCCCACGATGCGCGTTTCGGTTTCGTGGACCTCTTCCTCCGTCATCAGGCCCAGCCCGACAAGTGAGGCCGCACGACTTCGCAGGTAGGTCTCGCGACCTGACGCGGCAGGAAGGTACGGCGGCGAGGTGACGACAGCGTTCACGCTGTTAGCCTTCAACGGCAGCTTCGTGCAGTCGCTGACTCTGACCGACACCTCGCCAAGGTTCGGCAGGAAGCCACCTTGCTTGAGCTCGCCCCAGCTGGTGAGCTTCGCGAGCATGTAATGCAATTGGGCGCGGAAGATGCTGTAGAGGGACCGCTTCGCAAACTCCAGAGCAAAGCGGTTGTCGCCTGTCCCCATCCAGCGCAAAACCACCTTTGTGGCGAGCGCATGGCTGTACGATAGTTCCAACAATGCTCTCACGTCGTTATCCGTGTAGTTGTCTATGAGACTGCGGATAAGCGTTGCTTCGTCTTCGATCTCCTTGTGGAGCTCGGAGGTGAGCCGTTTCGGATTGCGCTCGGTCAGGAACGCGGGTAGTTTGTAGCGTGACTGGGCGAAGAGGCCTTCCGACAACGCCGGAGCCTTGGCTGGCAATCGCCCGACAGCGTCGACAAACTTACCGAGGTCCAGATGACCGAGAATGGCCTTGGACTGGGCGATGAACGCTGACAGCGGGTCTATGTCGAACTCAAATGCGTTCATACCCATGAGTGAGGCCTCGACACCCGTAGTGCCGCTTCCGCAGTACGGATCCAGCACTAAGCCCTCGTCATCGGGGCAGGTGTAGTTGATGAGGGAACGTGCCAATCGTGGGAAGAACTTCGCCTTGTACTTGTGGAACCCGTGTGTGAGGTACTCGTTCTTTCGCCGAGAGATGGGTGTGAGAGGAGCGGCGACAGCGGCCTCGATACCCGGCGCACCCAGCTCAAGCAGCCCCTCCAGAGCATGGCCATTCCTGATGGCGTCTCCGAGGTGCCGGTCGTCTTTCGCATAGGCCGTCCACTCAAGGACTTGCGTTTGCGTGGCTGCTACCAGGACACCATTGACATGTGCCCAGGCACGGCCGACAGCAACATACCCAGGAACAGCCTCGCCTTCGCGTAACAGAGCGAAGTCCCAGAATGCCAGCCGACGCAACAGCCTCTTTAGCGTTGCAGCGTCGACATCCACCGAGTACAGCTGTTGGCTCTTGTGGACAAAGGGCAACGCCTTAGCTTTCAGAGCTACCCTGGCCTGCGCGTGAGTCACGGCCCGTGGCTCCTGCGCGGAGAGGCTGGCTAGCTCGAGTAGCGCGAGGTCCTGATCGTCCTTGGACTCAACATCGCGCTTGTAGGATAAAAAGACATGCATCGCGGTGCCGGGCTCTCTGCTACTTATAGTCTGTAGACTTACAGTATACATGATTGAGACACTTTCGGCATGTCCAAGAAGCGACACGCCGACAGCGAAGGTCCTGCTACCGCCCTCCGCCTCCAATTTGCCACGCGCATGCGCGAGGTCCGCTTGGCTCTGGGGTTATCTCAGGAAGCGCTCGCGGATTCGTGCGGACTGCACCGGACCTACATAGGTTCGGTTGAGCGTGGCGAACGAAACATCTCGATCGACAACATCGAGCGTATTGCAGCGAGCCTTGGTGTGGCCCCAAGCAAGCTGCTGGAGGGCTGATGGCAACAAGGCGACGAACAGGCGGCCGTTTTGAAGGCCCGTGCCAGAACTGCGAGCACAAGCCGACTTGCGTCCCCTACGGAGAGCTCGATCTCTACTTGTTCGGGCGCCGAGGGTTTCAGCGTGAACAAGCGCTTACTGCGATGGATGTCGCGCTGGACGGCGTGGTCGCGGCCTTCACGCAATCATTGAGAGCCCTTGAGGCTGCTGGAAGTTTTGAGCGGGCTGACCTCGGTATAGCTCTTGCGGCTCTGGTCGACTTCTGCATAACCGGCGTTTACACCAACGGGCTTGTCAGCGACCAGGCGCAGTTCCGTCAGAACGCCCTCAGCTGCGGCGGGAATCATGCCTTCTTTCCATACACCTGGATGTGTCCGCTTTGCGTCGCTTCCCAGCGTGCAAACGTAGAGGCCTACCTCCCGGGCGCCGAGCGGAAGACGGACAAGGGCGTAACGCGCGACTATCCTCAGGTCCGTTGGCTTGCTAAACCTGGCGGCAGGGCCATTGGCGACCAGGGCATTCAAGTGGTCAAGTCGTTGCTGCGAGCAACGCTCAACGCGTCGGGAAGCAATGCGCGGTTGCGCGACGGTGGAGGCGCGCGGGGCGAGTTCGACCTGACTATTGCGACCGATATGCTCATTGCGTTCATCGAGGTGAAGGCTAAGCCGATGCTTGCCTTTCCGCTTCTTGCTGAGTTGAACCGGCCGATAACTGCTCAAGGCACCCATGTCTGGGAGGCCATTGAGATTGCAGACGTCGAGCGTCTTTACTTGTTCCTGGGTGCCATCAACGACAAGGTTGCGCTCACAAAGCCCACGCCCGGTGAGACAGCCATCTGGCCGCTCAACGATCTCGCAGAGGTGGCGCGACAACCGGAAAATGTCGAAAAGGTATACAGAAATTGGAAGGCACAATGCGAGGCGTATTTCGCTCCGGGGGAGCCAAATCACCTGCGGTGGCATCGCTTCGGCTGCGGCAATTTTGCCCATGTTGAACCTGCCGGCCTCAGAGTCGAGAAGCGCGTAGCCAATACGAAGGAACTGCCCGGCCTTGACCGCACTGACGACATCAAGAAGGGCGCTGCGCAGGTACTGAAGTACTCACGGCTGAAGTTCGACTGCACTCGGCGAGCTTTGCGTGCCGTCCTTCTTGGTAATACCCACGCGCTGTCGCACCACGACGATTATGTTGCCCCAATAATCAACCTGAAGGTTCTCGCTAATGGAGCTGATCCTGCTCGGGCCGAGTGGATTTTCGATGCGATGGTCGGGCTAACCAAGAACACCTTTAATGACCCGGGGTTGGCCGAGGTATTCGCGTTCGAGCGACTTCTTGACGCCGGAACGCCGCTCACGTAGGGGGTGAGCATGACTTAAACCAAACAGCCTCCACGAAAGTCGGGGCGGTTCATGCACGTGGCAAGCAAAGGGTTCGCTCATACAACGTTGAATTTCGTGCCACTGCCCGAGGATTTCGCCTATGTGGACACGGCGTTCAAGGTCATTCCTTCACTGGTGGAGCGGCACTTGTTTGCCCCGTGTCACTTCACCCCTGCGCCAATCATCACGGCCCGTCGCCGCGAACCAGGGAGGCGATTCACGGAGCGAACACAAGTAAACTCTGGCTGACTCCAGCCGATTGCGTACGGATGAATCAATGACCATCGAAGAGATTGCCCAAGGTGTGATCAGGCTGAGGGAAGAAGCGGCCGAAGCGGAGCGTCGGTACAGCCGCGCCCGGGATGTCATGTATAACGCATTGGCGTCACAGCCGGGAGAGACGTACGTCAGCGGCGGCTTCAAGTTCGTCAAGACAACGACCGGCGAAGTACGAACGATGACCAAGCAGAGCGTCATTGAGGCGCTTCAGGCCGCGGAGTTGGCACCCGAGGTTATTCAGGCCATCATCGGCGCCGCCTTGGTCGAAACTGAACGCGGTGGCGGGCTTCGTATCGTCAGGACGCAAGCCTGAGACCAAGCTCCCGGGTTCGCTCGAGGACAGTCCCTCACGGGTCTAGAGCTACGCCTTTGCCGCACGTCGCTTGAGGCTGGCTGAGCGGTACACGAACTACCGTCAACCGGCGTTCGAAGCGCGCCCCCGCAACCAACGTTAATTGACAGACGCCGGCCAGCCCGGCGCTTGTCAATTCTGCGACCAGGTCGCCGCCCTCGGGAACCAGCCGGATCTCTCCGACGATGGCCCGAATCGCCTCTCTGGCCGCCGAGACATCCTCGACCTGCTCCAAACTTGAAACCAGCTCCTGGTGGGCCTCACGAGCGCGTGGGATCACATCCATCGGCTCGAATTGTTCGATCTCCCGCTTGCTCGCCTGCGCGGCTTTTAGCTTCGCCTCCGCATCCTGTAGTGCGCTGAGTGTGGTCGGCGTCACGATGCCTTGCCGAATGGCACTCCTGATGTTCTCGACCTCCTTTTCGGCCCGCGTGATCGCGCGCACGGCATCACGGGGATTGGGCTGAGATTCAGCGAGGATCCGGCGAACCTCCTCCTCGAAGACGCTGAAGGCAGCATCGGACAGAAGATCTCGCTTGATTCCCTCGAGCAGCAACTCCTCGACCCGCTCGCGCGGGACCTTGAGTGCATTCGGACAGGCGGCCGATCCGCGGTCGCGATGCATCGCGCATCCGTAGCGATGCTTGTCCACGATGATGTATGCACCACCGCAGCTCCCGCAGCGCGTCAGGCCGGAGAACAGGTATCGTGGGCCTCGACCGCCACTAACCTTGCCGCCGTTCGCCGCCCGTTGCTCGCTCGTGCGTTCCCGCACCGCACGAATGCGCTCCTCTGCCGCCGACCAGAGTTCATCACTCACGATCTGAAGATCAGGCGCAGCTACGGTGATCCACTCGTCTGCGGGACGAGCTCTCCTACGGCGGCGGCCGGTCGCCGGATCCTTGACCCACTTTGTTCTGTTCCAGACGGGCTTTCCAACATAAATCGGATTGCCCAGGATGAACTGTGAAACAGGGGGCCGTCGTCCAGGAATGACTGGTCCGATGAACCGTGGCAGGTCACTCGAGCTCGACCAATGGGCGACTAAGGTCGATATTTCTTGGTGTGGCTTCGCCTCACCAACAAGCAAAGCCGATCCTATAGTCCAGCTAAATTCCGTAGCCGCTCGATTATAATCGGAGCGCGGCCCTGGCTTGCCGCATCGCCTCGCAAATGGTAGGGAATGGAATCCACGAAACCCTTATCGCTGAGCAGCCCGTCGAATTCCTCTCTGATGTAATCGAGCAGATCCGGCTCGGCTTTAGAGACTTCTTCGCCCAATTCTGGCCGACCATCAACCACATTTATGATGTCCTCGATATCATGGCTCCCGCCATAATCCCCGGCACCTCGATCATAAAAGGCCTCTAACTTTGTGGCCAAAAAATATGGCGGGTCTACAACCCGAATGTCAAGGCCGCAAGGCAAATTAACACGCCTTGCCGTAGAAAGCACCTGCGGGTACCACCGGTTTACTGAATGACCAAGAACATCTTTCGTCGGCGGCATAATATCAAGCTTCAACCCGCCTCGAACCCATCGGCAATAATGATCCGCTTCTTCCATTGGCTGGCTAAAGCCGAGACCTTCGAGGTAAGTCGCAATCTCCCTGTATTTCATAAAGGTAGCCACCTCCGCGATCAAATCGACGTCGACCGTCGCCCGAACTGGCGCGCTAGCAGCGTCCGAGATTAAGAGGCCAACCGCACACCCCCCAACTAGAACAAGTTGATGACGGAGATCTCCAAGGGCACCCACGGCAGTCTCGAGTACAGAAATATTTGGATCATTTGCATTCAACGGATCATCCCTTCCAATATCTTGCTAGCCATTTCTCGCTCCCTGGCTGCGCCTGCGCGTATTGCGTCAAACAAAGCCAGAGCATCGTAGAGCCTTACGTCACTCCTACTCGCGCCGGGCACACACGGATGCAATGGAGCTATGCTTGGCCCGTATGCATCACCCGAAGCGTCTGGCCAGACCATGGGCATCCCGCTTCCTTGATCGAAATATTCTGCGAGCGAAGGCCCGAAGGTTGAGGTCGCCAGCCCCCTCGAAATGGGGCCCAACACTGGCGGAAACGCATAGCGCGCCCCGTGCACAGCGAACTCCAGGATGGATGGTTTGATTGGGCTAATTTCGCCGGACGCACGGCTCAGCAACCGCGCTTGAACGCACCGGACCACGCAGCCGTGAACAGCTGAGACTACCAACCCAAGTTCATCGGAGAGCGTAGTCAAGCGGAAGTCCTGGGAGTCATTGAGCGCCACTTTGAGGGCGACCACGAGGTCTTGCGGCTTCAGAACAGCCTGTTTTAGCGCGAGAGCCATAGAGTATACGTCCCACTGACGTCTTTCCAGAATTTGGAAATTGTACAACGGACTCAGATCATCTACGGAGAAGGCGGACTTTCCTCTTTCTCGAAATCGGAAATCTTCGGATTGCCCGGGCCAGAAGTGTTTGAAATCAACGCGTTGCGGCGAACAGAAGATGCAAGAGAGTTGACAGACGTACAAGCGCACTTATACTGCAGGCACCGAGATGCTTATACGGAGAGATCATGAGTGATCTAGCTGGCCCACGCAAGAAGAGTCCACGGGCTCCCTCGATCGCCTTGGATGAGGCGCTTGAGCGCGTGCTGCGCGCCTATGACAAGGAGCGGCTCCACCCCGCACCGACTGAGGTGGTGGCGCAGAATTTGGGCTACAAGGGCGCCTCCAGTGGGAGCGCGCTCTCCGCGATGGCTTCGCTGCGCTATTACGGGCTGCTTGAGCGCCCAAGCGACGGCGTGCTAGCGGTCACGAAAGAGGTGGAATCCTGGAAGTTTGCGCCAGATGAGGCGAAAAGACGGGCTTTCGTACTTGACTTCCTACGTCGTCCAGCGCTATTCGCAGAACTTCTGGAGAAGTACGCGAGTGGTCTTCCTTCAGACGCAAACCTGAAGTACGAGTTGATCCAACGCGGATTCCTACCAGGAACTGCTGCGGATGTCGTAGCAGTCTTTAGACGCTCAGTCGAGTTTGCTGACTACTTCAACACCACTGCGCCAGACCTGGCTCCGGCGGATCAACCTTCCGCGCAGGAAGTCGAACCAGCTGTGGCGCATACAACGACCCCTATGGCGGCTGTTGGCGTGCAGACGAAGCAGCAAGGAGTAGCGAGCATTGCGTCATTCGAGCCTCTTGCTGAGGACAGTCACGATCGAATTCCAGTCAGACTTCCCGGCGGTCGACGAGCATGGCTAGTCATCCCAACACCGTTCTTTAAGGATGACAAGGTTCGTCTAAAAGCGCACATCGATCTGCTTCTTGCCGAAGACGATCAGAACACTGAGGGATAGCATGGCCTTCACGCCCGACAGAAGCAAGCGCTAGGACCGAGGAGCATCGCCTGAACTTGACTCCTTGTGGGCTGCCTATCAACTTTCATCTAGTTGGACTTCTTGAGCGCGAAGTGGCACTTAGCCCCCTACGCGCCGTCTGCCGCTCACGGCTTTCGACTGAGAGGTACGCGGACGAGCGCTAACTGGCGCTCGAAGCGGGCCCCCGCAACCAAAACAATCAAGCACTTAGCCCGGACTAACCCTCCGGGCTTTTTGTTGCCTGGCGTTCGTGTAGCCACCATGTAGCTTTTGCGCGGGAATGGCCGGGCATGTTGCCAGTTCCAGAAACGACAAGCCCGGCGCGATGGCCTGCCCTGTGAAGGGCTGATAGAGTGAGGCCGGTTGATTGCTTGTCCATGAGAGGCCAGAAATGCTGAAGCGCCTTGGTCGGGTTGTTTGGTGGGTTGGTGCAATCTCCTTTGTCTCCTCCTTGATTCTGTGCGCCGTAGCATTGCGGGGCGGCAATCTCGGCAACGACGTATCAGGAGATAGGGCACAACTTAAGGCGTTAAGGCCCAAGATTGACGCAATCGAAAACAGTGTCGTTCCGCCGATTCAGGTTAGTAGCGATTCTTTTGTGAATTCCCTGAACTCGGCAGCGCGGATAGCGGACATCCCAAGCGCGATGAATAAGGCACCAGAGGCGGTTCAGAAGGAATACGCGGCACTACGGGAACAGGACAAGCGCCTCACGACGGACATTCAGTCCGAGTCCGACTCCAACCGTGCAGCCCCGTATCGGTTGGCGCTTGCTGGATTGTTGGCAGTCCTTGCGCTTTTGCTCTGGGCCGTCGCCTATGTGCTTGGCGGTCGGTTCTGGCTGCCGCCACGAGACCGCAGCTAATGGGAAAGACAGGTCGATGTTCTCGGATAGGCGGAAAACAATCGGCCATAAAGGGCTACAGCTTCGGCGGTTGTTACGCGCCCTCGCGGCTGCGGTAGTAGCTCAGGACGATGACCAGCGCAGTTGTCCGGTCGGCTCCGTAGTCTGCCCAGGTCTGCTCAATTGCGAGCTGTGTTTCCTCCGGGGTAGTCTGCTGGTGCACCACGATTGCGCCAATAAGAGTAGCCGGGCGTAACGCCAGCTCCAGAAACGACAAACCCGGCGTGATAGCCGGGCACGGTTCACAGTTCCTTGAGCGCCTGGCGCTGTTTGCGCAGGAAGGCCCGCACTCCGCGCATGAACTCGCGCTGCTGCGCAGTGTCCAGCCCATGCACCAGGCTATTGCTCGCCGCCGTGGCCTTCCCCTCGGGCGTCCTCGGCCCGGTTGACTGCTCCCACAGCTTCCACCGCTGGATTGCCTCGCGCTGGCGCTGCCTGCGCTCCGGGGACCATTCGTAGCTGCTGCTCATGGGTTGCATCCTCCAATAGTTCGTTTTCAGGTTGCGGGGTTTCTCTCGCGGGCGCGTGCGTACCGCTCCCGAAATTGCCGTTGTTCACTTGCTGCTGCTGTGCGATGTTGGCTTGCTTGACGAACGCCACGGCACGCGGTTGCTTGGCCTCGACCAGCGCTTGCAGGGTTGCCCGGCACTGTGCCTGCGCTTTGAGCGCCAGCCCCATGTGCGCCTGATATTGCGGCATGCTCTCTTGCGCCATGCCTCGATGCAGCAAGCCAGTGAACAGCGTTTCCAGCGCTTTGGCCTGAAGGAAAAGCATCGTCTCAACCGGTGCCAAGTCGCCGCGCTTGATGGCGTCAAGGCTTGGGGCCAGTTCCTTGTGCAACTCCAGGTCGTCTATGTCGCCAAACTTGCACCAGGCGGCGGCCTTGATGGCAATAACCCCCATTACTCTTGAGCGCCCGAGCATTTCCGCGCCGGTCGCGTTGCGGGCTTTCTCTGCTGGCGCGGCATCTTGCTTTTTGCGACTGCGCGCAGTTGCATTCGTTTTTTTGGTCATGGGTCAAGGCTCCGTCAGTTCGGTAGTTTCGTTTTGGTCGTTCATTGCATGCCCGCCCGCATCAACTGCGCGGCGCCCTCAAGTCGAAGGGTTGCCAGTTCACGGCCTGGCGCGAAGATGGCCGGGGCGAGTTCGGCGGCGTCCACCACGGCAAGCCAAGGGCGGCGACTCTGGCGATAGAACAGCAGCGGCTTGCGGTTCATCGCCTCGGCCTGTCTGCATGCTTGCTGCCACCATGCCGCAATTGCCAGCGCCTCGCACCGCTTGCACTCGATAGCCCAGCCGGGCACGTCCAGGCCGTCAGCACCACCGGCGCGGGCTTGGCCGATGTTCCGGCGCACCGTGTAGCCCAGCAGTTCGGACAGGGCGGCGAATAGCTCGCGCTCGCCCGATGCGCCTTTGTTTCGCTGTGATGCACTCATATTCCCACGGCCTCCCGTCGTCCAACGGCTCCAGGGCGCGCATATTGGCCTTGCCGGGCATGTCTGCGGCTGCCTTGCGCTGGCGCTGCACGGCGTAGGTTGTCAGGCAGGCATGCGCAACCATGTCTAGCACCGGGCGCGGCTCGCCATTGGCTGGCGTCCACACCTTCGGCGTGAGTGTTCCGGCAAGGTGTACCGGCTCACCTGCATGCAGCGCCAGCAGCGCAGCACCTGCGGCCTTGTCGAATGCAATCACGTTCACGAAAAGGCTTTCACCGTTCGCCATTGGCGTGCGCACCTTGCACACCACGAACGGCTTGCCAGCTTGGCCGGTTTTCTGTTCAGAGGCGGCGTGCAGCGTGCCACCTATGAGGGCGTCAATCATGGGTTCACCTTTGGGCGATGATTCAGGGCACGCAGCACCAGGGCTGCAACGGTTGCAGGCGGCAGCGCCAGCAGGCAGAGCGCCAGCAGGGCGAAGGTTCGGGCGGCGTCCATGCTCAATGCCTCCAATCGCGCGGCGCGGTTCGGGCCGCCCGCCTATTCCAGGCTTGCAATCGCACATCGCAACATGCCGTAGGCAATGGCTTACTTAACTTGTGTCTGCCGTTCAGTCCTGGCGAAGCCTCGGAAAGTGCCGTTTCTGGACTGTGCGGCAGTCTTGGCGCGGAATCGCTAGGGCTGTCTGGCAGTCCTGCGGCGGCGTTTCTAGGACTGTCTGACAGTCGGCCGTTTTGTTTTGGCGGCAGCAGGTAGGCGCCGGGGTAGTAGTCCTGCGGGCCGATGTCCAGGCCGGCATAGTTCGTGACAGCAAGCCAGGTCAACGCATAGCAATGGCTGCCGTTGCGCAGCCCGCCGTGCCGTGTCTGCACAATCAGGCGATTGCGCAGCAGTTCATCGCGAGCGCTGGCGATGGATGCAACGCACTTCCAGCCTCTCGCGGCCAGCCATGTGCGAGACAGGCGCAGGTGCCCGTTGTCGCTGCCGTTGTGCTGGCGCACCAGCTCGAACAGCAGGGCCTTTGCCATGTGCCCGCAGGCTTGGAATGCGCAGCTATCCAGCAGGCTATGCGGAATCGGGGCATAGCGGCCCGATACGGCCTCGGCCGGGGCATTGCGGCGCTTAACCATGACGCGCCCCCTTTGCGGCCTCGATGGCGTGCGGCGCCAGCCAGTAGTCGGCAATCGGTCGCCGCCCCGGCCTGCGCAGTTCATCGGTCAGCACCGGCCAGCCGCGATAGCGCAATTCCTTGATGGCAGCCGCGCAGCGCCAGGAACCAGTCGCGGCCAGGAATTGCGGATGCGTGAGATGCTGGCCGGCAATCAGGCGCTCCAGTGCTTTGTCGGGCAGGGTTGCAGGCGCCGGCCACGCGGGTGAGAATGTCGGCAGTTCGTCGAACAGGCTTTGCTGTGCTGCCTCGGACTGCCCCGGCCCGCCAGCTGGGGTTTTGCTTTTGCAGGGCTCCATGTCAGGCCCCCTCGGTCAGCACGCGCGCAACCTCGACCACGGGCCACAGCAGGCGCCCGCCCACCTTGCGGGGCTTGATGCCCCAGCTATGCCCGGTCAGGCAGTAATTCTTGCGGGCCGCCTGCCCACTGCGCCCGAAGGCGCGGGCCATCTCGTCAGTTAGCAGGTAATCCCGGCCCTGCGCGATGCGGGCCAGTTCCGGCGGCATGTTTTGCGGTTCCATGTTTCGCTCCAGCCGGGAGAATTCCCAACCATGCTGCGAAACATCAAACCGCGACGGGGTGCAACGTCAAACCGCAACAGTGCGAACAGCTCGAACCCTAGGTTTCATGCGCCTTCCGAGCCAATTGCGCGTACATGGGTACAACACCCGCAACACTATGTCCAACACTCTGTTTCTTCATTTGCTCCGCATATTTCAAGGCCCGATACAGCGTCGCGGTGCTCGTGCCGAGCCCCAGCAGTCGAGCAGCCTCCGCGACAACGCCCCCGCACCGCTGCTTTGCCATTACGGCAATCTCCGCGCGGCGCTGCCGGTTACCCGCAGCGGCCTTCCACTGCTCGGGCAACGTCGGCCCCTCTGCAATGGTTGCAGCCTGTCCCGCTGGCGCTGTTTCAGGTTGGGTCAATTCCATAACGGCCAGCCGAAAGCCCACATGCACAGCCTCGCCCAAACCATCGGCCCATGCGAGCCAGTCACGCGGGCTTGCGCTCTCCATACGATGCGCAGCTGCCAGAATTTCCAACTCTTGAGCGCGCCTCTTTGCAGCCCCTGCCCTTTCGTTTCGCTTTAGGTGCAGGTCATGGTGTAACTGAGGATTCAGTGCGGCCATGAGTCGCGCTGCCTGCGCTGTCGTCAGCTCTGGCATATTGCGCACCCAAAAGCGCCAGTCGATAGGCTCGCCCTCGTTGTTCGCGCATTCGATAAAGTCGGCAGCGTCCTCGCCCTCGATGCAAGTATCGCCCACTGGCGCTGCTGCCTGCCCCGCAGGCGCGGCCAGTAAACGCGATTGCATCAGCTCCGGCCAATGCACTGTGGCCCATGCCCGTACAGCTCCGGTGTCCACTCCCAGGCGCTGGGTTATCACATCATCGGTCATGTCCGCAGTCACTTCAACAGGTGCGCCCACGATGTCAAAGGTGCACATGCTCAAATCCCCCTTGCGTGCCGCGTGCAGCATCGCTTGCTCGAATCTGTGAACGTGCATTCTGTCTGCTTTTTCCTTGTCATTCAAAACGGCAAGCTCCAAGGCGAAGTAGTGCGCCCATCCGACAATTGATGCACGTATCGGCTTGCCTGCAAGGCCGTTTATCAGTTCGCTTGTGCTGCACTCTTTGGCCGTGAACTCGTCCGGCTGCACCGTGTAGCCTCTGGCCTCGCTGGCGATGCGCGCAGCCTCGCACATGGCAACCCAGTTTGTGAACCCTCCGGCGGCCCGCTGGCGCTCGGCGTCGATGCGCGCAGCCTCTATCTGCTGCTCGCTCCAGCCCAGCAACTCGCGCATGGTTGCGATGGCTCCAGGCGTCAGGGCGTCGCCTTGTTCGTCCGGCTTGCTTTGCTTCGTCATGTCTGCGTTCCTTCATACGCTGGCCTTCATTCAAGGGCACCAAGCAGGCGGGTGAAGGTTCCCGCTTTTCTCCCCGTCGGGATAGCCTGGCGCGAAACGGTTACGCCTCCAGGCGCACCACGGCACGCGCTCCCACGGCTTGCGCGTAACGCTGCACGCTGCGCAAGGATGGCGGGCGCTTGCCACTCTCCAGCCGTGCAACCACGCTTTGCGTCGTTCCCATACGCTGCGCCACCTCGGCTTGCGACAGGCCAGCACGGGCGCGCGCGGCAATCATTTCGCGGGCAATGGCGAATTCGTCCCCCAGGGCGTCATATTCGGTCCGCACTTCTGGCACAGCCAGCAGGGTGCGCTTGATGTTTTGCAGGGTTTTCATGTCATGGCCTCCAGGCGCTTGCGTGCGGCTTCAATCGCAGCACGCGGGGTTGTCTGCGTTTTCTTCACGAACACATGCAGCACCAGCAGCGTGCGTCCCTGCATGGCGGCATACACGGCGCGGGCGATGCCGTCCCGCCCCTGCATGCGCATTTCCCATAGCTTGCCCTCGATAGGGCGCACATGGGGCATGCCCACTTGCTGCGGCCCGAAGGTTTCCAGCAGTTCGGCAACGCGCAGAAAACGGGCTTGCATGTCTGCGGGCAGGGCCTTCAATTCCGGCTCGGCTGCGGGGTGAATCTGCACTGTCCATATGTTCATTTTATCGCTTTATTGCTATCACTGCACACGGCGTAGCGTCGGCAGGGCTTGCGCGGCGGCAAACTCGATACCGGCCTGCTCCAATATCCACGCTTCATACTTGCCATGCCATACGGCCAGCAGTTCCAACGGGCGGTTGATGTAGTGGCGTTCGGCTGTGGCGTTCGGTGCATGCCCCATGACTTGCGCCACTACCCCGGCGGGCATTTCCACCCATTCGGCAAGGCTGGCGAAGGTGCGGCGCAGGCCGTGCAAGCTCACATGCGGCAACCCTGCTCCCTCCAGAGCACGCACATGCGCAATGCGCGGCTCGGCCAGCTTCCCATCCTTAGCTGTGGGCGAACTGAACACCCATGCGCTACGGCGCGGCAGGGCTTGCACCAGGCTGGCAAGATAGGGCGTCAATGGCACCTTGCGGCCTTCGGGCCTTACCTTGTCTTTCAACCACACGGCACCTAGCGAAAAATCCACATCGCCCCATTTCAATTCGGCCAGTTCTTCGCGGCGGGCACCAGTCAGCAAAAGCCCTTGCAGGTAGGCAGAAATTACCGGGTTGCCAATCGCCCGCACTGCTGCGAACCAGGGCGCAAGGTGTGCACGCTCCAGCACGTCGAAACGCTTGCTTTTGCGGCTCGGCACATCGGCGCGCATGTCTCGGCTCTCCACGGCGCGGGCGTCAATGATGCCGTCATATTCGGGGCGTTCAGCACACCAGCGCCAGAAGGCACGAAAAAGCTCATAGCCCTGCCGGGCGTTGTTTGCCCGCGTCTCGGCCTCCCGCACCACCCAGGCGGCCAGCACATCGGCGGTTATCTCGGACATGCGCATATCAAGCACCGGGCGCAGCACACCGGGCACCGTCACACCCGGCCCACGTTTCTTAGGCACGCCTCCAGGCTGGGCAAGCGTCACATGGTCGCGCATGTGTCGGGCACCCCAGCGGCGTTCATGGTGAGCTAGGTAGGCGTCCCATGCGTCGGCAACCCGTAATTGCTGGCGCTGGGCTTCGGCTTCGGACTGCATGGCAATAGCGGCGCGTTCTACCTTGGCGCGTTCCTTGGCTTCGTCCTGCTCCCGGCGCTGCTCGGCAGGGTTGATGCCACTGTCAACCAGGGATTTCAGCCGGGCGGCTTCCTGGCGCGCTCCGCGCTGTACCTCGATGCGCTTGCCGCTTGCCTTGTCCAGTGTCCACACCGATTCGAGCGGCCAGACTTTCGGGCGGCCTATCGTCACTCTCACAGCGCCAGCACCTAACCAGCCTTGGAACACATAGGCGCGGGCACCGCTTGCCGTCACGCGAAGACCTAGGCCGGGTTGCTTGGCGTCCCAGTAAATGGCCTGCTGCTTGCCTGCCGGGCATGTGAACTCTGCCACCCGCGCCACTGTGAAATTCTCGCGCTTGCCCATGTCCCAGCCCTCCAAAGCGGCCCATGTAATGGCCGTGTAATGGAATTTTAGGCATATTCGGGAATAAAGGGAAACGCCTCTATGCCCCGCATGTCGGATAAGTTCTTGTTTTTGCTTGTTACACCATCTCCGGTCAACGCCTCGGAATGCTATTTTGCACGGGCTCATAACCCGAAGGTCGCAAGTTCAAATCTTGCCCCCGCAACCACATTTCCTAACTTGGAATTCTTGCGTTGAGCAAGGGCCTTGATAGATAGAAGGCCGGTCAATTGACCGGCCTTTTTTATGTCCCGGAGCACTGCCGTGTTCATTCTGTGCCCAATGCCCTAACCACCGACGAGCGCACACCTTCTTCGGCGCACCCGGCATCCAGTTCAAATGGGCACGCCTGAGTGCTGGAGACCCAAGACTGCTGCATGGCGTTGCTGACCCCAATCGAAAAACGCTCCGCGGGAGGCAAGCAGAAAGACCCCATGCGCGGCTTGGCGGGCGGTGACACCCTCGTCAAGCGCTCCTGCGTTGTCTGCTGGAATTGCCGTTCCAAATCGGTTCGGGTATAGGGTTGGGCATGACCGCTCAATAGGCAGGACACCTCCGCGAGTACTTGCATGGAGGGGAAGACCCGCCCGTAGCTCAAGGCCAGCGGTAGAAACAGGGCCAGCGGCAGCAGGAGGCCGGGGCGAGGCAGGCTGCGCCTTGTCTCGTGCCAACAGGAATAAAGGAACGTCAGTGCCAGGCCGCCGCCCCACAAGGCGCCGAGCGCCACTTCGAGCGGCGTGTGCGCATCGGTGGCCAGCCGCGAGATCACGATCGCCAACGACAGCGCCGCGCCCAACAACGGCATGGCCAACCTCCAGAGTCGCCGCCGTCCGACCGACAGTAGCACGCCTATCGTGGGCCAAATCAGCATCGACAATGCGCTATGCCCGCTCAGGCCCGTGAAATCGACCCCGGGCGGATGCAAACCCCAGCCCATGTAGGCAATCTTGGTGAGCGCCACGAGCGCGATATCGGCGACCAGCAAGCTCCCCCAGAGCAGGGCCAGCCGCCGTGCGCCCAGGCCCATCCAGACCAGAATGACGAGGGCAAGCGGCAGCAACACCGCGGTGTCGCCGAAATCGGTGACGGAAACCCAGAAAGACGCGACGGTCATGGACATGCAGGCAATGATGCGCGGCTCGCGATCACCCTGCGTGGCAGGGTTTCCGCGGGCTGCCGCCCGGCAGTCCCGGCATCAAGCTCGCAACCTCTCTTGCTCTGCAGCAGCACGGCGTCGACGTTCGGGCTGCTAGGGCCTGTTCCAGGCCCTAGGGCTTGCCGTAGTTCATCGGCATGAACTGCATCTTGTCCCATGGAAAGCCCTTCAACACATCATAAGAAGCAATATTGTCGAACAAGGCGGGGTAGGGATTTGGCAGACCCGCGAGTTCATAGCTTGCGGGATTGACCATTCGAAGCGAAACAGCGCCCGCCTTGTCCCAGACCACGAAGCCGTACTTTTGCGCCGCCTTGGCGATGATGCGGCCTACAGGGGTGAGGTTCAGCGCATCGACGTTGACACTGGGGTCGAGCCGCAAGCGTATGCCCTCGGGGATGCGATCGGGCACGTCATTCGGGTTGTAGCCATCCGAGCGGCTGGCCGGCCAGGAAAACTCTTTCCAGCTCGCCGCGTTGACCAGGGCGATGCCGATGACGTGGTTGATCTGCCCCCGAGCCAGTTCCTCGGCCGAGATCTCGCCGCCGATGAAGGGCAGGCCGGTGGCGGTGGCTCCGTAGGGGTGCGGGAAGATCCCTGGGTTTTGCATCGTGTCCCGCACACGCCCGCCCCAGCAGGCCTGCCATTCGCCGTCCACCCTGCGCGTCACCCAGAATTCCCACAGCGTGTGCGTGCTGAGATCGTAGATGGACATTTCGCTGTCGCTTCCGTTCGCGGGCGTCGCGCCTGCGGGAATCGGCACACCCCGCCATTGCTCGACAAGGTCGCGGGGAGTCCGGCCCTTGTTCTGGCAGTCCCAGAATTTGACATTGACCCGCTTTCTGACCGGATAGATCGGCGTGCCGTCCACCCAGGTCACCGCGTCGGATCCGCCGCTGGTCTGCACGTAATAGATCGGGCTGGCGAAGCTGGTGGTGTTGAGGTTGACGGTGCCGTAATGGTTCTTGATCTGGTCGAGCAGGTCCTGCGTGTAGATCGAAGATTTCGGATTCAACGGCGCGTTGGCCGGAATGGGCTGATACCAGAAGCTGCGTGGCGAGAACACATGACTGAGCGAAGTCGCCTGAGTCGCCGCCCCAGTTGGAGTCCCGCCGTCGTCGCGACCCGAGACGGTGGCGGCGGCAGCGACGTTACCGCCCGCACTCGGGGAGGAGCCGCCCCCTCCTCCGCAACCACCATTGGCCACGAGCAGAACGAAAGCAATTGAAAGACCCAAGACTTGGCGCATGAAAAATCCTTGCAACCGCGCACTGAATTGCTGGCTTACCGCGTCGTTCGACGCGACGACCGCCATAACCCGGCCGGCACGGTCGTGGAAACAAGGGAAACAAGGCATCAGAAGATCGGCATCCTACAAACCGGATCGTTATGCCCGAATAGGAATGGATGGTTTTTGGAAATTTCCCGCGTCATTTGGCGGACAACCAGTCAATTTCTCTACGATGGCGCAAATTCATGCTTCTGGCATGGATGCCCTCCTAAAAAAATCCCGCCCAAACGCGCCGCACGCTCAGCCCGAGAGCGGCGCATGGGTCAAGGTCGCGCGGCTCAGCAGGCGTCGCCACATCACGCGGGCGAGGAACCGTGGGTTACCCAGTACGTACCGCCTGAACAGGCGACGCGGTTCGACCAGCAAGCGAAACAGCCATTCCATTCCCAGCCTGCGCAGCATCGACGGCGCTCGGGGCATGGTGCCGGAGTAAAAATCGAACAAGGCGCCAACCCCGAGGCGTACCGTGTCGCCGAGTGCGTCGTCATGGCGGCGGATGAACTGCTCCTGTCGGGGCACTCCCATCGCCACGAAAATCAGTCGCGCCTGCGACTGCGCCAAGGCCTCAAGCACGGCGCCCGCCTGTGCGGCGGGGAAATATCCGTCTTGGACATAGACCACCTTCAATCCGGGGTGCGCGGCGATCATGTTGCGTGCACAGGCCTGCGCCACACCCGGCCTGCCACCGATGAACGCCAGTTCCAGCCCAGCCTGCGCCGCCCCCGCGCACAACAGCGGAAACAAGTCGGTGCCATTGACGTTGTCGCGCAGCGCCTCACCCGCCACGCGGGCGGCAATCCGCATCCCGATGCCATCCGCATACAGCAGGTCGGCCGCCCGCAGAATCCCGTCATAGCCGGCATCGGAAGCCGCGACGTTGACGCAATGCGCGTTGACGAAATACACGTTGCGCCGCTGCCTCCGTGCTGCCGCGCGAAGCAGTTCGCCGGCGGCCAACGCAAGCGTCGTGTTCCGCAACGGCAGGCCAAACAGGTGCAGCGTTGCGTCTTCGGCGCGTGAAGCCTGGTGCCCCGACATGTCCGGCTTCATTTCTCGACATCCCGCGCCGAACGCACCCAGTCGCGCTCGCGCCGCAGCATGAAGCGAAGATAGACGGGAACTTTCCAAAGCACATAGAGCGGAATGCCCGTCATCTCTGAAAGGCTCAGGATGTCGCGACCAAAGCGCGTCCATGCGCCCAGGACGGCCAAGGCGAACGCCAGGCAGGAGGCCCAGGCGATCGAGGCCGGAGCCGTCCAGCCCAGCGTCCACCAGGCGAAGGTGGACGCCAGGACCGCCGCCGTCATCGACAAGGCCAAGAGCGCAAGCGGCGGAATGCACAGATCGACGGCCAAAGCCAGCAAGCCGACATTGGCCGTGCGCAGACCCTGCCAGAGCAGCCGCGGCGCCACGTCGACCAGCATGCCCAGATGGCCATGCTCCCAGCGCCTGCGCTGGGTCGCCACGCCGGCGGCGCTGGCCGGGAAGACGCTGGTCACTTCGGCTTGCGGCACGAACCTGGGCGCCGTGCGATGGCGGGCGAACTCGAGGCCGAGCTTGAGATCCTCGACGAGGTGTGCGTCCGCCAAGTCGGCCTGTTCGATCAAGGCCCAAGGGAAAGCCATTCCGCTTCCCATGAGCTGGCAGGGCAGGCCCAGGCGAAGATAGCCCAGGGGACGGGCCAGGTTTTTGACGCGCCAGGCGAAACCGGCGATTTTGAGCTTCAGTCCGGCATCCGGCGGAAGCTCCATGCGGTAGTGCGCCTGCGCGGGAGCGCCGGCCCGCAAGGCAACGGCGGCGACGCGGCCGATCGACCCTAGGCGCACCGTGCAGTCGGCATCGACGATGACCACCACATCCGGCGGATCCGACGCCAGATGGCGCAGCCCAAAATCCAAGGCATAGCCCTTGCCGCGGCGCAGCGGATCATGCCGCGCAACCACCTCCGCGCCGGCCGCGCGCGCGATGGCGGCCGTGTCGTCGCCACAGTTGTCTGCCACCACCAGCAGACGGTCGGCCGGGCGCAAATCCCGCCGCAGGTTCTCCACCGTGCGGCGAATGTTCAGGGCCTCGTCATGCGCAGGCACCAGCACGGCGATGCGCCCCGCCGCATCAGAGCAAGGCTGCGCCGCACGCCCCGGCAGCCACGCGCTCAAGACCTGCAACAGCAGCAAGCCGACCGGCAGCGCCAGCGCGATGCAAGCGACCAGCAAGATGGCGTAGAGCACCGCGCTCACGGGAGCATTCTCCCGTCGCTGCGCGCCAAACTTTCCAAAGGAGGAAGAGCGCGCCTTTCGGACAGCCGGTCGGTCGCGTTCATGGCGCCTGCGCCCGCGACGTTGGCAGCCCCCTGGAACAAGTTCCCGAGCTGCTGCGCCTCCCTGTCGGCGTCGTGCCTGGACAGCACCACGGCACGGGCATGTGTCCCCATGGCCGTGAGCTGCTCCTCGCTGGCGTGCAGGCAACGCCGCATCGCCGCCGCCAGCGCGGCCGCGTCTCCCGCCGGGCAAAGCCAGCCGCTGCGGCCGTCTTCCACCAGTTCAGCCATCGCCGCGACTTGCGTGGCCACGACTGGGCGACCCAAGGCCATCGCCTCCATCACGACCACGGGCAAGCCTTCGGCGAAACTCGACAGCACCAAGGCCCGCGAGCCCAGAAGAAGCTCGCGCACTTGCATGCTTCCCATCCAGCCGGTGATCACGACGCGCCCGCCCAAGCCGTTCGCCGCGATGGCAGCCTCGATCTGCCGGCGCAATTCGCCGTCACCCGCAAGAAGCAGCGTGAAGTCTTCGCCTTCCGCCGCAAGCAAGGCGACCGCCTCGATGAGCAACAGGTGGCCCTTCTGCTCGCTCAATCGCCCGACGCAGACCAACTGCCGGTTGGGATTGCATCGCACCTCGACGCCGCTGTGGAAGTTCGGCTCGATGCCACAGCGCACCACCTCGACCTTGCCCCAGTGCGCGGAGCCCACCCAGCGAAACAACTGGCTTCGGCAAAACGAACTGATCGCCACGACGAAAGCGCTGTGCTCGATTTTTTCTCTCAGATGGATGCCCAGCGGTTTGTCGAACTCCTCCGGCCCATGCACCGTGAAGCTGAACCTGGGTCCGCCGAGCAGCCGCGCCAACAGCACGACCTCCGCCGAGTTGGTGCCGAAATGCGCATGCACATGCACAGCGCCCGCAGCCCGCGCCCATTGCACGAGCTGGCAAGCCTCGGCGACATAGATCCAGTGGTAGGGAAGGCTGCGCTCGTTGAGCCGCGCCAGACGAGCGGCCCAGACCAGCGCCCGCGACATGCGCACAGGATGACGCAGCGTCATGCCGAGCAGAGGCCCCAACAGGCCGCGCAGCCCATGCCGCAGCACATAGTGCGTTTGATCCCGCTCCGCCAGATCCGCCACATCCGCCAGCTCGGCATCCCAACCGCGCAGCGCGATGCGCAGCACCGAGAAGCCCTGACGCTCCAGCGCCTGGATTTCGCGCCGGATGAAGGTGTGGCTGACCTTGGGGTATTGGTTGATGAAATAGGCGATCTTCATCACCGCATCCGCCCCGGCGGGTTGCGTTTCGGCTTGATTGGCCATGGCACGCATGTCAGCAGTCCGCCCGCTGGATCAACTGCTTCGGCCGCGCAACCCATTCGGGAACACTATGGCCCAGGGGCCGCGCTGGAACCCCGGCCACGGTCACGCCGGCGCCGACGTCATGGACGACGACGGACAAAGCGCCGACGCGGCAACCGGCGCCGAGCACGACGCCGCCCAACACCTGCGCAAAAGCACCCAGTTCCACATCGTCCTCCAGAACAGGGACTGGGCCTCCCTCGGACTTGTTGCCGATGGTCACGCCTTGCCGCAGGGTACAGTTCTTGCCGATTCTTGCGCCGGGATGCACGAAGATGCAGCCGAAATGAAAAATGCGCAGCCCGCCGCCGATCTCCGCCTCCTTGGGCAGGCTGATGCCGGTCCAGGTTTCGACCCAACGGAACAAAAGCCAGTAGAGCTTGGTCCTGATGCGCTTGCCGATGCCGGGAGCCATGGAGTCGACCCGGCGCCCGTAGCGATACACGAAGATCGCCCAGATCGACTGCTCCTTGAGGAAAGGGCGCGCCATGCCGAGCCGCTGCAGATCCTGCTGCCAGTCCGGATCGTTTTTGAGCAACATCACCGCCCCCGCTGCGCCACCCGCGCCAGCGCAGGCCGTTCGAACACGGTGTCGTGGCTCGGCTGCAGCTTGGCTGTGGCCTGCGCCATGCGCCGGAAATGGAGGCTGACCCCGGTGCCGAGGACGAACCAGAGATACCAGTTGTAGACCAGATAGTCGAGCATGTTGTCGGACACGGAAACCAACGCGAACTCCAGCACCAGCATCAAGAGCAAAAAACCCTCCATGCGGTCGGTCTTGCGCACGCCCGCGACAAGCGCTCCGGTACCGAGGAGCAGCCAGATGAAGCCGCCCAGGCCCATCACCCCGCCGTCGAAGAACACCTGCATGTACACGTTGTGCGCGGGCGGGCCGACGCCGTTGCTCAGCGGATAGAACAGCCGTGAATAGAACTCGTAGGACTCCTTGCCGTAGCCGAACAAATAGTGCGACGGCTCCATGAAGCGCAGCGCCGCGGTCCACATCTCCTTGCGCCAGGCGAAGGAGTTGAGGGGCTGGTAATACATGCCGCTGTTGCCGGTGGTCAGTTCGCTGATGCGCTCCCGCACGTCGGGCAGCAACAACGAGGCGAACCCGGCGATGACGAGCAGGGGGAGCAATTTGCGCTCCATCACAAGGCTGTAGGCGAGGAAGAAGAACGCCATGGCGCCCCAGGCGCTGCGCGTCTTGGTCGTCATCAGCAAGGCCAGCAAGACCAGGATGTAGAGCGGCAGCAGACGCCGCACCCGCGGACTGACGGCAAGGACGCCGCCGCGCCAAACCACGAACAGCAGCGACACCATCAGCACCAGATAGAAAGCGAAGATGTTCGGGTGCGAGAAGGTGCTGTCGATGCGCAATCCCACCTGGAAGTCGTGGAAGCCTGTGTGGGTGACGATCTGGTACAGACCGTAGAGCGTGGGGCCGATGGTCGACAACAGCACGGCCCGCAGCCAGGCGTCGTGACTGGCTTTATCACGCACGTAGACGAAGGCGAGCAAGAAGATGGCGGCGTTGGACAGCAGGCTGAGGTCGTTCTTGATTCCCGGCACCAGCCGCGGGGTGATGGTCAAGGTGCCGACCATGACCACGAGCAAAGGCAGCCAGGTCTGAAGCAGCAGACGCTTCACCGGGATGCGCTGGCGGTTGAACAGTTCCATGACGATGAGGCCGATGACCAAGCCGTTGAGCAGACCGCCCAGGCCGATGGCCGAGCTGCCGCCGCCGATCTTGGTCATGTTCAACATCGGATCGAGATTGGCACGGAACAGAATGATGAGCCACAGCAAGGTTTGCCTTGCATAGATGAACAGCAGGCCCAGGACGAAAGCGGCAGGTAGCGCGACGAGCAGGGCCAGATGGATGTGGTCGCCAAGGCTCAGCCGACCGACGACGTAGCCCGCCAGCAGGGCCAGCGCACTGCCGCCCAGAACCGTCAGCGCCAGCAGCGTGCGCTGGCGTGGTTGGGCAGGTGAGGCGAGCGGTCGTGCCATCGTTTCGGGGACGTTCAGCGCCGGTTGAGCACGCTGCCCACCAGGCTCAGCCCGGCGTGCTGAATGGCGTTGGCCGCCGCCCGCACGTCGGCGGCGGCGCTGAGATGCTGATCGACCATGAGCAGCGCACCTTGCGTGGCCGCGCAGACGGGAAGGATTTCGGCGAGGTGGGTGGGCGCGGTGTTGACGAGAATGACGTCGAAGACCTCCGCGTTGAGCGCCAGCAACTCGGCAAAAGCCGGTCGCGCCAGCAACTCTGCCGGATTGGGCGGCTGGGTCCCGGCACTCAACACAGTGAGGCCAAGCAGCGGTTCGATGCGCACCGCCGCCTCGGAGCCGGCACGGCCGATCAGCACGTCCGACAGACCGTGACGCACCGGAAGGTTGAACAGCTCATGCAGCATCGGCCGACGCAGATTGGCGTCGATCAGCAGGGTGCGTTCGCCAAGCTGGGAGAACACGATGGCCAGGTTGGCCGCCAGGTTGCTCATCGAACCCGTCGGCCCGGTGCCGACAAGGGCGAGGCTGCGCTGTCCGGTGCCAAACCAGCGCAGCATGAGCTGACTGCGCAAGGCGCGCAGTTGCTCGACCTGCGGCGTGAAAGGCTGATAGGCCGCCACGAGTTCATCGCTGAACCCATTCGCCCCCGGAGCGAGGTAGGGGTAGTCGAACTGCTGCGACAAGGCGAGCAGGATGTCCTGCTCGCTGACCAGGCCCAGCCGCACGGCGGCGTCGCCGAAACGAAGGTTCTTGGCCTTCTGCAGCCGCAGCACGCGCTCGGCGTCCGCCGCGCTGAGCTTGCCCGAGTCGAGCAGCAGCTGGCCTAGTTTCAGGTCCTTGCCCAGCGCCATCGGGACGGTGGCGCTGGATCGCGTTTCGGCGGGCAGTACGCTCATGGGATTCTTCTGGCTGTTCGCCGTCTGGCGGCGCGCAACGCGCCCCACCAAGATCGGCTCGTGGTCGGTCGGGGCGTCCATCATCGCAAAAACAAGGGTCGAATCTGCACCGTGCCCAGAAGCGGAGCACCGGTCAGATCGATGACTTCCTGAACGGAGCGCACTTTGCGCTGCAGCTGTTCGAGCAGCAAGGCCAGCAAAACGCCAAGGATGAGGCCGAGCGCGGCCCCCAGCGCGGCCTTGACCAAGGCGCGCGGGCCGATGGGCTCCATCGGTGCGACGGCGCGGCTGAGCACCGACATGTCGGTCTGGTCCGACTTGGACAACAACTCGCTTTCCTGATAGCTGCGCAGCGTGGCGTCGTAAAGCCGCTGCGCATTGGTCACCTGCTGCACCAGGAACTGGCCCTCGGCCTTGAGGGTGTTGTCGGCGATCATCCGCTTCTGCTGGGCCTGCACCGCCGCCCGCATGTCGGCCATGCTCTGCCGCGAGGCCTGCGCCGTGGCCTGCACCGCGCGTTGCACCGCGGCGACTTGCTGGCTGAGTTTGCGCTGCAGGCTGTTCACCTCGGCTTGCGCGGCGATGTACTGCGGATTGTTGGCGCCTTCGGTCTGCGCGAGCTGGCTGAGCTTGGCCTGTGCCTGAGCCAGACTGGTCTTGAGCGCTTGCACCACCGGGTCGCGCATCACGTCGGCGTTGTGTTCGCCCAGAAGCTGGGCCTTGGACAGATCGCCGTAGTTCTGCGCCGCGGCGATGGCCTGCTGCGTGACGAGTGCCTGGAGCGGCAGCGAGGCCTGCCCATCCTTCTCGGACAGGATGACACCATGCTCTTTCTGGTAGGCGATGAGTTTGGACTGTGCCTGTTCGATCTTGGCCTGCATGGTCTTGAGCTGGCTGGCGTACCACTGAGCCGTGCGCTGCGCGGGCCCGGTCTTCAGCGCCAGATTGGTCTGGACGTAGGCGTCGAGAAAGGCGTTGGTGATACGCGCGGCCTGCTCGGGGTCGCGCGCGGTGTAGCTGAAACTGATGACGTTGTCGCGATCGGAGGTGTTGACCTTCAACTGCGACAGCAGATGCTGGGCGATCCACTCGCGCAGGGAGCTGACGCCTGGCGGGAGCTTGGCGGCCTGGGCGGCGTACAGCTTCTGGTAAGTCTGGTCGTCGGTCAGGTGCAGCATGTCCACCACTTTGAGCGCCGTGGTGCGGTTGGTCAGAATCATCGCCTGGGTGTTGAGATAGGCCGGCATCAGCATGCCCTGCATCTGCGCGCGGGTCACCGGGTTGACGTACTGGCTGTTGATCACCACAGAGGCCGTGGCCATGTAGTGCTTGGGCAGCATCTTCGCGGTGATGCCCGCAGCCGCAGCCGCGAGCACGGTGAGCGCGGCGATGACGAACCAGCGGGCGCGCAGAACGAGCAGGAATCCCTGAAGGTCCATGACGGCTCCTAGAACAGGCTTTGCCGGATGTCGATCACATCGTTGGCGCGAATGCGCGCGCCAGCGTCTGCGGCAATGGCATCGAGCTTGCCATCGGCCCCGGGACGGCGGATTTCCGCACCGTGGAGGGTGCCGCGCCGCGTCATGCCGCCGCCCAGGGCGATGGCCTGCAACAGGGTCATTCCTGGCTCGATCCGGTAAGCGCCCGGCTTCTGCACCTCGCCTTCGATGTAGAACACCGGCGCCTGTGGCACGTAGATCACATCGCCGCTGGCGATGGTCGGATCGGCAGCGGGCGCGGAACCATCGAACAGGCCGGCGAGGCGGATCGGGGTGTCCACCCGCTTGCCGTTCTGATCGCGCTGCAAGATCACCGTGTTCGCCCCGGTGGGACTCACACCGCCGGCCTGCGCGAGCAGGTCCGTGAGCCGACTGTCCCGCTGCAGCACGTATTGGCCCGGCTTGTTGACATTGCCGAGCACCACGGCCTGCTGGCTGGAATACTTCTTCACCAGCAAGTTGACGTAGGGCTTGAGGATGAATCCGCCCTCTTTCAACTTGGCGGCGATGGCCTTGCCCGCGCTGGTGGGACTCATGCCGCCGATGGCGACATAACCCACCAGCGGCAGCACCACCTGGCCCTGTGCGTCCACTTCGACAGCGGGCACTTGCAATTCGGGATGGCCGTAGACGCTGACGCTGACGATGTCGCCAGTGCCGAGCATGTACTCCCCGGCGACAGCGGGCCCGCCCCAGAACATGGTGGACAAACCGGCCAGAAGTAGAAATAGCAGATGACGGATACGCATGGCGGAACGGCCTCCGGTAGTGGATCAGAACGCTTGTTGCAGGTTAAGGCTCACGGTGCGGTTGGCATAGCTGGTGTCAACCACATTGGAACTGCGGTTTGTGCGCCCAAGAAGCAGCGCAAGTTGGGTTCCCGGCCGGGGCAGGTAGGCCAAGGTGAGGGCCCCGCCCTGGATGTTGTCGCGCCGGGTGGTGCCGGGAAAGAACGCTTGGTCGTGCGTCCATTCGGCCCCCAGGCGCACGGCGGCGTCGACGTCCCAAGTCGCGCTGAGTTGCGCACCGGTGACCACTTGATAGTTGGTGGTCAGGGTGTTGTAGGCCATCAGTTTGCGATAGAGCTTCATGCCCAACGCCGTCTTGTCAGTCACTGCGAGTTTGGCCTGCACATCGCCCACCGCGCCACGGAAGTCCAGCGACGGCAGGCTCGGCGCGGTGTACTGCATGTAGCCCGCCGTGCCCGACACCTGCCAGTAAACCGCATCCGACCAGAAGAACTGCGCGGCGTTTTCGATCTGGTGGAAATCGGCGAGCGGCGCACCGCTGGTTTGCATGGCGGCGTTGGGGTAGCGGCCCTGCTGCAGCGACAGCACGTAGCCAACGCTGTTGCCCGCTGCGCTGGTATAGCGCGGCCCGAGGCGGACCAGGCCGATGTCCATGTCGTAGGGACGCTGGCTGGCCGCTGCGTTGCGGATACGGATCAATGCCGTATCGGCCGTCAGGGAAAACGGGCCTTCAATGCGCCGCATGCCCCCAGCGCTCAGCACCTGCTTGCGCACCACGTCGAGCACAGGAGCCTGCAGGATGGTCAGATCCTGCAGCGCGGCGCGGTCGCTGGCCGAGGCATACGCGCTCCAATGCGGGGTATGGTCGAGGTTATAGGTCAACGACACATCGTGACCGGTGAAATCCAGCACGCGGTAGTGGCTGTACTGCGTGCGCTCGACCAGAGCATGGCCGTGCAGGCGGCCGACCGCGCCGTCGTTGTCGAAACGCAAGCCGCCCTGCGCGGTGGTCCAGCAGTCCGACAACTGCGTATCGCCGAACAGGCGCTGCGCAGCCGCGCCGCTGCTCAACCCGAACAGATTGCTTGAACACGTGTGCTGCAAGCGCAGCACCGGGTGCAGCCCCGGTGTGTCGGGCGCCCATACGGGCGGAAATTCCGCGGCCTGCGCGGGCAGCGCGGCGCACAGCAGCCCCAGTGCGGCAACGCCGCTGCCGAGGCGCCAAATCGGCCTCAGCAGCGCATCCCGCAGGGGCTGTGCGCGCCGCGGACGGCGTGGGACATGAGTGGGGGACAGGAGCATGGTCGTGGTCGCTTTACGCACGTCGCACCAGCAACAAGCGAGACATCGAATGGACAAAGGGACGATTGGTCAGCATGTTCAGCAGCAGGTAAAGCGGCGCCGTGACCAGGGCGCCCGCGGCGAGCTGGATCAAGGGCAGGCTGAACTCGCGTGCGATCAGCACGGCCGGCACCATCCCTGCCAGGGCTAGCAGCACAGGCCGCAGGACCAGCACCATGAACTGCGCAAAACCGATGCCCGCCAAGGGGCGATAGATGCCGTACCACGCCGGCAGCATCAGCAGCGTCGCGGTGGCGGCCAGGCAGATCGCCAGCCAGAACGGACCGTGCATGGAACCGATCAAGATCGCCGGGACGGTGGCGGCCAGGACGACCAAGTTCCAGCGCAGTTCCAGTTGCGCCAGGCCGACGCCGAGAATGAGGTCGCGGATCGGGCTGAACATGGCGCGCACATAGCCCACCACCGCCAGAATGGACAGCAGATGCCCGGTGCCGTGCCATTCCGTGCCGAACAGCACCCGCACCAACGGGTCGGCGAACAGCGCCATGCCGACGTAGACCGGGGCGTTCAGCGCGCCGACCATGTTGAGGGTGGAGGCGGTGATGGCGCTGACTCGGGCGCGGTCGTGCTGCACGCTGGAGATCAGCGGAAAGCCAACCCGCGAAATGATCGGGTTGACGAAGGTCTGCAACTGCTGCATGAAGTTGCGCGGCACGCTGTACAGCCCCAGGCTGCTGGCCGGCACGAACCTGCCCAAGACGATGACGTCCAGGCTGCGGTTGACGTTGCTGATGATGGCGCTGGACACCGCGGCCAGGCCGAAATGGACGTAGGGCTGCAGTTCCCGCCAACTGATGTGCCAGCTCGGCTTCCAGTCCGCGGACAGGTAGAACCACGACAGCCCGCTGTTGACCACGGCGCCGGATAGGCTCGCCCAGACCAGGGTGTAGGGCCCGGCGCCCGCCATCGCCGTGAGCACGGCCACCATCATGCTGACCGCCGCGGCCGCGGTTTCGATGATGGCCATGGGCTTGAAGCGCAAGTTTTTTTCCGCATTCATGCGGAACTGCGCGCCCACGCCGCTGACCAGGAAGGTCGCCGACGACAGGGCGAGCAGCGGGAACAGCCGCGGGTCGCCGTAGGCCCAGGCGATGAGCGGAGCGAGCGCCAACACCACGCCCCCCAGCAGCACGGCGAAGATCACGCCGGCCCAGAACAGGCTGGAGCGCTCGCCCTCGGTGACATGACGGCGATAGATGAAGGCGCTGTTCAGCCCGGTGCCGTTGATCACCCAGGGAAAGGTCAGCACCGCGGCGACGATGGCCATGACGCCATAGTCCGCCGGCGTGAGGATGCGTGTCAGCACCATCACCTGCAGCAGTTGCACGATGGCCCCGGTGGCCGCGGAGACGGCCGTCCAGCGCACGGCGGAAAACGCCTTCTCCTTGATCCCTGTGGTTGGCTCGCTCATTTTTGGTTTCAGCGTAGGCCCGGGGCAGCGCGCAGGGCGAGGTATTGAATGAAGCCCCGCACCAGATACAGAAAAGGCCGGGTCGGACGCCATGTGTATTGGCGACGCAGGGCAAGGAACATCATCTTGAGGATGGCCAGCTTGAAGCGGCTGTGCAGCAGCGTCTTGGCATACATCGCGCCCTCGCCGATCAGGTAAAAGCGCCACAAGGCGGGCACGTCCGGCAGTTTTCTGCCGTGATGGTGCCAAACCACGACGGCGGGCTCGTAGCGGCCGGCGCCGCCCCCATCGCTGACCCGCATCGCGACTTCCCAGTCCTCGCCGGCAAAGCGGGCGCCGGCGCCGAACACCGGATCGAATCCGCCTTGCTTGAGCAAGGCGGCGCGGCGAAAGGCCATGTTCGCGCCCTGAATAAATGCGCCGGGCACGGGCTGGTGCGCCGGCACGTCGCGCGGAACCGTCGATTCGGCAATGGTCACCGGCGCGTCGTCGGGGTCGAACAGCAGGATGCGCCCGGCGATGTAGTCCACCGCGTGGGTGCGGAAGGTGCGGGCGAGCTGCTCCACATAATCGTGGGCGACGTAGCAGTCGTCGTCGGTAAAACCGATCACCTGGCCGCGTGCCCAGGCAATGCCGGCGTTGCGCCCGGCGCCATTGCCGCGCGTCGGCTCGGACAGCGTGCAGGCCGGCACATCGAGGTCGGCGATGAAGGCATCGGCCACGCTGCGGGTCGCGTCGGTGGAGCCGTTGTCCACGATCAGAAGTTCCCAGCGCACGACGGTTTGCTGCCGGCGGAAATGGTTCAGGCAGGCCACCAGCTGCCGCGCGCGGTTGCGCGTGCAAACGATCACGCTGACCTCGATGTCGGAGGCGGCGGCCCAGCGCCTGTTGGGCATGGGAGAGGCAGCGGTCATGGCGGGGTGGGGGTGGGTCATGGCGGCATGGGGCATCGGTCTTGGCGTCCTGCGGTCAGACCAGGACGCGCCCGACGCCCTCCTTGCGCACGAAGCGATGGAGCTGGTCGAGCATGCGGGAATGGACGGATTCGATCGCGGCGTCGCGACTCAGCCGTGGCTCGATGCTGGTCGACACGGCGCGCAGTTGATCCGCCGTGCGCTGCAACAGCCACCGCGGCGTATGGTCCCGCAACAGGGTCGTGACCCGCCTCCTGCAAGACAGCGTTCTGGCCAGGCCGCTGCCAGCCGGCGCATGCTGCTGGGCTATCTCCAGCAGTGAACTTCTGGGCAGGCGCGCCCAATCGATCTCCATGCCCAGCGCGGAAGCCCAATCGTGCCATTTCATGCGATGGGCGCGCGTCGGGCGGGCGGCAATCCACGGAACGCGCAAGGCATCGGCAATGATGGCGCCATGCATGGCCTCGGTAATCACGTAGTCGGAACTGGCGATCTCGGACAGGACGGTTTCCACGGGGTTCGTCGGGTCGATGAAATGCAGTCCGGCCAGACGGCAGACCTCGTCCCATCGACCAGGCCAGACACTTTCCCAATGCGGGATGAACGCCACCCGGCCCTCGATACGTTGTCGCGGTATCTGGCAGGAACGGACGTAAATCCCGGCGTCACCGATACCGAAGGCCTCGTCCAGGCCCAGCGCGCGCGCTGTCAATTTGCCCCGCACGAAGTAAAACGACCACGTGTGATCAAGTTCTGGCAAAGCCGTATAGCCGCCGTAACCCGCCCCGAAAATGATCTTCCTGCGCGTCGCGGCAAAGCCCCGCACGATGTTGGAGCCGATGCCGACGAACAGATCTCCGGCGCCGTCGAAGACTTCACCCAGCAGCCGCGGCCAGAGCCAGGTGTTGAGCTCATCGCCGAAATTCGGGGATGCGCCGCGATAGAAGAAGATTTCCATGGCCGTCTTGCCTTTTCAGTTGGCGCGCGAGGCCGAGGCCATGGGCCGGCTCGCGCCAGGGTTGCCTGGATTTGCGCGTGCGACTGAATCGCGCGCCTGCGGCTTGCCGTCCAGGCTGGCGTTCAGCAGCCGCAGCAACTCGTGCGATTCCGCGGAAAACTTGCGCGCGAACAAAAAGGGCATGCCCTGCGGAAAGTCCGTGCTGGGCGGGTGCGACGGGTTTCCGGTCAGAAACTGCGCATGCGCCAGGTTCAGGTATTCCGGGCTTTGGCGGCGGCGGCTCCAGTCGGCATAGGTCAGGCTGCGCTGCGCCAGCGCCGCAAAGGGGGAGTTGCCGAGGATGGTGTGAAAACAGGACTCGTCCGGGACGACGGTGTTGCGGTAGAAGTCGCCATAGGCCGGATGTGCGTCCATGAAGTCGAGGACATACGCGACCGCAGGGCGAGTCAAGGCCCACCATTGCGATCCGCCATAGGGTTTCAGTCGGCCGAGGGCGGGTCCGAAATCCCGCTGCCTGGGGAGCAGCCCCACCCCTTGGGCGGTGCGCTTCAGACGGTTGACCACACGGGAGGCGGTTTTTCGCGGCTGATAGGTCGCCAGCCTCGACAGCGGCTTGGACCCATCCGCCGACGGCATGGGCGTCAGGTTGATGAATTCCATGTCCGCGTGGGCCTGGAAAAACTGGTGGATGAACGCATTGCTGCGCACGGGATAGTCCGACCCGCTGAGCAAGACGAAGCGCACATGCGCCGTGCCCGGCTGCGAAAGCGCCGCGCGCATCAGCGACACAATGGCTTCGACCTGGGAGTAATCGCCCCAAAACACACGGGCGCGCTCCTGCAGCACGTGGACGCGCGGGGTGGCTGGAAGGCTGAAGTCGGCGAGTCGGGACTTCCTGTCGACATGGATGTAGAAATGGCTGTCCGGCGTGGACAGGCGCGCGACCAGCTCGCGCAAATGGGCCGGCTGATCGTGGGCCAGGATGAGGTAGGCGATGTCCATGCGCGTCTCCATGTCGTGTCAGACCGCGGCCGGCGCCGGAATCCGTTGCGCCTGCGGACCCTTGCGGCCGAGAAGATGGAGCTTGATGGTGGTTTCCTCGTTCATCATCGGCCGGTGGAGACTGCGAAACAGGGCATAGCGGGCGAGCATGACCGGGCGGCTGCGGTTGGCCAGGATCTGGCGGTAGCGCAGTTCGCGCCGGACCTGCGCCGGGTTGGCGTCCATGCGCTGCAAGGCCGTACGCACGGCTTCGAATTCCGCTGAGAAATCGGTTCGCTCCTCGCCCAGGTCGAACAAGATGCCGCCGTGGTTGCAAAAGGGCGTTGGATCGAAACGGGCCGTGCCGGCCATGCAGCGCAGGCGCTCGGCCAGATGCAACGAGACATTCTGCGAGGCGGCCATCTGCGCCGCGAATTTCTGTCGCCCCACGCCGCCAGGATGAACGCGATAGCGGATGAGTCGTTGCGGCAGATTGGCCACCAGACCGAGGAGGGCGAGTTGGCCGAACAGGAAATAGTCTTCCACCAGATTCCCGAACTCGGGCGCGGGGCGTGCCGGCTGACCGGCGCCGAACTCCACGCCATAGCGCGCACCGAGCGCCTGCAGCCGGTCCAGCCGCATGGCCACGGTGGGATGGGCCACCGGGTTGCAGAACAGCATCGCGGCGGCGATGCGGCCGGGTTCTGTGGGCAAAGGATGCTGGCGCAGCGTCCTGCCCCGGTCGTCGAAGTTGGTCAGCTGCCCGCCGATGGCCACCATGGCGGGATGCGCCGCGAAGCCCGCCTGGGCATGGCGCAGGCGCTCGGGCAGGGCGATGTCATCGGCGTCGTGGCGCACCACATATTTCGCATCGCACAGATCGAGGCCGGCATTGAGCAGGCCGGACAGGCCACGGGCGTCGGGCAGGCTGTGGATGCGGATGCGCGCGTCCTCAAGCGCATGGGCCTGGGCGATGTCCAGGGTGCGGTCGGTCGAGCCATGGTCAAGCACCAGCAGGCGCCAGTCCGTGAAGGTCTGGGCACGGATGCTGGCCAGGGCTTCGGCCAGATAGGCCGCGCCGTTCTTGACCGGCAGCAGGATGTCGAAGTAGGCCATGGCGGATGCGGGATCAGTACGCGTTCTGGCCGCGAAAACCCTTGAAAATGGTTGCGAGGATGATGCGCATATCCATGACCAGCGACCAGTTGCGGATGTACTGCATGTCGTACTCCACCCGTTTTTGCATTTTTTCCACGCAGTCGGTTTCGCCGCGCCAGCCGTTGATCTGCGCCCAACCGGTGATGCCGGGCTTGACCTTGTGGCGCAGCATGTAACCGTGAATCAGCGCCCGGTACTGCTCGTTGTGCGCCACCGCGTGCGGGCGCGGCCCGACGATGGACATATGGCCTTGCAGCACATTGAAGAACTGCGGCAGTTCATCCAGGGAAGTGCGGCGCAGGAAGGCGCCGACCGGGGTGATGCGGGAATCGCCGCGGGTGGCCTGCACGACCGTGTCGCCATCTTCGGTGACGGTCATGCTGCGGAACTTCCAGACCTCGACGATCTGGCCGTTGAGTCCGTAGCGGCGCTGCTTGAAGATCACCGGCCCTGGCGAGGTGAAGCGCACCGCGGCGGCGATGGCCAGCATCAGCGGACTGATGAGCAGCAGGATGAAACTGGAGATGACCACGTCCTCGATGCGCTTGAGCAGGCCGTTGACGCCGAAGAACGGCGTGTCGTACACGCTGATGATGGGATGCCCCGCGACCTCGCACCAATTCACCTGGTTGCGCTCGAAAATGTAGGCGTCGGGCACGATGAACACGGAGGCCGTGGAGTCGGCAAGATCGCGCACCAGGCCGTCGATGCGCTGCTCCGCGTAGGTCGGCAGGGTGATGAAGACGAAATCCACGCGGCCGGCCCTGGCGTCGCGCACCAGGCGGTCGAAGTTGCCGATCAGCGAGAGGTCGCGCAAGTTCAGCCGCTTGGCGGCGCGGTCGTCATACACCCCGGCGATGCGCAGGCCCGACCACATCCGATTGCTCAACTGGCGTGCGATGCGGTCTGCCGTGCGGTTGGCGCCGACGAAAGCCAGGATGCGGACGCCCACGCCCTGGCGGGCATTGCGCTCGATGTGATGGCGCAGATACGCGCGCTGCCCCACCATCAACGCGGGCACCATCAGGGCCCACAACCCTAGAGAAATCCGCGAGTAATCGGACGTGACGTGCAGCGCAAATCCGGTGGCCAGCAGCGCGATCAGAACAGCGCACCAGACGATAACGATCTGCCGCGTCTCCTCGTGCAACGGCAGCTTCTGCCAGGAGTCGTAAAGCCCCCAAAACCGGGCACCAACCTGAAAAAACAGGAGCGCGGTGGTGATCAGCATATAGATGTGATCACCAGGCACACCCTTGTTGAGCAAGACGCTTGCAATCAGCGCGCCGACGATGAAGAGGGTATCCATCATGCGGAGAAACAGCTCCGCGTTGTCGTAGGACGACTGCACCGCTCCTCGCATCATGACATGGACCTCCTGGGATCCGGCATTGACCCTTGCAGCGCACAATCTGCGCCTTGCTGCGGTCTCGCGTCGTTATCGCGAGACGTGCAGATCACGTGCAAAAGGGCCAAGCCCCGAACGGATTGCTAAACGCTGGTCGCGCGCTGCGACCGCGGCCTGTCACATCGTTCGATAAGCAAGTCATGGGCCAAGACGCAACTGGCAGGCCGACGACCCGATATCGATCGCAAAACGCAGGCTTGGATGCTGGCTGCGGCGGAATACGCAGGACCCCTTGCCGCGGCATTTAGCGACGCACGGATGCTGCGCCGCACAAAACCCGTGCGAACCGCACCAAGACCGTTACGTGAGCACGCCAAGCCAGACGCCAAAATCATCTGAAACCCCGCAACGCAAGGGCCAGCACACGCGCCCCGGTTTTTGCGTTGCATCCCCCGCCCACTCCAGGCACCGATCGCCCATCGACACTGAAGTTTCGTGCGCATGACCGTGCCTTCATGGCCTCTCGGCATGGCCGTAGTCCACGGCCTTGCGCAACCAGGCTGCCGCCTGCTCGTCGTCCTGGGGTGCGCCCAGGCCGCTCTTGTAGAGGTCTCCGAGGGCGTACTGTGCCAAGCTGCTTCCCTGGTCGGCGGCCTGTCGGAGCCAGTGGGCGGCCTGCTCGGCATCGTGCGCGACGCCGCGACCATCCCGGTACAGCATGGCCAGGTAATACTGCGCCGCGCTGCATCCTTGTTCGGCGGCCTGTCGAAACCAATGGGCGGCTTGCTCGAGGTTGCGCGTCACGCCCAGACCTTCCTGATACAGAACGCCCAAGTGATATTGGGCCGTACCGTGGCCTTGCATGACCGCTGCGCGCAGCCATTGCAAGGCCAAGGCGAAGTCCTGGGGAACACCCAGCCCGAGCTTGTACAGAACCCCCAGGGCGCACTGGGCGCGAGCATGCCCCTGCGCTGCGGCGCGGCCATACCAATAGGCGGCTTGCTTGTCGTCCTGGACAAGGCCCTGGCCATGTTTGTAGAGCGACCCCAGGTGGTACTGGGCGCTGCTGCTTCCCTGCTCGGCGGCTTTGCGCAACCAGATCGCCGCCAGCTCGTAGTCCTTGCTGGCCTTGTACGACAAACCCGCAGCGAGCGGATTCACATGGCTGGAAGAAACGCCGGTCACGGGCGCGCTCAGGGGTTCGAACAGCTTCGCCCGCCGCGTGGCGGGCCGCGAAGCCGAGGTTTGCGTTGGGTTTCCAAACATGACCAATCCTCCTCGAAACCATGATGAGCCGGGACGGACCTCATGGGGGCCAAGAACGCGCGGACAAATCCCCACAGCGGACCGCATCGCCCTCTGAACATACCGACGATGGAAGCAGTTTGCGTGCCATCCCAGATTTAATCTTGAAAATGAAGAACTTAAAAATCAGCCACGATGCCAACATCGCGCAAAGGCAAAGAAAATCCAGCGTGGCCGCAAAAAAACGTCGCTTTGATCAGACACCAAAAACTAGATGTTTACAAAGCCTTGTTTTCGCGCGATTTTTTTGTCTTTGAAAAGCGACGCCCGGCGCCGCTGCGTTCGCGGCGGCGCCGGGCAAGACCTGCCTGCGTCGCCGGCGCGAAGCTACGGTCAGGCGCGGCCCCTCAGGCGCCGAATGTCCACGCATCCATGCTCAGCACGCCGTAGTGCACGCCGCCGTGCCAGTACCGCGGCCGAACAGCGGCCCCGGCAGCTCCCAGCGCCCAGAACAGCGGCAGCAGGTGTTCGTCTGTGGGGTGGGCGCGCTGCGCATGGGGCGCGCGGCGCCGGTAGTCGAGCAAGGCTGCGATATCGCCTTGCTCGATCGACCGGCGCATCCAGTCGGTGAACGCCACCACATAAGGCTCGGGCGGACTGTCCGTGGCGGCGCCGGGACGGAACTCATGCAGGTTGTGGGTCAGGCTGCCCGTGCCGAACAACAGCACCCCCTCGTCGGCCAGGACGCTGAGGGCCTCGCCAAGGCGAAAGGCCCCGGCGGCATCGAGCGGCCAAGGCATGGCCAAGGGCACGACAGGAACGTCGGCCTGCGCAAACAGGACGCGCAGCGGCACCCATACCCCATGATCCAGGCCGCGCTCGACGTCCAGCCCTGCCGGCCATCCCGCCTGTCGAAGAAGCGCAGCGGCGCGCCTCGCAAGCGCCGGGTCGCCACGGACCGGATAGCGCAGCGCACGCAGCGCCCGGTCGAAGCCGCCGAAGTCGTGAAGCGTCGCGGGCTGCGGGCTGGCTCCCACCAAGGGCTCGCGCGCCATCCAATGCGGCGAGAACGCCAGGATGGCCTCCGGACGCGGCAAATCAAGCCCGAGTTGCCGCAGCATGGGCACGGCCGTACCGGGGGTTCCAGAGGAAGCATGGGCGAACCATGCGAAACAAACAAGGTGGGCTGACGGGGCATGGCCAAGACGGAGTGCGGAGCGCTGATCGCGGCAATTCTGCGCGCGAAGCGCCTGCCGCGCACGGCATGGGACGATACCGCCAAGCCGCCTCCCCACTAACATGCATGCCGACGCCCGAGCCCTTTGCCGGCCATGATCCGTGGCGCTTCTTCCGAACCATCCATGAACGACAAGTACGACGCCGCCGCGGTCGAATACGCCGCGCAGCAACACTGGCAGGCCGCCGACGCCTACCGCGTGGACGAAACCAAGCCAGGCCCGAAGTTCTACGCCTGTTCGATGCTGCCCTACCCCTCGGGCAAATTGCACATGGGCCATGTGCGCAACTACACCATCAACGACATGCTGGCCCGCCATCTGCGCATGAACGGGTACAACGTGCTCATGCCCATGGGCTGGGACGCCTTCGGCCTGCCGGCCGAGAATGCGGCGATGAAGAACAGGGTGCCGCCGGCGGCGTGGACCTACGACAACATCGCCGCCATGAAGCGGCAGATGCAGGCCATGGGGCTGGCGATCGACTGGAGCCGCGAGGTCGCCACCTGCACGCCGGCGTACTACAAGTGGAACCAGTGGCTGTTCCTCAAGATGCTGCAAGCCGGCATTGCCGAGCGCCGCACCCAGGTGGTGAACTGGGATCCGGTGGACCAGACCGTGCTGGCCAACGAGCAGGTCATCGACGGGCGCGGCTGGCGCAGCGGCGCGGTGGTGGAAAAGCGCGAGATCCCGGGCTATTACCTCAACATCACGCGCTACGCCGACGAGTTGCTGTCGGCGGTGAGCAACCCGGACGACCCCAACTACCTGGCGGGCTGGCCCGAGCGCGTGCGCCTGATGCAGGAGAACTGGATCGGCAAGAGCGAAGGGGTGCGCTTCGCCTTCCCGCACACCATTCGCGACGCCCGGGGCAGGCTGATTCAGGACGGCCGCTTGTACGTGTTCACCACCCGCGCCGACACCATCATGGGCGTGACCTTCTGCGCCGTGGCCCCCGAGCATCCGCTCGCCGCGCATGCCGCGCAAGACAACCCGGCACTCGCCGCCTTCATCGCGCGCTGCCAGCAGGGCGGCACCACCGAGGCCGAACTCGCCCTGAAGGACAAGGAAGGCATGCCCACGGGCTTGAGCGTCGAGCATCCGCTCACGGGCGAGCCCGTGCCGGTGTGGGTCGGCAACTACGTGCTGATGAGCTATGGCGACGGCGCGGTGATGGGCGTGCCGGCGCACGACGAGCGCGACTTCGCCTTTGCGCGCAAATACGGCCTGGCCATTCGCCAGGTCGTTGCCATCGAGGGCGAAGCATTCTCATCGGAAACCTGGGCCGACTGGTACGGCGACAAGCAGCGCGGCGTCTGCACCCACTCCGGCATGCTCAACGGCCTGCCCTACAAGGCCGCCGTCGACAAGGTGGCCGAACTGCTCGCCACGAAGGGCCTGGGCGAAAAGAAAACCACTTGGCGCCTGCGCGACTGGGGCATATCGCGCCAGCGCTACTGGGGTACGCCGATTCCCATCATCCACTGCGACGCCTGCGGCACGGTTCCCGTGCCTGAAAAGGACCTGCCGGTGGTGCTGCCGGAAAATCTCATACCCGACGGCAGCGGCAACCCGCTGGCCAAGTGCGCGGAATTCGTCAACGTGCCCTGCCCGCAATGCGGCAAGCCGGCGCGGCGCGAGACCGACACCATGGACACCTTCGTCGACTCGTCCTGGTACTTCATGCGCTACACCTGCGCCGACAACCACGGCGCGATGGTCGACGCGCGCACCGATTACTGGATGCCGATGGACCAGTACATCGGCGGCATCGAGCACGCCATCCTGCACTTGCTGTACGCCCGCTTCTGGACCAAGGTGATGCGCGACCTCGGGCTGGTGAAGGCCGACGAGCCGTTCAAACGCCTGCTCACGCAAGGCATGGTGCTCAACCACGTCTATTCGCGCAAAACCGCGCAGGGCGGGATCGAGTACTTCTGGCCGCACGAGGTGGACAACGTGCTCGACGCGCAGGGCAAGATCGTGGGCGCCACTCTCAAGCGTGATGGCTCGGCCGTGGATTACGGTGGCGTCGGCACCATGAGCAAGAGCAAGAACAACGGCGTCGATCCGCAAGACTTGATCGATCGCTACGGCGCCGACACCGCGCGCCTGTTCACCATGTTTGCCGCTCCGCCCGAAGCCACGCTGGAATGGAATGACGCCGCAGTGGAAGGCGCGTACCGATTTCTGCGGCGGGTCTGGGAATGCGCGCGGACCCATCTTGAACCCACGCCGCGCGCGGCTGCGGACTGGTTCGCGAGACCGGATGCACCAAGCTCGCTGAAAAAGGCCCGGTATGGCATCCACCTCGTCCTCAAGCAGATCAGTTATGACTACGAGAGGATGCAATACAACACGGTGATTTCTGGCTGCATGAAACTCCTGAACCAGATCGAGGGCTTGTCCGCCATGGCGTTGCCGCCGGACGGCGATCGCGAGGGTTTCCTGGCCCAACGTGGCGCCCTCGCCTTTGAAGGCTACGGCATTCTGCTGCGCGTGCTCTACCCTGCCACCCCGCATATCGCGCATGCGCTGTGGCAGGACCTCGGCTATGCCGCGCAGCTCGGCGATCTGCTCGACGCGCCCTGGCCGCAGGTGGATGAGTCCGCCCTGGTGCAGGACGAGATCGAGCTGATCCTGCAGGTCAACGGCAAGCTGCGGGGCGCGCTGCAGGTTCCGGCTACGGCGGACAAGGCGGCCATCGAGGCCGCCGCGCTGGCCAGCCCCGAGTTCGCCAAGCATGCCGAAGGCAGGCCCGCGAAAAAGGTGGTGGTCGTCCCCGGACGCCTCGTCAATGTGGTGGTGTGAAGACGGCCCGCCTCCATCCAGCGACAATACACGCATGATGCGACACCGCTGCGGCCTCGCCCTCGCCCTGCTGATCGCCCTGGCACTGACAGGCTGCGGGTTCCACCTGCGCGGCTCCACCAATCTGGCGTTCTCGAGCCTGGCGGTGCAGGGGCCGGACGGACCTTTCCTGATCGACCTCAAGCGCCAGATCGCTTCCACCACCTCGACCCGCATCGTGGCGAACCCAAAGCAGGCGCAGGCCGTCTTCACCCTGCTCGCCGACAGCCCGACCCAGGTGCCGCTGGCCTACAACGCCGACGGCACGGTGGCGCAGTACCAGTTGCGCGAAACCGTGCAGTTCCAGCTCGCGACGCCCTCGGGGCAGATGCTCATTCCGCCGACCTCGATCACCCAGACCAGCAGCCTGAGCTACAGCACCGCGGCGACACTGGCCAAGGCCAACGAGGCCGACTTGCTCTACCGTGGCATGCGCCAGGATTTGGTCAGCCGCGTCATGTTCCAGATGGCGGCCGCGCGGCCGCCCATCACGCCGGCGGCCTCGGCCCCCGTGCCGGCGGCGCCCTGATGTTCGACGATCCAAGTCCGCGCCCATGCTGATTCGCGCCGACCAACTCCAAGCCCGGCTGGATTCCGGCCTGCGCGGGCCCTATGTGGTCTTTGGCGACGAACTGCTGCTGGTGAACGAGGCGGTGGACGCCATTCGCGCCGCGGCGCATGCGGCGTGCTACGGGGTGCGGGAGCAGCATCAAGTCGAGCGCGGTTTCGACTGGGACGAACTGCTGGCCCAAAGCCGCGAGATGAGCCTGTTCGGCGAGCGCAAGCTGATCGAGGTCCGCATCCCCACCGGCAAACCCGGACGCGACGGCGCCCAGGCCCTGGCCGCGCTGGCGCAGGAGGCCTCCAGCGACGTGCTGGTCCTCGTGCTGCTGCCCAGGCTGGACGCCGCCGTGCAGAAATCCGACTGGTTCTCCCGCCTCGCCGAGGCAGGCACTGCGGTGCGCGTGGACACCGTAGAACCCGAACAGCTCGGCGCCTGGATGCGCGCACGCCTGGCGCGCCACGGGCTGCGCATCGCCGCGGGTCCTGCGGGACAGGCCTGCCTGGATCTGCTGGTGGCGCGCACCGAGGGCAATCTGCTCGCCGCGCATCAGGAAGTGGAAAAACTCGCGCTGCTGCTGGATCCGGGTGAACTCGATCCCGCACAAGTCGAAGACCTGGTGCAGGACGCGGCGCGCTATGGCGTGTTCCGCCTGGGCGAGGCGCTGCTCGCCGGCGACATCGCCCGCCTCGTGCGCATGCTCGACGGGCTGCAAGGCGAAGGCGTGGCCCCAGTGTTGGCGCATTGGTCCTTGGCCGAGGAGACGCGCGCCTGGCTGCGCCTGCGCCAGGGGCTCGATGCCGGGGAGAGCTTCGCCACGCTGGCGCGCGCCAATCGCATCTGGGGGCCGAAGGAAAAGCTGCTGCAGCGCGCGCTGCCACGCCTGAATTTGCCCCTGCTGGAGGGTCTGCTGCTGCGCGCCGCCGAATGCGACCGCGCCGTCAAGGGCCTGCGCCCCGCAGGCGTCCCGCATCAGCCCTGGGAGGCCGTGCGCCACCTCGCCCTGGCGATGGCCCAGGCGGTGTCGCCTCAGCCGGCCGCCAGCGCCCACGGGGCGCGCCTGGTGTTGCTGGCCGCCGGCTGAAGCGGACGCGATCCCCAGGCCCCGAGCCGGCGCGGGTGCGGCGAGGCCCGTTTACAGCCCGACACCAAAAGCCCCGCAGGCCAGGGGAATTTCCTCGGACAACCTGATTCAGACCGGGTTTATGCCACGTTCGACCACGATGCCATATCGCAAAGTCTGCGTCTTTCTCCAGCCGTTCGTCATCGCCGCCTTGGCCGCCACGGTCACGGCGCAAGCCACGCCACACGCCGCATTCACGGGCGCGGGGCCGGACGACGTGATGCGGGTGCTGCCGCGGCAGCGCGACGCGCAGGCCCTGCTGCAGCAAACCCAAACCACGACACGCGCCGGCCTGGCGCAGTCGTGGGCGGCGCAGCTGCGTCAGCTCGCGAGGGTGCTACGCGCGATCGACCTGCAGCAGATCAAACACGCGCGGGCCGGGACTGACGCCCGGTGCAGCTCGGCGCATTGGAGTGCTGGCCCGGCCTCGCCCTGCGCAGCGGTTGTCGCCGCCCGCCACTTTTTGAAGGCCGCCTACGTCGGCGCACTGGACTACGAGAAATTGCGTTTTCCGGGCATCGACGGGGCCTTCCCCGCAGCCACCGCTGGCGCGGTCCTGCAGGGCGGCAGCTTCATCGGCCCCCGGGGCAGCCGCGTGCTGCTGGTCAACCTCGGCGCGAAACCCATCCGGGTCGATCTCGGCCATTGGGCCAGCGCCAAGCCCACGCTGCAGCAAGCTTGGCTGAAACGCCCCGTCGACGCGGCCGGCGCCCGGCTGCGGCAGCGCGTGAGCGTCGGTGCGCAGCCGCCGTTCATGCTGCCGCCCGAGTCCATCAGCGTGATCGGCTAGGGCCTGTTCACGCTATTTCTGCACCCGCGTTGCCCCCAGACGGGGATGGATGCAAGGCGGAGGGCACAGGCAAGGCTAAACCGCCTTGCCTGTGCCCGACAACGCCGCAGACGCCCCGTCTGGGGGC
>MLJW01000179.1_pt1 | contig 53818 bp, 49 predicted proteins | sample 888231 | NCBI WGS metagenome assembly MLJW01 (sample SAMN05788063, study PRJNA343431) | mine drainage metagenome | isolation source: sample collected from the inflow into an acid mine drainage treatment plant... | place: Germany: Lusatia, lignite mining district
TACCGGCCAACCATTGAAGTGACGGGTTGGCCGGTCTCCAGCGAGCATTGAGCGAGCGGCCAAGGCGGCGGATGCCGCCGCCCGGCGAGGGACGATACAACCGGTCAATTCATTGGCCGGTTGGTATTATTCGACCCAGTCGAAGGTGCGGGTCACGGCCTTCTTCCAGAAGTGATAGAGGCTGTCGCGCCGTTCGGCGTCCATGGAGGGCGACCAGCGGTGATCCTCGGCCCAGTTGGCCACCAGTTCATCGGTATCCTGGAAGAAGCCCACGGCCAGGCCGGCGGCATAGGCGGCGCCCAGCGCGGTGGTTTCCAGCACCACCGGGCGCACCACCGGGCGGTTCAGGATGTTGGACTGGAACTGCATCAGCAGGTGGTTCACCACCATGCCGCCGTCGGTGCGCAGATTGTCGAGGGCGATGCCGGAATCCTGCTCCATGGCGTCCAGCACCTCGCGCACCTGGAAGGCGGTGGCCTCCAGCACGGCGCGGGCGATATGGCCCTTGTTGACGAAGCGGGTCAGCCCGGCGATGACGCCGCGGGCGCTGTCCTTCCAGTAGGGGGCGTAAAGGCCCGAGAAGGCCGGCACGAAATAAACGCCGCCATTGTCGTTGACGGTGCGGGCCAGGGGCTCGATATCGGTGCTCTTTTCGATGATGCCGAGATTGTCGCGCAGCCACTGCACCAGGGCGCCGGTGATGGCGATGGAGCCTTCCAGGGCATAAACGGCGGGCTTGGCGCCGATCTTGTAGCCCACGGTGGTCAAAAGGCCGCATTTCGAGGGCACGATCTTCTCGCCGGTGTTCATCAGCATGAAGCAGCCGGTGCCGTAGGTGTTCTTGGCCTCGCCCGGCTTGAAGCAGGCCTGGCCGAACAGGGCGGCCTGCTGGTCGCCCAGGTCGCCGGCGATGGGCACATCCTTCACCGGGCCGAAGCTGGCCTTGGCGTAAACCTCGGAGCTGGAGCGGATGGCCGGCAGCATGCATTTCGGAATACCGAAATCGGCCAGGATCCCGTCATCCCACTGCAGGGTTTCCAGGTTCATCAGCTGGGTGCGGCTGGCGTTGGTGACATCGGTGACATGCTGGCCGCCCTGGGGGCCGCCGCTTAAGTGCCAGATGACGAAGGTGTCGATATTGCCGAACAAAAGATCGCCGGCTTCCGCCGCGGCGCGGGCGCCGGGCACGTTGTCGAGGATCCAGCGGATCTTCAGGCCGCTGAAATAGGTGGCCAGCGGCAGGCCGGTCTTGGCGCGGTAGCGGTCCTGGCCGCCCTTGGCCTCGAACTGGGCCACGCTGTCGGCCACGCGGGTATCCTGCCAGACGATGGCGTTATAGACCGCCTCGCCGGTTTTTTTGTTCCACACCACCGTGGTTTCGCGCTGATTGGTGATGCCGATGGCGGCCAGATCGCTGGGGCGCAGGCCCTTGGCGGCCATGGCCTCGGTCATCACCTCTTCCAGGCGGCGCCAGATCTCGGCGGGATCATGCTCGACCCAGCCGGGTTTGGGATAGATCTGTTCGTGTTCCTTCTGCGCCACGCTGACGATCCGCCCGGTGCGGTCGAAAACGATGAACCGCGAGCTGGTGGTGCCCTGGTCGATTGCGCCGATATAGGTCGCCATGTCAACTCTCCCTCGTCTTCGGGCGGGCCGAAAGCCGGGCCGCCCGGCGCCGGACCCCTCCCCAAGGGGAGGCCGGCGGATTTATGGAAAGCGGGGCTCCGCCCTGCGGGCGGGCGCCCGCGCGGTCAAAGAATGCGGGGGCGTGGCATGAACGGCCCGCCGGCGGGGCGGGATGTTTCTTTGGAAAACGTCATCGCATCCTCCTCCTCGGATTGATAGCGCGCCGTTGTCGGCGTCGTTTTTCTGGCGGCGGATAAGGCCGCCCACGGTTTTGAAAATAAAAAAAGCCGCCCGTTGGATGCGGAAACTCCGCATCGCCAACAGGCGGCTTCTCTCATTCTCTGCCGCGTTATGGAAATTATATTATCAAGACAGGGGGAAGACAACGAATTTCATGAAAGCGTCTTGCCGTCTGTCTTGCAGTGCGAAATATATATCTCTGGTTATATTAGGCGATCCATAGCGCGGGATTGCTGGCGGAAATGGCCGCCAGCCCCTGGGCCAGCAGGTCCTGCGCCTCGCGCAAGCTGTCCACCAGGCCGCCGCCCACCACCGGCATTTCGGCGGCCAGGCCGGTCAGGCGGGCCAGCAGTTTGGGCACCGCCAGGGCGGGCAGCACCTCCAGGGCATCCATCTGGCTGTGCTTCATCTGGTGGCACAGGCTGTCCATGGCGCCGCTGTCCAGCAGGAAGGTGCGCTGGATGGTGTAAAGCCCCAGGCTTTGCGCCTGGCGCAGCGGTTCGGCGTGGGTGGAGATGATGCCGCGGGCGCCGCGCCGTTCCAGATAGCGCAGCGCCGAGATATCGCGGGTCAGGCCGCTCAGCAGATCGATATTGATGATGGCCAGCTTGCCGGCCTCGGCGGTGCGTTCGATCAGGCCGCCGATATTTTCGGGATCGCCGCACAGCAGATAAAGAATGCGGCCATGGGCGGCCAGGGCCTGATCCAAAAGCTCGGGCTTGCGCACCGCCGGAATGATGCCGCACTCCTGCAGCAGCGGCCGGAAGGCCGAGGAATGGGCGGCGGCCGCCGCGCCGCCGCCCTTTTCGGGTGCGAGGGAAAGGGGGCGGGGCTGACGCATGCGGCACCTTGTCGTCTTTAAGGGAGGCGCTTCCACACTACGCAAAAGCGGCGCCTTTGTCATGGCGTTGCCGTCGGCGTCTGGCCGTAGGCCTCCCGCAGCAGGCTGGCCGGGTGGCGGGCCGGGCGGCCGCTGCCCTGGGTGATCTGCATGCGGCAGGTGGGGCATTCCGACAGCACGGCCTCCGGGGCGGCGCCCTCGATGGCCTGGAACAGCCGGGCCCCCACCGCCATCGACAGATCGTATTTCTCCTGCTTGAAGCCGAAGGTGCCGGCCATGCCGCAGCAGCCGGCATCGAGGTCGGCCACCTCCAGGCCCGGCACCTGCCGCAGCAGATGATACCAGGGGCGGGACAGCCCCTGCGCCGTTTGGTGGCAGGGGGCGTGATAGGCCAGCGGGCCGTGCGGCAGGGGGCGGAAGGCGCGGTCGAGCTGATCGCGCTCGGCCAGATCCATAAGGAATTCCCCCAGATCGTAAACGGCGGCCTCGACGGTGCGGGCCTTTTCGGCCAGGGCGGCATCATCGCCGAGCTGGGCGGAAAAACCGGTTTTCAGCAGTTGGCCGCAGGTGGTGCAGGCGGTCACGATGGCCTCGCCCCGGGCGGCGGCGGGCCACAGCAGCTCCAGATTGGCCAGGGCGCGGCGGCGGGCCTCGGCGGGCTGGCCGTTGGCCAGGGCCGGATAGCCGCAGCAGGAGGCCGGCGAGACCGCCACGGAAAAGCCGTTGCGGTCCAGCAGGGCGAAGCAATCCTCGCCCAGGCCGGGTTCGTTGTAGCGCATGGAGCAGCCCAGGAAGAAGGTGACCCGCTTGTCCCCGGCCGGCGGCGTCGGGCGGCGGTCGAGGCGCGGGCGGGCATAGGCCGGGAAGGAGCGCCGGGCGGTGATGCCGGCCGTCAGCGCCATCAGCCGCTTCATCAAGGGCCAGCCCAGCAGCCGGTTGCTGAGGGCGGGCCACAGGCTGAACAGGCGGCCCAGCAGGGCCGGGCGGGCCAGCAGGGCATCGCGCAGGCGGCGCGGCGGCGGCTTTTTATGGCGGCCCTTGGCGGCCAGGATCAGCTCGGCCACGTTGACCTGATTGGGGCAGGCCATGTCGCAGCGTTCGCAGCCCAGGCAGTCTTCCAGGCCGTCATGGTCGCAAGGCAGGCCCTCGCGGCGGAAGCGTTCCAGTTCGGGGCCCAGATGCTTGGGGCCGGGATAGGCCGGATGCGCGGTCATCACCGGGCAGACGCTGTTGCAGACCGAGCATTTCAGGCAGTTGTCGAGGCTGGCGTCGCTATGGCGCATGATGGATCTCCCTTCAGGCGGCCAGGGCGGCCAGGGCGGCGGCATGGCCGCCGACGATGGCCCGGCCGTTGCCGGTGCCGCTGAGCAGCGCTCCGGCCACATGCAGCCCCCGGGCCAGGGGGGCGCCGCTGGCCTCCAGCGGGCGGAAGCCGCTGTCGGCGCCGCCGCTCCAGCCCGGCAGCAGGGCGCCGGCATGGGGACCGGCGGCCACCAGCACGGCGCGGGCCGACAGGGTGCGGGCGTGGCCGGGGGTGGCAAGGCGCACGCCGCGGCAGGCGCCCTGGGCCAGGATCAGGGCCGAAACCGCATGGCCGCCCATCACTTCCACCCCGGCGCGGCGCAGCTGCCGCAGCAGCAGGGCCGACAGCCGGAGCCCGGCCACCGAGGGCGGCAGGGTGGGCAGTTCGCCCGGCATGGTGCCGGCGGCGGCGGCAAAGGCGGCCAGATCGGCGGCGGTGCTGCGCTGGCCCAGGATGGAGGGCAGCAGGAGCTGCCCGCCTTCGGCGGCCAGCGGCGCCAGGCGCTGGGCCAGCAGGGCGCGGAAGGCGGGATCGGCATCGAAGCGGTTGGCCAGCAGCAGCGGCGTGTGCGGCAGGCCGTCCTGGCGCGGCAGCGCGATGTCGCGCGGCAGATAGCGGCAGTCCAGCCCCTGTTCGGCGGCGCGGTGGCGCAGGCGCTCGGCCAGGAAGCGGCTGTCGAAGGCCGACAGGCCGGCAATGCCCGCCACCACCACCTCAAGGCCGGGGCGCCCCCGCCCCTCCCACAGGGCGGCGGGCACCAGGGCGGCCTCCTGCACCGTGCCCAGGATGGAATAGAGGCGGTGCTGCTGGCCCGGCCCGCCGTGATAGGGGGCGCCGGCGGCTTCGGTCAGGCGGGAAAACAGGGCCAGGGCCTGGGTTTCGGCGGCAGCGGCGGGGGCGGCCAGATCGGCCACGCAGCCGGCGCCGTAGACGAAGCTGCCCAGGCCGTCATGCACCAGGGCGGTGGCGGCGCCGGTTTCGGCGGCGGTGGCGGCGGCCACCAGGCCGGCCATGCCGGCCCCCACCACGATGACGTCGTATTGCGGACGGTCCATGATGGTCATGCCTCCGGCTGGCCGTGGAAATGATAGGTGGGGCCGAACAGATCGTGGCTGAGGGCCAGCTGGTCGATCTGTTTGCCGCGCGGCACCTGGGCCTGGCCTTTCCAGCGCTCGTCGAGGAAGCGCTTGAATTCGGCGCCGCCCTCCTCGGCGTCCCACAGGCCGTTGCGGTAGCCGGCTAGCATGGCCTTGTAGCCGCAGAAGGTGCCCTGGCACGAGCCGAAGCCCAGGCGGGTGCGCCGCCCCAGATCGTTGATGGTGCGGGCCGGCACCAGGGCGTCGGGGCGCAAGGCCAGTTCCACCTCGGCGCGGCTCACCTGCTCGCATTCGCAAAGGAGTTCCGTCATGTCGGGGTCGGCCTCCATGAGATCGGCCAGACGGGCCAGATCGGGGCCCAGGCGGCGTTCGGCCACCGCCAGGGCCGGGGGCGGCAGAAAGCGGGCCAGGCGCCGCAGCAGGGCGGGGTCGGCGGCGGGACGCAAGGGGGTGGTGGCGGTGCGGCAGGGTTCCCGCACCCCCAGGTGACGGGCCGCCATGTCGCTGGCGGCCTCGGCCATCAGGCGGTAGGTGGTCAGCTTGCCGCCCACCACCGACAACATGCCGGGCAGGCCGTCGCGGGCGCCATGGTCCAGCAGGGCGAAGCCGCGGCTGATGTCGCGTCCGGCGGCGCCCCCGGCATCGGGCGGCACATAAAGCGGCCGCACCCCGGAAAACACCCGCAGCACCCGGGCCTCGGCCAGGGCCGGCACCAGTTCGGCGCCCAGGGCCAGCAGATGGGCCAGTTCGTCCGGCGTGGCCGTCAGGCCATCGGGGCCGGGCACGGTGATGGAACTGGTGCCCAGGATCGACACCGGCCCGGCCGGTACCAGAATATCGGCATCGCCCGGCGTGCGGCAGCGGTTCACCACCCGGCTCACCAGGGCGTGGTTCAGCACCAGCAGCGAGCCCTTGTCGCAGCGCACCGGCACATGCAGCCCGGCCAGGGCCGCCACCTGCTCGGCCCAGCCGCCGGCGGCGTTCACCACCAGATCGCAGGCGATCCGCCCCGCTTCGCCGCTGCGGACATCGCGGGTGGCGACACCGCACACCCGGCCGTCGCGGCGCTCGATGGCGGTGACTTCGGTATAAGAGCGGAAGCGCCCGCCCCGGGCCACGGCGGCGCGCAGGTTCGACGCCGTCAGCAGGAACACGTCCACATGGGCGTCGGGGCAGGTGGTGGCGCCCAGGATATCGTCGGGCAGATTGGGCTCCAGGGCCAGGGCCTCGGCGGCGGACAGGCGCTGGCCGGTCAGGCCGATGGCGGCGGCGGCGGCATCCCAGCGGTCGAAAAAGGCGGGATCATCCTGGGGATAGCGCACGAACAGCCCGCCGACATCGTGGACGCAATGGGGGGCGATGCGCTTCAGAATGCGGTTCTCGCTCAAACATTCGGCGGCGGCGGCGGCATCCTTCACCACATAGCGGGCGCCGGAATGCAGCAGGCCGTGGCAGCGCCCGGTGGCGCCGTTGGCCAGATCACGCTGTTCCAGCAGCACGGCGTCGATGCCGCGCAGGGTCAGATCCCACAAGATCCCCGCCCCGGTGGCGCCCCCGCCGATAATGACCACTTGCGTCCGTTCCATGATGTCCTCGCGCCAGGCTGGGCCGCCGCCGCTGCGGGCGGGGCCGGTGAACGAACCGTTTGCAGGGAAGGAACGGCGCGCCCCGCGCGGGCGCGGGGTCCGGTGCCGGAGCGGGCGGCGGTGCCGTTTGTCGTTAAGGGTGGGATCGGAAAGCGGGATCGGCCCCAGGCGGAACGGGAAACGGCGGTGACGTCCGCGCTCCGGAAGGCAAACCCCGGGCAGAGGGGGCGTTTCTCCCAAAACGGCGTTGTGTCACCCTTTCGCGCTTTCTCATTCGGCTCTTCACGAAGGGGAATATTTTCCGGAAACCAGTGTGGTCTTTCCGGCCCGGCCTGTCAATGCGACGGAGTTTTTTCAGCCGGATCTCATCCATGCGGCAGAGAGGCTCCTGCGATGGAAGGGGAAAGCTATCTTTCGAGAACCGCGGCTCTCTTCGGTGCCCCTTATACATACCCCCAGCTCATAGTAGTGATATCCAGCTATTACGCTGCTATCTGGAATCATTTCACTTTTTCTTTACATTTGGTAGGGAGGCAATCATGGACAACATAAAAATAAAATATAAGGTCTTGGTGGTGGTTGCGATCATGGGGGCCGTGGCTATTGCCAGCGCCCTCTATTTCGCCTTGTCGATGCGGGCGACGAACAGCGCCTTTTCGGCGCTGATCGCCGGGCGGGAACAGGCCGCCATCGACAGTGCGCGCGCCTCGCGGGATATCCGTTATTTCTTGGAAAGCGCTTTCAGCCTGGCGTTTGAAACCTCCGCCGACGCCGATGCGCGCCTGCTGCAGCAGACGCGGGACAGCCAAGGCGCCTATCTGGCGCGGTTGCGCGGTCTGGAGCCGCTGGTGCCCGGCCACAAGGCGGACATCGAGACGCTGCTGGATCTGGCCAACACGGGCTTCGTCCAATGCGATGCCGCCATCAAACAGGCTGCCGCCGCGCTCGACGCCAAAACCATTCTGGCCGCCGGCCAGGCGCTGAAAACCACCTGCGAGGCCAATATGCAGCCGCTTCTTCAGAAGCAGGCCGTCCTGACCGATGCCCTGAGCCACGAGGCGGACAGCCAATCCGCAGCCTTGATCGACAGCGCCTCCACCGCGGTGAACACCGCCTCGGCGCTGGTGGCTGTCGGGCTGGTTCTGGGCGCGGTTCTGGCCTGGTGGATCGCCAGCGTCAAGATCGTGGCGCCCCTGGTGGCGCTGTCCGGGGTGATGGGCCGGCTGGCCGGGAACGATCTTGCCGTGGACATTATCGGCCGCAGCCGCCGCGACGAGGTGGGCGACATGGCCCGGACCGTGGAAATTTTCAAGGAGAACGGTATCGAGCGGGCGCGGATGGCCGAGCAGGAGAAGCTTGAGCAGAGCCGGCGCGAAGCCCGTGGCAAAGCCATCGAGAGGCTGACCTCGGCCTTCGACAAGGGCGTGGCCGCGATGCTCGATACCGTGGCCGGGGCCAGCACCGAACTGGAGGCCACCGCCGCCGCCATGGCCAACGGCGCCGAACAGACCACGCGGCAGGCCACCACCGTGGCCTCGGCCACCGAACAGGCCTCGAACGCCGTGCAGACCGTGGCCTCGGCCGCCGAGGAACTGTCGGCCTCCATTCAGGAAATCGGCCGCCAGGTGACGGAAGCCAGCAGCGTCGCCATGGCCGCCTCCGAGGATGCCAACAAAACCAACGCCACCGTGCAGGAACTGGCGGGCATGGCCGCCAAGATCGGCGATGTGGTCAATCTCATCAACGATATCGCCAGCCAGACCAATCTTCTGGCCTTGAACGCCACCATCGAGGCGGCGCGGGCCGGCGAGGCCGGCAAGGGCTTCGCCGTGGTGGCCGGCGAGGTGAAAAATCTGGCCAATCAAACGGCCAGGGCCACCGGCGAGATCAGCCAGCAGATCAGCGCCGTGCAGGGGCAGACGCAGACGGTGGTGGCCGCCATCGGCGGCATCGTCAAGCGCATCGGCGAGATCAGCCATATTTCCACCGCCATCGCCTCGGCGGTGGAGGAACAGTCGGCCGCCACCGCCGAGATCGCCGGCAACATCACCCAGGCGGCCCAGGGCACGGATCTGGTCTCGGCCAGCATCGGCGGCGTCAACGAAGCCGCCACCGCCACCGGCGCCGCCTCGCAGCAGGTTCTGGTTTCGGCCAAGTCCCTGTCGTCCGAGGCCGAACAGCTGCGGGCCATGGTCAGCACCTTCCTGCACGACGTGCGGGCGGCGTAACCGCAGCGGAGGAGCGGCGGCCACGCCGCTTCCGCCCGGATGGCGGGGGGGGGGCGTGGCCGCCGGGCAGTGGCTCCGGCTTCAGATCCCCCGGTCCAGCCGTTCCAGCGCCTCCTCCAGCCGGATGGCGCGGGTGGCGTCGGCCCAGCCCAGTTCGGCGGCCATCAGGGCGGCCACGCGGGGGGCGGCGGCGCGGGCGGCGGCGCGGTCCACCAGGGCCAGGGTCAGGCGGCGCAGCAGCACATCGGCCACGGTGACGGCCATTTCATGGCGCACGGCATGCAGCACCTCGGCCTCCACATAAGGATGATCGGGGTGCAGGCGGGCGGTGGCGCCCTGCCGCAGCAGCGGCGCCAGCAGGGCGCACTGGTCGCCGTAGCTTTCGTTCAGGTGGCGGGCGGCATCCTCGGGCAGGGCCGGCATCAGGGCGCGGTGGCCCTCGGGGTCGAAGGACTCGCCGCCCAGAAGGCGCAGGGCGTGGGTGCGGCAGGGGCCGGCGCCGAGGCCGCCCACGGCCAGGGCGCGGTCCACCGCCTCCTCGCTCATGCGGCGGTAGGTGGTCCATTTGCCGCCGGAAATCGACACCAGCCCCGAGGCCGACACCTGGATCACATGATCGCGGGCCAGTTGGGCGGTGGTGCCGGCCTTGGGGTCGAACACCAGCGGGCGGATGCCGCACCAGGCCGCGGTGACGTTGTCGCGGCTGACCGGCATATCGAAATAGCGGCGCACATAGCTCAGCAGATAGGCGATATCCTGTTCGCTCGGCGCCGGATGCGCCTCCACCTGGGCCGGGGTGTCGGTGGTGCCCACCAGGGTGCCGCCCTGCCAGGGCAGCACGAACAGCACGCGGCCGTCATCGGTGCGCGGCACCAGAAAGCCGGTGGCGGGCGGGGTCAAGGGCACATTCAGCATGAGGTGGCTGCCGGAACTCACCTTCAGCAGCGGCGGGGCGGTGGCATCGTCCATGCGGCGGATGGCGTCGGCATAGGGGCCGGTGGCGTTGATCACCACGCGGGCGGTCACGGTGAAGCGGGCGCCGCTCAAGGTATCGCCCAGTTCGGCGCCGGCCAGGCGGCCCTGGGCGTCGTGGCGCAGGGCCAGCACCTCCACATGGTTGGCCAGCACGGCCCCGGCGCGGCGCGCCGTCATGGCCAGGGTGGCGGCCAGGCGGCTGTCGATGAACTGGCCATCGTAATAAAGCACGGCGGCCTTCAGCGCCTCGCCGCGCAGATGCGGAAACAGGCGCAAGGCCTCGGCCCGGCCCATGATGCGGCTGGGCCCCAGCGACATGCGGCCCGACAGCCAGTCGTAAAGCTTGAGACCGAAGGCGATGTAGGGCAGCTGCCACCACGACCGCACCGGCGTGACCAGCGGCAGCCGGCGGGTCAGATGCGGGGCGTTTTTCAGCAGGGCGCCGCGTTCGTGCAGGGCCTCGCGCACCAGCTTGTACTGGGCGCGGTCCAGCCGCCGCACCGCCGCCTCCAGATAGCGCACGCCGCCATGCACCAGCTTGGTGCTGCGGCTGCTGGTGCCCTCGGCGAAATCGCCGCGTTCCACCAGGGCCACGCTCAGGCCGCGGCTGGCGGCATCCAGGGCGATGCCGCAGCCGGTGGCGCCGCCGCCGATGACCAGAAGATCGAATCCATCGCCCGATTGCAGGCGGGTAAGGCTGTCCTGACGCATGTCGTCCTGTCTTTCCTGACACATCAAGGAAGGCGGACCAGCCGGACCGGAAGGGAATGATCTGGGGAGGTGGGGGAACCCTTGCGCAACCATGCCCGCCGGCCCGCTTCCCGGCGGGAAGGCTGGCCTGTTCGCGTTCGCATGGTCTCTGACGGCTCTGGGATCGAACGTTTCCCGCATATGGGGCGGGGCGGGGCGGGATTAAAGAGGGGCTGATAAAGTGACTTTGTAGATCAATGCGATCATTATTATGCGTTTCACTCGATTGATGCGGTGGAGCATGCTGATCCTATCGCAACCGGCCGTGCTTGAGCGGCCGCCGTTTTCGGGAGTTTCAAGCCATGACCAGCCGTCTTCGCCTCGCCTCCATCGTTTCCGCCGTGCTGCTGACCTCGGCGGGGGCTCTTTACGCTCAGGGCGCCGCTGTGAGCGGTCCGCGGGCCCTGCCGGGGCTGCAGGCGCCGGCGGCGCAGTGCGCCTCCGGCGTCCGGGGGGTGCTGGGGTACTGAAGCCCCGGCGCCCGCCCGCCGTTTCCAGCAGAAATATGTCGCCTAAACGCCCGCGAGGGGCTAAAACGTAACCCCCTTTTTTCGCCATTACGGCAGGGGCTCGCGTCCTTCGTTAGACAGGCTTTGGGACTATGGAAACGGAATTTCATCGGATTAAGCGGCTGGCGCCTTATGTGTTCGCGGAAGTAAACGCCATGAAGGCCCGCGCCCGCGCAGCAGGCGATGACATCATCGACCTCGGCATGGGCAATCCGGATCAGCCCACCCCCCAGCATATCGTCGATAAGCTGGTGGAGGCCGCCCGCAATCCGAAGGCGCACCGCTATTCCATGTCGCGCGGCATTCCCGGCCTGCGCAAGGCGCTGTCCAACTACTACGGCCGCCGCTTCGGCGTCGATCTCGATCCCGAGAGCGAGGTGGTGGTGACCCTGGGCTCCAAGGAAGGCCTGGCCAATCTGGCCCAGGCCATCACCAGCCCCGGCGATGTGCTGCTGGTGCCCAATCCCAGCTATCCCATCCACCCCTACGGCTTCATCATCGCCGGCGGCTCCTGCCGCTATGTGCCGGTGGCGCCGGGCAAGGAACTGCTGGAGGCGCTGGACCGCGCCGTCAAGCATTCGGTGCCCAAGCCGGTGGCGCTGGTGCTGAACTACCCCTCCAATCCCACGGCGCTGATCGCCGATCTGGATTTTTACGGCCAGGTGGTGGATTTCTGCCGCCATCACGGCATCTATATCCTGTCGGATCTGGCCTATGCCGAGATCTATTTCGACGGCAACCCGCCGCCCTCGATCCTGCAGGTTCCCGGCGCCAAGGATGTGGCCATCGAGTTCACCTCCATGTCCAAAACCTACAACATGCCGGGCTGGCGCATCGGCTTCGCCGCCGGCAACAAAACGCTGATCCACGCCCTGTCGCGCATCAAGTCGTACCTGGATTACGGCGCCTTCACGCCGATCCAGGTGGCGGCCTCGGCGGCGCTGAACGGCCCGCAGGATTGTGTGGAGGAAATCCGCCAGCTCTACAAGGCCCGCCGCGACGTCATGATCGAAGGCCTGGCCCAGGCCGGCTGGGATGTGCCCAGCCCGCCCGCCACCATGTTCGCCTGGGCGCCGATTCCGCCGGCCTATGCCCATCTGGGCTCGCTGGAATTCTCCAAGCTTCTGCTGCGCGAGGCCAATGTGGCGGTGGCGCCCGGCATCGGCTTCGGCGAATACGGCGATGGCCATGTGCGTATCGCCCTGGTGGAAAACCGCCACCGCATCCGCCAGGCCGTGCGCAACATCAAGGCCTTCCTGGCCGCCAACCCCACCCCTCCGGAACAGAAACAGGGATAAGGCCGAAGTGAGCAAGCACGCCTTGAAAGTCGCCATCGCCGGTCTGGGCACCGTGGGGGCCGGAACCGTCAAACTCCTGCGCGAGCAGGCCGATCTCATCGCCGCGCGGGCCGGGCGCCCCATGGTGGTGACGGCGGTGGCGGCGCGCGATCGCGGCCGCGACCGCGGCGTGGCCCTGGACGGCCTGGCCTGGTACGACGATGCCGCCCGCATGGCCGCCGAGGCCGAGGCCGACGTGGTGGTGGAGGTGATCGGCGGCGAGGGCGGCATGGCGCGGCGCACCGTGGAAGCCGCCTTCGCCGCCGGCCGCCATGTGGTGACCGCCAACAAGGCGATGCTGGCCCTGCACGGGGCCGATCTGGCCGCCCAGGCCGAAAGCCGGGGCCTGACCCTGGCCTTCGAGGCGGCGGTGGCCGGGGGCATTCCCATCATCAAGGCCCTGCGCGAGGGGCTGGCCGCCAACCGGCTGTCGCAGGTGTGCGGCATTCTGAACGGCACCTGCAACTATATCCTCACCACCATGCGCGAAACCGGCCGCGATTTCGCCGACGTGCTGGCCGAGGCCCAGGCCCTGGGCTATGCCGAGGCCGATCCCAGCTTCGACGTGGACGGCATCGATGCCGCCCACAAGCTGGCCATCCTCACCAGCGTGGCCTTCGGCACCCGGGTGGATTTCCCGGCGGTGCATGTGGAAGGCATCCGCCATATTTCGGCGCTGGACATCCAGTTCGCCCAGGAACTGGGCTACCGCATCAAGCTTCTGGGCATTGCCCGGCGCACGGAAAACGGCATCGAGCAGCGGGTGCATCCCTGCATGGTGCCCATGGGCTCCTCCATCGGCCGGGTGGACGGCGTGTTCAACGCCGTGGTGGCGGAAGGCGATTTCGTCGGCCGCACCATGTTCGAGGGGCGCGGCGCCGGCGCCGGTCCCACCGCCTCGGCGGTGGTGGCCGATCTCGTCGATATCGCCGCCGGGCGCCACACCCCCACCTTCGGGGTTCCGGCCGCCGCCTTGGCGCCGCTGACGGTATCGCCCCTGGAGGAACGGCGCGGCGCCTACTATATCCGCCTGATGGTGCTGGACCGCCCCGGCGTTTTCGCCGATATCGCCGCCGCCCTGCGCGACGAGGAGGTGTCGATGGAGGCGGTGCTGCAGCATGGCCGCGCGCCCGGCGAAACGGTGCCGGTGGTGCTGACGGTGCACGATACCCGCGAGGCCGCCATGGCGCGGGCGGTGGCGCGGATCGCCGCCATCGACGCGGTGGTGGAAACGCCGCGGCCGATCCGCATCGAAACGCTGTAGTCACGGGGATAAACGGGTGGGAGTCATTATGGATCAGGTGCTGGTGGTGAACGATCTGGCCGAATTCATGGGCCGCAATCTGGCGCTGGAGGCGGTGCGCGTCACCGAGGCCACCGCCCTGGCCGCCTCGCGGCTGGTGGGCTGCGGCGACGAGCGCGAGCTGGAACAGGCGGCCACGCGGGCCATGTTCACCGCCTTGAACGGCCTGCAGATCGAAGGTTCGATCATTCTGGGCGAAGGCCCCCGGGAAGAGGTGCCCACCCTTTACAACGGCCAGGACGTGGGCGAGGGCGGCGGCCCGGCCATCGATGTGGCGCTGGACGCCATCGAAGGCACCACCATCTGCGCCAAGGGCGGCTCCAACGTGATTTCCGTGCTGGCCATGGCCGGCAAGGGCGGCCTGCTGCATGTGCCGCCGGTTTACATGGAAAAGATCGCCGTGGGCCCCGGCCTGCCCGAGGATGTGGTGTCGCTGGATGCCTGCCCGGCGGAAAACCTGAAGAATCTGGCTCTGGCCAAGGGGGTTGCGGTTTCGGATCTTTTGATCTGCATGCTGGACCGCCCGCGCCACGATGAACTGATGAACCGCGTGCGCGAGGCCGGGGCCCGCATCATGCTGATCGGCGATGGCGACGTGTCGGGCGTGGTGGCCGCCACCCAGCCCTTGAGCGGCGTGGATATGTATCTCGGCACCGGCGGCGCCCCCGAAGGGGTGCTGGCCGCCGCCGCCCTGGCCTGCGTGGGCGGGCAGATGCAGGGCCGCCTGCTGCTGCGCAGCGAAAGTGACAAACAGGCCGCCCACGCCCTGGGCATCAGCGATTTCCGCCGCATCTACCGCGTGCGCGATCTGGCTTTGGGCGAGGTGGTGTTCGCCGCCACCGGCGTGACCGATGGCCCCCTGCTGCGCGGCGTGCGCCGTCATCGCGGCGGCGCCGTCAGCCATTCGCTGGTGATGCGCTCGCACACCGGCACCCTGCGCTATGTGGAGGCTCATCACACCTCCCAGAAGGCCGGGCTGGACAGATTGGGCCGGAGCGAACAGGCGGGGCGGCCGGAATGAGCGGGGCGGGGGCCGGTCCGCAGCCTGCACCGGCCCTGCTGGACGTGGAGCGCTCGTTGTCGGGGCGGCGCTGGCAGGCCAGCCCCTGCGACGAGCGCCAGGCCCTGGCCATCAGCCAGCACTGGGCCCTGCCCGAGGTGGTGGGGCGGGTGCTGGCGGCGCGGCGGGTCGGCCTGGACGACTGCGGCCTCTTTCTGAACCCCACCTTGCGCGATCTGCTGCCCGATCCCTTTCATCTGAAGGGCATGGATGTGGCGGCCACCCGGCTGGCGGCGGCGGTCAGCGGCGGCGAGATGATCGGCCTTTTCGGCGATTACGATGTGGACGGCGCCACCTCCTCGGCGCTGCTGGCCCGCTTTTTCGAGGCGGCGGGGGCCAGCGTGCGCGTGCATATCCCCGACCGCATGCGCGAAGGCTACGGCCCCAACGCTCCGGCCCTGCTGGCGCTGCAGGAGCAGGGCGCCGGCGTGGTGGTGACGGTGGATTGCGGCACCTCGGCCTTCGCGCCGCTGGCGGCGGCGGCCGAGGCCGGGCTCGATATCATCGTGGTGGATCACCACGAGGCCGAGGCCGAACTGCCCCGCGCCCTGACCGTGGTCAACCCCAACCGCATGGACGAGACCAGCCCGCACGGCCATCTGGCGGCGGTGGGGGTGGCCTTCCTGCTGGTGGTGGCGGTGAACCGCCGTCTGCGCGAGCAGGGCTGGTACCAGGGTCGCGCCGTTCCCGATCTGATGCAATGGCTGGATATCGTCGCCCTGGGCACGGTGTGCGACGTGGTGCCGCTGACCGGGGTGAACCGCGCCCTGGTGGCGCAGGGCCTGAAGGTGATGGCCCGGCGCGGCAATGCCGGACTGGCGGCCTTGAGCGATGTGGGCGGCGTGAAGGAACGGCCCGAGGCCTATCATCTGGGCTATGTCATGGGGCCGCGCGTCAATGCCGGCGGCCGGGTGGGACAGGCCGATCTCGGCGTGCGGCTGCTCACCGCCGATGACGCGGCCGAGGCCCGGCGCCTGGCCGAGATGCTGGACAGCTACAACCGCGACCGCCAGGGCATCGAGGCGGTGGTGCTGCAAGAGGCCATCGAACAGGTGGAAAGCCGGGGCGACGACGGCACGCCGCTGCTGCTGGCGGCGGGCGAGGACTGGCATCCCGGCGTGATCGGCATCATCGCCGGGCGGCTGAAGGAACGCTACAACCGCCCCTGCTGCGTGGTGGCGCTGGACGGCGCCGAGGGCAAGGGCTCGGGCCGCTCGGTGCCGGGGCTGGATCTGGGCGCCGCCATCATCGCCGCCCGCCAGGCCGGTCTGCTGCTGAAGGGCGGCGGCCACGCCATGGCGGCGGGCTTCACCGTGCCGCGCGACCGCCTGGACGATCTGCGCGCCTTCCTGGCCGAACGACTGACGGCGCAGATGGCCGGGCCGCTGGTGCCGGTGCTGGAACTGGACGGCGTTCTCGATGCCGGCGGCGCCACGGTGGATCTGGTGGAAACCCTGAAACAGGTGGGCCCCTTCGGCTCGGGCAACCCGGAACCGCGCTTCGCGGTGATGGGGGCCAGGGTGGTGGCGCCGCGCGTGGTGGGCCAGGGGCATGTGGCCTGCCAGCTGGTGGGCAAAAGCGGCGGACGGCTGAAGGCCATCGCCTTCCGCGCCGCCGATTCCGAGCTGGGCCACGCCCTGCTGGCCAACGACGGCACGCCGATGCACGTGGCCGGCAGCCTGAAAATCGATACCTGGCAAGGTAATGTGGCGGTGCAGATGTTCATCGAAGACGCCGCCCCGGCCTACTGACCCCGGCCGGGAATAAAGAGCTTGCGCCCCAAGGGGGAAGCGGCTACTTATGCGCTCCCCGACGCGATGTCCCCATCGTCTAGAGGCCTAGGACACCGCCCTTTCACGGCGGTAACAGGGGTTCGAATCCCCTTGGGGACGCCAATTTCACCAGACAAACCGGCTCTACCGCATAGATGCGGCCTTGGAAATCCCAAGGTTCCGCGCGGGTTTCGGCGGTGTAGCTGCTGACACGGGCTTCGAGAAAGCCGACCGAATTCTCTCTCCGTAGCGCATTCCTCTCCAGACCTGTTGACACGCTCTTCTGTATCAACAGCTCGGCAAGCCTTTGTATTTACAGTGATGCAAGGAAAATTTTGCGACGTGTAGTTTAGGGGAACTGGTGGGGGATGGATGGAGTCTGGTGGCGGAGGATGTTCGCTGCATCAACGGCTTGATAAACCAGTAGTTGCCAATGCTCACCAGCGAATGCATGCTTACCGACCGCTGCAGAAGGCTGGGGGGGAGAACTTTGAACGATCTGTCACCCCCTCCGCTCGATCGCATCGACTGTCACCTGACCATGGCTTGGCAGGAGGTCGGATCGGTTTCCATATCTGACGACGAACGCCTGACCTTCCCCGACATCGGCAAAACCCCTGGGCTGTACCGGATCACCATCCGACGAGCGACCTCACGCGAGGTCTATATTGGCGAGGCCACCAACCTGCGGCGCCGGTTCCACAACTATCGCAGTCCGGGGCCAACGCAGGAGACCAGCAAGCGCATCAATGGCCTCCTGATGAAGGTGTTGGCCGAGGGCGCTGAAGTCGGCGTCGCCGTGGCCCTGGAGGCCGTGATCGACAGCGGGCATGGCCCCGAACCTGCGGACCTCACGTCCAAGGTGACGCGGTGCCTGGCGGAGAACGCGGCGATCCTGGCGGCGGCCAGGACGGCCGACCGCATCCACAACCTCGCCCAAAAGGTGGCCGACGGTGCGATGCCGTGATACCGATCCCAATTACGGTGACAGTGCCAATTACGGTGACGCCAATTACGGTGACACCAATTACGGTGACACAATTACGCAATTACGGTGACAGTGCACTTACAATTACGGTGACAGTGCACTTAACTCTATTTTGCGTCAGATTGGTTCAGACACTACCGATGGCTGGATGATAGTTCCACGGCAGGTCACCTTGTCAAGGTGATGGCTCAGGCCGCGAATGCGCCTATGGGGGCTGATCCCGGGGGTGAGCCATGACGGTTATGGCCTTCACGGCGCTCTCCGTCTTGATATAAGGAGGGGTGGCAGGCATAATGGCATATATTGAATATTTGCCATTTAGGTGATCAATGTCACAAATTATTTTAATGGCCTCAAATGGCAGGGTGGTGATTCCGGCGGGTATGCGTGCCGAGATCGGCCTGCAAGAGGGGGGGAGCCTTGTGGCGCGCGTTGAAAATGGCGTGGTGGTGCTGGAGCCGATCGGCGAGGCCGTGCGGCGTGCGCAAAGCCTGGTGCGTCGTTATATTCCTGCCGGACCATCGCTGGTGGACGAAGTGATCGCGGAACGCCACCAGGCCGCCGAACATGAGTGAGGCCGTTCTTGACGCCTCTGCCGTGTTGACTTTGCTGTTGGGCGAGCCGGGAGCCGACAAGGTGCAGGCCACCTTGCCGGGAGCGTTGATCTCGGCCGTCAATCTGGCGGAGGTGATCAGCAAGCTTTGCGAGAGAGGCATGCCGTCCGATCAGGCGGCTCTTGCCATCGATTCGATTGGTGTGGAGATTGTTGCTTTCGATGGCGAGCAAGCGCGCTTGAGCGGCGAGTTGCGCCCGCTTACGCGTATTCTCGGCTTATCCCTTGGAGATCGTGCCTGTCTCGCTCTCGCGCGGTTGCGCAACCTGCCGGCCATTACGGCCGATGTTGCATGGGCAGGGGTGCCGGACTGCCGGGTGATCCTGATCAGGGGGGGGGAACTAGAATGACGGTGAGCAGGGGGGCGTCCACCTGATCATCACCGTCGCCGATCGGCTGGTTCGGGGCGGGGCGGCATGTTATACCAACCGGCCAATGACTTGACCGGTTGTATCGTCCCTCGCCGGGCGGCGGCATCCGCCGCCTTGGCCGCTCGCTCAATGCTCGCTGGATACCGGCCAACGAGTCACTTCAATGGTTGGCCGGTATTAGGCTGAGGTGTTTTGGGATGAAGGTGTCCGAAGCGTGAATCCGCCGGTTTCGCATCAGCTGAGTCAGGCAGGGCGGATGCCGTTTCAGGATCGTCCATGCCGCATATGACTGCCGCATTCTTCGCCGTCCGGCGCCGTCTTCGCGTGATGGGGCGTTTCATCCGGCTGGATCCTGGCCGTCAAGGTTTGCTGGCCGAGGCGGTTTTTTGGCTTTTGGTGGCGCGGATGGCGCTGCTGGTGCTGCCTTTTTCCCGTATCGCCCCCTGCCTGGGGCGCCGCCTTCCTCCCGATCAGGGGCGTTGCTACGGTTTTCCCGGCACGCCCCCCGCCGGTGCCGCCGTCATCGCCCGCGAGGTGGGGTGGGCGGTCACGCGGGCGGCCCGTCATGTTCCGTTCGGGGCCGTTTGTCTGCCCCAGGCCATGGCCGCCAAAGCGATGCTGCGCCGCCGGGGCGTGGTGTCGGTTCTGTCGTTCGGCGTTGCCCCGGCCCGGGTGATGCAGGGGGAAAGCCACGCCTGGCTGACGGCCGCCGGGGTGGAGGTGACGGGGTTCCCGGTGGCGGGGGCCTTCGCCGAGATGGTCTGTTTCGTATAATATCAACCGGCCGGCCGGCACGGCGCCAGGTTATACCAACCGGCCAATGAATTGCCCGGTTGTATCGTCCCTCGCCGGGCGGCGGCATCCGCCGCCTTGGCCGCTCGCTCAAGGCTCGCTGGATACCGGCCAACGAGTCACTTCAAGGGTTGGCCGGTATTAGCCGTTGCCGCCCTCGAAGCGGCGCAGGAAATGGCCCACGGTCAAAGCCTGCGCCAGTCCAAAGCCATAGGCCTGATCGGCCGCCCTGGAAACGCCGTGGTCGTCGGGCCAGTGTTCGGCCAGTCGGCGCATGCGCGGCAGATCGAAGATGGCATTGACCAGCGGGCTTTTCTCCATCCGGGCCAGTTCATCCTGGATGCGGGGGCGCTGCCGCGACAGGATGGCGAAACGGTCGGCCGCCTGCAGGCCGCGGTGCGGATTGTCCAGAATGGCGTCGGGCACCAGGCCGCGCATGGCCCGGCGCAGCAGGGAGCGCGGCTGCCCCCCCAGGATGAATTGCTCTTCGGGGATGGTCAGGCAGAATTCCACCACCCTGCGGTCGGTGGTGGGGTCGGTTACCTGCAGTCCCAGGCGTTGGCGCAGCCCCTGGCGCAGCACCGCGCCTTCGCCGTTTTGCAGCTTGATCAGGCGGAAGGCGGCCGGATTGCGGGTGTCGATGATCCGGGCCAGATGATCCTCCACGCCGGCGCTGCGCGCAAGAAGGGGCTGCACCAGCCACAGGCCGAACATGTCCCGGGCATGGTTGGTGCCTTGCTGCGAGCCCAGTCTGACCAAAGCGTTGCGCAGGCCCGCCGGCAGAAAGGGGCCGAAGGAGTGGTTGAGAATGCCGCGCCGCGAAACGCCGGCCCGGCGCAGCCCCGGCCACAATCCCGCCCAGGCGGCGATCCGGCCATGGCGCAGCAGGGTGCCCAGGGCCGGCAACCCATTATAGGATATCCCGAAATTTCCGCCAACGCCGGTCAGCCCCACCGTGCAGCCGGCCTGGGCCGCCTGGGCCCACAGGGTTCGGAAGTTGTTGGTTCCGGAGGGGCGGGGCGGCACGAAGCCCCAGCCCACCGCCACTTCGTCGGCCAGGTCGAACAGGCTGCGCTCGGTTTCATTGGGCACCAGCCTGTGGTCCATATTGCCGGCATGCTCGGCCATAAGACGGGCCAGATCGGCCTCATCGGCGTTGTACCCGGATATTTTGGCGGCGTGGTCGGCGGGCACCAGGGTCAGGGCCGTCAGCCGGCGGCCCTCGGCCTTCAGCCGGCGGGCGGCCAGGGCGGCCAGGGCGGTGGAATCCAGGCCGCCGCTCAAAGCCACCGCCACCCCGCCGCTGGCGGGAAGGCGGGCCGCCACCGCCCGCTCCAGAAGATCGCGCAGGGCATCGGCATAGTCGGCATCGCGGGCGAAGCGCAGCTCCGGCAGATCTTCCGGCCGCCACCAGCGATGCTGGCGGGCCTGGCCGGCCTCATGGATCAACAGATGGCCGGGCCGCACCCGCTCAATGTCCTTGAACAGGGTGGCGGAACCGATCTGGCCGGGATGGGCCAGATGGTGGGCCAAAGCCTCGGCATCGATCGCGCGGGGAACCTGGGGGTGGGCGTGCAAGGCGCCGGTGCTGCTGGCAAACAGCATCTGGCCGCTGCCTTGCCAGAAAAACAGCGGCCGGGTGCCCGGTCCGTCGCGCCCCAGAACCAGGCGGCGCTTCGGTCCATCCCACAGCGCGAAGGCGAATTCCCCATCGAGCCGCGCGCAAAAATCCAGGCCCCAGCGGCCATAGGCGCGGGCGATAAGATCGCCCGGCCCCGATCCGGGCGGAGCGGCCAGCAGGGCCGCCAGGGCAGGCAGCTCGAACAGCATGCCATCGAAAGCGACGGCAATGCCGTCCGCGCCGGGGCGGCGGAGGCCGGTGGCCGGGGCCGCGCCCAGCAGAGCGCCATCCTGGCGCCAGAGCGCCGGGCGCCGGGCGCCATTGCCCGGAACCGGAAAAAGCCGGCTAAGGTCCGCTTCGGCGCCGATGCTGCCGCCAATAGCCATGGAGCCAGGGATCTCCGGCGAAGCTCAGGGACAATCAGGAGGATGGCTGGGGGGAGCCATCAGAGTGTGTGCCGGTTCCCCACTGGGCCAGCCGCGGATCGAACGTTTTCACGACGGGGCGGGACCAGGGCTCGCGGGCCGCAGCGGCGGTATCCGGCGTGGCGGCCATCACAACTTTCTGGAGGGGATCGGGGGTGTCCTGCGTCATCCGTCTTCACCTGGAACGTGGTGGCCATGGCTGGGCACCTTGCCACATCGCCGCCTTGATTTCGAGGCGAATTTCCTGGGCGGCGGCGTTATACCAACCGGCCAATGAATTGACCGGTTGTATCGTCCCTCGCCGGGCGGCGGCATCCGCCGCCTTGGCCGCTCGCTCAATGCTCGCTGGATACCGGCCAACGAGTCACTTCAATGGTTGGCCGGTATTAGACCGCATATCCGAACCGCGCCATGGCCGGACCATGGTCGGCGGTAAGGCGTGCGACCTGGGCGGGAGAAAGCGTGTTTTTCCAGGCGCCGGCGCGGCCCTGCCGGAAAAAGGGGGCGCTGGCGGCCGGCAGGGCTTCGCGGAAGCCGTGCTCCGCTTCCTGGCGCCGCAGCCGGGTAAAACCGGCCGCCTCCACCGCCCGGGCCAGGCGTTCCTCGCCGCCATCGAGACCGGCCAGAGCCAGGATGCGGCGCAGATGCGCCCGGGGATCGGCCAGCAGATCCTCGTAACGCACCACCTCCATCCGCAAAACCGGCGCTGCCAGCCAGCTTTCATAAAAGCGGCTCCAGCTCGATACCAACTGGGGAACCTGCGCCTGGCGCCGTTTCGCCCCCAGGATCGCTTCGGCATCGGCCATGCGGGCGATGGCGTCGTCCAGGCCAAGGCCGCTGTGGGCGGCCAGGGATGGCGCCACATCGCGGGGATCGCGGACGATCAGGATCACGCCGGCAAGGCTTTCGGGCGGGATCAGCGCCTCGGTTCCGCCGGGGACGGGCAGGAAGGCATCATGGCATTTGTGCCAATCGGCCTTGGCGGACTCGGCGTGCAGGCTGCGGAGCATCGCCGGACGGGCCCGGAAGATCTCCGCCTCCGTCAGCTCGCCCGGAGAGACGTCAAGGGTATCCTCGAACAGCTGGGCGCGCATGATGGCGGTGGTATGGATCATGCGGTTGATGTCCACGGCGCCGTTCTGGTACCAGGCCTCCAGCAGGGCCCGCACCCAGGTATTGCCGGATTTGGGGTAAGACGCCAGCAGATAGATCCCCGGGCGGCCGCGGTCCATTACCGCGTTCCATCCGCCAGGGTTTCAAGCAGACGGATCTGAGACTCCAGATGCGCGAAATGCGGCACCCGCCGCAGCCTGCCCAGCCGGGGGCCGCCCGGCCCCAGGATCCGGGCCGCCTGGCGCAGCAGATCGGCTCCGCGCCCCATGGCCATGGCGGCGGGGCGGCGATAGATATGTTCCATCAGCAAAGCCAGGGCATCGAACCCGGACTGCCACTCCACCCGGTCGGCGTCTCCCGGCGATCCGGAGGTTAGGATCAGCACCATGTCCAGGCGGTGGGCGGCGGCCAGAACGGGCGGCGGCGGCATCTCCACCACGAACTTGGATTGCCCCTGGCGGTTGTGCGCCAGCCGGTTCGCATCAAAGCCCAGGGCCTTCAGCGCGGGCTGCCACAGTTTCAGCCGCGCCGCCATCGGCCAGGCCTCGATCCGGTCGGGGGTATCGGTCCGCAGCAGGCACAGGTCATCGGCCAGCGGCCGGTGGCCGCGGCGCAGCAGGGCGGCGGCCAGCGTCGATTTTCCCGCGCCGGAAGACCCGGCAAAGGCCATGGTCCGCCCCGCGATCTCGACCACCGAGGCGTGCAGGGGAAACAGCCCGCGCTGGTGGGCCAGCATGCCCAAGGCCGTGCTTTGCAGAAACAGCGTCAGGTCGGCGCCGGCGGCGCCGGGGGCGGGGGCGACAACGATTTTCCGCCCGGCCTCCAGGTGAAACCGGGCAACGCCCTCGATCCGTGTCAGAACGCTGCCGTCGCGGCCCACCTGCTGGAAGGGGGTGCTCCGCACCGGATCGGGCAGCTCCGCGGCTACCGGTCCCAGTGTGATTTCCAGGTCCGCCGGGCCGCCGTCGGCGCCGCCGAATGGCGGCATCGCGGGCAGTTCGATCTCCGACCGCAGCTTCCAGCCGCAAAAACAATACTCAAACGCCATATGACCGGTCAGCCTCGTGTTTCGATGACCTGATGATGCAGAAGCTGCTGCAGAAATTCCCTGGTTTCATCCTCGATCACCTGGGGCGGCGCGTCGAAATCGCGCCGCAGGCCCAAAACGAGATCGCCGAAACTGACCGGAGAGGACAACCTTTCGGCGATTTTCGAGGCCATGCGGTCCAGGCCCAGATAAACGCCCCCCTTCAAGCTCATCAGGATCATCTCGTCATCGACGTGGGTCGCCAGGCAGTCAGCGGCCAGGCAAAACGTCGTGGTAGCGTCGATTTTCATCGGGGCAGCCTCACAACCGGATTGGCGACGTCCTTAGCATGCGGGTTTTGCCATTGGCAAGGGAAACCGGACCTACCCTTTGTGCGCGCATCATCGAAACCGCTCCCTCTTTACGAATGACGGCGAAAGCAATGTCGATTCAAGCCTATAAGGAATCCGTTCCCTATAACCTAAGCGTTTATTTGCCTTGATATCATTCGCCTTTGGTTGCCCTAATGCCTTCCACACCGGCCCGCCACGCCGGACAACCCTGAACGATAGGAGGCAGATGTGGCAGACGCAGTTTTGGGGGAAATCCGCATTTTCCCATTCAACTTCGCTCCCGCCGATTGGGCGCAGTGCAATGGCGCGATATTGCCTGTGTCGCAGAATCCGGCGTTGTTTTCCCTGCTCAACGCCAATTATGGCGGCGATGGCCGCACAACGTTCGCGCTTCCCGATCTGCGCGGCCGCACCCCGCTGCATTGGGGGGCCGGCCAGACTACGGCGGCCGGAACCGTCTATTCCAAGGTGGGGATCACCGGCGGGGCCGAACAGGTTTCGCTCAATATCGCCAACATGCCGTTGCACACCCATGCCGTGACCGCCGTCGCTGCGCCGGGGAACGAATTTTCCGGCAATGGCGCCAATTACCTGGCCCAGGCCGCGGCCGATGCGGAACAGCCGCCGGTTACGCCTTCCATGTACGGCCCCGCCGCCACCACCGTGGCCATGGCGCCGGCCACCCTGGTCGCCACCGGCGGCGGCGCCCACAACAATATGCAGCCGTTCCTGGTGCTGAATTTCTGCATTTGCACGACCGGGCTTTATCCCAGCCGGGCCTGAGCGGCCGCGCGGCACTTTTTACAAGGGAGACTTCGAATGGAACCGTTTCTCGGCGAAATCCGCATGTTCGCCGGCACCTACGCGCCCCAGGGGTGGGCGTTGTGTGCCGGCCAGCCGGTGCCGGTCAAAGATTACGAGGCGCTTTTCAGTCTGATCGGCAATCTCTATGGCGGCGATCAGACCACCTTCAATATGCCCGATCTGCGCGGCCGCATCGCCATCGGCCAGGGGCAGGGGACGGGGTTGACCAACCGCGTCATCGGCAGCGCGGGGGGCACGGAAGCGGTGGCGCTGACCGCCGCCCAAACCGCGCCCCACACCCATACCGTTTATGCCACCGATAGCATGGCCACCGCCGCCTCGCCTTCGGGGGCGCTTCTGGCCCAGCCCAGCGGCGGTTACGCCGCCTATCTGCACAACGGTGTGGATCCGCAGATCCAAACGCTCAACGCCGGTAGCGTCGCCTCGTTTGGCGGCTCCAATCCGCACGAAAACCGCATGCCCTCCCTGGCGTTGAGCTTCATCATCGCCACCCAGGGCCTCTATCCCCAAAAGGCGTAATCAGCGAGGGACGTATCATGGATAGCTTTTTCGGAGAAGTCAGGGCCTTCGCCTTTAATTTCGCTCCCGAGAACTGGGCTCTTTGCAACGGCCAGGCCGTTTCCAGCAGCCAGTATCAGGTGCTCTATTCCATTGTCGGCACCATGTACGGTACGGGGAGCACCTCGTCCAGCTTCAAGTTGCCCAATCTGGTGGGGACGGCGGCGCTGGGAAGCGGCTCGGGGCCGGGCCTTTCGCCCTATGTGGTCGGGGAAGACATCGGCTCGGAAAAGATTATGCTGAATGCGGCGACCATGGGGGCCCACAATCACCTGTTCCAGGAAGAGCTGGTTAAAGCCCCCTTCACCGGGGTGCAGGCGTCGCCGCTGGGGGCGTCCCTGGCCCGGCCCGTCAAGAACACGAGCGGCAGCCAGTTCGCGGCGACCAAGATGTTTTCCAACGACACGCCCGGCGTCACCATGTCGGGCCAGATGGTCGGCCCCGCCGGCCCCGCTTCGGGGCCGCAGCCGCACGGCAATATGCAGCCTTACCAGACCGTTAATTTCTGCATCTGCATGGTGGGTGACTATTACCCGCAGCGGCAGTAGCCGGAAAGGATCAGGCCGATGCCCAACTTCACGCGATGCCTGGCGCTGCCGGAGCCGATGACGTCTTCCGGCATCGGCTTGCGGGCCGAAACCGACGACGACCGGGATTTCGTGGAACGGCTGTACCTGACCGTGCGGTGGGAGGAACTGGCCCAGGTCGATTGGCCCGAAACGGCCAAAACGGCGTTTCTCAAGGATCAGTTCCTCCACCAGCGCCATCATTATCTGACCCATTACCACGATACCGATTTCGGTATCGTTACCTGGGGCGGCGCTCCGGTGGGCCGGCTTTACCTGTACCGGGGCCGGGTGGATTGCCGCATCGTCGATATCTCGCTGCTGCCCGAGGCCCGGGGCCAGGGGCTGGGCACGGCGCTGCTGGGCGCGGTTTTTGCCGAATCGGCTGCCGCGGGGCGGACGGTCAGTATCCATGTTGAAATTTTCAACCCCGCCCAACGCCTTTACGAGCGCCTGGGCTTTCAAGACGTGACGGTGCGCGGCCCCTACCGGCTGATGCAGTGGGGCGCGCCCTCCATGCCTCCAACTTCGGACCCTACGCCATGAGCCTGGATTTTCTTGAGCTGACCGATTTCACGCCGCAGGTCGGCACCGTTTTCGCGGTGCCGCTGCGGGAGGGCGGCGTCTATCCCCTGACGCTGACACGGGCCGCTGCCTTGCGGGCGGCCGGATTCCCCGGCGGGCGGAGCATTCCGTTCGACCTGCGTTTCCACGGCCCCGGCCCGGACTATCTGCCCCAGCAGATCCATCTGCTGCGCCACGATGTGCTGGGCGATCAGGCCATTGCGCTGGTGCCGCTTGGCCCGACGCCCGACGGCGCCCATCAGTATCAGGCCACGTTCGACTGAACGGCGCCGTTTCCGCTTCCGTCAGGACGGATAGCGGGTGGAAGGGCCTTGCGGAAAATTCCGTCGTCGCGCTCGGCGTCGGGCAGGCGGCGGTGGTCGCGGCCGTAAAGCGGCGGCGAACGCGCCGGCGCGGGCGGGCTTTTCAGCACCTGGGTGAACCCGGCCGCCGCCGCCGTGTCGGAAAAGCGGAAATTGGCATGCCGGATGGCCAGCAGTCCGCCCGGTTTGAGGGTGCCGGCCAGCGCGCCGACGCTGCGTTCGAAATCCTCGAAGGCGATGCGGCCATCGCAGCGCGCGGGCCCGGCGCCCAGACCGCCATGGCGGAAGACGGCCATGGCGAAGACCGCATCGTAGCTTTGCGCAGCCTCGTGCTCGGCCGAAGCGGCCACGGCGAAGCGCACTCGGGGATCGCCGCCGTCGCGGGCCAAACGGGCGCGGGCGCGGCGGATGCGCGCCGGCACGATATCCAGCCCGGTGATCCGGGCGGTGGGAAAATAGCGCCGCAGCGTGAACACTTCCTCGCCGGTGGAGCAGCCGAACGACAGCAGGCGGGGGGCCGGTACGCCGGTCAGGGCTTCGGCGGCATAGCGGAAAATCAGCGGATAGCGGTCTTCCTGCGTGGTGCCATAGGGCTGGAACAGGGATCGCGCCTGAAAAAGCCGGACCAGGGCCAGGCTGAGGCTGTCGGCGGCGCGGGCCAGGCCTGGAAGCCGGTAAGGGCCGCCCTGACGGCGTATCGTTTCCATGACCGCTCCTTGACTTTCCGCTCCAACAGATCCCGCCGACCATATCCCGAACACAACGGGGCTGCCATTCCGCAGTTCCCTCTCTCTCGTGGATATGGGATAACCGCCATTCCGTCGCCTGCCTTGCGGAGAGATCGCGTGAGCATTCAGGACTATTTGCAGAAATCGGCCGCCGTGATGCTGGCCGCCGGCGAAACCGCCGCCATGGGCCAGGTGGACAAGGCCGTGGAGGCCATCGTGCGGGCCTTTCGTGCCAGGAAGGTGCTGCTGGTGTGCGGCAACGGCGGTTCGGCCGCCGATGCCATGCATATCGCCGGCGAGATGGTGGGGCGCTTCCTGAAGGAGCGCCCGGCGCAGAAATGCATCGCCCTGACCGCCGATAACGCCATCCTGACCGCCTGGGCCAATGATTACAGCTACGAAACCGTGTTTTCCCGCCAGGTGGAAGGCTATGGCGAGGAAGGCGGGGTGTTCTGGGGCATCAGTACCTCGGGCAATTCCAAAAACGTGCTGGCGGCGCTGGAACAGGCCAAGGCCATGGGCATGACCACCCTCGGCCTGACCGGCCAGGGCGGCGGCAAGATGGCGGCGCTGTGCGATATCCTGATCGATGCCCCCTCGAAGGAAACCCCCTTCATCCAGCAGGTGCATCTCTGCCTCTACCATTACATCTGCCAGAAGGTGGAAGAGGCCATCGCGGGGTGACGGCAGGCGGTGTCACCGCTGGGGGCGCCTCTGAGACGAAAAAAGCCCCGCCGGATTTCCGGCGGGGCTTTTTTCATACCGGCCAACCATTGATACCGGCCAACCATTGATACCGGCCAACCATTGATACCGGCCAACCATTGATACCGGCCAACCATTGATACCGGCCAACCATTGATACCGGCCAACCATTGAAGTGACTCGTTGGCCGGTATCCAGCGAGCATTGAGCGAGCGGCCAAGGCGGCGGATGCCGCCGCCCGGCGAGGGACGATACAACCGGTCAATTCATTGGGCGGTTGGTATGAAGTGACTCGTTGGCCGGTCTCCAGCGAGCCTTGAGCGAGCGGCCAAGGCGGCGGATGCCGCCGCCCGGCGAGGGACGATACAACCGGTCAATTCATTGGCCGGTTGGTATCATGAAGGCGCGGGCGTGTTTAGAACAGGCCGGCCAGCGGGCAGCCGCAGATGGGGCAGGTGAGCTTGGCGATCACCGCCTGCCGTTCCTGCAGCGGCATGTCGCCCAGGGTTTGGTTCACCTCCTCCACCAGTTCGCGGTGGCTGGCGGTGGCGCCGCAGGCGTTCTGGTGCAGGGCGCGCAGGCGCACAGTGGTGATGTCTTGGCTGAAGGCCATGGCCGGCTGGGTCGAGGCCAGGCTGGCCCCCACGCCCAGGGCCGATCCGGCCAGAACGGTCATCAGGCGGCGGCGGGAAATGCTGTCCATGGCGGGCTGTCCTTTGCGGAAAGCGGAAAACAAGGCTTGGCGCCATCTCATACCCCGGCCCGGGCCGGCGGCAAGATAATTTTGGTTATTTTTTGTTCAGGAAGTGTTGCGGCCTGTTTCGCCGATCAGTGCTGGCGGAGACGTTTTCAGTGCTGGCGGAGCCAGGGCACCGTCACCACGTCGATGCCCTCGTCGCGCAAGGAGTCGGCTTCTTCCGTGCTGGCCTGGCCGTAGATGGGGCGGTCCTCGGCCTCGCCGGAATGGATGCGCCGGGCTTCCTCGGGGAAGCGTTCGCCCACATTGTCGGCATTGTCCTCGATATGGCGGCGCAGCCGCAGCAGGGCCTCGTGCAGGTCGGACGGCATGGCGGCGGCGGCCCCGCCAGCGGCGCCGCTTTCGCCGGCAGGGGGCGGTTCCTCGGCGCGGCGGCTGCCGATGACGTTGGGGGCCATGGGCGCCTTGCGCACGGCGGTATCGCCGCACACCGGGCAGCAGATTTCCGCCGCCGCGCTTTGGGCGTCGTAGGTGGCGCCATCGCGGAACCAGCCTTCAAAGTCGTGGTCCTGGGCGCAGATCAGCCGAAATTTGATCATCGCAGGGGCTTCTTGCCAAATCTGAAACTATTTTGCAACGGCAAGGCTTACATCCGGGTTAACGGAGCGCATGTTTCCGCATCGCTATAGGGGCGGTCGTGCCGCAGCGAGGGCACCTTGCCCCGCGCCGCCGCCACCTCGGCGGGATCGATTTCGGCCATAACGTAGCCGGGCTGTTCGCCGCCATCGGCCAGAACCGTGCCCCAGGGCGAAATGATCAGGCTGTGGCCGAAGGTCTGGCGGCCGCCGGCATGCTCGCCGCATTGAGCCGGGGCGAAGACGAAACAGCCGGTTTCGATGGCCCGGGCCCGCAGCAGCACATGCCAGTGGGCCTTGCCGGTGGTGCGGGTAAAGGCGGCGGGCACGGTCAGGAAATCGGCGCCGGCCTTGGCCAGCCCGCGGAACAGGTGCGGAAAGCGCAGATCGTAGCAGATGGAAAGCCCCAGCGTTCCCCAGGGCAGGCCCACCGTCACCGCCTGTTCGCCCGGCTGGAAGGTGGCGGATTCGCGGTAGCTTTCGCCGCCGCCCAGATCCACGTCGAACATGTGGATCTTGTCGTAGCGGGCCACGATATCGCCGCGCGGGTCCAGCATCAGGGTGCGGTTGGCCACCCGGCCGTTTTCCAGCAGCACCGCCAGCGAGCCGCAATGCAGCCACAGCCCGGTTTCGCGCGCCAGTTCGCGGAAGGCGGCCAGGGCCGGGTGCGCGTCCTCGGGCCGGGCCTGGCCGATGATCTTCTGGCGCCCCCACTCCATCATGGCGACGTTTTCCGGCATCAGGACCAGCCCGGCACCGGCGGCGCGGGCATCGCAGGCCAGGGCGGCGGCGGCCTGGATATTATCGGCCATGTCGGTGCCGGCATTGACCTGCAGGCAGGCCGCCTTGAACCGGGCCGCGCCGCCCGAGATCACGAAGCCGCTCCCAGCAGCGGATCGAGGCCGCCGGTTTTGTCGAGGGCGTAAAGATCGTCGCAGCCGCCGATATGGCGGTCGTTGATGAAGATCTGCGGCACGGTGCGCTTGCCACCGGCCCGGGCGATCATGGCGGTGCGCACGGCGTCGTCGGCGGCCACGTCGATTTCGGTCCAGGTCACGCCCTTTTTCTTGAACAGGGCCTTGGCGCGCACGCAGTAGGGGCAGACCGGAGTGGTGTAAATTTCGATACGGGGCATGGTGATGAAAGGCTCCACAGCAATTTTCTTATATATAGCGCGGCCAGATCGCTTGCCTACCTGTTTCCCTGTTCTAAATGCCCCTCAGGCGCCGGGCGCTGGCGTGCCGCCAGCTTGGCTTTCCTCCGCTTCCCTCCTTCGCTTGCGCTTCGTCGTCGCTGCGGGGGCCTCAGTGGCCCAACGCGTCATCGGTCTGCCGGCGCGAATGGCGAAGCGCGCGGCCAGGGCGCTTGTTTATCCGTTTGGGGTGTCCGCCTCCAGCGGCACCCGCGCCAGGGTCAGCACCATCACCGTGGCGGCGCCGGCCCGCCGCAGCAGGGCGGCGCAGGCCTCGGTGGTGGCGCCGCTGGTCAGCACGTCGTCCACCAGCAGAATCCGTTTTCCGGCCACGCCGTCGGGATGGGCCAGGGTGAAGGCGCCGCGCAGCAATCGCCGGCGCTGGTGGCGGTCCAGCGGCCCCAGCGGACGGGTGGCGCGGCGGCGGCGCAGCAGATCGGTGCGCACCGGCAGGCCGCTCAGGCGGCCGATCTCCAGGGCCAGCAGCGCCGCCTGATTGTAGCGCCGCCGCCACAGCCGCCAGCGGTGCAGCGGCACCGGCACGATGAGATCGGTTTCGGCCAGAAGCTCCTGCCCGGCGCGGGCCATCCAGCGGGCGAAGGGCCGGGCATGGCCGGTGCGGTCGGCATGCTTGAAGCGCAGGATCAGGGCGCGGCTGGCATCGTCGTACAGAAAAACGGCGCGGGCCCGGCCCGAAGGCGGCGCATGCACGGCGCACGAGGGGCAGGGGGCGCCGGCCAGGGGCAGCGGCAGGCCGCAGCCGTCGCACAGCGGCTGGGCGATGAAGCGCAGCCCGTCCCAGCAGGCCGGGCACAAGGCGCCCGCCACCGCCACCACGGCGCCGCACTTCAGGCAGCGCGGCGGCAGCAGCAGATCGAGAACGGCGGTGCCCAGGCGGCCCGCCCCGTGCAGAAAAGCCCGCATGGGGCCAGGGTAGGAAGGGGCGGGGGGCAGGTCAACCGCTTCGCATTGCCCCGGCGGCGGCGGCATGCCATATAGGGGGCATGACTGATGCCTTTGTTTTCGACCGCGCCCAGGTGCGCCGCCAGCGCGACCGCGCCGCGGCGCGTTTGCCCGAGCATGATTTTCTGCTGCGCGAGGTGGCCGACCGTTTGGGCGACCGCCTGCTGGATATGACCCACCGTTTTCCCCTGGCCCTCGATCTGGGCTGCCATGGCGGCGAGATGGCCGAGGCCCTGGCCGGGCGCGGCGGCATCGAGCGGCTGGTGCAGTGCGATCTGTCGCCGGTTCTGGCCGCCCGCGCCGGGCGTTCCGGCGCGCCGGCCCTGGCCGCCGACGAGGAGGCGCTGCCCTTCGCCCCGGCCAGTTTCGATCTGGTGGTGAGCAATCTGTCGCTGCATTGGGTCAACGATCTGCCGGGGGCGCTGCTGCAGATCCGCCACGCCCTGAAGGAGGATGGCCTGTTCATCGGCGCCATGCTGGGCGGCGAAACCCTGTGGGAGCTGCGCCAGTGCCTGATGGAGGCCGAACTGGAAGAGCAGGGCGGGGCCGGGCCGCGCATTTCCCCCTTCGCCGATCTGCGCGATCTGGGCGGGCTGCTGCAGCGGGCCGGCTTTTCGCTGCCGGTGGTGGACAGCGATACCCTGACCGTGACCTATTCCGACGTTATGCGTCTGTTCGCCGATCTGCGCGGCATGGGCGAGGGCAATGCCGTGGCCACGCGGCGCAAAAGCTTTACCCGCCGCGCCACCCTGTTCCGCGCCATGGCCCTTTACGAGGAGCGCTTCAAAACCGCCGAGGGCCGCCTGCCCGCCACCTTCCAGGTGCTGACCATGACCGCCTGGCGGCCGCATGTCTCGCAGCAGCAGCCGCTGGCGCCGGGCGCGGGGCGTATCAGCCTGGGCGATGCCCTGAACCATCCCGGCTCGTCGTGCGCTTTCCCGCCCCCCTGACCCGCGCCACCCTGCGGCGGCGCTACAAGCGCTTCCTGGCCGATATGGTGCTGGAGGACGGCACCGAGGTGACCGCCCATGTGGCCAATTCCGGGGCCATGCTGGGGCTGTCCGATCCCGGCCTGACCGCCTGGCTGTCCCGCTCGGACAAGCCGGGGCGCAAGCTGGCCTGGAGCTGGGAACTGGCCGAGGTGGAGGGCCTGCTGGTGGGCATCAACACCCAGCATCCCAACGCCATCGCCGCCGAGGCGGTGCGCAACGGCGCCATCCCCGAACTGTCCGGCTACGCGGCGCTGCGGCGCGAGGTGGCTTACGGCCGCAATTCCCGCATCGACCTCTTGCTGGAGGATCCGGCCCGCCCAAAATGTTATGTCGAGGTGAAGAACGTTCACCTGAAGCAGGGCGAGGCGGCGGCCTTTCCCGATGCGGTGACGGCGCGGGGCGCCAAGCACCTGGCCGAACTCTCCGACATGGCGGCGGCAGGCCACCGCGCCGTGATGCTGTTTCTGGTGCAGCGCATGGATTGCCGGTTTTTCCGCCCCGCCGCCGGGATCGATCCCGTCTATGCCCGGGCGCTGAAGAGCGCGGTTGCGGCGGGGGTGGAAGTGTTGTGTTATGACTGCCGTCTGACGCTGGACGGCATCGACGCCGGCAAACCGTTGCCGCTGCGTCTTTTCGAGGATGAACGAGGACCCCATGGATCAGAATGACAGCCGCGAGGCCAACCGCATCACCCTGCACGGCCCCGAGGCGTTCGAGGGCATGCGCAAGGCCGGACGGCTGGCGGCGGAGTGTCTGGATTTCATCCACGCCCATGTGCTGCCCGGCGTCACCACCGGCGAACTGGACCGCCTGTGCGCCGATTTCGTGGCCGAGCGCGGCGGGGTCTCGGCGCCGCTCAACTACCGCGGCTATCCCAAATCCATCTGCACCTCCATCAATCACGTGGTCTGCCACGGCATCCCCGGCGAGAAAAAGCTGGAGGAGGGCGATATCGTCAATATCGACGTCACCCCCATCCTTGATGGCTGGTACGGCGATTCCAGCCGCATGTTCTATGTGGGCAAGGTGGGGGTGAAGGCCCGCAAGCTGTGCGAGGTGACCTTCGAATCGCTGATGCGCGGCATCGCCGTGGTCCGGCCCGGCGCCACCCTGGGCGATATCGGCCACGCCATCCAAAGCTATGTCGAGGCCAACCGTTTCTCGGTGGTGCGCGATTTCTGCGGCCACGGGGTGGGGCGGGTGTTCCACGATGCCCCCAACGTCATGCACTACGGCAAGCCCGGCCAGGGCCTGAAGCTGAAGGAAGGCATGATCTTCACCATCGAGCCGATGGTCAATGCCGGGCGCTACGAAACCAAGATCCTGGCCGATGGCTGGACGGCGGTGACCAAGGACAAGAGCCTGTCGGCGCAGTTCGAGCATACCATCGGCGTGACCGCCGACGGCTGCGAGATCTTCACCCTTTCTCCCACCGGGCAGGATTTCCCCAACCGCGGCGAATGATGTCGGACACCGGGCCGGACCAGAAGCCCCACTATCTGGGGCACCGCCAGCGCCTGCGCCGCCGCTTCCTCGACGGCGGCCCCGATGCGCTGCCCGATTACGAACTGGTGGAACTGCTGCTGACCCTGGCGGTGCCCCGCGGCGACGTCAAGCCCCTGGCCAAGCGTCTGCTGGAGCGGTTCAAATCCCTGCCCGGCCTCTTGAACGCCAGCCCGCAGGCCCTGACCGAGGTGGACGGTGTGGGCGAGGCGGCGGCCACGGCGCTGAAGGTGGTGCAGGCGGCGGCCCAGCGCCTGGCCCGGCAGGAGGTGCTGCACCGGCCCATTCTGTCCTCGTGGGATAAGCTGCTGGACTACTGCCATATCAGCATGGCCCATCGCGGCGTCGAGCAGTTTCATCTGCTGTTTCTCGACCGCAAGAACGTGCTGATCGCCGACGAGGCGCAGCAGACCGGCACCGTGGACCAAACCCCGGTCTACCCGCGCGAGGTGGTCAAACGCGCCCTGGAACTGAACGCCACGGCGCTGATCCTGGTGCACAACCACCCCTCGGGCGATCCCAAACCCAGCCGCGCCGATATCGAGATGACCCATCAGGTGCGCGATGCCGCCAAGGCGGTGGGCATCGTGCTGCACGACCATCTGGTGATCGGCCGGGCCGGCCATGCCAGCTTCAAGGCCCTGGGGCTGCTGTAGGGCCTGGGGGAATGTCCGAGGGGGCCGAAGCCCCCTTTTTCTTATTCCTTGGCCACGTAGGTGTAAAAGCGGATCGAGCCATCGGATTCCACCTTGCGGTAGAGGCCCTGAATTTCGGCTTCGAAGCCGGGGAACAGGTTGGCGCTGCGTTCGAACATGCGCAGGTAGTCCAGCATGGGCCGGGCCTTTGCGTTCAGGCGTTCGCCGGGGATGATGGTGGCGATACCGGGCGGATAAACCACCCACAGGGTGGTGGCGATGCGGCCTTCCACCTGATCCAGCGGCACATAATCCACCTGATTGCGGGTGAGCATGCGCACGGCGTCGCTGGGGCGCATCACCATGTCGGGGCGGTGCTCCGGGGCGAACTGGGCGCGTTGCAGGGCGCTGACATTGCTGGCTTTGAAGAAGTCGTGCATCTGGCCGCACAGGTCGCGGATGCGCATGCCGCCGTAGCGGGCGGCGCGGCGCTGCACGAATTCGGGGATGACGTCTTCCAGCCAGGCGTTTTCGTCGTGGCGGCGTTTGAAGGCCACCAGGGTGCTGAGCAGGGTTCCGGCCTTGCTGGATTCCACCCCCGGCGTCAGCAGGAACAGCAGCGAGTTGAGGTCGTTCTTTTCCGGCACCACGCGGTTTTCGCGCAGGAACTGCGCCACCACCGGGGCGGGGATGCCGTATTCGGCGTAGGCGCCGGTTTCGGCGTCGAAGCCGGGGGTGAGCAGGGTCAGCTTGTTGGGGTCGGTCATGGCGTAGCCGGCCCGGGTCACGGTTTTGAAGCCGTGCCATTTGGCGCCGGGGGCAAACTCCCAATAGCGGGGATCGGCGGCCAGCATGGGCGAGGGCACGTCCTCCCAGCGCACCATGCTGTCCTCCTGGCCTTCCAGGGGCACCATATCGGGCACGAAGGGATCGAAGAACCACTGGCGGGCGGGGTCGCTGTTCTTTTCGGCGAACTCCTGATGGATGGCGCGGATCTTCTTGCGCAGCTCGATGCCGAGATGAACGGTGTCGTCCCACAAAACCTCGCCCGAGCGGCCGCGCATCATCTGGGCGCCGACGTCGAGCGAGGCGAACAGCGGATAGAACGGCGAGGTGGAGGCATGCAGCATGAAGGTTTCGTTGAAGCGGCGATGCTCGATGCGGCGCACCTGGCCCTTGATGTGGCGGTCGCGCACATGGATCTGCGAGGCTTGCGAGAAGCCGGCCATCTGCTTGTGGGTGGACTGGGTGGAGATGATGCCGGGCGAGGTTTCGTCCAGCGCCTTCAGCCCCATGGCGTAATGGCCCTTGAACAGGGGGTGGAACTTCAGGAAGCCGGCCCAGGCCTCGTCGAACAGGATGTAGTCGCAGAGCGGGCCGATCTTCTCCAGGATCATCTCGGCGTTATAGATGGTGCCGTCGTAGGTGCACTGCTCGATCACCGCCACGCGGAAGGGGCGGGGGGCGCGCCATTTTTCGGGGTCCTTCACCAGCGGATTGGTGCGGATCTTCTCGCGGATGGCGGCTTCGTCGAAGCTGTCGGCATACATGGGGCCGATCAGGCCCTGGGCGTTGCGGTCGGTTTCCAGGAAGATGGGGATGCCGCCGCCCAGCACCAGGGCGCCGTGGATGGCGGCCTTGTGGTTGTTGCGGTCGAACAGCACCAGATCGTCCTCGGCCACCAGGGCCGATAGCACCACCTTGTTGGAGGCCGAGGTGCCGTTCAGGACGAAATAGGTTTTTTCCGCGCCGAAGATGGCGGCGGCGGCCTTCTGGGCCTGCAGGGCCGGGCCTTCGTGGATCAGCAGATCGCCCAGTTCCAACACCGAGTTATCAAGGTCGTCGCGGAACACCGCCTCGCCCAGATGCTCGACGAAGATGCGGCCGATGGGGCTGCGGTTGTAGAAGATGCCGCCGTTGTGGCCGGGGCAGGTCCACAGCTGGTTGCCTTCCTCGGCGTAATCCACCAGGGCGCCGAAGAACGGCGTTTTCAGGGTGTCGGCGAACTGCTTCAGGCGGCTGACCAGATTCTTGGCGATGAAGGCCGGGGTTTCCTCGGCCAGGAACACATAGCCGTCGATGAAGTCCAGCACATCCACGGGAATGCTTTCGAAGCGTTCGCCGCGCACCAGGATGACGATGGGCATTTCCAGGCCGCGGCGGCGCATCAGATTGATCAGCGCCGTGGCGCCGGTGCCGTTCTTGTCCCAGTCCACCAGCACGCAGCCGATGGCGGCGTCGGTCTGCACGGCGATTTCGGCATCCTCGATATCGCGGGCCCGGACCACCTCGAAGCCGAGGCTTTCCACCTCGCTGATGATCTGTTCGACACGGGCACCCTCAAGATCGCCGGCCTCGAAGGCCGGAGTGCAGACCAGAAAGGTCAAACGCCGAAAGAATTCCATCCTTGTCCCTTTTCAGTCTGGCGAATGGGGGCAGAAAAACGGGGGAAGACTACTGGAGGCGGGGGCTCCGGCTCCATCGGTTCGGTGGGTATGACGCGAAAACTTCATGAAAGCCGGACCGCCGCTCATCACTCCGTTTCCGGGGCCCGCGGGGCACCCGAAAAGAACCGGGCCGCCCCAAGAAGGAGCGGCCCGGACTTTTACCACGAGCGGCGGTGAAAGCCGTTATTTATTTTTTGCGCGTTTGCTCCAGGAAGCGGGCCACTTCGCCGGACAGGCCGCCCAGTTCCCGCTGCAGATCCTGCACGCCGGCCACCAGGGTGTCGGCTCCGCTCAGCAGCCCCGCCGCCGTCTGCTGGCTGCCCTGGGCGCTGTCGCGCACGCCGCTGATGCTGCGGTGCACCATGGCGCCGCCGCTGGCGGCCTGCTGCACGCTGCGGGAAATCTCCTGGGTGGCGGCGCCCTGTTCCTCGACGGCGGCGGCGATGGCCGAGGAGATTTCGCTGATGCGGCCGATGGTGGCGCCGATGCTGTGGATGGCGGTCACCGCCTCGCGGGTGCCGTCCTGCACGGCGGCCACCTGGGCGCTGATGTCGCTGGTGGCCTTGCCGGTCTGGTTGGCCAGATTTTTCACCTCGCCGGCCACCACGGCGAAGCCCTTGCCGGCCTCGCCGGCCCGCGCCGCCTCGATGGTGGCGTTCAGGGCCAGAAGATTGGTCTGGCTGGCGATATCGGCGATCAGCTTCACCACCTCGCCGATCTTGCCGGCGGCCTCGGCCAGTTCGCCCACGCGGGCGTTGGCCCGTTCGGCCTCGTTCACCGCTTCGGCCACCATCTGGCTGGAGTCGCTGGCCTGGCGGCCGATTTCGTGGATCGAGCTGGCCAGTTCCTCGGTGGCCGAGGCGGCGGCCTGAATGCCGGCTTCCGATTCCTGCGAGGCGCCGTCGGCCTGGGCGGCCTGCTCCAGGGTGCTGCCGGCGGCCTGGGCCATGGTCTGGGCGGCGCCGCGCAGACCCGAGGCGGCGTCTTCCACCTTTTGCCCCAGCTGGCCAACGCGGGCCTGCATATCCTCGGCGCTGTTCTTGATGAAGGCGGCGGCGTCTTCCTCGGAGCCTTGCATGAAGGCGGCGGCGGCGATCTCCAGATCCAGCAGCAGCACGGTGGAGATGGCGTTCATCGCCTCCACCAGCGCATCCGGCTTCTTGCGGAAATGCGGGGCCAGGGTGGCCTGGAAGCCGCGCAGAAGATCGGCGTAGAACACGAAGTACCAGCGCAGCTCCAGGCCGGCCAGCTGGCGGCGGCGGAACAGCTCCACCCCCTTCAGGATCTGGCTGTCGCTGAAATCGGCGGGAAAAATTTCGTCCAGCCAGTGGCTGCGCTGCGCCGCCACCGCCTCGGTCAGGCCGGTGCCCTGGTAGGCGGCGGCAACCTCGGGGTAGCCCAGGAAATGACGGTACGCATTTTCAATTGTCTTATCAATATTGCTTCTGATGATGGGGGAAATGGAGCGTAGAACTTCGCGCATCCGCTCGTCGATCTTCATGGACTCCAGGCGGCGCAGCCGATCTGTTGTAAAGGACATCTTTCCTCTCCCCCTTTGAGGTTGGATACGCTTCAGACTTTAACTTGAAGATTATGATAATCGCATTTTACAGATTCTCAAAATTCTGATTAGTGACAGACCGATTGTCTTGTAAGAGTGTTTCGGGTTGGGGGAGTATCCAAAAATTTATTCAATCTTTTATGGAAATATGTTCAGTAAAAAACATCTTATCATTAGATTTTTAAAGGAATGATGAGGTGGTTAATTGATTTATCTTTGGATAAATTTTAAATAAAAATATGATTATCAAAGATTCGTATCCCCGTGTTTTGGAAAAATTTTAAAATTAATGGCGGGCTATTCATTTTATTTTTGAATTTATTTATTCAATTTTATTTAATATTATAAATAATATTTTCTGCAAAAACTTGCTCTATTCTATTTATGTGCCTACTCTATCGGCCCTTGATGTTTAAAACATCTGTGGCGGGATGGGGTGATGCGGCGGATACGGTTTGATCTCGGGGTAACTCTGGCGGTACTGGTGCTGGTGCTGGTGCCCACCGTATCCACTTTCGCCGTGGTCTGGATCAAAGGCGGGGAGGTCTCGGCCCAGGTGGCGGGGCAGATTTTCTCGGGCAAGGCGGGGCTGATCGAAGCGCGTGCGGAGTCCCTGTTCGGCGCCGCCGCCGCCGTGGTGGAGGGCGGGGCGCTTTTAACCGAACTGCGGACGCCGCTGGTGGAGGAGGGCCGCCCCTGGGGCGGGCTGGCGGTGATGCGGCGTTTGATGGCGCGGCAGGCCCGGCTTTATTCTCTGTACGCCGGCTATCCCGATGGCCGTTTCCTGCAGGTGATCCTGCCGCGCGGCAATCCCACGGTTCTGGCCGCCCACCAGGCTCCGGCCGGTACCGCCGAGATCGACCGGGCCATCGTGCTGCGGCAAGGGCGGCGGGTGGAGCTGTGGCATTTTCTGGATGGCGGCGGCCGGCTGCTGCGCGCCACCCAGGCGCTTGATCCCGCCTACGATCCCCGCCGCCGCGACTGGTACACCATGGCGCAAACCCAGCCGGATGTGGGCCTGTCGGGGCCTTATCTGTTCGGCTCGCTGCGGCGTTTGGGGGTAACGGTCTCGCGCCGCCTGATGGGGGGAGGGGCGATCGGCGCCGATTTCACCCTGGATGATCTGGCGGCCTTCGTGCGCCAGCAGGCGGTGTCGCCGCATGGGGTGGTGTTCCTGCTGGAAGCGGGCGGCCGTCTGCTGGTGGCGCCGCAGGGCGGCGGCGCCGATCTGGTGCCGGCCCTGCTGGCGCTCCGCCGGGCCGGGCCGGAGGGGCAGGTGGTGCCCCGCGAGGTGGGGGGCGTGCCCATGCTCACGCTGTTCGCGCCGGTTTTCGGCGGCCGCATGGTGGTGGGAATCGCCGCGCCGCGCCGCGACTTCAGCGGCCCGGTGGCCTCGATCGCCCTGTGGGGGCTGGGGATGACGGTGCTGGCCCTGCTGGTGGTCATCCCCCTGGGTTCTCTGATGGTCCGCCTGATGTCGCGGCGCCTGACCGAGCTGGCCGAGGAGGCCGAGCGCATTACCGAGATGGATTTTTCCGGCGAGGTGCCGCGCCAGTCGGTGGTGACGGAATTCAGCCAGCTGGGCCGGGCTTTCGGCATGATGAAGGATCAGATGCTGGCCCGGACCCGCAATCTCGAGGCGGCGCAGTCCGCGCTGGTGCGCCTGCTGGAGCTGGGCATCGCCGTGGGGTCGGAAAAGGATATGGGCACCCTGGTGGAGAAGGTGGTGCTGGAGGCCGAGCGGATTTCCGGCGCCGAGGGCGGCACCCTGTTTCTGCTGACCCCGGACGGAGAGGCCCTGCGGTTCGCCTTCATCCATAACCGGGTGCAAGATATCCTGGTGGGCGGCGCCGGACAGGTGCTGGATTTCGAGCTGCCCACCCTGCCGTTCACGCCGCCGCCGCCCGGCAGCCCGGATCATGTGGTGTGCGCCGCCATCCGCCGCGGCGTTTCCATCCATGTTGCCGATGTGGCGGCCAGCACCGAGTTCGATTTCACCACGCTGCGCGAATGCGATGCCCGCGCCGGCTATCACACCCGCTCGCTGCTGGTGGTGCCGCTGCGGCCGCGCGGCGGCGAGGTGATCGGCGCCATTCAGCTGGTCAATGCCCACGAACGCGGCCGCGCGGAGGCGGTGCCCTTCGCCTTCGGGGCGCAGCGGCATGTGAAGGCCCTGGCGGCGCAGGCGGCCAATGCCCTGCACAACCGTATCCTGCTGGATGCCCAGGATGCCCTGGTGGACGCCATGGTGCGCCTTATCGCCGGATCCATCGACGCCAAATCGCCCTATACCGGCGGCCATTGCGAACGGGTGCCGCTGCTGGCGCAGATGCTGGCCGAGGAGGCGGCCCGCCAGACCGAGGGGCCGCTGGCCGATTTCGCCTTCACCAGCGAGGAGGAGTGGCGCGAATTCCGCGTCGGCGCCTGGCTGCACGATTGCGGCAAGGTCACCACGCCGGAATATGTGGTGGACAAGGCCACCAAGCTGGAAACCCTGCACAACCGCATCCACGAGATCCGCACCCGCTTCGAGGTGCTGCTGCGCGATGCCGAGATCGCGCGTCTGCAGGCGGTGGCGGCGGGGAGCCCGCCCGAGGCGGCGGCGGCGGCGTTTGCCCGGCGCCGCGCCGGGCTGGAGGCGGATTTCGCCTTCGTCGCCGAGTGCAATATCGGCGGCGAGGCCATGGCCCCGGAGCGGCTCGATCGCCTGCGCCGCATCGCCGGGGAGCGCTGGCAGCGGCATTTTTCCGACCGTCTGGGCCTGTCGTTCGCCGAGCAGGAACGGCTGGCCCCCATTCCGGCGCCGGAGCTGCCGGTGTGGGAGCCGTTGCTGGCCGACCGGCCCGAGCATGTCATTCCCTGGTCGGGGGGCGAGCGTTTTCTGTCGCCGCAATGGAAATTCACCCTGCCGATCCCCGCGGTGATGTACAACCGCGGCGAAGTGCACAACCTGTCCATTCTGCGCGGCACCCTGACCGGGGAGGAGCGCTTCAAGGTTTCCGAGCATGTGATCCAAACCCTGATGATGCTGGAAAGCCTGCCGTTTCCCAAACATCTGCGCCGGGTGCCCGAATATGCCGGGGCGCATCACGAAACCATGGACGGCAAGGGCTATCCGCGCAGCCTGTCCGCCCCGGATCTGTCGATCCCGTCGCGCATCATGGCCATCGCCGATATCTTCGAGGCCCTGACCGCCTCGGACCGCCCGTACAAAAAGGCCAAACCGCTGTCGGCCTGCGTGGCCATTCTGGCGGAATTCCGCGATAATGGTCATATCGATCCGGTGCTGTTCGATCTGTTTCTGCGCAGCGGCATCTACCGCCGCTACGCCGAGCGCCACCTGATGCCGCATCAGCTGGACGAGGTGGATGTGACGCGGTATCTGCACTGAGTGATACCGGCCAACCATTGACGTGACGGGTTGGCCGGTCTCCAGCGAGCCTTGAGCGAGCGGCCAAGGCGGCGGATGCCGCCGCCTGGCGAGGGACGATACAACCGGGCAATTCATTGGCCGGTTGGTATGAAGGGGGAGGACGGGGATGATCCGCATCCTGAAATGGAGCCCCGGGATGTGCGGGAGCTTCGAGGCCATGAACGATGATCACCGCCGGCTGATCGCCCAGACCAACCGCCTGATCACCGCCTTTTACGCCGGTGTGGGCGATGCGGTGGTGGCGGTCTGTTTCCAGGAGGTGCTGCAGGGCCTTCGCGGGCATTTTGATCATGAGGAAACCTGGCTGGCCCAATGCGGCGATCCCGGCCTGGCCGAACATCGGGCCGAACATCGGGCCGAACATGCCGCCTTTCTGGCCGAACTGGACGGCTTCACCCTGCCCGGCGATGCCGCCGCCCTGCTGCGGCGGCTGTGCGGCTGGCTGACCAGCCATATGGCCACCATGGACAGCGGGCATCCGCTGCCCGCGGACGAGGGGCCGGAAGAGGCGCGGGCGCCATCGGAGGGATAGGGCGAAATCTTAAACTTTTGGCTGGGATGTTGCAGTTGCCATGACCCTGTTGTAGCTTTATTCAAAGCTTTAACGAGCGCATGCGGGCCTGCCGGGGCCCGGCCATTTCGGGAGACGTCGGTTTGCAGCCCTCCGGGTCATCTGTTGGTCGTCTGATCACCCTGCCGAACCGTTCGCCGGAATGGCTGTCGCCGGACGAGGTCGAGCCCGCCCGCGTGGCCGGGCAGCACGCCTTTCCCGATGCCCTGACCGTTCTTCTGGTGGAAGATGATCCGGGCGATGCCCATCTGGTGGGCTACGCCCTGAAAAGCGAACGGGCGCCCTCGTTCAAGGTTCTGCATGTGGAAACCCTGGCCGAGGCGGTGGCGGGCCTGAAGGAAAACCCCGAGATCGGCGTGGTGCTGCTGGATCTGAGCCTGCCGGATTCCTTCGGTCTGGAAACGGTGACCCGCATGCAGGCCGAGGCGCCGCGCCTGCCCATCGTGATCATGACCGGGCACGATGATCCCGAATTCGCCGCCAAGGCCCTGGAAACCGGGGCGCAGGACTATCTGGTGAAGAACGATGCCTCGTCGCGCACCATTTCCCGCGCCATCCGCTACGCCATCACCCGTAAAAGCGCCGAACTGGAACGGCAGTCCCTGGCCGAACGGGTGGTGGCGCAGCAGCGCATCCTGATGCAGGAGGTGTCGGCGGCCCGCGCCATGCAGTTCGATCTGCTGCCGCGGGCCGAGCGCCTGGCCGCGCCCCTGGGCCGCATGGGCCTGGAAATCGAGGCCTATTTCGAGCCCTCATCGGGGATCGGCGGCGATCTGTGGGGCTGCATGGAAGCCGGCCCCGACCGCATGTGCTGCTATGCCTTCGATTTTTCCGGCCACGGCATCGGCGCCGCCTTGAACGTGTTCCGCCTGCATGCCCTGATCGCCGAGCACTGGCGGCCCGGCCTGGCGCCGTCGGAGGTGCTGCAAACTCTGGGCCGGGCCCTGAACGGCCTGCTGCGCCGCAGCCAGTTCGCCACCATGCTGCTGGGGGTGATCGATTGCGGCCGCAACGAACTGTCGTGGGCCTCGGCCGGTTCGCCGCCGCCGGTGCTGGTCAGCCAGGGGCAGCCGCGCTTTCTCGACAGCCGGGGCGTGCCGCTGGGCTTGCAGGCCACGCCCGCCTACCGCACCCAGACCGTGCCCTTCCTGCCCGGAGACAGTCTGCTGCTCTATTCCGACGCCATCACCGATGCCGAGGTGGGCGGCGACAGCTTCGGCGAGGCCGGTCTGGAGGATCTGGTGCGGCGGCTGCTGGCCGAACAGGGCGAGATGACCGTGAGTGGACTGCTGGATCTGTTTCATGCGGTGGCGCCGCCGCCCAATATCGACGATCTGACCGCCGTGCGCTTCAGCCGGCTGCGAGGCTGAGATGGCGGGCCCGGCAAACCGCAGTGATGAGTTCTGGTTTCACCAGACCGCGGCCGAGGCACCCCTGGGCTATCGTCTGGTCCTGGGCGGGCGTTTCACCTTCCGTTGCCACGATGCCTTCAGCGATGTTCTGGCCATCATCGCCTGGCACGGCGCCGCCGATGGCCTGATCGACTTGTCCGCCGTCACCTTCATGGACAGTTCGGCGCTGTGGATGCTGCAGGTGGCGCGCGACGAGGCGGCGGGGCGCGGCGGCTCTCTGCTGATCCGGGGGGCCGAGGGAGAGGCGCGGGAGCTGCTGCGTTTGACCCGTCTTGATGCCCCCTACCGGACCGACGGCCGTCCGCAGCCGGCGTTTCTGGTGGCCGACGGCCAGTCCTGGCCGCAGGGCAGCCGGCCGCTTTTACATGCCGAGGCCACGCCCGATCTCTTGAGCAAGGGGCTGTCGGCGCCTTATTGCGGCTTTATCGAAGGCGACAAGATGCCGGGGGCGCGCTGCCTGCGCGCCGTGCAGATGGGCGGGCTGGCGCTGTCGGTGTCCACGGGAACCGCCTGCGGCATGGAGGTGGTGCAGCCCTTCGCCGAGGCCTTGCAGGCCACCCTGGGCGGCACCGACATGTCACTGGTGGAACTCTGTCTGGCCGAGGCGGTGGGTAACGCCGCCATCCACGGCAATCTCGGCATCGACGGCAGCCTGCGCTCCACCCGCAGCGGCTTCGAGGTGTTCAGCCAGCAGATGACCGCCCGCCTGCAAGATCCGCTCATGGCCTCGCGCCGCATCGATGTGACCATGACGCCGCTGGATGGGGATGTGTTCCGCCTGTCCGTCAGCGATCGCGGCGCCGGTTTCGATATCGAGGCCACCCGCGACATCGTGGCCGGCCCCGATGCCAAGCACGGGCGCGGCCTGTCGCTGATCCGCCAGATCGCCAGGGATATTTATACCGAGGATGGCGGCCGCACCCTGGTGATGGACTTCGCGCAAGGCTGATATTTACTTTTCGGCGCGCAATGCCTAGCTATGGGGCATGACTGCCGATCCCTCCCCCGTTCTTGCGGCCGAAGCGCCGCCCCGCCCGCTGTTTTCCGCTCCGCCCCACCGTGGCGGAAGCCTAAAGCCGGCGCCCTTCCTGCCCATGAGCCGCGCCGAGATGACGGCCCTGGGCTGGGACAGCTGCGATATCGTGCTGGTGACCGGGGATGCCTATATCGATCATCCCAGTTTCGGCATGGCCATCATCGGCCGCCTGCTGGAGGCGCAGGGCTTCCGGGTGGGCATCATCGCCCAGCCCGACTGGCAGAGCGCCGAGGCCTTCAAGGCCCTGGGCCGCCCCAATCTGTTCTGGGGGGTAACGGCGGGCAACATGGATTCCATGGTCAACCATTACACCTCCGACCGCCGGCTGCGGCACGACGATAACTACACGCCCGGCGGTGCGCATGGGCGCCGCCCCGACCGCGCCGTGATCGTTTATGCCCAACGCTGCCGCGAGGCCTGGAAGGATGTGCCCATCGTACTGGGCGGCATCGAAGCCTCGCTGCGGCGCATTGCCCAGTATGATCACTGGTCGGAAAAGGTGCGCCGCTCCATCCTGCCCGACGCCAAGGCCGATCTTTTGCTGTACGGCAATGCCGAGCGGGCGCTGGTGGCGGCGGCGCATCGCATCGCCGCCGGCGAGCGGGCCCGCGACCTGGGCGATCTGCGCGGCGTGGCGGTGATGCGCGACGCCGTGCCCGAAGGCTGGACCGAGGTGGCCCCCGATGCCGACGCCGTGGATGATATGAGCGACGCCCCCCGGCGCGGCTGTCCGCCCGGCCGCACCGTGGTGCGGCTGCCGTCCTACGAGGCGGTGAAGGAGGATCCGGTGCTTTATGCGCTGGCCTCGCGCCAGCTGCATCTGGAAAGCAATCCCGGCAACGCCCGCCCGCTGGTGCAGCGTCATGGCGACAAGGAGGTGTGGCTGTCGCCGCCGCCGCTGCCCCTGTCCACGGCCGAGCTGGACGGAGTGTTCGATCTGCCCTATGCCCGCGCGCCGCATCCCTCCTACGGCGATGCGGCCATTCCCGCCTGGGAGATGATCCGTTTTTCCGTCAATATCATGCGCGGCTGTTTCGGCGGCTGTTCCTTCTGCTCCATCACCGAGCACGAGGGGCGTATCATCCAAAGCCGCTCGGAAGGCTCGATCCTGCGCGAGATCGAGCGCATCCGCGATAAAACCAAGGGCTTTACCGGCGCCCTGTCCGATCTGGGCGGCCCCACCGCCAACATGTACCGCCTGGCATGCAAGGACGACGCCATCCAGGCGATGTGCCGCCGTCCCTCCTGCGTTTATCCCGATATCTGCAAGAATCTGGGCACCGATCACGGGCCGCTGATCCAGCTGTACCGCAAGGCCCGCGCCGTCAGGGGCGTGAAGAAGATCAGCATCGGCTCGGGGCTGCGCTATGATCTGGCGGTGCGCAGCCCGGCCTATATCGAGGAACTGGTCACCCATCACGTGGGCGGCTATCTGAAGATCGCCCCCGAACATACCGAGGCGGGGCCGCTGTCGAAAATGATGAAGCCCGGCATCGCCAGTTACGACCGCTTCAAGCAGATGTTCGAGGCGGCGGCCAGAAAGGCCGGCAAAAAGCTTTATCTGATCCCCTATTTCATCGCCGCCCATCCCGGCACCAGCGACGAGGATATGATGAACCTGGCGCTGTGGCTGAAACGCAACGGCTTCAGGGCCGATCAGGTGCAAACCTTCCTGCCGTCGCCGATGTCGCTGTCCACCGCCATGTATGTCAGCGGCCGCAATCCCTTGAAGCCGGTTCGCCGCGAGGGGGGCGAGACGGTGTTCTCGGCCAAGGGGCTGCGCCAGCGCCGCCTGCACAAGGCCTTTCTGCGCTACCATGATCCCGAGAACTGGCCGCTGCTGCGCGAGGCGCTGAAGGCCATGGGCCGGGCCGATCTGATCGGCCCCGGCGAGCATCAGCTGGTGCCGGCCGGACGTCCGGGCGAGGGGCGGCGGACGGCGGAGGCGGATCGGGCCAAGGCCGGCGGCCCGGCGCGGGGCGGGCGCTTCCGCACCCAGCATGGCGGCCGGGGCCGGGGGCGCAAACCGGCGCCGTGAATCATACCAACCGGCCAATGCATTGATCGGTTGTGGCATCCCTCGCCGGGCGGCGGCATCCGCCGCCTTGGCCGCTCGCTCAAGGCTCGCTGGAACCCGGCCAACCCGTCACGTCAACGGTTGGCCGGGTTCAGTCGGGCTGGGCCATGAAGCTGACATTGCGGATATCCACCTTGGGATGTCCGGGTTCTGTCAGCTGGAAGGTCACGGCCTCGTTGCCTTCCGGATGGCTGTGGCTGGTGGTGAAGATGTGGAAGGTGGCCACATTGTCGGCGGGAATCTGCAAGGTGACGGCCGATCCGCTGCCGCCGCCCACCACATCCAGGCTGACATTGGCGGGATCGATGGCGCGCAAGGTGACGGTGCGGGGATGGCGGGCCATGTTCAGCACTTTATAATCGTAGCCGTTGCGCACCCGGCCGCCGGAAACCGCCACCGCCAGCGGCACGCGCACATGCAGCACGTCCACCCGCATATCGGGGCGCATCAGAAGGGTGCCCAGCATGGCCGATCCCGCCACCACCAGCACGGCGGCATAGATCAGGGTGCGCGGCCGCACCAGCCGCAGCCGCGGCTCCAGGCCGGCGGTGCGGGCCTGCAGGTTGTAGCTGGAATCGTAGGAGATCAGATTGCGCGGCAGGCCGAAGCGCTCCATCACGCTGTTGCAGGCATCGACGCACAGGCCGCAGCCGATGCAGGCCAGCTGGGTGCCGCGGCGGATATCGATGCCGGTGGGGCAGGCCTGCACGCACATCTGGCAATCCACGCAATGGCCGCGGTCCTGGAACACCTCCTTGGGGTCGCGGCCCTGGATGCCGCCCTTGAGCGGGCCGCGCGGTTCGCCGCGCCAGGCCTCGTAGGACACGATCAGGGAATGCTCGTCGAACATGGCCGATTGAAAGCGGGCATAGGGGCACATGTAAACGCACACCCGTTCCCGGGCATAGCCGGCCAGCAGGAAGCAGAAGCCGCCGATCAGGCCGATGAACAGATACATGCCGGGCGGGGCCTGCAGGGTCAGGATCTGCACCAGCAGGTGGGGGGCATCGCCGAACCACAGCACGAAGCCGATGCCGCAGGCGGCGGCGATGATCAGCCACACCGCGTTCAGCAGGGCCAGCTTGCCGAGTTTGCCCAGCGAGAACGGCGCCTGGGAAAAGGCGATGCGCTTGTTGCGGTCGCCCAGAACTTTGCGTTCCACCGAGACGAAGAGATCGGTATAGACGGTTTGCCAGCACAGGAAACCGCACCACACGCGCCCGGCCACCGCCGACATCATGAACAAGGTGATGGCGGCGATCAGCAACAGGCCGGTCAGGTAGTACACCTCCTGCGGCCAGATCTCGATATTGAAGAAATAGGCGCGGCGTCCGGCCATGTCGATCAGGATGGCCTGATGCGGGGAATAGGGGCCGCGGTCCCAGCGCAGAAACGGCGCCAGATGCCACCAGGCCAGAGTTGCGGCCATCAGCCACCATTTATAGGTGCGGAAACGCCCTTGCACGGCGCGCGGCTTGGCATTGCCTTTTTCCGTGTAGAACGGCACCCCCTCGCTGGGCGAGTGATAGTCTTGAGCGGCGGTCATGAGATCAACCCTTGGAAAGAGCGGGCCTTACCGAAAAGAAGAAAGGCCCTGTCCGGACGACAGGGCCAATATTAGACGAATCGCATAGGATTGGCAGTGAGATTTCTCAACTTTGCGCGCGGGCCCAGGCCACGGCCTGATCCAGGCGGTCGGCGCCCCAGAAGGGTTCGTCTCCCACCAGGAAGAAGGGCGCGCCGAATACCGAGCGGGCCTGGGCTTCCTCGGTGGCCCGGCGCAGCTGGATTTTGTGCTCCGGCGCCGTGGCTTCGTCCAGCAGGGCCAGGGGCAGGCCCAGCTGGCGCAGCAGGCCCATCAGCACCGCCTCCTGGGCGATATCCAGATCCTCGGCGAAATTGGCGTGGAACACGGCGCGGCTGAAACGGCCGATCTCGTGCGGGGGCAACTGCAGGGCCACCCGGGCCGCCAGCACGCTGTGGCGCGGAAAGCTGCTGGGACGGCGCCAGGGCAGGGCCAGATCGGCGCACAGCCGGGCCACGTCGCGCATCATGTAGGCGCCTTTGGCGGGATAAAGATTGAAGGGCGAGTCTGTCCAGCCCTGGGCCTTGAAGATCGGCCCCAGCAGAAAGGGGCGCCACTCCACCGTCAGTCCGGCGGCCTTTTGTTCAATGATCTGCGCGGCGATATGGGAATAAGGGCTGGCGAAATCGTACCAGAATTGCAAGGTGGCGGGTTCCGACATGCTGCGTCCTCCCGTGGTCGTTCGGGTGATGCCGCTATTCCGCGGCGATGGCCTCCAGGGCGGAAAGATTGCGGGTGAAAAGATTGGGCGAAACCTCGCTGACCACCGACTGGCGCTTCAGCTCGGCCACCAGACGGCTGGCGGTTTCGGTGGTGATGCCCAGCAGGGCGCCCACATCCTCGCGGCCGAACAGGCGGCAGACCTCGGCGTCATCGGGGGCCAGCAGCAAAAACAGCCGGGCCACCCGCTGGCGGGCGCTGCCGGTGGACAGCTCGCGCAGGCAATCATGGGATTTGCGCACGGCATTGTGCCATTTGTTCATCAGCTGGCGGTGCAGGCGGGGCGATAGCCGGGTGATCACCTCGCGCGGGATGCGGCAGGCCTTCACCGTTTGCAGGGCGATGGCGGCATGTTCGTAGGTATCGGCCACCGTGGCTTCCAGCCCGGCGGTATCGCCCTGCGACAGCAGGCTGACGATGCGGCGGTTGCCGTCGGGCAGATACTGTTCCAGCTTCAGCAGCCCTTCCCGCACCGTGAACACGGCATGGGCGGGCTGGCCCGGCTGGTACAGGGCCTCGCCCTGGGGGATCACCACATTATCGATGGGCAGATGAATTTGGGAAAAGTCGGCCTCGGTCAGATCGGCGAACAGCACCAGATCGCGGATACCGCAGCTTTCGCACTGCTTGAACGCCTGCCACGGAGCATCGCCGTGCTCATGGTTGGCCATGATGCAGCCCTTCAGGCCAGGAATGGAAGATCGGCGCTCATGGGGCCATTCCAACATCTTGTGTCGTTGCATGCAAGATCCCGCTGTCGACTTGATTTATATCAGATAGGGTGCAAGAAACTTTCGTATGAGTCAGCTCCGCCAGAAGCGTGGGCTGCGGCCAAGACGGAGCGCTTCGGCGGCGGCGGCGGCCAGCAGGGCGTCGCCGCCGGCCTCAAGCCGTCCGCCCAGCCGCCCGGCCAGCCACCAGCTTTCGGCGTCTGCGGCGCCATCGGCCCAGCCCCGTAAGGCGCGTAAGGCCACGGCGGTATCGTTCAGGGCGCCCAGATGGTCTTGCAGCGCCGCCAGAACGGCAACGAACTTCCGGTGCGCCCGGCCGCCATAAAGGCTTTCGAAGAATTCGGTGGCATAGCGCAGCTTCTTGATGCGGATACGCAAAAGGTGGCGCTCGTCGGCCGGCAGGCGCGCCAGCGCCCGCAGATCCTTGCGGGTGCGGGCAAAGCGTTTGTCCAGGGTGCGGGCGGCCAATTGCCCCACGCTGGCCGGCGGGACGGGGCGCCCGGTCCAGGGGCCGGTTTGGCACCACTGGCCCAGGCTCAGCATCAGATGGGTGAAACGGGGGTGCGACAGCGCGGCGATGGCCTGGCCGTAATAAAACTGGCGCTCGGCCTCCATATCCCGCCGCAGCCGGCGGTAGGCTTCCTCCTCGCTGAAAAACGGCGCGAAGGGGGCCAGGCTTTCGGCGATGAGCACATCGCGGTCGCGGGCCGGTCCCAGCACCGATTGCAGCCAGCGCAGCTCCTCCAGCAGACGGGGCAGGGCGTCGTCGGTCACCAGGGCCTTGAACAGGCCCAGGGCCGAGCGCAGGCGGCGCAGCGCCACCCGCATCTGATGCACGGCTTCGGCGTCGCCGGTTTCCAGCAGGCATTCATGGTTGGCCTGCAGCTGCTCCAGGCACGACCAGGCGATGGCGCGGAAGGCGTCGGGCTGGGTTTGCTCGTGCCGCAGCGGCGGCGTGCCGCTTTTTTGCGGACGGATCGCCGTGCCGGCCGCCAGACGGTAGCCGCGCGCCGCCTTGCTGCTGGTTAAAACCCGGCTGGCGCGGCCGTCCTGCAGGGCCAGGGCCAGTTCGAACAGCCGGGCCGGATCGCCGGCCTTCAGTTCCAGCTCCGCCTCGCTGATCTCGCGGCTGCCCTGGGCCGAAACGATGCGGCCTTCATCCAGCGCCAGTTCCACCTGCCAATCCGCTTCGCCCAGCAGGTAAATGGTGCGGCGCACCTCGGTGGTGAAGACGGGGCGCAGGTTTTGCGTCTCCGCCGCCGTGCCGAACGCCGCGGCCACCGGCAGGGCGGCCAGCGAGGCCGGATCGGGCAGATCGCCGTTGATTTCCATTTCCCATTCGTCGCGCCGCCAGGCCCCGCCCAGATTGGCGCCGGCGGTTTTCACCGTCTGGATGCGGCGCCGTCCGATATGGCGCACCCGCAGCGCCACCTGATTCTCCTTCAGGCGGAAATCATCGGTGTCGAAGTAAACGGATTTCAACTGCCGGGTTTGCGGGCGGTCCTGCTTCAGACGCTGCACCAGAGGGTGGCGGCGCAGGCGGCGCAATCCTTGCGGATCGAACGCTAGCTTCAACTCGGTCTCGATGCCCACTTCGGCCCTCCTGTCCGGCGCAGGAACAGCATGATACTCTAACTTTGATCCAAGGTCGAAGGGCCTGCGCCCGAAATGGCGCTCCGGGCCGTATCAAAGAGTAAACTGTCCGCATGTTGATGGAAGAGAGGGTCGGGCGATGATCTTGGCAAGGCGATGGTTGGCGGTGGCGCTGTGCGCGGTCAGCCTGTCGGGATGCGGCTACCTCTATGATCCGCAGGGCTTTTCCACGGCGATTTCCCCCTGGGACAACGGCCAGGCCTCGGATCAGGCCATGCTTGCCCTCAGCAAGGGGCATTTCGATGCCGCCGAGCAGCTGGGCGCCGAGGCTCTGCGCCGCAATCCGCGCGATCCTTACGCGCTGCTGGTAATGGCCTCGGTTTATCAGAACACCGCCCGCGCCGACCTGGCCCGGCAATACTATCTGGCCCTGATTTCCATGCACCCGCAGCAAACCACGGTGTGGGGATCGGGGGCCGACATGCGCCGCCGCACCATCGAGGATATCGCCCGCAGCAATCTGGCGGCGCTGGGGCCCGGCCCGGGGCCGGGAATGCTGGCCGATATCGCCGGAACGCCGGCGGCGGCCTACGAGACGGTGGCCGTCCATCCGCCCCAAGTCAGCGTGCAGGATGCGGCCTTTACCGCCGATACCGCCGTCATCACCCGTTTCGAAACGCTGCGCCGCCTGCTGAAGAGCAATATGATCTCGCGGGATGACTATATCCGTCGCCGCGCCGCCAATCTGGGGGCGCTGCTGCCCTACAGCGTGGCCCGGCGCCCCGGCGCCGGCTTGGGGCAGCCGGCGCCGTCCGCCGAGCAGATCATCGGCCGCCTGAAGGACATCAGCGCCAATTTCCAGGAAAAAAGCGTTTCGGAAGATGCCATGGCCGCCGAGCGCACGGCGATCCTCGAGGCGCTGCTGCCGCTGCATCCCCTGCGGCGGGCCGATCCGCCGCCGCCGGTCAACGATCAGCTGGCCTATGCCGCCGTGGCCGGCCGGGTGCAGCGCCTGCGGGATGCCGATCTCATCACCGCCGGAGAGGCCGCGCGCGAACGCGCCGCCGCCGAAGGGCAGCTGGCCCAGGCCATGGCCCAGGCCGAGGCCGCCGCCAGGATGGCCAGCGGCACCACGCCCCAGCCGCCGCTCAGCGCCAAGGGCGAGGGGGTGGCGCTGGGGGTTTATGTCAGCGAAATGCGGGCCGAGGTGGCCTGGGAATCCCTGCAGCGCCGCTTTCCGCAGCAACTAGGGGCCTTGCAGTCCAGCATCCTCCGGGTCCGCCACCGCCGCCGCGGCCATGTCTATGTGCTGCGGGCCGGTCCGGTGCTCGACCGTCATGCCGCCTTGGCGGTGTGCCATGTGCTGCGCCGCGACCGCGTTTCGTGCGCGCCGACGCTGATCCGCTGAATGCAGAATGCAAAAAGAGCTTGCCAGCGGCGAGCGGCGGGAGTAGGATCAGAACTCGCCCCTTGTTCAGGGCTCTTGCCGTAAAAGGCCAAGAACGCCGAATAAGTGGTTGAAAAAAGGTGGTTGACACGGTGTTTTAAACGCAGTAGAAACCGCCTCCCGCCGCGAGGTGGGGCGCAGTCTGGAGGGTGGCAACGCCGTCTGGCCGCGAAGAAAAAAGAGGTTGACCGTTTTGCCGGGCGGCGGTATAAGCCCGGCCTTCCCAAGCGGCGCTGCGGCGCTGGTTTGGAAGCGGAGGTGAAAGCCTCCCGGCTCTTTGACAAGTGAAGACGATGGAAGGGATGCGCAGGCGGCGAGTTGACCGGTTACGACGGGTCTGTTTTAGCCTCGCATCTCGGAAGAACGCTCTAACGTTATGTGAAGGCTTG
>MLJW01000180.1_pt1 | contig 53753 bp, 45 predicted proteins | sample 888231 | NCBI WGS metagenome assembly MLJW01 (sample SAMN05788063, study PRJNA343431) | mine drainage metagenome | isolation source: sample collected from the inflow into an acid mine drainage treatment plant... | place: Germany: Lusatia, lignite mining district
GATTGGTTGATAACCGGGGCGCTGCCGGTATAGGTTGAGCTGGCGGTGGCTGAGACGCCGGTGACGCCGGTCTGGGCGTTGATGGCGGCGGCCTTGGCGGCAGCGCTGCCGGCGGTCCAGCCAGCGGTGCCGGCTTGGGCGACCGATGGGCCGATGGTGTTGCCGTTGATCGAAATGGCATTCGTGGCAGAAAAACCTTCCGTAGTAACCGCAGCGGTGGAGGTGCCGCCGTAGGAGCCCAATGCGCTCGGCTGCGAACTTTTGAGGTTCACCGTGATGGTCTGGTCGGCATTGGCGCCGACCTGGAATTGTGAGCCGGCAAAGGTTCCGTCCAACAGGTTGATGCCGTTGAACTGGGTGGTGCTGGCTACCCGCTGAATTTCCGCCAGCAGTGACTGTGCCTCTGCATTGAGCGCGGCGCGGTCGGAAGACGAGTTGGTGGAGTTGGCCGACTGAACGGCAAGCTGGCGTATCCGCTGGAGGCTGTCGCCGATCGAGGATAGACCGCCTTCCGCCGTCTGCGACAGGGAAACACCGTCATTGGCGTTGCGTGCGGCCTGGTCGAGGCCGTTGATCTGCGAGGTCATGCGCTCGGAAATCGCCAGTCCGGCGGCGTCGTCTGCAGCGCTGTTGATGCGCAGGCCGGAGGAGAGCCGCTGCAAGGCGGTTTGCAAGCCGGCCTGCGACTTGCCGAGATTCAACTGCGCGTTCAGCGACGAAATATTGGTATTGATGATGGAAGGCATCTGGCATCTCCTTGATGTCGGTTCTGCTGCTCAGTCAAAAACGCGCGGTCGAACCCTAAAGTTTTCCTTGTGACAGCCGAGTAGCAGCTTCCATGCCAGATTTTGTTATGCGCTTTCCGCCAAGTGCTGAGCGGCTTTGCGGGCAGTGTTCAGTGCCGTGATCGATCCATTCAGATCTGTTGCGGCAAGCTTTTTCCGGTTTCGGCAATAATTGCCGCGCGGGCAAGCCTGCGCTACCAGTTACCGATCCGCTTGATTAAAACGCTTAGCCAGACTAGACTAAGCGTTTAAATTCCTTCGAAGTGTCCCACAGGGACTTCCTTCGGGGCGCCCCCACCAGAAAGGTCATCATGCACGCCGTCAATATGCTGCAAGCCAAGTCCAGTCTATCCAAACTGGTGGACGCAATTGAACGAGGAGAAGAGCGCGAAATCATCATTGCGCGAAATGGCCGGCCTGCCGCCAAGCTGGTGCCGATGGAAGCGCTGACGCAGGGGCAGCGGATAGGCGTGGCAAAAGGGGCGTTCCAGGTGCCCGATAGCATCGACGCCGACAATGAGGAAGTCGCCCGGTTGTTCCTGGGGGCCAAGTGAATCTTCTGCTGGATACGCACGTTGCGCTGTGGGCCATCGCTGACGACGCGAGACTCACGGCCAAAGCCCGAGATCTGATATTGGCGCCGCGCGCCTCGGTGTGGATTAGCGCGTGCAGCCTATGGGAAATTGTCATCAAGCATGGGCTGGGGCGGGGCGATATGCCGGTATCGGGACAAGTCGCGTCCGATTATTTTCGCCAGGCGGGGTATCGCTTCCTCGCTATCGAGCCTGAGCATGCGCTGGCCGTCGAGACCTTGCCCGCGCATCACCAAGACCCATTCGACCGCCTCCTGGTCGCCCAGGCGCTCGTCGAGCCTATGCGGCTCGTCACCCATGATGCGACGGTGGCGAGCTACGGCGACACCATCGTGCTGGTTTGACCGCCGGAGGGGATTTCCATCAACCCCGCCCGTCGGCCAGACAAAGCCCCAGCGCGTGGCGCCAGTCGGGCAGCGCCAGATCGAAGTCCGCGGCGAGCTTGCCGTTGTCGAGCCGCGAGTTGGCCGGGCGAGTCGCCGGCAGCGGGTAGTCGTGCGTAGCGATGGGCACGAGTTTGCAGCGCCAGCCCTGGGCGTCGAGGATGGCCTGGGCGAAGCCGTGCCAGGAGGTGGCTCCGGCGCTGGTCATGTGGTAGAGGCCGCTGGGCGGATCGCCGCGCAGGGCGAGGGCGGTGGCCTCCGCGATCATCCGGCTCCAGGTCGGCGCGCCGGTCTGGTCGGCGACGATGCGCAGTTCCTCGCGCTCGCTGGCCAGGCGCAGGATGGTGCGCAGGAAATTCTTGCCAAAGAGGCCATAGACCCAACTGGTGCGAAAGATCAGGTGGCGGCAGCCTGAAGCCTGAATTGCCCGCTCGCCGGCTAGCTTGCTGCTGCCGTAGGCGTTGATTGGCGCCGGCTCATCCTCCTCGGTATAGGGATCGGCCTTGGCGCCGTCGAAGACGTAGTCGGTCGAGTAGTGCACCAGCAGCGCGCCCAGTTTCCTCGCCTCCTCGGCCATCACTCCTGGCGCTTGCCCGTTGATGATCATCGCCAGACCGGGCTCGGCCGCGGCCTGGTCGACGGCGGTGTAGGCGGCGGCATTGACGATCAGGTCGGGCTTTTGTTCGCGGATCGCGGCGCGGATGGCATCCATATGGGCGAGATCGAGCGCCCGCCGATCCAGTGCCCGCACGTTGCCGAGCGGTGCCAGCGTGCGCTGCAACTCGCGCCCGACCTGGCCGGTGGCACCGGTGAGCAGGATGTTCCTCACGGGTAGACGTCGGCTTCGATGAGCTTCAGGCCGGTGCGGTCCTTGGCGGCGAGCTGGGGTTCGCCGGCTAGCGGCCAGTTGATGGCCAGGTCGGGATCGTTCCAGATCAGGCAGCGCTCGTCGTCCGGATGCCAGTAATCGGTGGTCTTGTAGAGGAACTCGGCCGACTCCGAGAGGGTCAGGAAGCCGTGGGCGAAGCCCGGCGGTATCCACATCATCAGCTTGTTCTCGGCCGAGAGCCTGCTTGAAACCCATTGCCCGTAGCTGGGGGAAGAGCGTCGCAGATCCACCGCGACGTCGAAGACCTCGCCGCTGATCACCCGCACCAGCTTGCCCTGCGGATGATGGCGTTGATAGTGCAGGCCGCGCAGCACGCCTTTTGTTGATCGCGAGTGGTTGTCCTGGACGAAGTCGGCGTTGACGCCCAGCTCGGCCAGGGTGCGCCGGTTGTAGCTCTCGAAAAAGAAGCCGCGCTCGTCGCCGAAGACCTTGGGTTCGAGCAGCAGCACCTCGGGGATGGCGGTGGGCAGGCGCTTCACCAGGTCTTGTCCTTGAGCAGCCCCTGCAGATAGCGGCCGTAGCCGTTCTTCGCCAGGGGGGCGGCGAGCCGTTCGAGCTGCGCGTCGCTTATCCATTTCAGGCGCCAGGCGATCTCCTCGGGGCAGGCGACCTTCAGCCCCTGGCGGTTCTCGATGGTGGCAATGAACTGCGAAGCTTCCAGCAGCGATTCGTGCGTGCCAGTGTCGAGCCAGGCCATGCCCCGGCCCATGATTTCCACCTGCAGTTGATCCCGCTCCAGATAGCGGCGGTTGACGTCGGTGATCTCCAGTTCGCCGCGCGGCGAGGGCTTCAATGAAGCGGCGATGTCCACCACCTGGCTGTCGTAGAAGTAGAGGCCGGTCACCGCGTAGCGCGACTTGGGCTGGTTCGGCTTCTCCTCGATGCTGACCGCCCGTCCGTTTGCGTCGAACTCGACCACGCCGTAGCGTTCGGGGTCGGTCACCGCGTAGGCGAACACCGTGGCGCCGGCGCTCGCTCGGCTCGCGCGCTGCAACTGGGTGGAAAAATCGTGGCCGTAGAAGACGTTGTCGCCAAGCACCAGGGCGGAGGGTGCGCCGCCCAGGAACTCTCGGCCGATGAGAAAGGCCTGGGCCAGGCCATCGGGCGAGGGCTGGACGGCGTAGCTGAGATTGATGCCCCACTGGCTGCCGTCGCCCAGCAGCTGCTCGAAGCGCGGGGTGTCCTGCGGCGTCGAGATCAGCAGGATGTCGCGGATACCGGAGAGCATCAGGGTGGTCAGCGGATAGTAAATCATCGGCTTGTCGTAGATCGGCAGCAACTGCTTGGAGACCGCCAATGTCACCGGATGCAGCCGCGAACCGGCGCCGCCGGCGAGAACGATACCCTTGCGTTTGCTCATCGCACCTTCCTGTCAGCGTAATTCGTTTCCAGCCACGACCGATATTCCCCGCTCACCACGTGCGCGACCCAGTCGGGATTATCGAGATACCAGGCGACGGTTTTCGCGAGGCCGGTCTCGAAGTTCTCCTCGGGCCGCCAGCCGAGCTCGCGGGCGATCTTGCCGGCGTCGATCGCATAGCGCCGGTCGTGGCCGGGACGGTCGGCGACGGTGATCTTCTGTTCGCGGTAAGGGCGGCCGTCGGCGCGTGGATGCAGGCGGTCGAGCAGGGTGCAGAGTTCATCGACCACTTCGAGATTGGTCTTCTCATTGTTGCCGCCGATGTTGTAGGTTTCGCCCGGAATCCCGCGCTCGAACACGAGCCTCAAAGCCCGGGCGTGGTCATCGACATAGAGCCAGTCGCGGACGTTGTCGCCCTTGCCGTAGATCGGCAGCGGACCTCCGGACAACGCGCGGGTGATCATCAGCGGAATCAGCTTCTCGGGGAACTGGCAGGGCCCGTAGTTGTTGGAGCAGTTGGTGACCAGGGTGGGCAGGCCGTAGGTGTGCATCCAGGCGCGCACCAGATGGTCGGAGGAAGCCTTGGAGGCGGAGTAGGGGGAGTTCGGACAATACGCGGTGGTTTCGGTGAACAATCCCGTCGCGCCCAGGCTGCCATAGACCTCGTCGGTGGAAACGTGGTGGAAGCGGAACGCCTGCCGCTCCTCCTCCGCCAGTGTCGTCCAGTAGGCGCGTGCCGCTTCGAGCAGAGTGTAGGTGCCGACGATGTTGGTCTGGATGAATTCGGCCGGGCCATGGATCGAACGGTCGACGTGCGACTCCGCCGCGAGGTGGATGACGCCGGCCGGCCTGTGCTCGGCGAACAGCCGGTCGATCGAGTCGCGATCGCAGATGTCGGTGCGCGAGAAGAGGTGGCGCGGGTTCTGGTCCACCGCCGCGAGCGACTCCAGGTTGCCGGCATAGCTGAGCTTGTCGATATTGACGACGGTCCAGTCGCTCTGGGCGATCAGCAGCCTGACCAGCGCCGAGCCGATGAAGCCGGCGCCGCCGGTGATGAACACGGTGTGACGATTCATGCCGCCACAACCCGGTTCTTGCCGGCGCGCTTGGCCAGGTACATCGCGGCGTCGGCGCGCTTGACCGCATCGGCGGCCGCCTCCTGGGGACCGAGCTCAGCGGCGCCGGCACTGAAGGTGATGAGCATTTTCTGGTTCTCGTGAAGGAAATATTTTCGCGTCAGTTCCCGCTGCAGCCGGGTCAGAGTCTGGACCGCGGCGTCGAGTGTGGTGTCTGGCAGCAGGATCAGGAATTCCTCGCCGCCGTAGCGCGCCAGCGTGTCCTGGGGGCGCAGGGTCTCGCGAATGACCGCGGCCAGGTGCTTCAAGGCCTCGTCGCCGGCATGGTGGCCGTAGGTGTCGTTCAGCTTCTTGAAGTTGTCGACGTCGAGCAGGCCCAGGCACAGCATCGCCTGGTGGCGCATCGCGCGCGCCACCTCGCGCTCCAGCGCGTCGTCCATGCCCTTGCGGTTCAGGGCGCCGGTGAGCGGGTCCATGCGGACCATCTCGCTGGTCTCGGCCAGCTCGTGCTGCAGTCGGCCAACCTCCTTCTCGGTCTCCTCGACGCGCCGGCGCATCTCGCACAATTCGTCGCGCGAACGCTGGGCGTTCAACTGGATCGCGCGGGTCTCCTGCATCACCACGGCGAGCACGTCGGAGAGCTGGGAAATGTCGCTCGCCCGGCTGATCTGCTCGGCGCAACGCTCGATCTTGTCGTGGTAGCCGCTGGTGGTGTCCGAAAATTCGGCGAGCCTATCGACGAAGCTGGCGAGCATCGCCTTCATCCGGTCCTGGGCGTCGTGGAGCTGTTTCTTCAGTGCCCCCTGCTTGTAGATGACATCCTTCAGCCGGCGCTCGACGTCGTCCAGGCGGCGCAGGTTGAGCGGCTGCCCGGTGAGTTCGAGCAGGACCGCGATCTGGCCGTGCAGATACTGGTCGTCGATCGCCAGCTCGCCGATGTTCTCGATCAACAGGTGAAGCACGTGCAGCAGGGCCGTCCTGAGCTCGGCCTGGTCCTCGGCGACGAAGTTCAGGCGATAGCTGAATTTCTTCATCTGGCCGCCCAGGCGGGCGATGTCATCGCTGTTGCGCGCGGCGCGGACGGCGGCGGCCAGCTTGGCCGCTTCCTCGATCAGGGCGGGATTGTCGGACAATAGCTGGCTCAGGCTGTTCTCCAGCACTTGCGCCAGCAGTTCCCGCCACTCGCTGGCGAGCGGCGTCTCCGCCGCTCCGGCGCGGGCTTCCACCCTGACGCCCGCCTCGCCTTCCACCAGCGATTCTTCCGCCTCGGCCGTCGGTCCCTGCGACCACGAGCGCAGCAGCGATTGCAGCCGCGAAAAGAGCAGCTCGGGCGCGTTCGAGGATTTCAGCACGTGATCCAGGACCTCGCGCTTCTTGGCCGGCGTCAGACCGACGTGAGTTCTCTCCAGCTGCAGCACCAGTTCGTGAATCAGCGCCGACCACTGCGGCGGTTCCGCGCCCGCGGCGGCGGTCAGCGCCAGCAGCGCGGCCTTCAGTGCCTCCCAGCTCTTCTCGCTCACCGCGGCGTCGAGGTTGCGCGCGAAGCGCGTCTGCTCCGGCGTGGCGCGCGGCAGCGCGGCGGCCAGAATCTTCAGGCTCTTTTCCGGGAAGATCTCCGCCGCCGTGGTGCCGGCGATCTCGTGGTAGAGCCGGAGATAGTTCTCCGGCGTCGGCGGCGTGCGCTGCATCGCCAGGCGACGCAGCACTTCGCGGGCGATCTCTGCGGGCTGGACGAGCTCTGCCATGGATTCAGGAGTTTTGGGCTGGGGGCGAGGCCGGCATTATTCCACGAGGCCCCGCTTCAGGCCGTAGTGGATCAGCTCGGCGTTGGTCTCCAGGCGCATCTTGTCCAACAGGCGCTTGCGATATTCGCTGACGGTCTTGACGCTGATATTGAGCTCCTCGGCGATCTGGGTCAGGGTCCGGCCGGCGGCGATCAGGCAGAGGATCTGATACTCGCGGTCGGAGAGAGATTCATGGGCGGGCCGGTCGCTGTCCTCGGAGATCAGGTCGGCCAGCTTCATCGCCAGCGAGGGGCTGACGTACTTGTGGCCGCCGGCCACCTGGCGGATCGCCGTGACCAGGAGCTCGGGCGCGCTCTGCTTGGTCAGGTAGCCGGAGGCGCCGGCCTTCAGCGCGCGCACCGCGTACTGTTCCTCCGGATGCATGCTGAGGATCAGCACCGGCAGGCGCGGGAATTCCTTCTTCAGCATCTTCAGAGTGTCGATGCCGTTCCTGTTGGGCATCGAGACGTCGAGCAGCACCACGTCCCATTCCTGCTGCCGGGCCAGGTGCATGGCATCGACGCCGTCGGCGGCCTCGCCGGCAACCACCAGGTCCTCGGTCTCGGACAGGATCTGGCGCAGACCTTGGCGCACGATGGCGTGGTCATCGGCGATCAGTACATGGATTTTTTCATTCATCGTGAGGCATCAAAACAGTTTTCGCTGCGGCTCTTCCTCGGTCGGCGGTACGATCTCGGCCTGGCGGATGTCGGGCACGCGCAGGGCAAGATGGCTGCCGCCCTGCTCGGCCTGGGCTATGGTGAATTCGCCGTTCAGGCTGCTGACGCGTTCGCGAATGCCGCGCAGGCCGAAGGATTTCGGCTTGTTGATGTCCGCCTCGGAAATGCCGCGGCCGTTGTCGCGGATCTCCAGCGCGATTCTACCTCTTTCACGCCGCAGCCTGACCACCACCAGCGAGGCGTGGGCGTGCTTGGCGACGTTGGTGAGCGCTTCCTGGAGCACCCGGAACAGCGCCAGCGAAGTCTTCTCGTCGGGCTCGATGCCGTCGTCGTCGCAATGCACGCGGCAGACGATGCCGGTGCGCTGGCTGAAGTCCTCGGCCTGGCATTCGATCGCCGCCTGCAGGCCGAACTCCTTGAGGATGCCCGGGCGCAACTCGCGCGCGACGCGGCTGGCGGTGCTCATGGCGCGGTCGATCAGCGCCTCGATAGCCTGCGCCTTGTCGCGCAGGCCGGCGGGGGCGGGCGAGGAGGAGGCCGGCAGCTTGCCCGAGAGCAGCGCGGTCTCGATCTTCAGGGCCACCAGGGTGCTGCCCAGCTCGTCGTGGATGTCGCGGGCGATGCGCTCGCGCTCCTCCTCCTTGGCGCTCTCCAGATGGAAGGAGAGTTCCGAGAGCTGTTCGCGCGAGCGCCGCAGTTCGCGCTCGATCTCCTTGCTGCGGGTGATGTCGGCGGCGATGCCCTGCCACTGGATGCCGCCGGCTTCCAGGCGGTGCGGCGTCGAGCGCAGGTTGATCCACTTCGCCTGGGCACGGCTACGGATCCGGCCTTCCCAGTTGAGGGTCGAGAAGCAGGCGGCCGATTCGTCGATGGCCTGCAGCAGCGAGTCGCGGTCGGCGGCGTCGATGGCATCGAGGAAACGCCTGGGTTTCGCCAGAAGCTCGTGCTGCTTGAGGCCGAACAGCTTGTGGCAACCCTCGCTCACATAGAGGAAACGCAGGCCACCCTCCGGATCACGCTGCAACTGGAAGACCATGCCGGGCAGGTTGGCGGCCAGGGCGCGGAAGCGCGCCTCGCTCTCTCTTAGCATCTCCAGGGCGGCGCGGTGGTCGGCGCGATGACGGGCATCCCGGATCTCGCGCTCGACCGCCGGCACCAGACGCTCCAGACCGTCGCGGGCGAAGCAGTCGTGGGCGCCGGCGCGCATCGCACGCGCCGCGGTCTTGTCGTCGAGGCTGTTGGCTATGACGATGAAGGGCAGGTCGAAGCCCGTCTCCTGCATCAGTTTCAGCGCCGCCAGCGCCGACAGCCCGGGCAGCCGATGTCGGCACAACAGGGCATCCCAGGCCTGTTCCAGCAGCGCCGTGCGCAGTTCGACGGCGCTCGCGACCCGCCGCGCCTGAGGTTCGTGCCCAGCATCAAGGAAGCGCGCGAGCAGCTTGCCGGCGTCGGCTTCGCCGGCTTCGACGAGCAGCAGGCGGAGGGGGGAGTCTTGGGCTTTGGCGGCTGTGGCCATTGTCGGCTGTGGGTTCCGGAAGCGCTCGAAGTGTAGCGGAAAGCACGGGCCAGCGGCTATAATCAACGCCTTCGGGCACACCGCCCTGGCCGGCATAGCTCAGTTGGTAGAGCAGCTGATTTGTAATCAGAAGGTCCCGAGTTCGATTCTTGGTGCCGGCACCATTGCAGACCGGGCAATCCACCGTAACCACGGGATTGCCCGGAAATGCTGCGGCCCATAAAACCGGGCGCCAAGCGGACCCGGTGGCAAGAAGCCCGGTCTGAATCCGGGCCGATAGCGAAGTAGTCTGGGCGCTGAGAGACTACGCCGATTTTTCTGCGTCGAGCTTTTTCAGCATCTTGCTGCGCACCAGGTTCCAGAAGCGGCCATATTCCTGCCAGACGACATTGGCGGCGACCTCGCTTTCGTCCATGAAAGTAATCGTCCCGTCGGCCCCGGCCAGGATCTCGGCCTGGAATTGCATGCGCGCATTCTGTTCCAGATAAACGCTGCGGCCGATGGCGACCGCCAGGTTTTCGCCGACAACGACCGCGCCATGTCCGCGCATCAGCGCGGCGGGATGGTGACCCAGTTTTCTGGCCAGCGACTCGCCGAGATAGCAGTCGCGCACCAACATATCGGTGCCCGCCCGCGCTTCGCGGATTTCCCAGTTGGGGACACCGAGGCCGATGAATGCCGACATGTGGAAAATCGGCTGCAAGGAAGTGTTCGTGCAACTGAAGGGGATCACTGACGGCGAGTGGTTGTGCACTACCGCCATGACTTCCGGACGCAGCTTGTACACTTCGCCGTGAATGAAGCGCTCGTTGACCGGGCTAGGACCAGCAGCATCGACCGGCTCGCTGTTCATGTCGAACTCCATCAGGTCGGCTTCAGTGACCAGTTCGGGTGCTACCGAGCGCGCCATCCAGAAGCGCTGGGGATTGGTCGGCGATCGAATGCTGATGTGCCCATATGCATCGATGATGCCGTACTCGGCAAGAATGCGATAGGCAATTACCAAATCCTGAAACACACTCATGTTCGCTCCCCCGTATGAGACCTTTTTAGTTGACGGCGATCTTGCCGCGCGCTGCGACCTTGGTCCACAACTGGAGCTCGTGGTGCAGCAAGTCACCGAGCACCTCAGGTTTGCCGCCCACCAGATCGACGCCATGCCTGGCCATCGCCGTCTTTATCTCGGGAAGGGCCAGGAGATTGTTGAGCTCCGCGCTCATCTTGGTGATTACCTCGCGAGGCGTGCCGGTAGGGGCCAATACGCCATACCAGGTTTCAACCAGCATGTTGCTATAGCCTAGCTCCATCAACGTCGGTACTTGCGGAAATGATGGGGCGCGTTCGCGTCCCATCACGGCCAGCAGGCGAATGTCGCCGCTTTTGACGAACGGGGTTGCGGTCTGCAATGCGACCACGCTGGCTTGAACTCGTCCGCCGATGAGGTCGCTCAATGCCCCGGCGGTGCCTTTGTAGGGAATGTGCACGATATTGATGCCGGTTTCCTGCTTGAATAATTCCATGGCCAGTTGCTGCGAACTCCCAGTACCCGGCGATGAGTAGTTCACGAGGCCCGGTTGCTTCTTGATTTGCTCGATAAATTCCTTCACGTTGTTTGCCGGGAATTTACTGTTGACGACCAGCGTCATCGAACTCTTGCCCAGCAGCGACACCGGGGCGAAGCTCTTGACCGGATCGTAGGGCAGCTTGTGATTGACCGCCGCCAGGGTGCTGAAAGATGTTGCGGCGAAGAGGAAGGTATAGCCATCCGGGGCGGCCTTTGCCGCGGCGGCAGCACCAATAATGCCGCTGGCGCCCACCTTGTTGTCCACCACCACCGGCACGTTCCAGTGTTGCGAAATTTTTGCTCCGAGCAGCCTTGCCAGCACATCGGCCGTTGTGCCCGGCGTGTAGGGTACGATGAAATGGATGGCCCGGGAAGGATAAGTCTCCGCCTGGGATTGCGAGGGCAGCGCAAACGCGCACAGCAGAATCATTGCCACAATCGATCTGGTCAGTTTCATCGGTGTCTCCTTTGATTTTAGGTTTTGACTCCACTAGAAAAGTTTGCCACCTTATTTCAGTTTGAAGACCTTCTCGGCATTGGTCTGGAAGAAGCGCCTCTTGTTTTCCGCACTCATTGTCATGCCGTCGAGCGACAGCACCTCGTCCGCCGAATACTGATACGGATAGTCCATCGCATACAGGACACGATCAACCCCCAGGGTCTCCTGGGTAAACCGGATAGCCGGCTCCCAGGCCATGCCGCTGTTGGTGATGTAAAAATTCTCGCGCAGGTAGTCGCTGGGTTTCTTTTTCAATGCGCGCACCGTCTTGTAGCGGTCGGACTTCACCGTCGCCTGGTGCATGTAGTCAAGACGGTAAGACCAGAACGGCAGCGCCTCGCCCATATGGCCGATGATCATTTGCAGTTTGGGAAAGCGGTCGAATACGCCGGCAGTGATGATGCGTAGTGCGTGCAGGCCGGTCTCGACACCAAAACCGTAGATCGCGCCATCCAGACCGCACTCCAGGAAGGGCTCGATCATGTTGCGCGGCGGCGTGTTCGGGTGCAGGTAGATCGGTGTATCGAAGGCTTCGGCGGCCTCGAATATTTCCCAGAATTTCGGGTCGGAGAGATACTCGCCATGCGTGTGCGAGTTGATGATGACGCCGGTCAGACCGAGTTGCCCGATGCCGCGGCCGATTTCCTTGGCGGCCTCACGCGGGTTCTGCGGCGCCACCGCGATCATGCCGGAGAAGCGCGTGGGATGCCGGCGCACCGCCGCAGCCAGTTCATCGTTGGCTACCTTGGCGAATGAAACCGCAGTGGCGGCATCCATGATCTGCACGCCGGGCGAGGTCAGGGCAATGATCTGGCGATCGATGCCCGTCTCGTCCATATGCTGCAGCCGAATCTGATCGAGATCCGACAGGCAGCGAATGATGTGCCTGGCGCGATCGCTTTGACTGCTCATATAAAAACCCAGCAGGCTGACGAATCCGGGATCCGGATCGCTGCCTGCAAGGATCTTGCGGTAAATGTCGAATATCTCCTTCGGCGCAAAGGCCTCCTCGGTCGCGATGCGCTGGTAGTCGGGATGGGGTTTGATCACGGTGTTGCCTCCATTCTTATGGGGCGAAGACATCGCGGATCTTTTGCGCTCAGTCCTCTTCGCCGGGCTGCTTGCCGGGCTCGAAACCGCCGACCTCGTGATAGAGGACCTTGGCTTCCTGTTCGAAGGCACGCACCGTCGGAATTTCTCCGGGCAAGCCCAGTTTCTTCCAGCGCGAGGCGATCTTGTCGTAGTTGCCCTTGCTCAGTGCGGTCCGCTTCGAGAACACCGGCAGATGGCGATGCTCCTTGCAGGCGTTGATCAGCGCCTTGGAACCATAGGGCCTGTTCTCCGGCGGGTTCTGGGTCGGATCGAGCCAGGTGCTCCAGGTATTGCGCAGGATGTCGATGTCGTCGATCGGGTTGCAGCGGCTCGCCATGGCCCAGATCACCTGGTCGGTATCGGTCGGATCGATGTCTTCATCGACGGCAATGATCAACTTGGTGTAATACGCACCCCCCGGACACTGGGCCGCCAAGGCTAGCACCTGGGCGGCGTGGCCGGCATAGCGCTGCTCGAGGCTGATCACCGTCATGCCGAAGCCGCCGGCCGCGGCCGGGTGGGCATACACGCCGTGGATACCCGGAATGCCGAGCTTGTCCAGGTCATCCCAGATTTTCGCCGAGCGGATCACCGAGAAGAACCCGCTCTGCTCGCACGACGGATAGTCGGCCATCAGGGCATTGGTCAGAATCGGGTTGGAGCGGTAATGGACGGCGGTCACGTCGACCAGCGGGCAGCCGGCTTCGGGCCTGCCGTAATAGCCGGGAAACTCGCCGAACGGACCTTCGGATTTGACCGAATTCGGCCGGATGACGCCCTCGATCACCAGTTCGGCATTCGCCGGCAGCAGCAGGTCGGTGGTCGTGCCGCGTACCACCGGAATGGCCTGCCCCTTGATGCCGCCCGCGAACTCGTACTCGGAAACATTCTTCGGAAAAGTCTGCGAGCCGACCATCATGAACAGCGGATCGATACCCCATGCCGCTGCCACCTGGATGGCCTCGCCCTTCTGCCAGGCACGGGTGATGTGCAGGCGGGCATCCTTGCCCGGCGACAGATACAAACCTACCTGGTTCTTCCCCTGCTGCATCATCCGGTAGGTGCCGATGTTCAGATAGCCTGAGTCCGGATCGCGGGTAATCACCGCGTCCGCCGTGCCGGCGTAGCGTCCGCCATCGAGCGGCCAGTGCCTGGGAATCGGCAGCAGATCGAGATCGATCTGGTCACCGGTCAGCGTGTTCTCGCACACCGGCGCCTGCTTGCGCGATACCTCTTTCGGGGGAATGCGTGACTTCAGCTTGTCCTTTGCCCGTCGGATCAACTCCACCGTCGGCGTATCGATCGGCTCCTCCAGTGTCATCGCGATGCGCTTGATGCTAGGACCGAGAATGTTCCACAGAGATCTTGCGCCGATCGGGCTCTTCTCAAAGCCGGCGATCCGGTCGAACAGCACCGCCGGCGACGGCTCCTGCTTCGCGAGCAGATAGCCGATCCCGCTCATCTCCTCGTCCCGGTCGACCGCCTGTTTCACCCGGACCAGTTCGCCCATGTCCTCGACGCGCGCGAGCCACTCGCGCAAATCCTGAATCGGCTCACTTGCCGCGTTCTTTGCCGCCTTTCCGCCACTCTTCTTTATCGCCATGCCCAATATCTCCCAATGAAGAATCGAATCCGCCACTCGTCGAGCGGCAACATACCGTTTATGAACAGATGTCCCATGATATGGGATTTTTAGATTTAGTGTCAAGCGCCGCTATCGACAGGTATGACTGGCGTGCGCGAAATCGCGTTTGAGACAATGGCTGCGCAGAATTTCACGCGTTCGGCCAGGGGCGCGATTTCTTCATCTTTCATTGCGGACTTGCCCATCGTGATGCTCAGGCTGCCCACGACGGCGCCCTTGTTGTCGAATACCGGGGCAGCAATCCCGGTGACCCCGGCAGTGACCTGGCCTTCGCTTGCGTCCCAGCCTTTTTGGCGTATTTTGGCAAGGGTCGTGCGCACCTTCTCCAGCGAATCGCCTAATCCCGCCTGTTCAAATTCTTCTTGCCGTTCGCCATAAAGTCGCGCAATGGCGCGGGAATGCATGTACGCAAGAATGATCCGCGATGCTGCCCCCCTGAGCAGGGGACGGTCTCTGCCCCGTTCGTAACCGCTGCGGAAGGCATCGCTCGCGCCCTCCTGATGGACGCATAGCACCTTGTCGCGGTAGCGCCGGCAGAGCAAAGCGACACCTGGAACGGTGCGCGCGAGTTCGGTCATGATCGGAATGCTGGCGACGATCAGCGGATCCTGGGTGCGCATCCGGTAGTCCAGTTCCGCCACGCGTGGGCCCAAGGTGTAGCCCAGTTCGGGCAGGGAGGTAATGAGCCCAGCCTCGGAAAGGATCTTGACGTAGCGGTAAAGGGTCGAGCGCGTGAGTTTGAGCGTGTCAAGCATCTGGTCGAAGCTCAAGCCACCGCTGCTGGCCTCGATCAGGTCCAGAACCGAAATCATTCTCTTGAGGCTGCTCTGTGAGTTCACTGCTTTTTCATGCTCATCGTTGGATCGGTTTGCCGACGCCGGGCCACGATCTGGCACCCTTGGACTTGGATCAGATCGGCAGCCAATTATCAGTAAAAAAATCCCTTAATATAGGATTATTAAAATTCCAGGCGACATTGTACCCAAAGTTCCTGAATTGGCGCCGCTGACCACGAGTCATCGCCGGTGCGAGACAAGTGACGGAGGCTAGCTCCGGTGGTAAGCTTGATCAGCTGCGGCGGTTCGAAACGGCTGCTGGGGATAAAAACGCCTCTTAACCGTAAGGTTTGGCTTCGATTCTCGCTGCCTCCAGGGTAGCAGCCGAGACGGCTGGACGCCAGCGTCGCCCTACAACGGCAAGCAAGCTCATGTCGCGATTCACATTACCGGAGCAAGTCGCTCTTCTGCTGTCCGGAGGCCATGCCCGGCAAGCCCTGGCGCTTGCTGAACAGGACTTGGCAAGGGGCACACGCGATGCCGAGCTGTGGAATATCGCGGGGGTATGTGCCGCCAGTCTCGGCGACCTTGTTCAGGCCGAGCGTCTGTGGCGCCAGGCGATCGCGATCAATCCCGGTAAGGCGCAAGCGCATTACAACCTCGGCCTGTTGCAGGCCAATCTCAACCGTCCTGACGAAGCGGAACAGAGCTACCGGCTGGCCATCGCTTTGGCTCCGGGCCATGCCGACGCCTACAACAACCTCGGACTCCTGCTGGCCGGGCGCGGGCGTGAAGAAGAAGCCGAGGATTGCTACCGGCGGGCGATTGCCCTGGAGCCCGGTAGTATCCAGGCCCATAGCAACCTCGGAGTGTTGCTGGCGTCGGGCCGGCGACAGGATGAAGCCGAGCGCTGCTATCGGCGGGCGATTGTTCTGGACCCTACGGATAGCGGCGTTCATTCCAACCTCGGCGCCCTGTTGGCAAACCAGCGGCGGGACGACGAGGCCTTGCGCTGCTACCGCGAGGCCATCGCGCTGGATCCCGGAAACGCCGGCGCATACTCCAATCTCGGGATTTTGCTGGCTCGGCTGGGGCGGCTCGGAGAAGCCATCTTGTGCTACCAGCGGGCGATTGAACTCGATCCCGGTTGCGCCAAGGCGCATACCAACCTCGGGCTGTTGCTGGAGGAAGCGAAGCGGCAGGACGAGGCCCTGGAATGCCACCGCGCGGCAGTGGCACTCGATCCACAATCGGCCGAAATCCATTCAAACCTGGCTAACCTGTTGGCGCACCGCCGGCAGTGGGACGAGGCCATGAATTGCTACAGGAGAGCGATAGCACTCAAGCCCGATACCGCAGCATTTCATTCCAACCTCGGCGTCATGCTGGCCAATCGCAAGCAGGAGGCGGCGGCGGAGCAGTGCTTTCGACAGGCATTGGCGCTCTACCCCGACTACCAACTGGCCCATCTCAACCTGGGTTTCCTGCTGCTGCGCCAGGGGAGGTTTGCCGAGGGTTGGCTACATCACGAAGCACGCTATGATCTGCGCTTGCCCGACAACGGCATCCCCTCTCCCGCGCTGCCCTTCCCGCAATGGCGAGGCCAAGAATTGGCGGGAAAGTCCTTGCTGGTGTGGCCGGAACAAGGCTTTGGCGATGCGATCCAGTTCTGCCGCTATTTGCCCTTGCTCAAGGAACAAGGCGCTGCCCGCATTACGTTGGTGTGCCGGAAGTCGCTCAAGACCCTGATGGCAACGCTGGAGGGCGTGGATGCGGTGCTCGCACTTGAGGAGACTCGGGGTGCGATCGAAGCGCACGACTATTGGACATTTCCGCTCAGCATGCCGCTCCATTGCCAAACCCGATTGGCGACCATACCGGCGCGGATCCCGTATCTCAGGGCCCCGATCGAGCAGCTCGCGCTATGGTCCCGACGCCTGCCTCCCGATCAGTTCAAGGTCGGTCTGGTGTGGCGGGGCAACGCCAGCCACCATAACGATCTTTATCGCTCCCTGCCCGCACTCTCCACCCTGGCCCCGCTCTGGACCCTGCCCGGGGTACACTTCATCAGCCTGCAGCTGGGAACTGGAGAGGATGAACCCGACGGGGATTTTCCGGATCGGCCTACCCTGATTCATCCGGGTTCGGAGATTTCCGATTTCGCGGATACCGCGGCCATCGTCGAACACCTCGACCTGGTGATCAGCGTCGATACTGCCGTCGCGCATCTGGCCGGGGCACTCGGCAAAGCTTGCTGGGTGCTGCTGCCCGCTTATCGGACTGACTGGCGTTGGTTGCAGGAGCGCAACGATTCGCCTTGGTACCCCGGGGTCATGCGCCTCTTCCGCCAGCAGGACGGTCAAGACTGGGCAGTGGTCGTCGCGAACCTCAGGAATGCTTTGGCGGACCGAATACCAGCGAACAAGCCACCGGTCGGAACCCGCGATGCGGAAGCTCCAGAGGCTCTGCCATGAACGATCGCGAACCGTGCCTGCGTCTTGACAAGTGGCTGTGGGCTGCGCGTTTCTTCAAGACGCGCAGCCTGGCCGCCGCCGCGGTTGGGGCCGGAAAGGTCAAGCTCGGGGGCGAGCAGCTCAAGCCCGCCCGGGAAGTCAGGGTCGGCGACAGGCTAGAGATCAGCCACGGTGATTCAATCTCTACGGTGCTGGTTCTCGGGATCAACGAGCAGCGCCGCCCGGCGCCGGAAGCCCAGCTGCTCTATGCCGAAACGCCGGAGAGCCAGACCGCGCGGGAGCGTGCGCGGGAACAGCAGCGACTCGCGCCGGTGCCGGGTGCCGATCTGCGCGGCCGGCCGACCAAGAAGGCCGGCCGGCAGATCAGACGCTTTTCCGATCCGGGCTGAACGCTCGCACGCATCAAGTCCGGCCGCAGTCCTTGGACAGGGCGCCGCCGAAGCGGCTGTAGAAATAGGGCGAAGGCTCTGGCAACGGACCCTCGGCGGTTTCCAGCACATCCATCAGGTGTTGTTCGGCGCCGCACTGGGTGAGCCCATAGATGTCACGGCACATCTGTCGCGCCGTGTCGCCCGGCCAGTCCGGAGCGAGCAGTTGCTGCGGCAATTGCGGGTCGCGCAACTGGACGCGGCGGAATTCGTGCATCAGCAGCGTGCGCACGACGAAACATTGCTCCGGGTCGAGGGCTCGGGCGGACCTGATCGCGCGCAGCACCGGCAGGAAGCGCTCGATGAAGCGCCGGTAATCCCCAGCAATGGCCTCCAGGCCCCAGCATTCGTGCACCAGATTTTGCAGCGGCCGGCTGGACAGGGCGCCAAGCGCGCGCGCCTGCATCACCACCACCTTGTTGTGGGCGCCGGTGTCCTGCAGGATATCCAGCAGCGAGTTGCTGTTGGCGGTCGGATGGGCCAGGACGCCGGGCGCGATGGCGCCGAAGCCCTCCCACAATAGCTCCTTGCGTAGCGCGTCGCGCTGGGCAGCGCCGAGGTTGCCACCGGTGAATACCAGTTGCCAGTCGCCGTTCCAGGCGATGCGCGGATCGTCGTAGATGCGGCGGTAGGCATGCTCGAAACGGCGTCTGCCGGTCGCCGTGAGGCTGTAGTAGCTCCTGCGTCCGACCTGTTCGGACACCAGCCACTTTTCCTTGGCCAGACGGAACACGCTGGTGCGCACCATGCGGTCGTTGAGCCCGAGCGGCTCGACCAGGCGGATGAAACTGCCCAGCCACACCGTGCCGCCGTGCGCCGCGATCGAGTCGCCATAGATGGTGATGATCAGGGAGTTGGCGCGCACCGGTCGCTCTGTCAGGAATTTTTTTACCCATAGGCTGATGAAGCGGCTTTTCATGGCTGAATATGATACACGAGGCACCTTGGTGCGTAACGCTTCGTGTCGCTTCGCCGGTACGCTGCCCAGATTGGCCCGCCGCAAGAATTGCATTGACGCAGGGACAGGGCGTCCCTATAATTCGCTCCGCGGGGTGGAGCAGTCTGGCAGCTCGTCGGGCTCATAACCCGAAGGTCACAGGTTCAAATCCTGTCCCCGCAACCACGAGTTGTCATGTAAAGCCAATCACTTAACGGTGGTTGGCTTTATCCGTTGTGGGCCGCCCTTTGTTGGTGGCCCATCCGCGGCCCTTTGCGAAATCCGTTTTTTGCCTGCTTTCCCGACTTTGACCCTCGGACCAGTGGCCCTGGTATCGGTTCTCGGCCAACATTTCTTTCAGCCAAGTACATATCAGTCGAGGAATCTAGCTGCCGCGTTGGCGTGACTGGAACCGTGGCAGGCTCAACTCGGCGATCAGACCCCCTCCGTCCGGAGCGTTGCGCAGGTGAATATCGCCGCCGTGCCAACGGGCGATGTTGCGCGCGATGGCCAGGCCCAGGCCGGTGCCGCCGCTGTCGCGGTTGCGCGACTGTTCCAGACGGAAGAAGGGCTCGAAAACCCGCTCCAGATCCTGCTCGGGGATACCCGGTCCGTCGTCGCGCACCGAGATGCGCAAGACCGCGCCGTCATCCGTTACGCTGATTCGCGCCCGCCCGCCGTAGCGCAGGGCGTTTTCGACGAGATTATCGAGACAGCGGCGTAAGGCCTGGGGATGGCAGTTGTAGGGTGCGCGCCCGGTGCCACTCACCGTCACGTCGCGGCCGGTCTCGAACCAGTCTTCGCACAGGCTCCCCACCAGCGCCGCCACATCGACCGGATGGCGTTGCGGTTCGCTGCCCAGGCTCTTGAAGAACTCCAGCGCGGAACCCGCCATCGCATCAATCTCGTCGAGATCGCGCACGAACTTCGCGCGACTTTCGGCGTTCTCGATCATTTCCGCCCTGAGCCGGAGACGGGTGATCGGTGTGCGCAGATCGTGTGATATGGCGCCAAGCATGCGCGCGCGTTCCAGCAGGTAGCTGCGCAAGTCCAGGCGCATACGGTTGAAGGCGCGGATCACGCTGCGCACCTCGCTCGGTCCGTGCTCGGGCAGGGGCTTGCCCTCGGGATCGACGCCGAGTTGCTCGGCGGCGTGCGCCAGCCGTTCCAGCGAGCGAGTGATCGCACCCACCGCCGCCGCGCCGAGCAAGGCGAAGATTGCCAGATTGAGCAGCAGCCTCGGCAGCAGCGATTCGATCCGGCTCAAGGGCTCCTGGGGAATGCGTGCGTAGAACACCGCCGTGGTGCCGTCTTCCAGCCGGATCTGCGCCACGATCGAGTAGGCGCCGGGGAGGATGAAGTAGAAATGGCGAGCGATCCATTGTTCGAGCGGCGTAGTGTCGACCGCTTCGTAATTCTTCGGGCGGCTGGCCCGACCCAGGCTGGTGATTTGCACCGAGGTCGCCCACTGCGAGCGAAGGTAGCGCTTGATCAATGTCGCCAGCGCCAGCTCGTAGCGGTCGTGTTCGTCGAAACCCGCGCTCATCACGGCCGGCGTCCGCCGCAGCACGACGCTGAAGTTCGTCCCGTTCATCTCGTCGATGACTCCGGCGCGTTGCCGGGGGTCGAGGCGGTTCAAGATCCGTGCCGACTGGGCGATCCTCAGCGCCGTCTGCTGGGCGCCGAGCCGATACACGCCGCTGCCGCGGTCGAAGAAATTTACCCCCAGGCTGGCTATCTCGGCCAGCATCAGCCCGGCGATCAGAACCAGCAGCGTGCGACCGAACAGCGAGCGCGGCAGCAGGCTCATCCGTCTTGCCGCTCGACCACCGCCGCGAGCACGTAGCCGCCATTGCGCACGGTCTTGATGATCTTCGGCTCGCGCCCGTTATCGCGCAGCAACTGGCGCAGCCGGCTCACTTGCACGTCTATGCTGCGATCGAAAGGCGTCGTCTCGCGCGCGAGCGTCAGGCTCATGAGCTGGTCGCGGTCGAGCACGCGTTTGGGGTGATTGAGAAACGCCGCAAGCAGGCGGTACTGGGCACCGCTCAGCGGTACGATCAGGCCTTGCGCATCGATCAGTTGCCTGGCGGTGCAATCCAGGGTCCAGCCGGCGAAGCGCAGTCGCCTGGGTTCGCTCCTGGCTTCTGGCAGCACGCGGGCGCGCCGCAGGATGCTCTTGATGCGGGCGAGCAGTTCGCGCGGATTGAAGGGCTTTACCAGGTAATCGTCGGCGCCCATTTCGATGCCGATGATGCGATCGATTTCCTCGCGGCGCGCGGTGAGCATGATCACCGGCAGGTTCGATCGCGCGCGCAGATCACGGCACAAGGACAGGCCGTCCTCGCCGGGGAGCATCAGGTCGAGCACGATCAGATCGGGCCGCTCTGCGGCCAGCGCGCCGCGCAGTTGCACGCCGTCTTGCGCCACGCTGACGCGATAACCGTTCAGCGTCAGGTACTCGGCGACGAGGATACGAATCTCGGCGTCGTCATCTACCACCAGTATGTGTCCTTGGTTGTCCATCGCTCGCCAATCTAACACTCCGCCAGCGACGCGGGGTGGACGCCTTATGTCGTAATGTTGCTTTGCCAGCGTATCCGCAACAGTAGGAAATATATCTAAGTCATCCCGATACCAAGTCGCGGCAGTCTGCAATATCCCATTTACAAGTATCGGGTGTAATGGCTCACGACATCCCGGCCCGCGCCGTGGTTCGAATACCCCAAACCGAGCGATAGGAGCTTTGCCATGAAGATCGAACTGATTGCTGCTGCACTGGTAGTCCTGGGACTGGCTGCTTGCGGCCAGAATGATGCGACTCAGACCAGCAACGAAACCACCAGCCCGGCGGCGGCACAGCCTGCGCTAGAACCGCCAGCGGCCCAGGGCGAACAGCCGGCCGCCGCCCCCGTCGCCCAGGACGAGAAGAAGGATGAGGGCGCCACCCCGGCTGCGGAAGCGAAGACCGATGCCGGCGAGAAGAAGGCGGAATGATCGTCCGCGGGTGAGCACACCGCCACTCCGGATCGCGCCTTGCCAAGGCTGCGCATCCTTACCCGAGACCGCTGAGAAAGAACCATCATGCCGCCCGACCTGCAGGCTGTGCTGTCACTTCCCCGAGCCGCTTCAGCCGACGATTCCGGCTCGACAGCAGGCAGGGTCTATCGGGTTCTGGTGGGCTCGGCGATCGTGGCCGGCCTTGCCGCAATCGGCTATTACCTGCTGAACGGCGCACTATTCCTGCCGATCAGACGGGCTATCGATGCCGGCTTCGTGGCCGCGTGGATCCTCAAGCCGGGCATGATTTTGGTTCGGCTTGGATTTCTGTTGCTGGTGCTGCGCACGCTGCTGTGGTTCGTCTATCGCCCCTTCGCTGCCGCCACGCGCGAGGCGGCGCCGACCATGACCGTGGTCATTCCAGCCTACAACGAAGGCTCGATGGTCGAACAGTCCATCGAGTCGGTCGCGGCTGCACGCTATCCGATCGGCCGGCTCGAAATTCTGGTCGTCGACGACGGCAGCACCGACGATACCTGGACCTATATTCAGCGCGCGGCGGCGCGCCACCCGGGTCTGGTCACGGCGGTGCGGCTGGCACGCAACCAGGGCAAGCGGGTGGCGCTTGCGTCAGGCTTCCGCGCGGCGCGCGGTTCCATCCTGGTCACGATCGACTCCGACAGCGTGATCGAGGCCGGCGCGTTGCTGGCGATGGCGGGTCCCTTCAAGGATCCACGCGTGGGCGCCGTCGCGGGCAAGGTCACCGTGTTGAATCGGGATCAGGGAATCATTCCCCGGATGCTGCACGTGGCCTTCGTGCTTTCCTTCGATTTCCAGCGCAGCGTGCAATCCATATATCGCACCGTCTATTGTTGTCCGGGAGCGCTCGCAGCATATCGGGCCAGCGTTGTGCACGAAGTTCTCGAGCCATGGCTGGCGCAGCGCTTCCTCGGGGTTGGCTGCACCTACGGCGAGGACCGCGCCCTGACCAACTCCATCCTGGAACGCGGCTTCGACACCGTGTACCAGGGCAGCGCCATCGTCCATACGCTGGTACCGGTCACCTATGCCCAGTTGTGCAAGATGTATCTGCGCTGGGACCGCAGCTATGTGCGCGAGGAAATCCGCTTCGCCCGCATAGTGTGGAAGCGGCCACTGGTGCCGATGCTGATCGCCGCGTTCGATAAGCTGATCACCAACTTGCGCTTTCCCGTCGCTTGGTCCGTTGCCCTCATGGTGGCGCTGATCGCCGTGGCGGATCCGATGGCCTTGCTGCGCATCCTGCTGGTCATCGGCATCGGTGCCGGCTTCTACATGCTCTATTACGCCTACATGGAGAGGTCGATGCGCTTCGTGCATGGGATCATCTACTCGTACTTTTCCTTCTTCGCCCTTTGGTGGATTTTCCCCTACGCCATCCTGACCGTACGCTCGCGCTCGTGGATGACACGCTGACCCGCCCCTGCTTGGACAGCCCCCCCGAGCTGGCCCCGGTATCCCGGTCGCGCTCGACGTCCATACGCGAGCGGTTGATCGACCGGCTGCGGCGCAAGGAAGCGACGATCGCCGTCGTCGGTCTGGGATACGTCGGCTTGCCACTGGCGCTGCGCTTCGCGGAGGTGGGCTATCGCGTGCTCGGCGTAGACAATGACGCGGATAAAATCACCCTGCTGCGCGACGGCACGAGTTACATAGAGCACATATCCGCCGCATCGATAGCCCGGGCCCGCCGCTGCGGCTTCCAAGCAACCGCGGATATCGCCGCAGCGGCAGAGGCCGATGCCGTCATCATTTGCGTACCGACGCCGCTCGGCCGCTATCGCGAGCCCGACCTGTCGTTCATCACCGCCACGATCGATGCGCTGACGCCCTTCTTGCGCGAGGGGCAGATCGTCTCCCTGGAGAGCACGACCTACCCCGGCACGACAGACGAGGAGATCAAGCCGCGCATCGAAGCCCTGGGGCTCACCGTCGGTGAAAACTTCTTTCTGGTATTTTCGCCGGAGCGGGAAGATCCGGGCAATCCGCACTATCGGACCAGTACCATTCCGAAGGTCTGCGGCGGCGTTACGGCCGCCTGTCTGGAAGTGGGGCTCGCGCTCTATGGCGGCGCGATCGACCGGGTTGTGCCGGTGAGCTCGGCGCGTGCGGCCGAACTCACCAAGCTGCTGGAGAATATTCATCGCGCCGTGAACATCGGTCTGGTGAATGAGATGAAGATGATCGCCGACCGGATGCAACTCGACATTCACGAGGTGATTCGGGCAGCGGCAACAAAACCCTTCGGCTTCGTTCCCTACCATCCGGGGCCGGGACTCGGCGGCCATTGCATACCGATCGATCCTTTCTATCTGACCTGGAAGGCCCGCGAATACGGCCTGCATACCAAGTTCATCGAGCTCGCGGGGGAAATCAACAGTTCCATGCCGCAATGGGTCGTCGCCAAGGCCGTCGACGCCCTCAACGAACGCGGCAAGTCAGTGCGCGGCAGCCGCGTCCTCGTTTTGGGCATCGCCTACAAGAAGAATGTCGGCGATACGCGCGAATCTCCTTCGGTCGAATTGATGGCCTTGCTCGCGGCCATGGGCGCACGAATTGACTACTCGGATCCCCACGTGCCGGTATTTCCGCGCATGCGGAAATACCGTTTCGATCTTGAGAGCATCGCGCTAGACGCAGAGACCATCGGCGCCTACGACCTAGTTCTGCTCGCGACCAATCACGCCAAGTTCGACTATCCGCTCATTCAGAAACATGCGCAGCTCATCATCGACACCAGGGGCGTATTCCTGATGCCGGCGGAGAATGTTGTAAAGGCGTGAGGCACATAATTAGAAGCGCGTATTATTTCATGCTCGGAGGTCCGCCTACCGAACATGGCTACTTCTGCTTTTGCTCTGCTGTTGTTAAGGCTTGTGCGATGCCGGCCTTGTGCCGGCATCGTTGTTGCAGTCACGGTAACCGACTTAACACTGAAACAGGAGATGAACCATGTCTGACTTGAACGACCCGCGGGTATTTTTTGCGGCGGAGCGCACGCTCCTCGCCTGGAATCGAACCTGCCTCACGTTGATGGCCTTCGGTTTTGCAGTCGAGCGCTTTGGCCTGTTTCTGCACATGATTGCTCCAGGCGGGATTGCGCCTAGCGGCAGACCAATCCCCGAGACGGGGATGTCGTATTGGATCGGCCTGACATTGATATTGCTCGGAGCGGCGCTTTCTGTATTGGCCGCGCTTCAATTCAGGGCCGTTCTCAAGACGCTGAAGCCGGTTGAAATTCCGGCAGGCTACTGGGTGAATATGTCCGTGATCATGAACATCACGGTGGCTTGTTTTGGCCTTGTGTTGATTGTCTATCTGTTCGTACAGGGTCATTGACCGGTGTGCGGGAGAGAATCCGATCGCGGAAACTCGCGTACGCTTGCCAGATTCTCCCGGCGGACAGTAGTGGCAACATTTATACACAAAATATCCATTGCGCTATTCCGTAGGCATCGTATTATCGGCTGGTATTATGAAATACGCTTAGGAAAAATGTTTGATGATGGCATGGATGGAGCAAGCAAATGGGATTATCGACAGATATTGTATTGCGGGATGCCCAGAGCCTAACGAGGCCCGGACTCAAGCCATCGCCACCCGCCTCCGCACCCGCCAGCGATGATCCTAAGGATCCACTTCAAAGTCCGCGGCAGAACGCCGAGCGGGTCGAGAATGCCCTAGACGCCCTTAAGAGAGCGGCTAGGCTTACAGGCGTAAATTTGAATGATGATGACATCAAGATCGGAATGAATATGATCATTGTCGACGACAGATTCCGTAGGGGCTGATTTGAATTCAGATTCGAAGCGCAAGGTTGTTCTGTCGTACAGTTTTGGCGATAACTGACTCGACTGCCTCTTCACCGCACAGATTGCGACAGAACCCAGGTCAATGTCTCCTGAGAGCCGCCTAGGTTATCAGGCGCGGGTACATCAAGCCGCCGATGACCACGAGGACTCCAAGCACCAAGACAAGGACCAAAAAATCGGCTGGCAATCCGAAAGTGCTCTGTCCCCCCGCCAGCATCAGAGCGCGCAGTCCATCCACTTCGTAGCTCAGTGGATTGACGTGGGCTACCCATTTCAGCCAGTCAGGCATGATGCTAGTGGGATAGATGGCGTTACTGGCGAAGAACAAGGGCATGGTCAGCACCTGGCCGATGCCCATGAAGCGCTCGCGGGTCTTGACTATGCAAGCGATTATTAGCGAAAACGTGGAAAACAGTGCGGCACCGAACAGTACCAATAAAACAACACCGAAGAGTGGTGCTGGACTCCAGTTCATCTGCACGCCGAGCGCCAAAGCGAGAACGTAGACGATGAACGCCTGCGTGAGCGCCCGCGCTCCGGCAGAAACTGCCTTGCCCAGAACCAGTGCTGTGCGCGGCGTGGGACTGGCAAGAAATTTGTGAACGATGCCCAGATCTCGTTCCCAGATGACCGAGATGCCGTTGAAGATAGCTACGAAGAGGACGCTCTGGGCGAGAATCCCGGGAGCGAGAAAGGCAATATAGTCCAGGTTGCCGGTGGGAATGGTGTGGGCTTTGGCAAAAACCTCCCCGAACACGAGAAGCCATAATACGGGCTGGATAGCCCGCGTCAGTAGTTCGGTCGGGTCGTGACCGAGCTTGCGCACATCCATGCCGGCTATAGCGAAGACCTTTGCCAGGTAGCGCAAACATCTGAAAGCGAATGGCTGCGTCGGCGCCGTCATGGCATCAACCAAGTCTCTGACTGGTGAGCCGGGTCTTGGCTGCTTCACCATATCCTCCTTCGTTTTCGCTGCCATCCTCGGTGTAATGGGCGAACAGAGGATCCAGCCCGACATTCCCCAAGCCAGAGGATGCGCCAATTTCAGACAGAGTGCCCTGGGCGACAAGTCTGCCACGGCGCAGAATGCCGAGCCGCGAGCACAACTGTTCTGCTTCGTCCATGTAGTGCGTGGTCAGGAAGATGGTCATCCCGTAGCTGCTGCGGAGTTGCTTGAGATGTGCCCATACAGCCTCGCGGGCCACCGGGTCGAGTCCGACGGTGGGTTCGTCAAGAAAGAGCACCTTGGGTCGGTGCAGCATTGACTGGGCGATCTCCAGGCGACGAATCATCCCACCCGAATAGGTCCCGACGAGCTTGCCGGCAGCATCTGCCAAACCCATGAACTCCAGTCCCTCGCGAATGCGCTGCTCACGCAGCGATCGGGGAATGTCGTAGAGCTGGGCAAACACCTTAAGATTTTCGTAGCCAGTCAGTTCTCCATCGGCGGAGAGCGCTTGGGGCACGTAACCGATTAGCCGCCGCACCTCGTTCGCCTGCCGTGCGATATCAAAACCGCCGACCCGTGCAGTTCCGGACGTTGCTGGCAGCAAGGTCGTCAGCATCTTGATCAAGGTGCTTTTCCCTGCGCCATTTCGTCCCAGCAGGCCAAACACCTCACCGTCTGCGATGGACAGGTTCAATGAATCAACGACCGTCAATTCGCCGAAGCTGCGGGAGAGCCGATCCGTATATAGGGCTTCTGTCATGCTTGTATGTCTAGCGCAAATGCGTCCGGTATCGGCATCGATTAGGCCACTATTGTGAGATTATGGGTCAAAATAGATATCGCGCCGTGTCAGGGGAACCGGACCTAAACCTCTGGCCCGTCTGCCGGCGAGTATCTGATAGACGCCGATGTCGCCTGCCTCGAAGGACAAGGCGCAGGCCGCCATGTACAGGCGCCAGATTCGATAGGTCATTTCGGGAATATGCTTCAGTGCCGCTTCCCGATGATGTTCCAGACGCCGCACCCAATGCCGGAGGGTCATGGCGTAATGCGGGCGCAATGCCTCGACGTCCAGTATCTCGAAGGCGGAGCGCTCCATGGCGTGCTGCATGTTGCTCACCGTATCCAGTTCGCCGTCGGGAAACACATAGCGGTTGATGAACTCGGTCGAGATGCTCTTCTGCCATCCCTCGGTATCAAGAGTGATGCCGTGATTCAGGAACAGCCCACCCGGCTTCAGCAGGCGCTGGACCGTGCCGAAGTAAACGGGGAGATTCCTGATACCGACATGCTCTACCATGCCTACGCTGACGATCTTGTCGAACACGGCATGGCCATCCATGTCCCGGTAATCCTTGAGTTCCACGCTGGCCCGGTCCTGCAGTCCTTGGTCGGCGATGGTGCGCAGGCAGTATTCGTGCTGATTCCGGCTGAGGGTGATGCCGTGGGCGGATACCCCGTAATGTTTGGCCGCCCAGCATATCAAGGCGCCCCAGCCGCAGCCGATATCCAGCAAGCGTTCGTTTGGTTTGAGTCGCAGCTTGCGGCAGATGTGGTCGAGTTTGTGCCGCTGTGCCTGATCAAGGCTCTCTTCCGCTGCCTCGAAATAGGCACAAGAATAGACCATTTGCCCATCCAGCCAGAGCCGATAGAAATCATTGGATACGTCGTAGTGGAAGGCGATGGCCTGACGGTTCGCCGCCCTGGAGTGCTTGCCCGCCAAGCGGGCGGACAGGGACGTGCGCCGACTGGGTGAAGCGCAAGCTAGGGCTTCATCCGCGGAGTTGCGCAACAGCAGCGCGCCGCAGAAGGAGGCGGCCTTCTCGATCGCCGACAGCCGCAAGGATTGAAAATGGTCCTTGAGCTGCAGGGCGGCGTAGAGATTGCCTTCGATATCGACCTTTTCCCGGAAATAGGCTTCGGCCAAACGCAAGGGGGCGCGTGACAGGATCAGTTCACGAAAGGGCCGGGGTTCCCGAAAGACTAGGGTAAATTCAGGCGAGCCGGCGCCGAAGGCCACAGTTTGCCCCTGCCAGAGACGCACCGCCATGCCTCCAGGATATTCCCGGAATATTCGCGCCAAGATGCGTTCAGCTCGTCTTGCATCGGCGTTTGCAGATAAGGACAAATCCACGCCAACTCCTTGCTGACAGACTGTTCTCAATGAGAGCTTTCTCAACAACCTGGTCTACGGTCCCGGCTACCGGTGCCAGCTTGCCCAGGCGCGTCCTACGACAGCTTGGCGGAGAGATAGGCGACGAGGTCATCGAGCGTCACCAGTTTCGCGTAGTCGGCCTCGGGAATCTCAAGCTTGAGCTTTTCGTGCAGACCGAGCAGAAAATTGAGCCAGTCCATCGAGTCGAGGTCGACTTGCTGGCGTAGCGGGCGTTCCGGGCGCAATTCGGCTTCCTCGACCTCGGGCGCGATAGACTTGAGGGCTGCCAGGACGACAGCGCGGATTCCGGCATCGTTCATTTGTCCAGTTCCTCGGGGCGTTGCAGTAGCTCGGACAGTGCCATCAGAAACAGGGCACCGCGATGACCATCCGAGACGCGGTGGTCGGCCGACAGGCTGGCGGTTACCACGGACATCAGCTTCAGTCCGCCATTTTCGGCCCAAGGCCGCTCCACGATCCGGCCGAAACCGACCAGCGCCACCTGGGGCGGATAGATGACGCCGAATACCGCCTCGGTACCCTGGTCACCGAGATTGGTTACGGTGATGGTCGGCTCGGACATCTCGGAACTTCTCAGCGACCCGGCTCGGCAACGCTGCACCAGGTCGGTCAACTCTTGCATCAGTTTCGTCAGTGGCTTGGTGTCAGCATCGAGCAGCGCCGGCGCGACCAGGCCGCCCTGGCGCAGCGAGATCGCCACGCCGAGATGAACCTTCGCCGCCGCCTGGAAGGCGCCGTTGCGGAAGAAGCCGTTGAGTTCGGGGAAGCGCGTCAAGGCGACGGCCACGGCCTTGAGCAGCAGCGCTGCCGGCAACAAGCGCTCGGCCATAGTGCGCTCTGTATTCTCCCGAGCAAGCCAGGCCAGCGCCGCTCCCATGGGGATGGGCTCGGCCACGTAGTAGTGCGGAATCTCGCGCTTCGAGCGCGCCATGGCGGCGGCGATGGCTCTCCTTATCTCGGCGCTCTTGTCCCCAAGTGCGGCGGCGGTCTGAGCCGGCGGCTTTGCCCGCGCCGCAGCCTCGACATCCTCGAGCGTCACCGCACCATGCGGGCCGGTGCCGGGCACGGTATCGATGTTTATGCCGTGTTCCTGTGCGCGCTTGCGCGCCGCCGGGGAAACCATGCGGCGCGATGCAGGCGAGGGCGGGGCAACGGACGCGGCGAGCGCTATCGGCACAGCAGACGGCGGAACACCAGCCGATTTCGGCGCAGGCCTCATGGCTCCTGGTTTCTCGCCCCGCTCGAGCAAGGTCGCCAGCACCGTGCCCACCGGTATCTTCTCGCCGGGCGCGACAATCAGCTCGGCCACGGTCCCTTCCTGCCAGCTTTCCACATCCACCGCCGCCTTGCTGGTGTCGACGATGGCGACCACCTGGCCCTTGTGCACGGCATCGCCCGGCTTCACCTTCCATTCGAGGAGCTTGCCTTCGTCCATGTCCGCCCCCAGTGAGGGCAGCTTGAACTCGATCATGAGAAGAGTCCTTTCACGGCGGCAACGATCTTCCCCGTCTGCGGCAGGGCCGCGTCCTCCAGGTGTTTGGCGTAGGGCATCGGCACCTCTTCGGTGCACACGCGCACCACCGGTGCATCGAGTTCATAGAAGGCCTGCTCGACGATGCGCGCCATCACCTCGCCGGCGATACCGACGCTGCGCCAACCCTCGTCCACAACGACCGCGCGCCGACACTTGGCTACCGATGCCATGATGGTGGCATCATCCAGTGGGCGCAATACCCTCAGGTCGACGACCTCGGCGGCGATGCCCTCGCCGGCGAGGGCTTCCGCGGCCTGCAGAGATTTTTGCAGCGAGCCGCCGTAGGTGATGATGGACACGTCGCTGCCCTCGCGCCTGAGCTTGGCGGAGCTGATGTCCACTTGGCAGTCGTCGGCCAGTTCTGCCTCGTGATTGTAGAGCTCCGTATGCTCGAAGATCAGGACCGGATCTGGGTCTGCGAGCGCCGGCGCCAGCATGTGGCGTGCGTCCTCGATGGTGGCAGGCGCCAGCACCTTGATCCCGGGCACTCCTGCGTACCAGCCCTCGAAGCTGTGCGAGTGCTGCGCCGCCACCTGCCGCCCGGCGCCGGTCGCCATGCGGATCACCAGCGGCACCGAGAACTGGCCACCCGACATGTAGTGATACAGCGCGGCAGTATTGACGATCTGGTCGAGTGCCAGCAGGCTGAAGTTCACCGTCATCACCTCGACGATGGGTCGCAGTCCGCCCAAGGCCGCGCCTATCCCTGCGCCCGTGAAGCCGAGTTCCGAGAGCGGCGTATCGCGGATGCGCTCAGGGCCAAACTCGTCGAGCAGACCCTTGGTCACTGCGTAGGTGCCGCCGTAGCGGCCGACATCCTCGCCCATCAGGAAAACGCGAGGATCGACGGTGAGCGCTTCGCGCAAGGCCTCGCGCAACGCCTCACGGTAGCTCAAGCGGCGGCTCATGACGCGACGCTCACGGGCGTATGCACATCCTTGAGCAGGTCCGCGATGGGCTCCCAGGTACCGGCGTCAGCGAAGGCCACCGCCTTGTCCACCTCGGCACTCGCCGCAGCATCGCGGGCAAGGAACTCATCTTCAGTCAGCCTGCCCTCGGCCTTCAAGCGTGCGGTGAAGGTGTGGATAGGGCCCCGCGTCTTCCACTCCTCGACCTCTGCCTTCTGGCGGTAGAGTTCGGCATCGAACATCGAATGCGCGCGGAAGCGGTAGGTGCGCAGTTCCAGAAAAACCGGCCCGACGCCGCCGCGCACCTGCATGGCAGCCTCCTTAGCCGCCTGGTGCACGGCGACGATGTCCATGCCGTCTACTGCCCGCGCCGGCATGTTGTAGGAGGCCGCCTTGGTGCAGAGGTCCGTCTGGGACTGGTAGCGCTCCAGGGCCGTGCCCATGGCATAGAGATTGTTCTCGCAGCAGAACAGCACCGGCAGCCGCCACAATGACGCGAGGTTCATCGCCTCGTGGAAAGCGCCTTCGGCCACGGCGCCGTCCCCGAAGAAGCAGGCGGTGACACGCCGTTCGCCCTGCGCCCCGAAGGGAGTTCCCTTGGGGGACATCTTGTCGGCGAGCGCGAGACCCACCGCCAGCGGCAGACCGCCGCCGACAATGGCGTTGCCGCCGAAGAGCCTGGTCGCCCGGTCGAACAGGTGCATGGACCCGCCGCGGCCGCGCGCGCAGCCCTCGCGCTTGCCGTACATCTCGGCCATCAACACTCCCATGTCCATGCCGCGCACCAGCGCGTGGCCGTGTTCGCGGTAGGTGGCGACGATGTTGTCCTCGGGCAGGAGCGCATGCACCACGCCGACGCCCACCGCCTCCTCGCCGATGTAGAGGTGCAGGAAGCCGCGAATCTTGCCCTCGCCATAGAGCTCTGCCGCCTTCTCCTCGAGCCGGCGGATGCGCAGCATGTCGGTGAGCAGCGTCAGAGCGAAGGTTTTGTCGTAGGGCACCGGGCCGCTCGGCGGCGGCGGGGCCGGGTGGTCGATGGTCATCAAGCACCTCCTTCCAGCGTTGACGTGTCGCCCTCGGGCAGACCCAGCTCACGCGCCTTCAATAGTCGGCGCATGATTTTGCCGCTGCGCGTGCGCGGCAACTGGGGCAGGAAGGCGATCTCCTTCGGGGCAATGGCGGCGCCGAGACGCTTGCGCACATGGCCCAGCAGTTCCAGGCGTAGGGTTTCGCTCGGCTCGAAGCCCGTCTTCAGCGACACGAAAGCCTTCACCACCTCACCCACCACCGGGTCCGGCTTGCCGATCACGCCCGCCTCGGCGACGGCAGGATGCTCCATCAGCGCGCTCTCGACTTCAAAGGGACCGATCAGATGACCGGCAGACTTGATGACGTCGTCGGCGCGGCCAATGAACCAATAGTAGCCGTCGGCATCGCGCTGCGCGAGATCACCGGTCAGGTACCAATCCCCGGCGAAGCACTTGCGGTAGCGCTCCTCGTTGTGGAGATAGCCGCGAAACATCGAGGGCCAGCCGGCCCTTAGGGCCAACTCGCCTTCCTTGCCAGACGCGTCTAACACTTGCACGCTGCCGTCCTCCTGGCGCTCTACGATCGCGGCGTCGATGCCCGGCAGCGGCCGGCCCATCGAGCCCGGCTTGATGTCGAAAGCGGGCGTGTTGGCGATCATGATGCCGCCGGTCTCGGTCTGCCACCAGTTATCGTGGATGGGCAAACCCAGCACCTGTTTGCCCCACCAGACAGCCTCGGGATTGAGCGGTTCGCCGACGCTGGCGATGAAGCGCAGTCGTGGCAAGGCATATTTCCTCGCGATGTCCGCGCCGGCCTTCATCAGCATGCGGATCGCCGTCGGCGCCGTGTACCAGACGCTGACCCGCTCTTCCTGGAGGACGCCGTACCAGCGCTCGGTGTCGAACTCCTCGCGGTCGACGACGGAGGTCACGCCATGCAGCAGCGGTGCGATGATGCCGTAGGAAGTTCCCGTTACCCAGCCGGGATCGGCGGTACACCAATAGATATCCTCGGCATGCAGGTCGAGGGCGAAGCGGCCGGTCGCCCAGTGCGTGGCGACGGCACCATGCACATGCACCGCACCCTTGGGCGTGCCGGTGGTGCCGCTGGTAAAATGCAGCAGCGCCATATCCTCGCCGGTGGTCGGCGTCAACTCGCAAGCTTCGGGCGCCAGCGTCATCAGCGTCGCGAGATCGAGCGTACCGGGCACTGCCGTGGTGCCGCCGTCCTCCGCCACCAGCAACACGTGCTTCAAGCTCGGCATGCGCTCGCGCCACTCGGCGAGCTTGCGCTGATATAACACGTCGGTGGTCACCAGCACGCTGCCCGCGCCGAGATTTATCCGTGTGGCGATCGGCTCGGGACCGAAGGCCGAGAACAGCGGCGAAACCACGGTGCCGTTCTTCAGGCTACCGAGCACGGCGACATAGAGTTCAGGGATGCGGCCGGCCAGGACAAACAGACGCTGGCCCTTGCCGACGCCGAGCGCACGCAGCACATTACAGAAGCGGTCCGTGAGCGCGGCGAGTTCCCGGTAACTGACGACGCGGGTAGGCAAGCCGCGAGCCAGGAAGCGATAGGCCGGCTTGTCGCGCAGCTTGCCCGCCGCATGGCGATCGAGCGCTTGCCAAGCGATGTTTACGCCACCCCCTGGCTGGACCGGCAGCTCGCGGGCTACGGCTTCCCAGGAAAAGCGCTGCCGCTCCGCCTCATAGTCGGCAAAATTCGGAGCAAGCCGCAGATCGGCAGCGGTCTTATGGATAATCGCCGAGGAGCCCATGACTTCTCCCTCAGGTTTCATGTCATGCGTTTGACCGGCTTAAGGTCGGAAATGCAACAGCGTTATGACGAGTATACGTCCATCATGAAAAACTCGTACGCTGTTTTGATGCCGATGCGTTAGCTCCGGGCGAGCCTGCGCTGCTGGAGAGCGCGCAGTTGGGGCTGCTCGAAAGCGAGGGGCTTAGTGCGGAAGCCGAGTCAATTCAGATGACTGCGGCATGTCTGGGCGAACGGCAACGTGAGGTGCGGGCCATGAGCAAGGCTGGCGCGCCTCGCCGAAGCGAGGCAGGCTGCGCACCTGAGGGAGTTCCGTTGAGCGCTAATTCTCTCGCCTCATTTCCTGAATAAGCCGCTGTGCGGTAATCGCCGCGCTTGTTCCATCGCTCACCGCCGCCGCAACCTTGCGGAGTGAGCCGTGCCGGATATCTCCCGCGGCCATGATGCCGGAGACTTCCGTTTCAAGTTGCCCGCTCACCTCGACATAACTCAAATCGTCCAGAGGCAGAAGCTCCTGCAAATAGCGGGTTTCCGGCTCAAAACCGACCTGAATCAAAACTCCTCCCACCTCCAGCAATTCCTTCCGTCCGGTCGCCGCGTGCACCACCCGCAGTCCCGTCACGTATTTGTCGCCGACGATTTCCACGAGCCTTTCGCCGCAACGGATCTCGATTTTCGCTTGGGCGCGAACGCGGTCCTGGAACATCGGCTTTGCGCTCAGAGCGGCTTCGGCTTCGATGAGCAACACCTTGGCGGCAAAGTTGGCCAGGTACAGCGCCTCGATAGCCCCCGCATCGCCGCCGCCGCAGACTGCGACTACCTGATTGGAAAACAGGCTCGCATCACAAATGGCGCAACTAATGATGCCTGTCCCTTGCGGCCTATCTTCTCCGGGCACGCCCAGCTTCTTCGTGGTCAGGCCGCCAGCCAGAATCACCACGGCACAGGTATATGCCTTGCCATCGGCACAAACAACCGTTTTGCAGGAAGAGTAGGACTCGATCTCGACCACCTCTTCCTGCTCCATGCGCAAGCCGGATCTTGCCGCCGAGTCGACCATTTCAGCGGCGAGGGCGGCCCCAGCCACCCGTTCGCCGACAGCCGGATAGTTGACCACCCATTCCAGTTTCATCATGCGGCCGCCGAAAGATTCCTTTTCCAGCAGCAACACGCGAAACCCCGCTTGCGCCAAATATCCCCCGGCCGATAGTCCGGCCGGTCCGCCACCAACGATGACTGCATCAAAATCCATCTACAAGCCTCCTTGGCCTTCTGTTCATCATGGCTGCAATAATGACTATTTCCATTTGTCGATCACCACCGAGGACGGCCGCGCCAGTTGCCAACTCTGGGTAAAGGTGTTGGTCTCTCCGCCCACGACCACGATTCTCACCGAGCCGGCCGGGAATATCTGCACCTCGTCGTCAGGGCCAAGATCGAGGTAACTTGCGGGCCACAGCGCCTTCCTGCCGTACCACTCTTTGCCCTTGAGCACCGGCTCGATGAACCAGGAGTAAAACGCGTCGGCTTGGAAATCAGCCAGCGTTCGGGTCGCGCGCGACCAGATATATTCCTCCGTCGCCTGCTTGGTATAGCCTTGTGCCGCGATCTTCCGCGCTGCCATGGGATCCATGAGCAGCAGACAGCCGTTCGGCAATTCATAGTTGGCGATGGTTCGGGCTATCGAGTCAAGACCCCGCACCACGTCGTGCTCAATTTTGCCGAAGGGCGAGTTATGGCTCCAGCCCCCGGTCATGACGGTGACGACGTTCTGGTCGGCGCTATAGCCCGATGAAACATGATACGGCTCCCAGGGACTCCGTTCTTCGTTTTCCGCGAAGGCAAAACTGTATTTGCTCGGATTCCCGATGCTGCTCATATCATTGACGCGGCTCCTGGAACCGCCCAGGCAGATGATCGCCAGCCTCAGGAAGCGTCCGATGGTCGCGTTGGCCTTGTTCTCGGTACCGGAACCGAGTGCATTGATACCGGCGTTCATTCCCAGCTTCTTGGCCCCCGGTCCGTTTACCAGGATGGCAAACGAAAACGAGGTCGTGGACCGGACCGTGGATGAAAACCAGTCGTTGTCGAAGGCCTCTATGATGCTGAGGAGCAGCGGCAGGTACTTTGGTTCGCAGCCGGCCATCACCGCGACCGTCGCCACGTTTTCAACCGTTACCGTCATACTCTCCGGCAACATGTTTTTGGTCACGATTTCCTCGGGAGCGTGGCGGGTGCCCTTCAACATTGCCGCGACCGCTTTCTCGGTTGGCGGAATGAGGGGAAGGCCGTCAGACCATCCGCGCTTGTAGAAGAACTGATTCACCTCGGACAAGGTGCCCTTGAAGGCAATTCGCGCCGGGGTCTCGTGCTTCTTCGCGGCGGGATGCCGCTCTTCGTCGCTCAGGGCGGCGGTCAAGGCGGTAACGAACTGCGGCATGAAAGCCGGCAATTGTTCATCGCTCACATCCCCGCAAGGATGCGGCACGACGACCCGGCGCAGCTTCGACATTCCTTCCTTGTCACAGGTAATCTGCAAGTCTGCCTGGAACGGCTCATCAACGATGAACACGCCCGGGATACCCTTTTGTTCCAGCTCCATCGTCCAGTGGGAACCCCACATGGTGCAGGAGCCTCAGGCGCCGCAGCCGTATATGACCGCGTGGCCCTTGCTGACTACCTCGGCCCACAATTCCGGGTCGTCCGACATATAAGGCGTGCTCTTATGGACGAAGACCGCAGTGACGCCCGGAATATAACGGGGCAGGGCGTCGGCAATTTTCTTGAGAAAGACGTCGGCTCCGGCAACGATCTGGCTGATGCAGTAGACAACCTTGCCGCTAAGGTCCGGAATCCTCTCGGCCATTGGCACTGATGCCACCTCGTGCTCCGTTCCGCACGGATTGAGCACGGTGTATGTCGCTTCTTCGTTCGAGTGATTTGTCACGGTTGCGCCTCCCTTTCTGAATGGTCCATTCTGTCACTAAAATTCTTCCGCCTCATTGCGAGCCTCGACCGCATCGCGGGCATACGCGGGCCACAACTCTAATTGTAAGCCACGCATTTGGCAACGACCTTTCCGGCCATCCCCGGGCCGTCCTGGCATACCGATGGCTTAGCTAAGCCCCACGACGTAGCGATACGCCGAAACCGCTGCAGTGACGCCATCGCCCGCCGCCGCAGCAAGTTGGGCAACCGAACCAGCCCTGATATCGCCGGCGGCAAAAACCCCTGCCAGCGAAGTCCGCATCATGACATCCGTCTCGATATGGCCGGTCGCATCGAGGCGCAGCAAGTCGGAAAGGAAGCTCGTGAGCGGCGTCAAGCCGACATAGATGAACACCCCCTCGGCCTCCCGGATGCTGACTTCGCCGGTGTGCAAATTGCGCAGGGAGATGGACGATACGGTTTCTTCCCCCAGGATTTCCTGCACCTCGGTTTCGAGGACGACCTCCACGTTCTCGGCGGCAGACAGCCTGTCCACGAGACATTGCTGGGCGCTAAAGGCACGACCTCGGTGGATGATCGTCACCTGTCTGGCGTGCTTGGCCAGGGCAAGGGCCTCGTCCAAGGCGGAATCACCGCCACCGACCACGCAAACGTCGCTCTTTTTGAAAAGAGGACCATCGCATGAAGCGCAGTGCGAGACGCCATGTCCCGTCAGCCTTTTTTCGCCCGGCACGCCTAGCGGGCGCTTACCTGACCCGGCCGCGATCACCACCGACAAGGCGCTGATCCTTCCTTCGGCGCCGACAAGGATGCGCTCCTTGCCGGACACTTCCAGGCCCTCGATGGTGTCGAGTAGAAACTCGGCGCCAACTGCTTCCGCCTGCTCCTGAAGCAAGGGGCCCAGTTCATAGCCCGATACGCCTTGCGGAAAACCCGGGAAGTTCTCGATCCGGTCGATATTCATGACCTGCCCGCCAGCGCCAATACTCTCGACGACAGCAAGCTTGAGACCATAACGCGCGGCGGTGGCGGCGGCGGTGAGGCCGGCGACTCCGGCACCGACGATTAGCAGATCGAACTGCGGCATGCGAATTTCCCGGGCGTCTGTGGCTGAATCTCAGCGCCATTCATCGACAGAAATGGTGGCCCGGTGATGGGCGCCCATGATCTGCCAATAGCCGTTCGCCTCGCCGCCCACCACCACGACGTTGATATCCTTCTTCTGAAAGATGGGGATCAGTTCATCGGCCGCGGCATCGAGATAACGGGCTTGCGGATGTTCGCCGAATGTCGCACGGGTGAATATGTAGTTCTGCACCAGTTGCAAGTCCCAATAACGGCCCGCCGGCACTTGCGCCGTGTCATGGAGAAAGTCGATCAATTTGTCCTTGCTGTCGAATCCGCCGCGGTCTATGAATTGCCGCGCAACGATCGGATCCAGCAGAAGGGTCGGCGCGGTGATGGCGTCGGTTCCCAGGAGCATGTCCCGAACGTGCTCACGCCAGTAGGTCTTGCGCAGCCCAAGGCAAAACGTGGTGGAGCGGCAGCCATGAAATATGCTCACGGTGCTGTCGCCGGGGCCAAATCCCTTCTGCACATGCAGCGGCTCCCAGGGGCTGCGCTCCTCGTTCTCGGCGAAGGTGATGCCGTTGTAGGAATAATTATTGCCGAGCGATCCCATGAATGTCTCACCCGGGACCGACCCGCCTTGCAGGTTCTGCGAGAACAGAGCAAATGCCCGCCCGATCGTCGCGTTGGCGCGGTTGTATGGCCCCATGGCGCCGATGCCGCAGTTCATGCCGATCTCGTGGCGAATCGGTCCGTTCACCACGGTCATCACGGCAGCGGAACTGGAGGTGCTGCCGCGCGCCGATATCTGCGCCGCGGCGAGCGCAAGAATCACCGGCAAATATTCGGGTCTGGCCCCTGCCATCACGGCATTCACCGCCACCTTTTCGACGGTGTATTCCCACAGCCCGCGGTTGGGGGTTGGCTGAAGCCGGCCCACGACCTCGTCGGGCGCATGGCTGGTGCCGGCGAGCATCCGTGCGACGCGGTCCTCGGTTGGCAGGATGATCGGCAGCTTGTCGGTCCAGTTGTTTTGCAGGAACAACTCGTGAAGCTCGCTCTCGCTCTCCGGTTCGAGCAAACGCGGGGTTGCGCGCTCGAACTCGGCGTCGTTGATCAGCGCCTTGCCAAGACCGATGGTGAGCGCTTCGACGATCTCCTGCATCACCGGTCGCCCGGTGTGGGGGTCGTTGCCGTCTACATAAGCTTTCAGTTCCCGATCGGTCTTGCCCATGACCGGCTGCGGCACGAACACCAGCGGAGCCTGGGGTAGGCCCGCCATGCGGGTCACCGAGTGCACCACCTTGACGAATTTGTCGGTGTGAATTGCCACCGTCGGGATTCCGTAGCGGGTTTCGAGCGTGATGGCGTGGGTCGACACCGCCGGAGCGCAGGTGCTGCAATGCCCGACACCCAGAATCGCGGCGTGGCCATTGCTCTTGATCTCCTGCCAGAGCTTGGGATCGTCCTTGCCGTAGTAGCTGGCAAGCTGGACCAGGCGCGTTTCGACCTCGGGCATGTGCGCCACAAACCAGGCCTGCACCTGCTTGAGAAGTTCGGCCGAATCGTCGAACCGGCTGTCTACGATATAAACGGTTTTCCCGCTCAGGCTGCCGAGCCGGTCAGCCGGCTTCTTCTTGCTGATCTTCGGGGGATAGCCGACGGGATTGAGTACCGAAATTTTAGGGCTGAAACCCGCCTCGCTGGCGTCTGTCGGCATGGGCTTATGGACTCCATGGTCTATGTCTGTCTGAGTGACTGTCTTGCGAGCCTTCCCGGTTGTCGGAACAAGGACGGTGGCCGGGTGCGACGACTCTTGGCATGAACTGTAGGGTGCGGACAAAAATTCGTACATAACTCTGCGACTGATGTACACAGGGTGAACAACCGGGGGCGAGACGAGAGTATTGGCGGCGGACAGATTCCGTTCTCGGAGTCAGCGGCTCAGACGGTCGGCAACGCCCCGAAGCTCGGCCTCGGCAGCGATGGCTTTAGCCGCTTGCTGAAGCTGCGGAAGATAATTCTTGATTGCCTGCTTGGCGGTGATGGCCTTGCGATTCCAGCTCAGGGTTGCGGCGCCAAACACTCCGCCTTCGGCAATCAGCGGAACAGCCATCGAGTTCATGCCGTCATCGCATGCCGCGCCGCCGTATGCGCCGCCCAGATAGCGCGGGTGGCGCAAGGCGTAGCCAGATTCGCGCACCTGATCAAGTCGCGATTCCAGATCGCCTGCGGCGATCGCCAGGAGGTTGTGATAGTCATGACTGTACCGGCGGACGTGGTCAAGAATGAGGGCCAACTGCGCTTTCTCCAGTTGCGCCAGAAATGCCGCTCCCTGCGCCGACATCAGCAGATTGACGCGCCTCTTCGTCAGCCGGCTGACATAAAATGGCGTCATGGCCGCCGTTGACTCGAGCGCCAGCATGAAATCACCGCCATCGTGGTCGCCATGAACACCGATCATCGAAGGCCACTTTACCGCAGCACAGAGCTGTTCAAGAAATGGGGCAGCAATATCGGCGAGCCGATCACGCGGTGTAAGTTGCTCGGTAAAATCGTCGAGGAAGACTCGATTGCGGAAACGGCGGTCCTTAAGGCCGCGCCGCACCGCTCCGACCTCCATCAGTGTCTTCAGAATGCGCAGCAGGGTAGGCCGTGACAAGCCGGTATTCAACTCAAGCTCGGCAACCGATGCATCCTTGAACTTTTGAAGTGCGTGCAGTACCTGAAAGCTCCGCTCGACCGCGCGAATGGTCTTGACGCTCTCGGGCAGAGCCCGTCCCGACAGCGTGGTACGCAACATTTGCTTCATGTATCGACCCTCAGGCGTGGTTATGCCACGGACAGGACGGTGACAACTCAATCCAGCTCGATTAGCCATTGGACTGCCCATAGTACTATTCCTATGGCGATGTTTTCAAATTGGCGATAGTGCCGTTTCATGTTCCGACGTGGCGTTTCTCCGTCGGCATTTCGGCATGCACCGAGGGCTCGGCGACCAGCGCAAGAATCGCCAAAGACATTAATCCAGACCGCGTTGGTGTCGCGATTCCTTTCACGCGCAGCGGGACCGGACGGCGATGCGGTGCTGCAAATGCTCCAGTCGGGACGGCAGACTACAGGTCGCCTCGGGCAGCCGCCACCAAGGCATTCAAATCACCCCGCCATGCTCGATCTTGGAGATTGAAGTACTGCGTTTGCAGCGCAGTCCCGCTCATTGCTATTCGCGATTCAGCACAAGTCCTAGCGCAATTATGCCTATTCTCATATATAAAAGGTGATAGTAGTATGGTTTTCGGCTCAAGCATCATTCGATGCCATAGTGACAATGTAACGTGAATATATTCTCTTTGACCCTTCGTGAAAGAGTGTGGGTGAATTGTCATGCTGGTTAGATTTTTGGGGGCGTGGATGTGAGAATCTTGAGCCGCAGATGCAGATCGCGGAGGCGCCGTGTGGTGCGGTCGGACCAACCAAAGTGCGCCCGATCATATTCCTTGCAGACAGTTGTTTTTGAGCATCATCACGAGGCTGATGATGCGCGCCGGCGCGTCGCCGAAAACGCCGCGAACCAACTCCGACGGCCGGAAACCGGCGAACCGGCATGCATCGAGAAGACGCATGCGTTTGCGTATCGTAGCCAGCACGAAAACATGCCGGTTTCCACAGTACCGGCAATCTGCTGAAACCCGCATAAAACATGGCTTTCAGCGAGTTTCATGACCGATTTCACCCACACTTTTCCACGAAGGCCCCGTTCATCTTCAGGGGTGGCGACAACCCCGTGATCGTTAGCCGGACAGCAGCGGGGCTAGGCTTTAACTCAGGGACGTCGTAGCGCCGGCGGCGGAATGCGAGGTCGGCCCGGAGGTTGGGATCGCAATGGATTGCGGTACCCGGTCAGTAATTGGAAAGTTGCACCTTGCCTTTCTAAGGCAATTATCAGTTGGCTCAACAGAAGCATAACAACATTAGGAAACCCATCAATGAATACAAGACTAATCGCAGTCGCAATACTGGGCGCCTTTGCAGGTGCGGCTTCCGCTCAATCCACCGTGCAGATTTATGGTTCGGTCGACGGCGGCGTTCGCTACATGACCAATGTTGATGCCGCTGGCGATAGCCAGTTGAGCTTCAGCGGGAAGGGCACGAACAAATCCAACCGTCTGGGTTTCAAAGGCAAGGAAGATCTGGGTAACGGCATGGATGCGCATTTCGATGTGGAAAGCCGCATGATGTTGGGTGATGGGACACAGGTCGGCGTGCTGTTCAACGGGCAGGCTAATGTAGGTATCGGCGGCGCATGGGGTGCGGTGGATCTGGGTCGCCAATTCACGCCCGCTTTTAAAACCATCGTCGCATACGATCCATTTCATTTCCTGTACACCGGTATCGCTACTTCGATCAGCGCAACCATGGGGGTTGATGACAACAATGCCATCCAGTACAACGGCACCTTTGGGCCCATCACTGCGCGAGCCGAATATGCCGTGGGTGAGCAACCCGGATCCGCGCAAAACGGTTCAACGCGAGCGGTTGCCATGAGTTATGCAAATGGCCCCGTCAGCTTTGGCGGTGCGTATACCCAGAAGACATCCCTCACCGGCCTTGATACAAACCACTACACCGTTGGAGGTGCATACAGGCTGGGTGCTTTGCGTGCAACCCTTGGTTATGCAAACCAGAAGGATCATGTTCTGGTCGGGGCGGATACCGCCACCAAATACACCTGGGCTGGCCTGCGATATCATGCAAGCCCTGTGGTTTCATTCACTGGTGCTTACTACCAAACCAAAAAGTCTCAGGCGGTTGCCATCGCTGATGGAAAAAAGGACCTCTACATGTTAGGCGGGCAGTACAGTTTGTCAAAACGTACCTACCTTTATGCCGATGTTGACCGAGCCAATCTGAGCGGGAACATGATGACTGCTGGTCAAACAAGCCAAAATGGTATCTCCACCGGTGTCGTAAAGATATTCTGATCGGCCTAGCTATGCCAAGCGCGGCAACCCCTTACGGATGCTGCGCGGTTCTGTCGCAATGCTGGGCATTGATCCCCATTTTCAGTATGCTTTCGACCAACGAATGAACTGGGGACGCCGCGCCGCTCTCGATCCGACCATGAAGCAACGTCGAGCGGAAGCTCGCTAGAGCAAAAGAGGGTAGGCTAAATGGACGAAATCGAGGTGTTGGCGAGGCATGTGAGGGGAACCGATTACGCTTCCTTGCCGGACGACGCGAGGTACTCCAGCAAGCTTGCCGTCGTCGATCTGATCGGGGTGGCCATCGCCGGCTCGACTGCTCCCGGGTGTGATGCCGTCCTCAACACCTTGGGAGCGTGGGCTGGCCCCCGCTCGAGCACCGTGATTGCCCATGACCTCAGCCTGCCCGCCATTCACGCAGCGTTTGCCAACAGTAGCTTTGCTCATGCGCTAGATTACGACGACACGCACGAATTGGCGCAATTGCATGCCACGGCCGCAATTATTCCAGCAGCCCTAGCCGTTGCCGAAGAGACAGGGGGCGTTTCTGGCAAGGATTTCACCACCGCAATAGCGCTGGGCGTAGACGTTGCCGCGCGTCTGAGCATGGCACTTCGAAGCAACATGCACGATGGCTGGGTGCCAGCCTCCCTCTTCGCCGGATTCGGGGCTGTCGCCGCTGTGGCGAAGATTCTAGATTTGAGCGCCGAGCAGACCAGGAATGCCTTCGGAATCTTTTACGGTCAATCCTCAGGCAATCGGCAAGCCCTCCTCGATGGTGCCCTGGCAAAGCGGCTGCAACCGGCTTTTGCTGCCATGCAGGCGATCTACGCCACGAATTTTGCCAAGGCGGGCATCACTGGCGCCGCCCGGGTTGTTGGCGGGAAGTATGGCTTGGCCGAACTTTACGCCGGAGGGAAGGCGAGCCGGGAGGAAATAACGAAGGAACTGGGCCAGCGGTTTGAGATTAGCAATATGAGTTTCAAGATGTACCCGTGTTGCAGAGGCACGCATTCGGCGATCGAAGGGGCACTGCGCATCGTCAAGCGCGAAAGCCTGGATCCGGATGCGGTCGAGAGCGTCGCGGTATCGGTCGCGCCATTCACCTTTGACTTGGTCGGCAGTCCGTTTCAGATCAGGGACAACCCTCAAGTGGATGCTCAATTTAGCATTCCCTATACGGTCGCGGTCGCGATCAAGAGACGGGCCGTTGGGCTCTCCGATTTCCAGCCGGATGTCGTCGTGAATGATGCTGAGGTGCGGCGGCTTGCCACCAAAATAGTGGTGCGGCCGGACCTGCATCGCTTTGACAGCGAAACGGATTCTCCGCGCACGATTGTGCGCCTACGCTGCCAGGACGGGAGGGAGTGGGTGGAGCGGGTGGCAACGCTGAAGGGGGAGCCCAAGAACCCCTTGACGGTGGCGGAGTGTGTTGAGAAATATCGGAGCTGTACCGCCTTCTTGCCGATGCGGTTTTCCGCGGACAAGGCACAACGCCTGCTCGAAGTCCTACTTGATCTTGAGCGCGTTGCGGACATCAGGCAGGTTGGTCTCTGCCTGGCAGCGTAACCCCTCATTCATTGTTATTCGCGATTCAGCACAAGTGCTCGCGCAATTATGCCTATTCTCATACATAAAGGCTGATAGTAGTATCGTTTCGGATTCAAGCATCATTCGATACCATAGTGACGACAAAAATGTCATGCCGATGACCGAATCAATGCAACGCGAGACACCGTGGCAGTGCTCGTCATCGATAATGCCGCCGGACCATCGACCTGATATTTCACAACAAGAGCTGGTGCCTATCGCGTGTTGCGACACCCGGCGTCGCACCACCGGCAGGGCACTTTCCAGACCAATTCAATAAGGAGATCCGTATGAACAAGTTGATTCTCACCCTGCTCTCGGCACTGGCGGTTTTGACCTGCACACCGGCGGCCCGGGCCACCGACTTTCCAACCAAGACCGTTACCCTGGTCGTGCCCAATGCGCCGGGCGGTGCCGTCGACATCATGGCGCGCCTGATTTCGCAAAAGCTCGGGGGTCTTTGGGGCAAGGGTGTGGTTGTGGTGTACAAGCCGGGTGCCGGTACCGTGCTTGGCACAGACTACGTGGCCAAATCGGCACCTGATGGCTACACCATCGGCATGGTGGTCACCTCGCACGTCATCAACCCGAGTCTGCGCAGGAACATGCCGTTCGATACGCTCAAGGATCTTTCCGGCGTCTCGGAAATCGCCACATCGCAGATCGTCCTTGAGGCCAATCCGAAATTTCCGGCCAACAATCTGGCAGAACTGATTGCGCTGGCCAAGAAGGAGCCGGGAAAGCTGAGTTTCGCCTCGCCCGGCGCCGGCAGCACGATGCACCTGATCGGCGAAATGATCAAGAAAAAGGAGGGCATCGATATGCTGCATGTGCCCTTCAACGGCAGCGGGCACGCATACATCGAGGTGATCAGCGGGCGCATTCCCCTGATGCTGGATCCGCTGTTCTCTTCGCTGCCCTACATCAAGAGCGGCAAGCTCAAGGCCCTGGCTGTGGCTGGTGCCCATCGGGACCCCATCGCCCCCAATATTCCGACGATCGCCGAGACCATTCCCGGCTTTGACGTACATAGCATGTTCGGACTCGTGGTACCGAGTGCGACCCCGCGCGATGTCGTGCACAAAATCAGCGTCGATGTTGCCAAGGTGCTGCGCATGCCCGATATCCAGGCGCGCATGAAGGAAATCGGCATGACCCCGCTCGGAACCACGCCTGAGCAGTTCGACGCCTATATCCGCAGCGAAATCCCGAAGTGGGCCGAGATTGTCAAGAGCTCGGGGGCAACCGTAAACTGACGCACCGCCGGATGAATTCACCGGGTCGTGGGCCTCTGTTGAGCCACGGTCCGGTGCTTCCACGCCATTGGCAGCCATCGGCGACCTGACGCAGGCTCCATGATTCCTTCGCTCGACCGCTTGCTCAAGCTCGATATTGTCGACGATCTCATCGCAAGCTACGGCCGGTCCCAGGTGACCGAGGTGGCGCGTACCGTACTAAGCGAGTTCCGCGCCCAGCACTTCGAGAATCCGGCAGCAAAACCCGGGTTCGACCCAGCGGTGTTCGTCGCGGATTGCCGTGCGCGCCTTGAGCATCAACTCGCACCATCGCTGCGGGCAGTCTTCAACCTCACCGGCACGGTATTGCATACCAACCTCGGCCGCGCCGCCCTTCCGCTGGAGGCGGTGCAGGCGGTGGTGCTTGCGATGACCCGGGCCGTCAATCTGGAGTACCGGCTAGACGATGGTCGCCGCGGAGAGCGCGATCATCACGTCGAGCGCTGGCTGACACGCCTGACCGGAGCAGAGGCGGCGCTGGTGGTCAACAATAATGCGGCGGCGGTGTATTTAATGCTAAACACCCTGGCGCTGCGCAAGGAAGTCGCCGTCTCGCGCGGCGAACTCATCGAGATCGGCGGGTCGTTCCGAATCCCCGACATCATGGCGCGCGCCGGCTGCAAACTACGCGAGGTTGGTACCACCAACCGCACCCATCTCAAGGACTATCTCGGCGCCATCTGCGCACGAAGCGCAGCGCTGATGAAGGTACACACCAGCAATTACACCATCCAGGGCTTCACCAGCACGGTCCGTGAGGATGCCCTGGCAGAGCTCGCTCACCGGCACGGCCTTGCCCTCATCGTCGATCTGGGCAGCGGCACGCTGGTCGATCTCGAGGACTACGGACTACCGCACGAACTGACGCCGCGCGAGGTCCTGGCGCGAGGCGCGGACCTGGTGAGCTTCAGCGGCGACAAGCTGCTCGGTGGCCCACAGGCGGGTCTCATCGTCGGACGCGCCGATCTCATCGAACGGATCCGCGCCAACCCCATGAAACGGGCGCTGCGCGTGGACAAGATGACGCTCGCGGCTCTGGAGGCGGTGCTCAAGCTGTACGCAAATCCCGGGCGCTTGTGCTCATCGCTGCCGGCGCTGAAATCGCTCACCCGTCCTCTTGCCGACATCAAGGCCCAGGCCGAGAGGCTGCTGCCAGCGCTGTCGGCAGCGCTCGGAACTCGGGCACGCGCGGTTGTGCTTGAGTGCAACAGCCAGATTGGGAGCGGTTCGCTGCCCTTGGATCTGCTCGCCAGCGCCGGTATCGGGCTCAGCGCCGATTCACGAAGAAAGAAGGCCATCGCCGCCGAATTCGCTTCGGCCTTTCGGGCGCTGCCAACACCGGTAATCGGACGTGTCAATGACGGCGCTTTCATCATGGATTTTCGCTGTCTGGACGACGAGGCTGGCTTCGTCGGCCAGCTCGGTGATCTGGCATTCGACCCAGCCGCGGCATAAGCTGGGATGTTAGCTAACTGGACTGGTTTTCAAGGGCTCGAATGGTGCTGACCGTTCATTGCGGGATTCTCTGGGACAGCCGGCCGGTCACGGATCGCCTCCCATGATCGTCGCCACCGCAGGCCACATCGACCACGGCAAGACGCTGCTGGTAAAAACGCTGACGGGCGTGGATACTGACCGTCTGCCCGAAGAGAAGGCGCGTGGAATTTCGATCGACTTGGGCTTCGCCTACTGGCCTCTCGGCGATGGTGCGCTGATCGGGTTCGTCGATGTCCCCGGACATGAGCGCTTCATTCGCAACATGCTCGCCGGCGTGTGTGGCATCGATTTCGCGCTGCTGGTGGTAGCGGCCGACGACGGGGTGATGCCGCAGACCGTGGAACACCTGCAGATCCTCCATCTGCTGGGCATCCGCCAGGGCATTGCGGTTATCACCAAGACCGATCGGGTCGGGCCTGAGCAGGTCGCCAAGATCGCTGCAGAAGTACGAGCCCTGCTCGCCGGCACCAGCCTTGCCGGGATTCCACTCTTGCCAGCGTCCGCCATTACCGGCGATGGCATCGATGCGCTGCGCCGGGCGCTGGTCGCGGCGGCCGGCGGGATGCGGACGCGGCGGCGCGAAGGACAGCACTTCCGGTTCGCCATCGATCGGGCGTTTACCGTGGTGGGTAGCGGTACGGTCGTGACCGGCACGGTCTTCAACGGCCAGGTCAAGCCGGACGATCGCCTCGTGGTCTCGCCTGTCGGCATGGAGGTGCGGGTGCGCGGCATCCAGATCCGGGGCATAGCCTCGGCCTGCGCTCGGGCTGGCGAGCGCTGCGCGATCAATCTGGCCGACATCGATGTCGGCGCAGTCGCCCGCGGCGACTGGCTGCTGCACGAAGCGCTGCATGCGCCGAGCCGGCGCCTGGAGGTCAACTTCACCCTGCTCGCGCATGAGCAAAAGCCGCTTGCGCACTGGACGCCAGTGCACTTGCATTTGGCGACGGCTGACGTCTCGGCGCGGATTGCGATCCTCCGCGCCGAGACGATCGCTCCGGGAGAGTCGAAGCGGCTGCAACTGGTGCTCGATAAGCCGGTTGCCGCCATCAACGGCGACCGCTTCATTCTGCGCGACCAGTCCGCCGCTCGGACCCTGGGCGGAGGGGTGGTGCTCGACCCGTTTGCGCCGGCGACGCATCGCGCCACCCCGGCGCGGCTGGCAGTGCTCGCCGCTCTCGAACAGACCAGCGCATCGGCGGCATTCGCGGAATTGCTGAAGATTCCGGATCAAGCCGTCGATGTGGCTCGTTTCGAGCAAGTATTCAATCTCACCGCCGAACGAGGGACTTCGCTCTGCCAATTTGCCGATACCGAGCTGCTAGGCCGCGAGCGGCCGGTGGCGATGGCGCGGAGCAGCGCCGCAGCGCTGCGCGAACGAATCCTGCTGCGGCTCGCCGAGTTTCATCGGGGAGAACCGCAGGCTCCGGGCATGAACTTGGAGCTGCTTCGATGCGAGCTTGCGTCCTATCTTGCGCCGGATGCGTTCTCGTCCCTGCTGCACAAACTCGTCACCGGCCGCAAGCTCGAAATGACCGGCTCACTCCTGCTGCTGCCCGGACATGACTCGACCGCCAATGCCCTGGATGAAAGGATCTGGCAGGCGGTGTTGCCGGCTCTGCTGCGTGCCGGCTACGTCCCGCCCCAGACCGCTGCGCTGGCGGCGAGCCTGGGGCTCAAGGAGCAGGTCCTAAAGGACTTTCTCCACCGCAAGAGCAAGACCGGCGAGGTGATGCGCGTCACGGAATACCGCTTCTACCCCAAGGCTACCCTGGCAACGCTCGCCGCGAATGCCGCGGCATTGGCGCGTTCCAGTCCGGGAGAAATGTTTACCGTGGCCCAGTATCGTGATGCGAACGCGATCGGTAGAACCATCACCATCCAGATCCTGGAGTTTTTCGATACCCTGGGGATCACCCAGCGCGTCGGCGACCTGCGAAAGATGCGCAGAGATTTCGCGCCCATACTCGGCCCAGCAGAGCCGGTGAGAGCACTGGCGGTCGAGCCGACGGGGCATCGCGCCGCCGCTGAGTGACTTCAAGATTGACGGGCTTTACTGGCGGAAGAGAGTGGGAGTCGAACCCACGGAGGATCGCAAGCGACCCCTAACGGATTTGAAGTCCGGCCGCCCCACCGGGAGCGATTCTCTTCCTCTTGGACTTGTCCTTGGCGATTCTTGCGCTGGTCGCCGAGCCCATCTGCGCACGCCGAAATGCCGGCGGAGAAACGTCGCATCAGAACACGAAACAGCGTTGCCGTCAAAGCTGAAAATGCAACTATAGTACTATCGGTGCTTCGCTTGATAATAACAAAAATTGCGCTAGCACTTACTCCAGCAAGTGAACAATCATGGACATACTGCTCAACATCAAGGCCTTCCTGGCAACCGCGCAGACGCGCAGCTTTTCGGCGGCAGCACGCCAGCTCGGTGTAGCACCTTCGGTCATTACCAAGCGGGTCAGTCAACTTGAATGGCGCGTTCGTTCGCAGCTTTTCGTCAGGACCACCCGCAAGGTGACGCTGACCGAGGCCGGCGAGAAATATTTGCCCAAGCTGCGGCTCCTGATGATCGACTTCGACGACGCCTTGTCGGGAATCGCCCGCGTCTCCGGGTCTTTGGCGGGCAATATTCGGGTGAAGGTGCCAACGACAATCGGCTTGCTTTATCTGGGAAAGATGCTGATTGCCTTTCAGCAGAAAAACCCGCACGTCAGCATCGAAGTGGTGTTGATGGACCGCTCGGTCAACCCGGTCGCGGAAGGCTTCGATATCGTGATCGGCGCGCTGACCGCCTCGTACGGCAATACCGTCAATGAACCCCTGTGTGCCTATCCTAGACTGACGTGTGCCTCTCCCGCCTATCTGGAGCGCAAGGGACGGCCCGAGCATCCGAATGATCTGGTCAATCACGACTGCCTGGTCATGCTGCCGATCGGACCGATCTGGTCATTCGAGAGCAGCCGTGGCTCGATACAGGTTGAGGTTTCTTCAACATTCAGCACCAACGATAACCAGATCTTGCTCACCGCAGCGCGTGAGGGCATGGGGGTTGCGATACTGGCAAAATATATGGCCATGCCCGCGATACTAGCCGGAGAACTGGTTCCCGTGATGGATGAGTTCCCGCTGCCCGATCTGTGGCTAAAAGCAATGATTCCGGTGAACCGCATCAATGAGCCCCGGATTCGGGCGCTGCTGGACTGGCTCAAACTCCAGCTCTCGCCGATTCCGCCGTGGGAGCGGTAGGTCGCACACGCGATGCGCTATGGGCAACTTGCCGAACGGAACAGCAATGAGCTCTTAAGTCCCCGGATGGAGCTGGCGATCGGCTTTATTATGATTTATCATTTATTGCTGTATCAAGAAAAATAGGCACCGCGCGCAAGACGCCAAGTCACCGGCAGGCGGTGGCGGTGTGCCGCTTGACACCAGACACGGGATAGCCAAATGAAGAGAAAGCTGCGCAGCAATTTTGCCATCGGCTCGTCGTTCTGGGCGGTCAGGCGCGCCCAGTGGCGCGCGCTGGGTCTCACCGATGCCGACATGGAGAAGCCCAAGATCGCGGTGGTCAATACCTCCTCGGAGCTGGCCATCTGCTTCAGCCATCTCGACGGCATCGCAGCGCAAGTGAAGGAGGCGATCCGCGCGGCCGGCGGTCTGCCCTTCGAGGTGCGGACCACGGCGCCCAGCGACTTCATCCACAGCGCCGGCCGCGCCGGCACCTACATCCTGCCCGCCCGCGACCTGATCACCAACGACATCGAGGTCGCGGTCGAGGGCGCCCAGCTGGACGGCATGATCTGTCTCGCCTCCTGCGACAAGACCACGCCCGGCCAGATCATGGCCGCGGCGCGCCTGAATCTTCCCGCCCTGATGTTGATCTGCGGCTACCAGCCGAGCGGCCAGTACCAGGGCGAGCACGTCGATATCGAGGACGTGTTCCTGGCCGCCGGCCATCACCTGGTCGGCAAGGTTTCGCTGGAACGGCTGACCGGCATGAGCGAGAACGCCATCCGCGGCCCCGGGGTCTGCTCGGGCATGGGCACGGCGAACTCCATGCACATCGTCTGCGAAGCGCTGGGCATGGCCCTGCCCGGATCTGCGCCGGTGCTCGCCAACAGCCCGAGGATGTTCGACTTCGTCCGCAGATCGGGCGAGCGCATCGTCGCGATGGTCGAGGAGGATCTGCGCCCGCGCAGCATCCTGACCCCGGAGGCCTTCGCCAATGCCGCCAAGACCATTTTGAGCCTGTCGGGCTCGATCAACGTCATCAAGCACCTCCAGGCGATCGCCGTCGAGGCCAAGTGCGACATCGACGTCTATGCGCTGTTCGAGCGCTACGCCGAGGTGACGCCGGTGCTCTGCGCGGTGCGCCCCAACGGCGACACCACGATCGAGGAACTCGAGGCGGCGGGCGGCGCGCAGGCGGTGATGAAGCGGCTCGAACCGCTGCTGGAGACTTCCGCCGTGACGGTCAGCGGCTACAGCGTCGCCGACAATCTGAGGGAGGTCGTGGTCACGGACGACACCATCCGTCCGCTCGACCGGCCGCTGTCGACCAAGGCGCCGATCGTCATCGTCCGCGGCAACCTCGCGCCCGAGGGCGGCATCGTCAAGCTCGGACTGCGCTATCAGCGCAAGCTCCAGGTGAGCGGCCGGGCCAGGGTCTATCAGGCGCCCGACGAAGCCATCGCCGCGGTCAAGGCCGGCGCGGTCAAGGCCGGCGACGTCGTGGTGCTGCGCGGCCTGGGCGTCCAGGGCGGTCCGGGCATGGGCATGGCCTCGCGCGTGGTGTTCGCCATCGAGGGCGCGGGGCTGGGCGAGGAGGTGGCGGTGATCACCGACGGCCAGCTCTCCGGCCTGGTCAACCGGGGCCTGGTGGTCGGCGAGGTTAAGCCCGAGGCGGCCGTCAATGGCCCGATCGCCGCGATCCGCGAGGGCGACACCATCGCCATCGACATCGTTGCCCGTACCGTCGATCTGAAGATTTCACAACAAGAGCTCGAGGCGCGCCTAGGCGCGCTAGCGGCCGGCAGCAAGCGTGCGCCGGACGGCTGGCTGTCCGTCTACCAGCGCACCGTTCAAGCCCTGTCGCGCGGTGCGACGCTGATCGCCGCTCCCCGTCAGGGCCCCCCAGACCAATAAAGGAGACACCATGAACAAGCTGATTCGCACCCTGCTCTTGGCCCTGGCGGCCGTGGCCTGCGCACCCGCGGCCCAGGCCGTCGACTATCCGACCAGACCGGTAACGATGGTCGTACCCTTTCCGCCGGGTGGCGCCACAGACATTTTTGCGCGCCTTATTTCGGAAAAGCTGGGCACCCTCTGGGGCAAGCCGGTGATCGTGGTCTACAAGCCGGGCGCCGGTACCATGCTCGGCACCAATTACGTCGCCAAATCGGCGCCTGACGGCTACACCCTCGGTGTGGTGGTTTCCGCGCACGTCATCAACCCCACGCTGCGCACCAAGATGCCCTACGACACCGTGAAGGATCTTTCCGGCGTATCGCTGGCCGCCACATCGCAGCTGGTGCTGGTCGCCAACCCCTCATTCCCGCCCAACAATCTGGCGGAGCTGATTGCGCTGGCCAAGAAGGAGCCGGGAAAGCTGACATTTGCCACCTCCGGCATCGGCACCGCGATGCACCTGACCGGCGAAATGATCAAGCGCCAGGCGGGCATCGACATGCTGCATGTTCCATACAATGGCGGTGCTCCTGCCTACGTCGAGGTAATGGCCGGCCGTGTGCCGATGTTGTTCGATACGCTGTTCGCGGCCTTGCCCTACATCAAGAGTGGCAAGCTCAAGGCGCTGGCGGTGAGCGGCGCCCAGCGGGATCCCATAGCACCCAACATTCCGACGATCGCCGAGACCCTTCCCGGCATTGAGACCCGGAGCATCATCGGCATCGTGGTACCGCATGCGACGCCGCGCGACGTGGTCGAGAAAATCAGCGCCGATCTGGCCAAGGTGCTGCAGATGCCCGATCTCAGGGCGCGCATGAGCGAAATCGGCATGACCCCGGTCGGAACCACGCCGGAACAGTTCGACGCCATTATCCGCAGCGAGATCGTCAAGTGGGGCAAGGTCGTCAAGAGCTCGGGCGCAAGGGTGGACTGACGCCGCGAGGGGGCTGCGCGCAGCGCGGCAGCCCTCATCCCGCCTGCAGCTCGCGCTCGGGCTCCTTCTCTGGCAGCGCCGCGAGCACCGCCTTTCCGCCCGAGGACGAGTAAAGCGGGAAACGGGTTCCCACCGTCCCGTTCCTGCGGCTAAGCAGGTTTTCGCCAGCCCGAACTCATGAGCCGCGCGGCCGTCTCCCTTTTCCGCAGGGCGGTGCGCAGGGCGAAGAACAGCTGGACCAGGATCAGCAGCGCGCACGCCGCCATGAAGCCGGCGCTGATCGGGCGCTTGACGAACACCAGCAGATCGCCCCGCGAGAGCAAGAGCGCGCGGCGGAAGTTCTCCTCGACCATCGGTCCCAGCACGTAGCCCAGCAGGATCGGCGCCGCCGGAAAATCCAGCGCCGCGAATACCGCCCCGATCATCCCGAACACCAGCACCTCGCCGACCTCGAACAGGCTGTTGTTGGTGCTATAGACGCCCACCGCGATGAAGAACAGCGCCGCCGGATACAGGTAGCGGTAAGGCACCTGCAGCAGCTTGA